>ENA-UOTX01000303-UOTX01000303.1-compost-metagenome-genome-assembly--contig:-NODE-303-length-55354-cov-7.811043_pt1 | contig 55354 bp, 36 predicted proteins | sample MGYA00238143_ERZ746982 | MGnify/ENA primary metagenome ERZ746982 (study PRJEB28758, sample SAMN06268862) | compost metagenome | isolation source: single cell | place: USA: California, Emeryville, Joint... | reverse complement strand
CTCTTAAGCAAAAGAGAACCCTCACCAAGGAACAGAAGGCTGAACGCAAAGCCAGAAAGCTCGCTTCCAAGAAATGGATCACTGGTGTTCAAAAGAACTTGGATGATGCTTACCCAGTCGATGAACCTGAAGAAGAAATCGGAGGAGACCAAGAATAATCACGATCGTTTTCGTGATCTTTAAATAGTGTCTTTGAGAGTTATCATTCATTATGCTCTAGATACATATTAGGCTTCATCTGATAATTTGAAAATTTTCTTCCTCTACCCTCTCCAAAAATATGCCAACAACAACAATTTATTTTTTTCACAATGATAGCGTAGGACCTATGCTATGGGATGCACGAATAGGATTAAGCACTCTAAGACGACTAATTTAGTTTTCATCATGGAAATTTTTATCGAGTTTGAATATTGCTCGATACTAATGTTGTCCCTCAATTAGACTTCCATAATGATGAGTTAGCACATGAACAGATCTATAGGTTTGAAGTATAGGCTTGTGTGAGAGAAGAAAGCATGCGTTCTACCAAGAATTGTTTATTTTTCTTTAAAACCCAAAACAAGAAAATTTGAATTTGAGAGATACAAATTTGAAAATATCGCATATAACTACTACTCTGGATTCTGTAATAAATCTAAGTTAACATTTAGAAATTTAAACTTAAAAAATGCGGAAAAGAAGCGGAGCGTACCATGCTGACACCCAAGAGGACTATTTGCAGGTAGAACCATACTTCCATAACTCTTCAGAATCCTAACGTAATTTATCGTTAGTTGGCTATAGAATTCCAATACAAAGAAAATGCATTCTACAATTATGAAGACTTACACCTCAGTAGAAGGAGAGAAAAGACCAAAAAAGATAAGTCTCCCTCCAACTTCCAAGCTCTTGAGAACTTTGGCGTTCTGGATTCTTTTGACTTTGAAGCTGTAAACTTTAGAGTGTCAAATTTCCTTTTTTACAATTCATTTTTTCTTCAAAAGGACAACATTGACCTGTGTCTGCGAGGCAGCGATTGCTCAGATGTGTTGAACGCAGCTTTATTAAAGAATAGCCCTGCAACTCTCACCTTAGAGGCTGAAAAAGACTCAGCTATTGAGGGAGAATTTGATTCACAGCCTACTAAGTATGAGAGAACAGTGAACTGCATGCTTATCGGAGCGCCGAATGTTGGAAAACATGAGCTCATTAACAGCCTGTTCCCCAGTGAAAGAGGCTTTGATTCTGAACCACTAATGTAAAGCTCCTATTTTCCCCCATCACTCATATGTCAAAATTTAGGAAAAGACTCGATCTCGTCATTCGAAAAAAGGAAACGTCCAATACTATCGTGACTTATAAATTTTGGTTCAAAGAGCTTGTGAACGACTCCTATGAGACTCTAATCAAATGTAACTCAACTTTTAACATTGTGATAATTAATGCTTTTTCTATTAGTGTACTACAAGCAATGCGCGATTTTTATTTTCGTTTACGATCTCACAGACAGAAAGAGCTTCGAGGCCCTTGGACAGGAAATTGATGCTATCCAAGAAGAGCTTGGAAAAAAGCACTATGATATGTATTTAGTAGGCTCACATTCTGATCAGGAAGAACGAAGGGTACTCTACAAAAATGACAACCGAAATCATAACAATTTTAACGCTAGGCTGTCTCTTATGAAGAAGGTGTCGAAATGAAGATGAAATATGGACTACAACATTTCACTGAAACAAATTGCTTCATAGAAAAAGAAACTCAACAAGTAACATAATAATTATTTGTGAAGTCCTCCTAAAACATGTTTATAGTTGCTCAAGAAAATCGACTCGCAGCCATCGTGCTAGAAAATCGAGGATTTGTGCGCTTCAGACTTCTGAGGAGCTGCCTTCCCAGGCTCAACCACCTTGAGAGCTGGCTGAAGGACTAATTAAAAATAAATCTATCAATCTATCTATAAATTTCTATATTAGTGATTTAGTTTACCTTTATATTGTTGTTTAGTTTTATTTGGTTTTCAGTATTGCAATGTTGCAACGTTTCATTTCATAAAAGCATTTCTAAACCAACTATAGCAATCACTCTTAACCTTTTCTTTGGCTATACAGTGCTGTTTGTTTCATTTTTGAGCTAAATTTTCCTTTTCTTCATATCTAAGGAAATTAATCTGAAATTTGTTATTGCTATTAATATTGATTGAACTCTCTCGGTTTTCCCGGATTGTTGAGGGAAAACTTCTTCGTTTTTGGAAGTACTAACCCAAAAAACCCAGCAACTTCTGGAAAAAACCTCAATCCTCTTGAAGGTAACCTTTTTTTTCTCTGGTCACCGAGAAAATTTGTTGGCTAGCATGCAAAAACTCCGCCCGTACGAGATCTTCCAAAACCTGACCATTATATTTTCGCGATCCAGAAGAGAAGATATTTTGAATCTAGGTATCGTCTCCGAGCCCTCAAAACTTAAAATCTAAATATATCTATATATTGATGATTGAGCTTTGACGAAACAAGTTTGAGATTTATTTTAGTTTGGTCATTAGGTGTGATCGTAATAATATCAGAGCTCTGATCAACAAGAAAAATATTTCTACAATTTACAATAAATATATATTTATTTCAGATCCTTTTCGAAGGTGCATTTCTTAATTACTTCAACCTTGTAAATGAGAGCAGGTTCCTCCAAAATTAATACGTTCTCGTGCCCTGATAGACTCTGTAGTACAGAAAAGCCACCACCACCTAGGACAGAAAATAAACTATATAAAGAAATTTTGTTGAGGCATACCTTGGCAAACAGGAGGAAGTAGCTCATCACCAAGCAAAATATAAATGTATACTTCTGAGGTTCAGACCCTGGAACAACAGAGTTCGCCCAACTCTATGAGATAAATTTGTTCGTGAGCAGAAAATAAATTCAACTATTACATGAGCATGGATCAACAACCAAATAATATCAGCACAGATTGACCCGAGTGCTGCAAGGAATATTGTCCTGAATCCCCCAAACTCTCTCAGATGAGAATCTGCCAGAAAAATATACGTCAAGGCAATAAGGACCTTCAAAAATCACATGAATCCACCTTGAATGGAACAGTCAAATTTACATCAAGAAAAGTATTTCGTGCAAAACATGCCAGCAATGCAAACGCTAGAACGATGAAACTTCCAATATAAGCATAGTCGAACCAGGCCTGGCTGATTGGGTAGGAAGGTTGGGAAGCGGATTGAGTAAACAGGAAAAATTTCTTTCCTTGTTTGAACTGATTTCCTCTTTCAAGCACAGAAAAGTCATTGCTTGGAGGCTGCTTTTTCTGTTGTCCAGAGCCAACGCCTGCACCTGATGACCCTTTCAGTTGTAGGATACCCTTAAATGGCTCATAGAGTGTATTTAAATCTCGCTCAAAATCTGCTTTGTCTTCGATCTGAGAACGGATATGATCATCCCATTTCTTAACTACATCCTCTAGGTATTTCACTCGAGAATGAATCCATTGTAGCACGAGGTGGATCTTTCCACTTGTAGGATGACCTCTTGGATCGTGGAGATCAAAAAGCTCATCATGTCGGTATTGATCTCTGAGCCTTCTGACGGGAATGGTCACTTCTCCAAGTACCTCGTCTCTGTTTCTTGGGTCATAAGTAAGAACCATTACTCTTACTTCCTCTAAGCCTGTTATGATTTCACTAAATTTCGAGCCAATTAGCTCCAATAAGATTAAGAAAAATGTCTTTACGCTGTATAAACTTCATTAAACGTCAGGTTATTTGTATATCTCAAAATCTCGGTTTGGAAATTATCACCCTCGCAAACAATTTTGACATAGATTTCTTTGATGGAAGCGATTGGTAGATCTTGAACTTCCATAATGGATACAGTAAGAACGCTGCCTACCATAATCCCATGCTGATTGAGTTGCTCCAGTTTTTTTTGTTCTGACAATTTCTGAACGGCTTCTTGTCTCTGTTTTTGGAAGTCGATAATGTAAGCATTTGCCCTTTCAATTTTTTGTGTAAGAACTTCTTCGGCTTCCATGAACACCTTAATAAATTCATCTAAAGTGACTGTTCCATCATGATTTTGGTCCATTCGGTCATAAAGCTGCGTGGCAACTGATCTATCGAACTGCTTTCCACCATTCTTTGAGAGAAATGCGTTTAAAAGAAGAAAATTAAAGCTATAATTACCATGTCATCAAGGGCTCTAAACAGTTCATCTCTCGAGAGATTAGAATCTTGGTTAAGATCCATGTGAGCGAACTCCTGTCGCAATCTCTTTATTTTCTCAGCATATGGTACGTCTGGCCCGAGCATCTTTTAGCGTAGATATATATATTTAGTTGCGTTAATGTCTTTATCTATTAATTATTTCGATAAATCTAATAAATTTGAATTGATAACCGTCTTTTATGATATGAGTACTTGGAAAATCAATTAACTATATTTTTTTGAATTTTCCCAACTAAGAGTATACTAAACAGTCTTGAAGTTGTGAACTTGCTCCTGCTAAATATATGAAAGATTGAAAATGATTTTTTCCACAGCTGATGATGAGAAGTTTAAAAGATGTAAGCCAAGCCAAAGACCACTATATTTTTCCTAATAAAAGAGAAAGCGAACTATTTACTTCATGAAATTTGTATAATCAGAGAGCATTTCGCTTGGAACTTTCTACTCGTGTTCGAGGGAGGAAATTTAAACATGTAAGGAATAGATGAGAGAGTATAGAAATGAATTCGCTTTATTTGAATGAAGTTTAGCTGGATTGTTCGGTGAAGTGGTTTCAGAGGTATGAAAATATATTTAGAAAGTTCAAGAACGAAAACTACATGAGTCAACAATTTTCTAATTCTTAAGTTCGAAAGGAGACTCATTCACCAATCATTTTTATAATTTGAATCATAAGTCTCCTCAATTCAAGGTATTCCTTAGACGTACCGGGTTATATTGTCGATTGTATTGAGAAGTAGGTTTCATTTTGAATTCATTGTGCAGTTCATAACTGACAAATGTAACACAATGAATAATCCACACTCTCGCAGCTTTTGCTTTAGATCAGAGATCAGTTTATTTAAACAGAGACTTAAATTTGATTTGAAAAGATTTAAATTCAAAGATCAATCAAATATTCGTGCCTGAAAAAGTTTGCAATGAGCGTTTTGGAAGAAATTTCATTTGAAAAAGGGAAGAATATTATCAACAAGCAAGTCGACAAGCTATATGGGACACTCGAAAATGTGTACCAACAAAAACTTCCTGCGGATAAACTATCTGCAACAAATCCACGAGAATTTATGGAGACCTACACGTATTACATTTTCTTGCCTTACATCTTAGCATCCTCAACATAGAGCGATCTATAACTTATGCGTCCAAAAAGAAAACAACTTCAACGAGAGTCTTTATAAAGATTACCATACGATTTTCGAATCATATCTTCGCACAACAGTAGGGAATAACTTCTGAGCCTGTATTCACCTCACCTTCTTCATAGGTTTACACATCATTGAGCTCCAAAAAAGATACTGAGTTGCTGGTTGAACTTCAAAAGAGATGGCAGAACCATAAATTGATGATGAGATGGATGCAGCGATTCTTCCAATATTTAGTAAATAATATTAACACCTAAGAGAACACTAAGCTTTCTCTCAGGATAGGTTTCATGTCCCTCATAACGGACTCCAACCTCTTGAAAGAATAGGTAGAGTCGTTTTTGGCCAGCTCTTAACTAACATCCTCATCATCATTGTCAGGATATCAACTCTTTGAGAAAACTGTTGTCGATCGCTTAGGAGATGTGATCATTGCAAGCTATTTGAAAGAGTTGCAAAAGGTACAATATAGAGATTATTAAATTACTGACACCTTTCATAGGATAGAAATGAGTTTGGATCAAATAGAAATGCCTTGAAAACTGTAGCGAATATTTTTGTGGCTGTGGGAGCGAAAGATGACACGAAGCTATATGACAGACTTGAGGTAGATATTCTTTATAGTGCTTTGATTCAAACCTAATGCATCCAATAAGCATCAATTGGTAGAAGATTCAGAAAAATTCTACAAGACAAAAGCAATGGATTGGAGCGTGCTTAGCTGCTCTGAGTATTTAGAGAATGCTGAGAAAATATTGCTTCAAGAAATGAAACGGTTAGAGGAAGTTTTATATGGGAATGAGTATCAGCAGAAAACAATCAAGCTTGTCCTTCACAAGTTTAACGAAAAAATACTGAGAGAATACAAGGTGGTTCTGTTGAACAAAGAAACAGAGTTTCTTTTTATGATTGAGCATGACCAACATCAGGTACATGACCACTGTTTTTTTGGAGTTACTATCCATAATTTTTTTTCCTTCATCATTATAGAACTTGCAAAGAGTGCATCGACTCTATTGTCGATTGGAAGATAAGTTCGAAGGAATTCATCAGGCTTTTAAGTCATTCATAGCTAACAAATGCTCCCATATTGTCAAACTCAAAAAGTCCCAATTGGAAAGCAAAGATGTGAAAGAACCTCTATCAAAGGTAGCAGCTTTTTCAGACTAAGTGTTATTCAAATATACATAGGACCCTGATTTTGTACAGAGCTTGATCCAGCTTTATGATAATTACAGTGCCATGGTCGAGAGATGTTTCAATAATGATACTTACTTCGATAGAGCATTCAAAGAGGCTCTAGAGGAGTCTTTAAATATTCCTATGAAGCCGTCAGTCGCCCATTTCCTCGCTGATTACTTGGAAATGTTCCTTGATAAAAGTTCTGGCAAAAATCAAACCCTCAATTGCGATGAAATAGAGAAAATTCTTGAAAAAATCATGAAACTATTTGCCAGTCTGAGAGATAAAGATGTCTTCTTGGCGATATATAGCTCAAGTCTTGCGAAGAGGTTAATTTATGGAACCTCCGCAAATAATGAGACTGAACAATCGGTGATAACAAATTTGAAAATCTGGTATATTTCTTTGTTCTTTTAATCTTCTAACTGATCCGTGATACAGTTGCGGCACAGAGTTCACGAAAAGAATCGAGGGCATGCTCTCAGACATCCAAATATCTGCTGAAGAACAAAAATCTTTTGATCAATATATTAAAGCCAAGCTTCCACAATTCCCAAACACTGAGTTCAATGTATAGTATTCCTACTCTTATTTCCTCATAACGCAAATATAATCCAGGTTAAAGCCCTTGCGAAAACAAACTGGACTGATTTTGGCACAGATCGTGCTATACAGATCCCTCGAGAAATACAAATCTTGATAGATGGATTTGAATCCTTCTATTTCAATGCGAATCCAAAAAAATCACTAGAGTGGATATATTCTGCCTCAGAGATAGTAGTTTCAACTAAATTCAGTGGAATCAAGAGAGAACTTCAAATGAACTTTTATCAATACAATATCTTGAATTTGTATGAAAATACAAATGAGTTAACTATTGAAGACATATTGGTACGCACAGGACTAGATGAAGAAACTGTGAGGAAGAATATCGCTCCAATGGTAATAATTGATAGCTATCTGTTTTTTCTGATTTCTTCTTCCTAGACATTCGTCAAGCAAGAAGCAAACGCGATCTTCATTAAATCTACTGAGGGAACAACAATTTCAAAGAATGACATTTTCAAACTTAATATGAAATTTGGCCCAAAACATCTTAGGGTTGTGATTGCTGCTCCGAAAAAACAAGAGGATACTATGAAGATAGGTGAGTTTCATGGTGCGTTTCAGAATAATTATATAGAACGTAGAAAACAAGGTTCAGGAAGAAAGGCATATGGCTGTTGAAGCTGCTATTGTCAGAATTATGAAAGCCAGAAAAACTCTCGGTCTAAATGAAATAATTGAACAAGTCTGTCAAATATTGAGACAATTCGATCCCGAAGTGAAGGTATTACTAAATATTATCGTTGAAGATTTATAATTGAACCTATACAATCTAGTTTATTAAGAAGAAGATAGAAGATTTAATTGAAAAAGAGTACCTGAAAAGAGATGCAACAGACCAAAAAGTGTTCCATTACCTCTCTTAGAAGGTTCCTGAAGGAGATTAATTTGATGTTTATATTATTAACTAACAATTTGAAATTCAATTATAACAATGTTATTTGATTGATTTGAGTCTACTTATTAAGATGATTTCTGATTATGTTACTCGTGTCATATTGGATTGAAGAAATGATGTTCATAACTCATGACTAATATATCAGCAATCTTTTCCACAAAATTTGAAGAGCCTTTTTGGTTGAAGATTTAGGAAATTAAGAAAAGTTTTGATCAGAGTTTTAGGCTATTCAAAATATGAGTAAAAGTTTTCTCAATGAATATAGACATATTAACTATCAATCAATATATTACAATATATATATTTAAAAAATCTGTTTTGTAAACAAAACAATTCACCAAAAAAGAAAGATTCGAAAAACTCTCACGTCATCAATAGAAACAAAATTAAGATACAATGAAATGAAAAATCTTTAAGTAAAGTGCGATTCGAACTTTAATATTTATGACTCTTTGGTGCAGAAAAGTGTTGCTGAATTGACAATAAATTCTTCATAAGGGAAGCGTTTGAAGCTCCATTTGTTCTAGAGCTGTTTGAAGACGGTCTTTTCTTTTTTAAATTTGTATCGTACGATGAATTAACTGTCTGTCTGTTGTCGTAGGTGTTGTACGCGGCCAGAATGTCCTAATAGCAAGTTATTTAAGAACCTGCAAGTTAGTGAGAGAGAGGAAGTTACTGCCGGATCTTTCTTTCCTAAAGAGTGTTCTCGTGTGTGCTTTACCTGCGATACAAACAATAGAACAATTAAAATGATAATCGATTAAAACGAGATTTACGTCAGGACTTGTATAACTCTCAGATCCATTGCCATGCGGACGCTGTATTTTCTGAGTGGAATTACCAGATGCTCTGAGATCCGTTGTGCTATTATTCTGCCGTTTAATCTTAAAAATTTTTTCAAGATCTAACAGAGCTTTGGTTTTCTGTTTGTTTCCCCTTGAACTATTAGTTTTTTGTGGAGACTTGGGAGCTTTGATGGAACTATCTTTATGATGTACATTACCCTGACTCAAATTAGTCAGCTGTCTTTCAGTTTGAACAACTCTCTCCTTGAGAAGAGCCGTATATATAGGTGGCTTCTCACTGTCATGAAAAATATTGAAACTTCTAAAGAAAATTCACATTAGTTGCTCTCTATGAGATCATAGTTACCTCTTGGGATTTGTGTTCTCATTAATTGTTCCAGAAGTAATGGTCTCAGCTGTGTCTTCTGTGGTAATCTGGCCCAAATTTAGAACGCTATTTACATCTGAACCTTCTCTTTTATGTCGAGTGCTGTTGCTTTTCCTGTGCGAATGTTTTTTACAAATAGATAGATGGACTAATTGTTACTGCGTTCCAGGGCTAGGATGAGTGACCTTGGCTAATAAATTCTGAGAGTTCTCTAGCGGATGCTCCCTCAACGTTCGCTGGGACCTCATTGGAGATGGGGTAGTTCCGCCTTTACTTGTATTCGTTTGACTTGGGCGGAAAATTGGTCGATAATCAAATGGTTTCAGTCCAAGCTGCCTTGTAACTGGTCGGTCAGTAGTGCTAGTTCGAGAAGAAATTTGGCAATTATCGGGCTCTGTGGCTAGTTTGTTTATTGTTTGAGTCTGCATGTCAATAAATTGGGTTTTTTGAGCAAGCTCTTGTGTTAGACGGGTTATCTCGTTATCTTTGCTCTCAAGTGTAGACAATAATGTGGAATTCTCTGCAGTTAATTTCTAAACATGATTTACTTTGTAGCTAGCAGGGTTTGAGAGAGTAATACTTCAATTTTTTCGTTGAATTGATATTGCATGAGATTGAAGTGTTTTTCTTGATCCTCGAACTTAAACTGTAACGATTCGAGTGCTACTTTTAGTTGCAGTTCATTCTATTGCAAAAATGTGTTCAAATGATTAAGCAATTTCGTTGTTGAGCTGTTCTACTCTGATATGACCACGGACTTTTGCTTCAGTCTCTTGCAATAAAGCCTCATAGTCGTAGATAGCAGTTTGACTTATTACGTCAACCAAACTCAAAGTTGATCTTCTGAGAATTTCGATGCAGCCATGAATATCCTCCACAGTATCGATTTCATCAAGGAGATTTCTGATTAGAGCGATATACTAATCCATACGAATGGAAAGTTTCGTTTTAAGACCATGAAAGAGGATTTTGTTTGCTGTTACTTTTATTTCAGAAGGAAATACGCTTAATTCTTCTCGAATTTCATTGTAAAGAGAAGCAAGCTGATTGACAACTGCGACATAAGCTTCTTTGTAGTCGGTTGGCATTTTCAGAAAAATTGGAGTGCTCTTTCCCCCCTTAACGGCTTCATCTTGAGCATTCGAAGTTATGGTTTGTTGCTGCTGCAAACTCGGTGCATTGTCGATATTGTTGAAAGCAAACCGTTCCCTTTTGGGCTGGTTTTGGGCATTTCCTTTACTGATGCTTTTGGTTTGTTGAGTTTCCGCCATCTAACTTGGTTTTTTGAGAATTAACTTCCTTATTCAATTAAATAATAATTTGTTTTCGCAATTGCCTTTCATGATCCTTCTAATGAGAAGAAATTTTGCCCGAAGTTTTACTTGCTGCTTGTAGTCTCGCGGAAGGGATATCAATCTGCTGATAGTGAAATCCTCTCTACTATCGAATTGAAAAAAATTTATTGATGGATATGATGATGAAACACATTCAGATGAAGCAAACTGATTTGCAGAAACTTGCTAATTTTACTTAGAAAATCATTTTAATCTATCTACCATGAAGATTTTTAATAGTTTATGAGATACACTACTCTTTGTTTGTGGCCGAAACGGACAGGGAGATGGTCTATTTTTTTAATTTCTCTTTTTTAAATAGTGGCTCCGCTTAGTCTGTAGTCTGAGTCTTGTTTTTTTTTTTAAATGAAACTTGACAAATCGATCTCAAACTACTTGAAAACACTTGAGTAGCATTGAGAATGAGCTAGAGTTAATTATTGATATCCGGTTTCTTATGTCGAAAGATGAAGGAAGAATTTTTTTTTCAAGAATACTCAAATATTGGTTAATTTCCAATCACCATCTTAAGTTAATTCCCTAGATTGTGATTGTTGGAGGTCCAGGCAAATAAATGGTGCTCAGTGACTATTTGTCTTCATCAAAATCTATAAAATTCAGATTAGAACCTATTTCTGAAAAACAAATAAGAACACGTACAGAACGTCGATTGCTGCTTGTGGATCAATTGAATGATGATAGCTCTACCTCTCGAAAAGATTTAAGAAATGGAATGCTCTGAAAAAAAGAAAAATTGAAATCCCTGCATCAATGGTTCAAGAAGTACAGCACTCTGGACACATTTTTCACTTTTTCTTGTTTGGAAATTTTAGGAGCACTTTAATTGCAAAATTCCTCCAACATTATTCAAAATTCCCCTCCCAAATAACTCACAACGGAGCTTATAATAGCCTTTTATAAAAGCCAATTCAATATTAAAAATTAAATAAGGCTGCTATCTCACCAGCCCCTCTACACCAGAACACCCATTTTTTGACCTGCATTTTGATGGTGCAGCAAGTCTAACATTTATATTAACAGAGCATTTTTGTTCCTCGATAGTTTTTTGACTTTCAAGCGGTTTCTTTTTTTTTTGTTGTTGCGTGGATTGATTCGGATTTCTGGAACATCATCTAAGTAGCTCTGGATATTTGAATCTACGATAGATGGAAAGTAAAACAGTCCACTAATAATAAAGCAGCAGTTTGGCTAAAAGAACTGAGGTTCACGCCTCTCGTCAGCAATTTTGCAAAATTTTGAGGCTAGCAGCGCTCTAATCTAATAAATTAAAACTCTAATGCGGAAGACAAATTCGATCGAGAGTTGCAAAACCGCGCACCTTCAAAAAGGAGTGTGTAACCTACTTCTTCAAAGCGGTTTTAAATGGGAAGAACTCTTGAGCAATGATGATCCCCTCAAAACGTGCTCAGTTCAACTCAAAGATCTGAATCAATATGGACACATAGCAACTCATTTCTTAGATTCTGGAACTTCAGGCGATTCGTCGGCTTGCTACTCTGAAAATGAGGAAAACAAGCGATCATCTAAGCCCACGCTTCGTGAAGCTGCCAGAGTACTTATTGAAGAAAACAGCTTCGTCTTAGATTCGAACCTTGATAAGATAAAACATTCAAAATCGAGCAAGATTCGGCTGTTGCTGACTAGGGTTAGCGATAGCTTCACCAAGAACGATTTTAAAACTCAGCTTGAGAGGATCACCTACAGACATCATGATTATAGCTATTATTTTACCCTTACTAGCGTGGATTTCGTTTTTTATCATACAGAATGGTCTCTAAAACTCTCCTTAGAGACCAAGAGAGATTCGGCCACAGAATTTTTAAGGTATGCCTTTGAGGAACCGAGGATGGTTCGACTATTGGGCAAGCATTTTAAGTTGAATTGGGTGAAAGAATACAGATATAATCAAGACTCCTGGTTTACTGTGATCTTCAGAAACATTCCTTACTTTGTCGCCAAAGAGAACATTGATGACCTTTGCAAAAAAGAAAATGTCACGATACTTTATTCAGGGCCCAAGACCAAAATCAAAGACACAGATTGCTGTCTTGTGAGATTCTCCTCCATAGAGGAAGCTGAGGCGGTTTGTAAGAGATTAAGCAACTTGCCGTTGAGGTGCGGAAACGAAAAATATTATTTAAAGGTTAATTATTCTGTGACCAAAAGCCTAAAACTTTCTCCTAGGTCAATATTAACCCCTATACGAAATGCAAACACAAAGAGAACACTAGATCGATGTTTGCTGGATTACTGAAAAATAAAGTTTTTGCTGACGATCTTCAGCCCCAACGAATTAAGTCTTCCGCTGAAGAATTGAATACTATCACTACTGACACCCAAAGGAATGAGGAAAAAATGGCCATAGAAAGTGGAAAAACTATACAGAGGCAAGTCAAAGAAACTTTACCTGGAGAGGACGAAGTAAAAATCATCTCTGAAATTTTGGAAGGTAACGATTTTCGGAATAACTTGAAAATAACAGCGTATTTAAAAGTGAATAAATCTGAAAAGAAATCATCGAAAAAGGGAAAGAAGCCTGAAAGAGAAATCACTAAGAAGTCTGAGAAAAATCAGCATGCATTGAGTGAACTTCTTGGGTCTACAGTCCAGAATCCCTCAAAAGCAAACAAGATTGTAGAGTTGCCAACGGTTTCATCAGGACTTTCAACCTTGGTGAATCGAGAAGTTAACAAGGAGGGAACCATGCAGATTGAAGTTGCCGAAGTTGCTGATCAAAAAGAGAAGGCAATCAAAAGTGATTTGAAAAGCAATCAGAGCAACAATGATATTGCTAACCTGAGTACTCAAGAATCTCGGAAGAGAGATATCTCGCCTGACAAAAAAACAGAGAATGATCAAAATTATGCCGACCATCAGAAGGGGATTGAAGAAGAAAACATACAAGAAAGAATCTCGCCACCTTTAAAAAAGAGTAGAGAGGCCAGCAGAGAAAAAAAGAATCCAAGAGAGGAATCCTCAAGAGCAGAAAGATATGAGAAGTATGAAAAGAAGCCAGAATCGAAAAAAGAAGACAAGAAAGACCCGAAAATTGATGAGAGAAGTGAAAAAAATAGAAAATCTCGCAGTCGCGAACGATCAAAACGACGCCACGAATCGAAAGAAAGAGGCACCGACAAACACCAAGCCGGCGATCGCGATCGTGAACATGGTCGTTCTAAAAGGCGAAGTGCTTCGAGAGAACGTGATCGTCCCAATCATCGTGGCCGTTCTAGAGACCGCAGTCGTTCCAAAGACCGCAAACGACCAAATGAACGTGATAGATCAAGAGAGCGCGAGCAAATGAAGGAGCGAAACAGATCAAGAGAAAGAGGTCGCTCAAGAGAAAAGGAAAGAGGACATGAAAGTCAGCGAGGCAGATATTCTCGAGAAAGAGCTAACAAGTCAAATGACAAAGAGACTTCAGCTTCAACACGGGAAAGGTACAATCATTCAAAAGACGACAAAGATAAACGTCACCAGAACAATTCTTCACACCATAATGGAGATTCGAAAAATTCTCGGCATTACTACTCCCAACATCGCGACGATTCGGTTGAAAAATCTAGAAGTAATCGCGATCGGAGCAAAGATAACCATCGAGAGAAGAAAGGTAACAAACATGAGAAAACTAGATCTCCAAAGAGGAGGTCGAACGAGAGAAAGCAGGAGAAAAAGCAAGATAGCGAAAAACCAGCAAGCAATAATACCAAAATAGAAATAGAAAAATCTACCGATGCGGATAAGAGTGATCACTGAGACTTGGATGACAAAATCATAAGGAAGAAAATTTGCTCTATTTGCTCCATACGAACTAGATGATATTCATTTTATTAAATTATTCTCATTTATCATTCTTGTTTGGAGCTACACATTAGTGAATTGGACCTGAGTTTTGATTGGCTAATAATTCTTCAATATTTCGGTGTTTTTTGCTTCTGCTGACGGCATCAACTTTGTCTCCGTATAGTAACTATCTCTATACTTCAGAAATATATAGCAAACCAACAATGATATTGCAAAAGCATACCAAATAAAGTAAAGGCAACTATTTAATTGGCTCTTTTCAAGCTAGTAAACTCTTCTAAATTAATATAAATCCCTATGTAATTTAACAAAATAATAATCTCATTCAACTAGATCTACTAAATTAAACAACCTTTCAGAGATATGAAGTTGCTTTAGAGCTGAAAATTGTCATCATTTGCAGACCCAACTTATTTTTTTACTTGGATATTCCATTTCTAAAGTCTCACCGACTCATCAAAAGCTCAATGGACAACTCGGCAAAGGGGAGGAACCATTGGAAAAATGAATAACATCTTATTTCGTGATATCTCAGGTCAATTTAGAATTTTTGTAGATAAATTCGATAAGATTGATATATTCTCTAGCTTCCTCCCTTTCATTTATATAATTCATGACAAAGCAACTAGACTGGGAAGAGAAATCATTAATAATATCACTGTATCGTAGAAGTATTGTAGATCTAACATTCACTTTTAGGTAGCTTTTTGAGTTTTTGATTCCTCTCCTTTTTGTTGATTTGTGGTTCCTTTCTGGAAATTGAGTGCCGCTCTTCTCATCTGGGCAGATTTGTTCTCTTTGACGACATATAGTTCAGGATTAACTAAGTTCATGGAAATAAATTTAGACTCAAGTAATATATGGCTATCTTGTACCTGCTTGCATAAGTTTCCTATCCTCAATATAGCGTGCTCCTTCTGTATCAATCACAGTACCGAACCTTCCTTTCGTAAGAACCGAATTCTTGTCTTTCTCAGGAGGTATCTAAAATTGATAAATTAGGCACTACCATTCAAACTTTTGTTGCATACCACATAACCAACCATTTCCTGCTTCTCGCGAGTCAATCTCTTCATATAGTCCTTTTCTGTCTTAAGCATCGTTTCAGTTCCCACGTCAAATGGTGATCTTCTAAACGAAATATGTTTATTGAAAGTTTGCGTCTTATATTTGTCGACATTTCTAGCAAGATCTGTGAGGTTCAGACTCTCGTTTTCTTTGGTTTCGATATAGGTTCTCAACATATTCTGCGTATCTCTAAAATGGTCTGGAAAACTGATAGTTTTGTTTTCAGTATTGCCAACTTTTGATTTATAACGAGTCACTGTTATGTTGACGGGAATGCTTTGCTCCTTCATGGTTTCAATCAATTCTTTCCTCTTTTTCTCTTCTGCTTCTTTCTCCTTGATTTTAAGCATAGACTTTTCGAGCATAGTTGTGTTGGGTGGAAGCCAGTTACGCTTTTTCAATTCATGTTTAAAGTTATCACTGCTTTGAGATTTGAGCATTTCAAATTTGTTGAGTGGTGCAGTCAAGTGTGGGTTAAAACCCCTATCTTGAGTCCATATGGTCGAGTTACGCGGAGACTGAGGTTCCAGACTTGTCTTTGCGTAACCGATCCATCTTTTTATGGTTTCAGGGTTCACTTTCTTGTCTTGAACCATGGTTTGATTGGCCCAGGGAGTTCCACGAGGACATCTGAACTGCATATACCCGTCATATTTATCGGGCACAGGTGCATAGAAAGCTTTTTTCGGATCGAATTTTAGCGAAGTTGGGATATGTGGCGCATATTCTACTTTCTATGAATATTTTTCAAATGATTCAAGAATTATGTTGTGAATGAGCATACATTTTGAGCAAATTCAAGTCTTTCCTTGAAAGATTTGCTGCCTGTACAACGGACGTCAAAGCGCCTGATAAAATCGCCGGTTTTTAGAACTTCTTTCATCGCTCCAGTCTCATTATTGACTAGGTAATGTTTATTCTTCTCTTCATCAAACCTATGGACAAGAAATCTCACTCAGAAATAGTAAAGAAAGCTATAAACCAGAGCGTGATTGATTGAGGTTCACTCTGAGTGAGGGAATTGGACCTTTGGTTGGACATGTAGTTCTTTAATGATTTATTATAGTCACAGTTGTTGCATTAATTTTTATATTTTAGAGTAGGGCTCTCAAGAACCTATTCCGTTTTCTTCTATCTAAGTAATGGCTGTGAACACCTCAAAGCAGTTAAAGAAAAGAATAAATTTCTACAGTCTAGCATAGTGCTCTTCCTGATTGGATGCCCTATGTTGATCTTGCTGAAGATCACGTTTATGTGAAAGTAAACTTCCCAAAATTCCAAAATAAAGCAATATGGAGAAAACAGTTGTGAATAATTTAATAATGTTGCTCCAATGTGTTGATCATCACAGCCTTAAAGGAGGCTAGGCTGCTCATATTATAACTACCTTTAATGTACTGATATAAATCTACAATTGATTATCTTCTATAAAATGCCCTTTTCCCTTCTTTAAAGCTTTTCCAAGCTCTGCTAATAAATTTAGTGTCTAACTAGCAGCCTTGTTCTACATGAATGAAAAAAATACTGCAACCTGCTCACAGATTCATTTAAGTCGAATTTTACTTGAAATGTGGAAATATATAACTCTTGAATTCTTGCTGGAAAATAAATCAATCAAATCTACTCCTACCTTGATGAAGAGACCTGAAGAAATTTCCAATGATAAAACTCAATAGTGCATAAATTTTTATAAATTTTCGGAAGGTACATTTAAGACTTGGGAGGAGCCTGAAGCTTATAAAATATATGAAACAAGGAAGAAAGTATGAATAGAAAGAGTCTGTTGAATTTTTCCATTTATGAAAGTCCATGTGGACTATTGTAGCAGCAATACAATTGCTCTTTGCATAATCAGCGTTGGAAATTTTGCTTTTCTAATTATCTGCTGTTCTTTTGAGCAATACCGTAATAATTATTTTATAAATATAAAAAGGGCCAAATATCCCACTCGCTCCTGAGCTGCATAACTTCCACAGAAATGGTCACCAAGAATAGTGGATACGATTTACTTGTAAAATTGCTGATCATAGGTGATTCTGGTGTAGGCAAAACTTGTCTTCTCCTTCGATTTTGTGAAAATAACTTTACTACTTCCCATTTAACCACAATTGGTATGCTACTCTCATGTTGCTTCAGTCTTAAGGTATTTTATTAGGAATTGATTTCAAGATTAAGACCATGGATATCGATGGAAAGAAGATCAAGATGCAAATTTGGGATACTGCTGGACAAGAAAGATTCAAGACAATTACCCAGACCTATTACAAAGGCGCCATGGGAATAATTCTAACTTACGCCTGCAATGACAGAGATTCTTTCAACAGCATAGAAAACTGGATAAAACAGATTAAACAACATGCCAATGAAAATGTGTGCAAAATTCTTGTCGGAAATAAGAGCGACCTTCCTGATAGAACAATAAGTTATGAAGAGGGAAAACAACTTGCTGACTCATATGGCATGAAATTCTTTGAAACGAGTGCAAAGGATAGCTTGAATGTGAATGAGGCATTCAATTCAATTGCCAAAGAGATTAAAGAATCTGTTCTAAATTCAGAGAACGAAACCCCTGCCAGCAGTGGGATGAACGCTAGCGTTCGCATCTCAATTGATCCAACTCAAAAGAAACGTAAAAAAGGTGAATGCTGCAAGTGATGATGATATATTCAAATCACACAGCAACACTTAAATTGTCATGATATTGAAACATTTCTTCATCACACTTGGTCTCGATTAGCGGAAGATAGCTTTGCCAGCTTGGCTGTCTGTATGCATGTATATGCCATCCAAAAATCTTTTTATTTTTAGAGCAGATGTATCGAGGGTACGTTGAGTCTATATTCATCCTTGATCCTCTTAGAATAACACAGAAATTTTATTAAACCAAAAAAAAAAAATCGTTTGCTCTAACATCAAAGATTAGCATGAATATGAGGTGTCGTTGACTGCATTAGTTTTATTGAGTTTTTTTGCTGTATTGAGTGTTAATTTCCACAAATCCTCAAAAGAGTGCTGCGGATGTCTTATGATCATAGATACTATGTTCAGATTTTGCTTTTTCGAATCATTCTTTCAGAGAGTTATAGAATTGAAACAAACAAAACAAGAAGCTAGAAAAATAATTGAGATAAAGAGCTCAATTACTCAACACAACATCTACAAACACGTAGTTAAATTAATATGATTGAGTGTTGTGTCTGAAAATTACTTAATTGGAGGTATTCTAGTAGCGCTTTCTCTTAGGAGTGTTTACAACTTGGCCCTTCTCTCAAAAAAAGTAAACTCAGAGTGTTTACAGCTAGAACCTCTTTGCAATTTCATGCTACTCTTAATCTGCTCCTAAATCAGAACCATATTACACCTCGGCAAGATGCTTTTGGTTAAGTCATGGAATGGCTAGTGAACATACAGTAACTATGAGAAATACTTAGTGAAGGAAACAGTATTCATTACTTGTTTTAGTTTAAATAGTAAAACTAAATATTAGTTTCGAAATAAGTTTGGAGTAACTAAATTGAAATACTATGTTCTCTCATAAAAGGTATTTACGATGAATGTAGCAACTTTTCATCCGATAGCAAGTATGTTACTAACAGTAAATTAACAACATTAATTAAGTTTTTTTGTTTGTTTGTAAGGTCACACTGAAAAGAAATTCTTCGTCTCTTTTGAATCAGGTAATTGTATTAATTTTTCAGAGATGAGAGATGACCGTCTCTCCTTTTCTCTATAGCTGCCTTATACACTTTCTCTCCAAAGTGTTGAGATTAATATTTGTCACGCAATACATATAGCTTATAGAAAAAATATTTTACACGCAATACCGCAATGCTAATTTTATTTGTAATACCGTGGATGACATTTTGAAGAAAAATCAATTTGATTTGATTCTAATATAGTTACCAATTCTCAGTTAGCTCGCAGTCAATCCTCTTGAAAGCAATCAACGAAAAAAACCCCGAGTAGTCAAACTTTCTTTGATTAAGTACACCCTTATTTTTACTTCCTTTTGTTGCAGACTAAGCAAAGAAATTTTCGCACTCAAAAACAATTTCCCACAAAAATCTTTTTAGTGACTGAGAATTTATTCATTATTGATACAAAGGAGATGATACAAATTTATAAAATTTGCATCACATTTTCTATACCTGTTCCCATGCTTGAAAATTAAAATTTGATATTGAAATCAATATTATTTTTCAAATTATAAAAAAGCCAAAGTTGGAGCATTTTGATAATTTCAAATTAAACCCATGATTTTCAATTTTAACTCAAGTATGTCGATGAATATGATAATAACTGGAAATTTCTCTCCATCATAACCTTTGTAATCGATGTGGCTTGTGTTCCTAGGAAGACAAGATCTCGCGTTCCTTCACATTTTGAAGCACGGTGAATTGTTTCCAATTTAAATAAAGTCATTGTTGCTGGCGTTGTATTATATCATTGATTAAATCAACACCTTCATTCATATGCCAAAAAGGTCAGAATTCAATTTCTTTCTATTTGTTGGCTTACTCCCATGCGTTTTTCAATTTCATATAGGGAGTTAAATTTAAATTTTACTCTTCTGATAGATGCTTGCTTGAGAGTGTCATTGAGTGTTTTAGATAGAGAGAAAAAAGATCTTTACGCTTACAAGACCTTCTCTGGTTACTGTTGAAAGTTGAGCATAACAATTTATTGAGCTTCACAATTCCCAACCATGAATTTATAGTCAGACTAAAGGAATTCAAATCGAAATTTTGCTTGAAATTATAAGAATGGTGTCTTTATCAAAAAGACTACCTATCTAAGTCTTACTCCATAATATATAACTTGTTGGATAAAAGCCGAGTTTTCTGGGTGAAGGTTTCTCAAATTTGATTTTTAATTTTTTTCTCGAGTTAAGTTGTTTTTTTTCAGGTATGTATATAATTTAAGTCTCTAACCGAAATGTTTAAAACATCCCAACAAAAAAATAGCTACGAAGGATCATATGGGGGCTACAACAAAGGTCCCAGCACGACAGCCAACACCTATTCAACGAAGTCCTACCAAAATGGTGAGCAGGCGAGGCTATACAACTACGAATATGAGATGAAAATCGATTATGAAGTGAAGAAAGTTTTTGATTTCAAGCACTACAAAGAGAACCTGATTAAAGTTTATGACATTTTCCGAGAGGACATTGTCAACCTCAACAGTAATTTGAGACAGCTGTATGCTTACTACGAAAGCAATTTTTTAAATGTCCAGGAAATCACGAATGAAGTCGTAGCTCAACTTCAAAGAAAATCCGAAGCTGCTATCACCAAATTCACTTCAGGAGTGAAAGTTCCTGCCAACGAGGCAGATTTGAGTGACAGAGTTATTCGTAGACTAGGTCTTGCGAAGACACGTGATTATATCAGAAGAGAAATTGAAGATCTGCAACCAGAAATCAACGACTTCTTTGCTGAAGATGCCTACTACCGAAGATCATCATATGCGATCGGAGATTTCTACCTTGCCTTTGAAAAGGTATTCAAGCTCTACGACATTCTTGATCATCGAGGAAGTTTGTATAACTTCATGACCGTCGATATTGGAGCTCTATTCAATGACGTTCTCCACAAGGACCCTCGAGAGGTGGACCTGACAAATTACCTCACTTTCAACGTCCCATTTGTCAAGGAGAGACTTTCAGAATCTCAATACTATCGCACTTCGAACCCAGGGTCAAAAGAAAGGACATTGTTCCGAATCAATGAGATAGTTAAAGGTCAACCAAGTGCTCTTGCCATCGAATCCGTTTATTCGGTTGCGAAAAACCAAATTATTCGAGAGAAAAGAACTCTTATTCAATCTTTTCTGGACATATTCAAGAGAAGACTGCCTGATGGATTACAACTTCCTGAGAGTCTTCTCAAAACTCGTGATGAACTTAGCTCTGAAATTAGAGAAATCAGAGAAGAAGTTCTAAACCTAGAACAACATAATAGAGCCTTTACCAAGATTGTAACAGGACAACTGAATCCTCAGTTTCTCGAGAACATGAGTCTCGAACATGACAGCATCGATGTGCTCTTGGATATTGAAAAATTGTTCTTTATCGTAAGTGACATGACACAGAAAATGAAGAACTACCTCATGAAGTTCGATGAGCACAGAACGTTCGAGGCTGAGCAGCTCGCGGAGTCTATCGAGAGAGCAGCTGATATTGTCAAAGAAGAACTATCCAAGAAGTACGAAGATTGGAACTTACAGTCTGTTGTTGAAGAATTGTTCACTCAGGTCAGAGATATCATTGAGAAGGACAAAGCTCAAAGACAAAAATTGGATGGAGAACGGAGAAAAATCCAAGAAGAAAGAAAGCAGCTCTATGATACTGTCAGCATGGAAAATGAGAGGAGAGCTAAAGACTATGAAGAAAGAAGGCAAAAACAGCAGGTAGATGCATCTGCTTTCCGAAATGAAATTGAAAGAAAATATGATTTTAATAACCGCAACGCTGAAACAAGACCCGCAAGCCAGTATCAATCTGGAAGAAAAGATTTCATAGAGGAAGCTGACAGAAAGGTCAAAGAATACGACACTGAACTCAATCAATCTGCTTCGAAGACTCAAGGTTATGATAGAACCAGAGGATACAGCGGGGACAGGAGACCAGAACCTGAGCCCAGCAGAGTCGACTCTTTTAAGAGAGAGGAAGCTCGCGATGATTTTGGAAGAAGACAAGAACCTCCAAAACGAGAAGAACCTAAAGTGGATGCTTTCAAAAGAGAAGAACCCAAAGTAGACCCTTGGAAACGTGAAGAGCCAAAGAAAAAAGAAGAACCCAAGGCAGAACCATTCAAAAGCACTTTTGACTATTCCAAAAAGGAAGAACCGAAATACGAACCTCCAAAAAGAGAAGAGCCCAAAACAGATTTTTGGAAACGAGAAGAGCCGAAATATGAACCTCCAAAAAGAGAAGAACCTAAAACAGATTTTTGGAAACGGGAAGAACCTCCCAAAAAAGAAGAGCCGAAGGATATCTTCAAGAAAGAAGAACCTGCGAAACCAAAATTTGAGCTGAAAAAGGAAGAACCTGAGTCAAAGAAAAAGAACGCTGTTGAGGAGGTGGATGATCTGATTGACATGATCCAAAATGACTCTTCACTTAGAGACTCTAACATGGAATTCGGAGAGAAGAAGGAAGAGAAAAAGCCAGAACCGTTTAAATTTGAGGCCAAAAAAGAGGTTGAGAAGCCTCTCACTATCCCAAAAAAGGAAGAAAAACTTCCTCCATTTGGCAAGCCAAATCAACAGCAGGAGCCTGAACCTAAACAGCAACCTAAACCCTTCACTCTCCAGAAAAAAGAAGAAAACAACCATTTCTTTGACGAAATCGAGGATGAGATAGAGGATGAGACAGAGGAAAATGATGAAGGTGCGTACATTCCGACAGCAATTAACAAAGACACGGGCAAGAAGACTTTACCTCCTTTGGGCGGTGGGCAGAAAAAGGTTGAAGAGGACCTGAAACCTAAAGACGAAAAACCTGCTCTTGCAGAAATTAAGGGCAAGAATTTCCTATTTGAGAAGAAACCTGAAGAAAAGAAACCACCCCAAGAGGAAGAAGAAGTAGATGAATACCTCGACGACTTTGACGTAGATTCACCAATTAAGTCCTCAGCTGGCAAGAATAAGCCTGAAGAACAAAAAAAACCTGATAATTTAAAAAAACCTGTAAATATAGCTGACGAATTCGAAGATGTACTAGAGGATATTCCTGAATCTAAGTCTCAAGTCATACAGCAGAAAGAATATCCGCTATTGATTACATCGAAGTCACTCGGTGCTATCGACAAGCACGTTCAAAAGCTTATCGAAGCTATGGGACTTTCTCTGGATCCTAACGAAGCTAATGTGCTTGATGTTCTGATCTATCTATTCCAAGACTATTTCTCCCAATTGAAACTGTTCATCTTCGACTATGCTGAGAGCGACACTATCCTCGAATTGCTTGGCGAAAAACCTAAAACTTTCAAGGCCAATTCTGTTCCTAGCGACAAGTTGGAGGAAATCGCAGATCTATTAGTCAAGTACCACAATGAAATTATTCCATCCCAGTCAACTGTCAGTGCTTCAGTGAGATTTTTCATTCCGTTCTTTGCGGATATTGACCCAGTCGTACCAGCGATGGTGGAAATAGATGCTGAAAAAGGACAAATTAACTATATTTATACTGAAAAAGTGCCGAATGGTTCTGACGCCTTCTTGAAGGAGCTCAATGTCTTGATTAAGAAGATATTCAAGCTCGTTTTCCAGGGCCAAGATGCTGAGAAATTTGACTCAATTCAAGGATATCAAGCTGTTGGAGTCTCTGCGAAAACTTCAAACGTGATGAAATCGTTTGAAGGAGCCCTTTATCTAAAGTTAATGATGCTCGTGTACTATCTCGTCTACGAAACTTCAAAAGATACCAGAAAAGAGCCCATCGATTTTGATGACAACTTCACGAACAGATTCTTATTCACCTTAAACTCTTTGCTTTACATTAGAGATGTGAGTCAAAGTCAAGAATGGCCAGCGTATATCGATGCGTTTGTCAAGAATATGTCGCAAATGAACGACGAACAGAATTACTTCATTACAATGAGCCAACATGAAGAGACTTCCGATGATACAAGCAAGCTAGAAGCTGAAATCGATGAGATCGTACGAGACCTTGCTGACCGAGCGAAGAAAGGATGCAAGGAACTTTTCTGCGCTTTTGATATCATACAAAGCAATTTCAAAACCGTCTATCTCGTCTACATGAACAACAAACTCCCTGGAAAGAAGCAATTCCATTTAGTGACTTTGAGTATTAACGATACTAATCTTGACGCGAAAGTCGATGCAATTTGCAAGGCCGCTGTCGAGAAGCAAGGCTTTGAAGTGAAGACTTACCGTGACATCCCAAGACATAATTACTTCTATGAATATGTGGATTTAACACTCGGCGCGTGGCTCTCCATGATAGCTATGCATCAGATGGAGGCCATGGAATGTTTATCCTGCCTACTGTACAGTCTGAATGGATATGTCCTCGACATGGGACCTGCGGAAGGTGAAGAAGGGTTCGACCAAGATCAAGGTATGATGCACGGAGGTCAAGGCGAAGAAGGTGATGATGGATACGATATGGAATTTGACAACGATGGTGACCTTCCAATGGATGAAATCGATGATGATGGCAACTTCTGAGGTATGACAAAATTTTCATAATCAAATCTAATATTAATAAATTCAATTTAGGAATGATGCGACCCTGCTTTTATTTTCTCACCAAAAGGTATGATGTTTTGTGCTTGCCTATTTTATAAAGTTGAGAGTCACAAAAATGAATTTGTAGCTGACTTTACGTTCTCTGAACTAACTCAACCTAAGCCCAGATATATATGATATGAATACTTAAAATTAAAGACAACAAGCACTATTATTTCTTGTACCAAAATAAAAAATACGCAGAGGGTCCTGCCAGCGTGAATAGAAATACCAGATGGAGGTTACTTTTAACAAAATTGAGTTAAGTTTTTCAGTGCCAACACCCCCTACTGAACGAGAGGTTTGCTGCAGAATCCAGTATTATCACTTCACACACACACCTTGAGTTCTGATTCTGACCAGAGCAAAACAACGATCAAAAGTGTATGCGAGTGACAGCTATGAAAGGGAAGGCCAATTGCTTTTCAAGTCAAAAAAATTTTTTCCTTTGTCCTCTGTTGTTTCGAATCTTAGTTAAAACCCTCCGTTCTTTCAATTTTATGAAATTTTTCATAGAAGATTGCTGCCTTTTACTCACCCAAAACAGATTCCATTTCTGAATTTTGATTTAGTTGATATCCATTCTGAATTGATTTTCTGAATATACAGATTCTCTGGAGATATGAAAAAATATCTGTCATTACTTAATAAAGAGAGAGAGGAGGGGAAAAAAAAATAAATCTCCAAATTTAGAGGGGCTTTCTCGAATTGGGCCTGTGGGCCAGCCTTCTCGTAGTGATTATATGTGCAGAAACCTGAATCGTAAACCTATTTAAAAGCAAAACTCATTCAATTTCATCTACTGTAGATCAGAAGGCTTTCGGTCATTAGTTTGATAGGATATTTATTGAACTTTTATCAGGTTGGAATCTATCGCTTCATATGATTAAGTGAAGTATTTTAGTGTAAGGACGAAGAAATAGCTTATCACTTGCCCAGGAACAAAGGCAAAGCATATTTCTGACATTTGTTGGCTTCGCGTTAATTTAGACAGCATCAATCAATTTGAACAGAAAACTGTTCTATCTCAGTCCAATCGGATAAAATATCAACAAATTCTCGATGCTTCAAATTTAACAGCACCCGAAATTAAAGAACTACACAATTATTATCGTATCGCAAGAAAAAGGAGAAATTCAAGAAGATAAAGGTATGAACATAGTTGATAGCCAGCACATAAGCTCCAACGAAATGGAACAAGAAACCCTTTCAAACCCAATAACATTCACATATGAAGAATCCAAAGGTGAAATGAGCAAAGAGACTAAAGGAGATATTGGAGTAGACACTACGACGAGTCAGAGCGATGGCAGTACTGTTTACAATTATGCAATGGGTTGCATGGTTGGAGCATTCCTTGGAGATGCTTTGGGTTCTTTTGTGGAATTTAATCCCAATCCTACAGAGGAGCAGGTGAAAGCGGCCTTAGAAATGCCTGGAGGAGGCCCATGGAAGCTTGATCCTGGCCAGTTGACAGACGATAGTGAGTTAGCTTTGTCTCAAGCCTATGGACTGATAGACGGTAAAGGGAAATTTTCACTTGAAAGCATTGCGAGATATTATTCTAAGTGGTTTAATTCGCCTCCATTTGATCAAGGCTACACTACCAGTAACGCTTTTGGGGATTTATGGGGAAAATTGAGTACAGACAAAGACCATGCAATTTCATGCATATCATCAGCTGCGAGTTTAAATCAAGAATCTCAAAGCAACGGTGGACTGATGAGAATGTCACCACTAGCTATCTGGTGTTCCAAACTCAGCGAGCCTGACCTCGAAAAAGCTGTAATAGCAGAATTGAGTTTAACCCACCCAAACGTTGGCGTTCATGAAGCTGGAATTACTTATTGCCTTGCAATTCAGCATTTACTTGCTAATCCAGGGGATATGAAAGGTGCGTTTACAAAAGTAGAAAATTATATCGAAAAGAAACCTTCCTGTACCATAAAATCCTGGCTCGCCGAGGTCAAGGCCGGAACTCTGCCGAAAGCCAATACAAGTATGGGATGGGTGAAGATAGCTTGGGCTTTCACCATGTATTACTTGAGGAATGAACAAAATAATTATTATACAGTGATGAAAGAAGTTTTATCAAAGGGTGGAGACACTGACACAAATGCTTGTATAGTCGGAGCTGTAATTGGTGCGGCGGCTGGATTTGATAATCTTCCTAAAGAGTGGGTTGAGAAAGCTAAAAACCTCGACGTATCTCTTGCAACAGCTCGACGCAAAAGAGATCCAAGTTACAATCCTCGAAATGCTTGGAATGTGGTCCCGAAATTGCTTGAGATTCGTCCTACTAAGTTAGAATTTGATAATATCAAATTGAGCGAATATTTCTCTAGAAATCTCAAAAACTCTTCATAAGTTACTCAGATATTCATGATGCTACATACCAATAGCAAATGACCGATATTAATTTTCGTTTCAAAGTCAGTTAATTGATACATATTCGTTAGATTGCAAAAAATTACGCGCTTATCTTGATTGCGAAGAAATAGGATACTTGTGTTCGACATTTCGTTTTATTTAGAGATGAGATCTATTGAATGCCAGAAATGGCACTTACATATGCCTGGGATATCCTCAGTCTCTAAGCTAATCGAGATTCGTTCAAAGTAAATTAGAATTTGAGGACATAGAGTATAGCTAATCATTTTACGATCCTAACTAATCCGCTAAACAATAAATTATCTAGCAATTGAAGAACTCGATCATCATCTTCATCATTTAATTTTATCTCTTTCGAAATTTTTAAACAAGTTTGTCTCGCTAGTGCCATTTTAAAATGCAAATTTTTTTCGCTTCAAAATGACACCAAAGATAAGATGAGAAAGAATACTGATGTTTCGTAAGTTCTAAACAAAAACATCTCTTGCCATTATTAAATCTCCCGAAAAAAGTTATCAATGCAATTTTATTATTGATAGGAGCTGATCTGAACCTTATTTTAATTGGATCTCTTTGCACGACAATTTTGAAAGCGAGTTCTTGAATTTCTTCCTCAGAAACTCATCAGAATTCTCATGGAAGTTAATGTCGAAAGGAAAAAACTTCCTGGATCAAATTTTATTGTGGTTTCATTGTGTTGTTTTCATTTCTCTCTCTCTTCTGAAAACTTAAATGTCTAGTTAGAAAATTTGTATTTGAGAAATTTTTTTCAAATAATGATTTCACCCTGCTGGGATAACTAATCTTAGTGTTCTTATTAGAGAGTAGCCAGGACTGATTTTCTATTCAGAGGAATTCCACTTCTACAACAAAGATACACACATTCTAACTAGTAATTATTTCTTTCCCTTGGATGATGTGATAATCTGCAAGACATCTTCATCTTGGAGGGTATGATCTACCGAAATTAATAAATTAAGTCTGCTTGAAAGAACGAGAATTTATTACTTAAACCGACTCTTTGAGGACTGAACTTAGCACTGGTTCCCCAGACAAGAGCATACTTGAAATCTTTGTAGAGCTCTCTGTGAATTTGGTTGCAGACACTCAACACAGTGATACCGTTTCTTTGTTGAGTAAGCACAATAGGTTCAGAAAAATCTGGAGGTTCTCCTCTCTGAAACGAGTTAAGGCGATCAACGATCAAATATCAACTAAGCGAATGTGGTACCTTTTTGGTGTAGATTCTCACAAGAGCAAGCTTTTCCCATATCTTTTCAAGCAAATAATCCATATTTAATCCCATATTGCAGCTGATTACAACAGAATCTGGTCTATTATAAACAGTGTGTTAATAAAATTTTTCTCAGGTGCACCTTACCTTCTGGCAATTTCGTCAACATCCTCGAGACTGACCTGATCAATTTTATTGTAAACATACAAGCATTTGATATATTTTCTGTTTCCTTCGATCACATCGATCAAATCATCAACCTAAAGGAAGAATGTTTAGATAGAATGATGAGGAAATTTCTAACAGTAATATCCTCTTTAATCAGGAGGTCAGCGTGATGGATTTTGTACTCTTGTAAGATGTTTCGGATTTGAATTACATCGATCTAAATTCGTAAGAAGATTAAAGAAATCAACTATAGTGAGGGGCATATTACGTTTGTCAATTTGCAAGTTGAGTTCACTTTGTGTCCACCTCCCTTAGTAATTGAGAAATTTACATCAGGTGGGCTTCTGTTAAGACGAATTCCGACTTCCTCAAGTTCTCGAGTCAGCTTTCTTTTCTGCTCCTCTCCTTTGGAAGCCTCCAGAACCATCATGATGAGGTCGCTGGATTTACCGACCGCAATGACCTAGACGCATTGCAGAGGTAAATGAAATCGTTTTAAAATTACCTGTCTTCCTCTACCCTTACCATGCGCTGCTCCTTCGATAATACCTGGAAGATCCAACAACTGAATTTTAGTGTCCTTATAATTGATAACACCTAGATTCATGGCCATTAGTTGCAAGCAAATGAGGATTAATGTACCAGGAATGCAAGTAAGAGTTGTGAATTCATAAGCAGCAGCAAGAGATTTTGTTTCGGTCACAGTGCTCAGAAGGGTTGATTTACCCACAGATGGAAAACCGATCATAGAAATACGAGCACAACCGAATTTTCCGACTTCGAATCCTTCACCTAAAGGTATAAAAAGAGTCAGAGGTGTTTCTAAGAAATTAATTTTTGCCTTTCTCTTTTTTGCTTGGTTCGAGGAGCGCAGTACGATATTTAGCGAGCTTAGCTTTAAGGAGACCAATATGGTACTCAGTCTTCTTGTTAATCTGAGTCCTGGCCATTTCCTCCTCGATATCTTTGATCTTCTCAAGCAATCCCATTTTCGCTGATTGGTCTAATTACTTTTTGAATAAATACTTATAAATTCACTCAAAAAATTCGAAATGATTCTCAAAACTCGCAATCACTAAACGATTTTAATCGAATTTTCTCAATCAAAGCGAAAACTTTGGAGAGAAAGCGTCCAAAAGTGATCTTATGCTGCAAGGTTATGAGTATTTTTGATTAGAGCTATTTCTAAACTCCTTTAAATAAATTGTCGGAATCCCAAATGAAAAACTGCTTGCTCATACTTATCTTTTTCTTCATATTTCAAGGGTCAGAAATTTAGGGTAGAATTTTGAGAATTAAATCACAAATGAATAGCTGTTGATAGAAATAAACAGAAATAAAGAAAAATATTGGATTGATTGACCGTAATTTATCAGATCTGAGAAGACCTAAAGGAAAGAGCTCATGATGGGAAACATTTATTTCAATGGGACATTATCTGGAATCGAAATCCGATATCATCTTCTCTAGAGAAAAGGGAAGATTTATTTCGAATTTAAAAAGCTGAATTAATATATATTGCAGTTATGCTCAAATGAAAGCAATATGACAATTGAGTCCTTAGATATTGCCTGAAAAGTTGGATTTTCAACAAACAAATAATTTTTCGCGGCAAACTTCCTGAATGTCAAAAAAAGCCTTGCAGATAACTGGCTTACCAAAGGAAATTTTGCTCAAGGACATTCGAGAAGTATTTGCAAGTTTTGGATCCATACTAAACTTAAGATCTCTTCCTTCAACGCTCGGAAATTTGATAATTATCGAATACCAATCTGAAGTGAGTGCACGGAAAGCCATCGACGATCTTAGCGGCCTCAATATTTTTGGTTATGAGGTCTCATGTGACTATTTTGCTGGAGAAATGAATGAGATTCAGGAGTGTCTTCAAACAGACGAGGACAGGAATGAAGAGGCTTTGATTATTGTCAGGAGAGTAGACACGTCTGAAATTAACACATCTGTTGGTGTTGCAAAGTCGATTGGGGATCTTTCTAGTTGCATCAAAGACGAATCCCGAGTTTCTTCGAGTGATCAGAAAACCCCCACAAAAGAAGCAGAGTCCCCAAACAACACGGTAAAAATCGACAAGAGCGAAACGTATTATGTTAATCATGATGAAGAGAAGCAAATTCAAAGAAGACTAGAAGAGAAAAAAAGTGATTCACCTGCAGATTTTCAGATAGCAGAGTCGAATCTATTGATTCCTCCTGTTCATGAATGTTCTCAGAATCACCAAGACGGGAGACCTAATCCTCTACCGCTAGAAAAGCCATCAACTTTGCCTCCTTCAAAATTACTTGCAATGGAGAATGAGTCCCCAACAATCTCGAAGCCTACTCTAAATTCTAGCAGTCCTCCGTTAGTTCATGTAGAGTCGGAAAATAGGATTAATTCGACTCAGAGTAATCGATTAATTGAACCTGAAATCATAAGATCCAGTCATCTCTTTATGACTCCAAATGCGACACTTCAACCAACAAATTTCGATCCGAAGGATCTAATCGCAAATTTATTTCAGTTACTAATGCAAGTTTTACAGCAACCTACCAATAGGACACGGAGCAATCCCCAAAGCAACAGTCTTAGTCAGATAAATCCTCTTTTTGTTGATGTCTCTGGTTTCCAGAATGAGATAAATCGGCTGAACAATAGTCTTATCGACTCATTGAAAGAGCAGGCAAATGCGAAAGATAAATTAATAGCAGCTCTTAATAATAGACGAAGAGGAAGGAGAGTATCAAGGAGCAGATCAAGATCTAAAATAAAAAGTCGTCGTAAGAGTAGCAGCAGCACTAGCAGCAGCAGAAGTAGCAGGTCGGACTCCTCTTCACGCTCTGGCAGGAAAAGTTCTCGGTCAGATTCTTCTTCTTCGTCAAGCTCAAGTCGATCAAGTGTAAGCTCAAGAAGATCTTATCAAAATAAGTCAAGCCAAATTCAAATAATTTCAAGGAAAGAGAGATTCCAAGGAGTCTCTTCAATTTCCCAGCAAAAGGTAGCTGAGAACCAAAAGTTTGCCCCATTGGGGTTGAATAGATGGACCTCCTACAATCTTCAGGGGAACAACTTTTCAAAACGTTTTGACCAAAGAAACCCAAATGCAAACTCACATTCACGATCCAATTCTAGAGACACTCAAAACGCTCGTCCATATGCGCAGTACTGTAGAGAAACCTCCAGAGCCGACGGGTTTACTTCTGGTAAGACTATCCAAAGAATGGATATGCAGGTTGCTCATGGCCAGAGGACTGACATCGAAGGCAATTTTAGCAGAGAGGGAATTCAAGAGCCATCCTACGGAAATCTTCCAGAAGGTTTCCACTTTGTGAGAAATAATAGTAACAAAATTTTTAGCTATTGTGTCAAAGGTTCAACTTGCTTTTTTTTAGACCTTCCTGTCATGTCAGAGAGTAATTCGCGTTCGGCTTTTGACTTTTCCTTGAGCCAAGGGGAGTCCTATCCTGAGTATGAGAGGATGAAGAGTTTTCGAAATGTTCCTTCAAACATTAAATTAGCAAGTCCTGGAAGGCACTCATACAATTCTCAACCATGGAACCCTTCTTTAACACTTAGTGAGACTAAGAAAGATGCCACAAACAGGAACCATACTCTCGTAATTAATGATGAAAGGTCTCTGAAGGCTGATAGCTTAGAGGAAAAAAGTAAAAACCTCTGTAGTGGCACAAATAATGAAGATGCTTATAACCAAGCTAAACAATCTAACAATCACGATCAGCAGCTTACGTCAGATCAATCGGCAAGAAATAGGATGCAAATTTCAGGAAATAATCCAGTTGCTACCAAGGAAAATTTGCTCGAGGAGGAATTTAATAGGAAAACGAAAAATTCAATTTATGAAAAATTCTCTGATAGCAATTCTGTAACAGAGCCGAGTCTACAATCGACTCTTCCTCAGGATCAGCTTATTCATCAGCAAATCAAGAATATTAATTCCACCATGACTACTGAGACGAGAAATGAACGCAGCACAGTACAAAGGGTTACTCCTCGACAAAATCAAATCATACCTTCTGACAAGCATCACTTGAAGTATCAAAGTAACACCCAAATATCTCATGGGATTCAAGAAATGGAAAGTACTTACTTCCACCCAGATCAAAAACCAACAGCTGCTAGTTACGCCATGCATGCTCAAAATGTAGGTTCAAGAAATCCAGTCATGATCGATAATCCTAACCTTCCAGTGAGGGCTGCTCCCTCCCAGAAGACTTTCGATCCATCTCAAGGATTTCGGAAGATGGATTCAGTTGAAACCTGTGTAAACTTGGATTCAGGAGGCCATCCTAGGTTCTCTGAGATCACTAGAGGGTCATTTCAAGGAGATCATAATGATGTCACCCGCAATGGTATGTTTGCTAAATCGGTCTATGAAAAACCACTGGGAGAAGGAACTCTGAGAGCACCTAGGAAGGGTGATTCCAACGTTCAAGAAGAGGTTCAAAAGTCTACTCCTGCTTCTGCTCAAAAGCTGCATGGGAATATCAATAGAATCAACATTAGGAATCCAACTCGAGAAGAACCAAAGAAATCATCCGGGACTACTGAGACTAAAATGCAAAATTCTACCAGAGGTCCATATCATCAGTCCAACGAATTACCAAATATAACTCAAAGACAATCAGAAATAAGAGAAGAAAACGTTGCCCAGAAACATATTAACCCCCTAGAAGATATGGATCTGAAGAGGCAACAAACTGTCCAAAAATTAATGGAATTATACTTAAGAAATCCTGATGATACTCGTGTGAAAAAAATGTTTGAGAAATGAAATGTAACTCTCAATTAACAGTAGTGAAGCTATCACTGGTTCTCTGCTTACTTTGTAAAAAATACTTTTTGAGAGTTACAAAAGTAAATATAAAAAATGCAACATGAAATACTTTTTAGACTGAAATAATCAACAAATTAGATGAATTAATTGATCTATCCTCACGAACATTTTCAGAATGTTATCTCTTCAATAAGTCCAGACAATTCCAACAAATAATTGCAATATCGTTAGATTCGTACTTCATTTTGAGCGAAGCGGACCGATATAACTATTTTAGAGGGGATCATTCGGCTGCAAGTATCTTTTGGTTGGTATTTTTTTCACCCAAAGCATTCAGCTGACAAAAAGCAAATCATCCAAAACGAGTCCTCAGAAATATTTACTTAGCGGGGTTCAGGGAGGGGTAAACATGGCATAGTTTGATTCGCGATTTTTCTTGTTTTTTTATGAACATAACTCAAAGTGTAAATCCCTTTTTCTTAGTCCCAAGCGAACGATGTGAGCGTCATCACGTTGTTAAAAAAAAAAAGGAAACCTAGTGTTTGATCTCTTCCGGACTCAATACATCCAACGCAAATAATAACTAGCATCGATATGGAAAGATGATATCTAATAATTTGATCTTCTTAAAGCAGTACATAGATTAGCATTAGAATTTAGATTCTTTAATTAACATAGTCGATTATTGGTACTGATTATGAGCTGGTTTCCTCACGAGTTTAGCATCATGAGCATAATTCTAATCATTAAAGCAACAAAACAAAACAAGCATAAATTTGATGTCTCTCCAGTTTCTTAAAGAAGTAGCTGACTTCTCTTTTCGAATTTCTTTAGTTCACTAAGCTTTGGTGTCCTCTTTGGTATCCTCTTTCTTGGAATCAGCTATAATATACACCGTATGCTATAAATTATCTGTCTTCAAGAGGGCTATTTACCGGCTTTTCCCTTTTTAAAGTACTCATCAAGCTCTTCGTTAAGGTCTTCTTGGAATTCTAGAAAATAACATGATGTGTCAAAACTATTGAAACTGATATTTACGGGCTTTCTTGTTAGCTCCCCAGTAATTAGCGAGTTGCATGTCCAAATCGCCCGCTGTAGCCTTTTCTTTCTTTGGGCCCACTTTTCTTCCACCTCTTTTTCCACCTCGCTAATAAAGTTGATGATTAGAGAATTTACTTCTTTTAAAAAATAGATCTTACTCCTCCTCTTTTTGGACCGCCTCTTCTGGGTCTATCGTCATCTTGTCTTCTTTTGCTAATGCCTGCTGGACCCTTTCTGCGGGCTGGAAATCTTCCTTGTCCTCTTCCTCTTCCTCCTCCTCGTGGCATTTAGACTTTTGTCTTATCGCGGTTAAGAATACTCAAATTTTTTGAAAAAAGAAATATTTAAGAAATTGGCGATATGGCTAATGAAACGAAAGATCAAAATACTCATATCTCCAGATGAGAGTTTTAATGCAGATTTATTTGCTTTGGTTCGAGGGTGCAGCCAACATATGTGACACATTGTTGCTGATTCAGCTGCAAATTCAATTCATTTCAGAAGCAAGAGATTTAGTTCCCAGAAAAATGTTTTGAGCATCAATAGCAGTATCTAACTTATTCAAAGCAGAAAGTAGCTAATCTTTCTAAACGATGATTCGAGAGATTGGAGATAAGAAGATAAGTCTTATTTTCGATCTTTATAGCTTCTTAGATAACTTTGCATTAAAATTTTTTTTCAATTTGTTTAAGAATTAAAGCCACTGTATATAATTACTAATCTAATATGGAGGCCACGTTAAGGTGGCTGGGAACATTTTAATAAGCTCAAGCTTAGTGCTTGGGAATCTTTTGTAAGAGCGCTGTGAGACCACCGAATTGGTAAATGCAGTATATTCCTGCGGCTATTGCTGCCCATGAAGCGTAATGGAGCAGGGTGTTTCTAAAGAATAATTTCGGAAGAAGGATTGAGCTTTGCTCGAGGTACCTAATTTTGATAGGGATAAGTAATTCTAAAATAATTGACAATTATTACTCTTTTGCACCTGCTTTTGTCTTGTAAGAGATTTCCTTTGCAAGCATTCTTGGAATGAAAAGAAGCGACCAAATCGTGAGTAGGATTGCCCAAGAGGTATTATGTCCTGTTGCCAGCGCAAATGAGCCATAGATCATCATTTCACCAAGGTAGTTTGGGTTTCTTGTGTATTTAAACATTCCGTCGTTAATGAGACCCTTCTTGTATTTCAGAGTGAATGTTTTTTGGGCATCGGCAACCATCATGATGACTGATCCCAAAGCCATCAGCATAATACAACACATAATTCTCTCCGGAGTAGGGTTATCAATGCCTTGCCCACTGACTTGGATGAATCCCAATACCCAATATGCTGCCAACACTCCCACACAACTAAGAACTGTGATAAATCCTGCCTTCGCCTCAAAGGATTGGTCCGCAAATGCTGCATCCTTAAGGAGCCAGATTATTCCATAAGTTCCGTGTAGACCGAGGTAGAGATAACTTCCCACGGAATAATTGTTGAAATAACTCATCAAAATGAGCACGTAAAGAGCTGTTGCTCCTTTTTGGAAATTGATTGGGTACTTGAGTTTAACAGGCAGCACTCCTTTTGGGAAGTCGAATAGAATGTCAATGAATCCTAATAAAGTTTGTTGAAGTGACATTATCTAAATACAAGAGCATTACCTTTGCATGCTACTTCCAATGAATTGACTTGAACCTCAGATTTTGTTCGAGATGGTCCATTGCTGGCTTTTTCAGAAGACCCGTTTTTCTGAGCAGACGTTTCACCGTTGGTTTGTGATTTCTTTCCCATATTAAAGATACTTCGTCTTAAAATATAAAATTAGGTTATACAGAATAATGAATTTCGATGAGTAGATTCGTTGTTGCCTAAATTATCATGATAAACTCAAGGATATCTTACTGATTCTACTTTTATTGAGCAGAGTAGAAATGGTAAAGAATTTTAGTAGGTAAAACCAGAAGCCCAATTTTTTGTATTTTCCGATCGAATGAAAAAGACCTTGTGAAAGAATCAGCTGTGAAAAAATAGTTGAAAGGAAGCGGATATCGCTATTTGATAGAGCAACACTAGTGCTGCAAAAAACGAATACAGAAATTAGCCTGTAGTTATAGGAAGCATTATAAAGGAATTGCATTTGGATAGTATTAAGTTAAGTGATCATGAAGTTAGCAATTAAAATGAAAAGAGCAACGAATTGATGTCATTATATAGACTCATCGTTTTCTATGGAAGTGATTGAAAAATTGGTTTGGTTTACAGCATTAAATATGAAGCCTATCGATGTCGATTAGCTTTGACTTGATGGGAATCAATCTCTGAGTTTTTCGAGGTTACTCAGTACCAATCAGAGAGTCGAAGAAATCCTAAGCGTTGAGCAAGATGCATGCTTGAATCATCATTGAAATGTTCCAAGAGAACAAGACCATAAAATGTGATATCTTGAATCTTTATAGTTCCTCTGTGCTGTCTTTATGTGTCTCTTGATCTAATCTTTGCTTAGAAGGTGCAATGATCGTTTTCTAATCAAAATTAGAACTTCAGCAAGAGTTCTCAAAATAAAAAAGAAAGATGATGAAGTAATGTTAAGAAACTCTATGCCGGTCCAACATGAAATACCAGACCGGTTGTTGGCGTTCCTTATTAGGGTGTTTGATTTCAGCATACCAAAAAGGGGATACTTTATCGGAGAAAATAGCCCAGAGTGTGGCTGCTTTTTTTGGAATGTGAATTGAAGAAAAGACTTACTTGAGTTGCCAGGTCTTCAGAAGTATGAGGAGACTGTCAGAAACGAGTCAGTATTAGGTACAATTCCCTTTGTTGATAAAACAAAGTGACATTGCTCTTACAGATTTTTTTTTGAAAGAAATTATTGAAATTTTATAAATTTCACGCAGATGTGGGCTTAAATAGCTGCCCCTTTTTCAAATTCATATGAATCCTCTTTTGGAACATCTGAAGCTAATATTGTTATTTCCTACATCTTACTTCATTACAATTCAGAGGAGCTCGATCAATGATAAATTAGCCACCATGATTAAGAAAAGAAACTAAAAGTGAGAGCGTCAATATTTACAACTTCACTAATTAGATTAGAAAAAATTTCTTAAAGGCCAGGAGTCATCCAGATTGTTTGAAAATTAGAAGAATCCCTCTTGAGTTTTATGCTTTACTCAAGGAAATAGTTGTATAAGATTGCATTCATAAACAGTTCTGTACATATATTCGAGAATTATTTGCCGAAAAATATATCACTATCCAATGTGAGAGTCTGGAGGAAAAAGAAAGAAAGTCTTCCTCATAACGAAAACAGAGAAAAGTGCATCATGTAGTAGTTTAGATAATGATAATAATAATGGCTTTGAAAATTCATTTTTCTCACGATATGAGCATTATTAGGATTCAAGCATGGAAAGCGAGAAAGCATATCAACTCCAAAAAAAGGAGCTCAAATTTTCAAATGTCCTTTTTGTTCTCTGCATATCTAACGCTGAGAAAAACTATCACTCCGAATAAATTTTATGTATGACGCAAACTCAGAACTTTTTTCACTCACTTAATGGTTATTTAGTTGCAACCCACTAAGAATTGAGGAAAATATGTAAAAGAGAGTGACTAACAAATGTGTACTCTATTTATCTTAGGCAAGATATGTTCAGTTTTAGTTTTATAAAGATCAGCAAGAGATTCGAGTTCGAACATATTTCGTATTTATTCTGTGAGAAGACTCTGATTATTCCTACTTTTGTTTTCCTTTTCATGAGATATGCTCTTTGAAGCTCAACAGATAATTTTCAACTTTCAGTTATCGATTTCTGAGTTTCTTAAGAAAATCGAGAAGCAAAAAAGAGGTGAAAACACACAAAAATGCATGTTTATATATTATTAAAGTAAACTTTTGGTGCTCTATAGCAGACTCGTATTCTTATTGCCAATCTATTATCCTCTTGAACACCATAAAAAATATAACTTCATTGATCTCCAAACCTTCAATTATTAAATTATGAAAATTCTGTTAAAGATCGAATGGGATGAAGAAAAAACAGGTTTCTCTCGTATAAAAATAAAGGAGTGGACCTCATTTTACATCTATTATAATAAATCAAGTTTTACTGTTTCGAGTATCAGATAAATTTCGAGTAAAATATATAGAAGTGCATGCAATAATTCAAACATGGCTGAGCGATGAGCTTATAATATCGATAAACTAAATTCTGAAAATTAACTTATTAATAAGGGATGATGACTCATTGAGGTTTTTACACAGTCTATACTCATTTAATAGTTTTCCACGGCATCTTTCATGGCTTTTGCGAGATGACCAACATTTTTCGAGGTGATACCGCACTGAAAAATTGCATTTGAGAAACTTGATAAGATGAAATATTTAATTACCATGCTAATTCTTCCATTTCTCACTAGATAGATGTGATACTTCTCAGTGAGAACATCACATTGTTTCGCTAAACAAATATAAGATGGTCAATTCGAGGAAAATTTTTTCATGGTTACGTGTTAATCCCGTAAATGAAAACATTCCAATCTGGTTAATGATATGATCCCAGTTTCCTTTAACCTTTAGTCTGTTTAGCTCATCAAAGAGCAGTTTTCTCATATCCTGGATTCTTTTTGAAACCATCTTAAGTTCTCTCTAATGAAAAGTGGAATGTAGCAAGGCTTAGACAAATGAAGTTTTACCTCCCATTCTTTGAAATATTCAGGATTCTCAAGTATCTTCTTTACAATCAAAGCTCCGTGAATTGGAGGATTAGAATACATAGGTCGGATAATAAGCCTGAAGAGAGAGAGGAAAAAAAAATTTTAAAAAATGAAGGTCTAAGTTTGAGTATACTTGAGCTGAGATGCTACACGAGCTGCAACGTCGGTGCTCTTTGTCACAAAATGAATTGCACCAACTCTTTCACCGTAGAGCCCAAAGTTCTTTGCAAAGCTTTGTGTCACAATCATTTGGAGTCCCATATCGTGAAATAATCTGATTTGGAACGCATCTTTCTCGAGATCTCCAGATGCAAATCCTTGGTAAGCTGAGTCGAAGAAAGGGAAAAGCTTTTGCTTCTGTACCACCTCAGCAATTTCTCTCCATTGCTGCTGAGTTGGATCAACACCACTAGGATTGTGGGCGCAAGCATGAAGAAGAACGATGGATCCTTCTGGAGCTTTACTGAGAGTTTCAATCATGCCTTTGAAATTTAAGCCATTCGTTTTAGGATCAAAATAAGGATATTTAGTGTGGTTGAGTCCTGACTTCTCAACAATTGGGAAATGGTTAGCCCAACTAGGATCAGAAATGTAAACAAGCCCTGGTCTATATACCCCAAGAAATTCGAAACCAACTCTCAAAGCTCCTGTTCCCGAAAGGGTTTGTGAAGTAAAGACCTGTGTGGAAAAAAAGAGAGAGTATGTGTGAGTTAGAAAAACGAATGAAAGAGATCTTAGTACATTTGGACAATTTTTGCCAAAGATAAGTTTCTGTGCGAGTCTATTGAATTCTGCATCACCTTCGATAGGCAGATATTCCTAACTGACTGTTCAGAATAGTAAGGGTAATCGATGATTACTTTATTGATGTTGCTGTTCACAAGTCCTCTTTCAACTTTGCGTACAACTTCAAAGACGTAAGGTTTCTCATTGTCATCCCGATAAGCACCAATCCCAAGATTCATCTTGACGTCAGACTTATCTGCCTTATAGGCAAGTGCAGTTCCAAGAATTGGGTCAGGAGGAGCAAGCTTTAAGTGAGAGAACACATCATCTGCTTCACCACCAGCAGTCATATTAATGCTAAGATGAGAAGAAATTTGACTCAATCGTTCCATGATTGGTAAAAATTCGAATTTTCTTTTAAGAATAAAAATTCTATTCGCAAATCAAAATATCATTCTCTCGAAATCTAATGATGTCAGAGACGAGTGTCCCAGAAATAATGGATTTTGCTTTCGTCACTTGCGTTTACAATCAATAATGATTCTTTTAAATTCGTCACATTTGTTATTTTTATTGTTATTTTTGTCATGTGTAATCTGTTTAAGCAGCTTTTTGCCGGGTGGAATCTATTGGAAGATAGGATAATTTCTCTGCTCAATTTGGTTGCATTTATTGTTCCCATATGAGTTTGCAAAATTTAACTCATGGAAAACTACTGTTTTTCTCAGCATTAATTGCTGTGATTTCAGATATGGTATGTGAAAATAGAGTTGCATTTTTTCTCAATAATCGGTGGCATTTTGAAGCATCACCATACTGTTTTAGAGATCATACAGCTGAGCAAACCTTTTGAAAGGTGGCAGGTCAGTCAGTTCAAATAATAATCTCGTAAGAGGAAAATTTTGGACCAGAGCATAGATCGTTGTGATAAGCCTTAAATTATTGTTAACGCAATAATGCCAAATAGTCCCATATGACTTTTCTCTTATGAGGCCTGATTGCTAGTTTCATAATTTAGATCACGCTATTAATAGCGAAAGTAGCTTCATTCTATTTCACGGTAGACTCCTTAGGATATTTCAATCACATAGGAAGCCTCTGAAGAAAATACTACACCACCTCTATCAAGGGTCTAATCAAAATCAATCACCTTTATTGAGGCTCAAGTTTTCTGAGATTGAACTCTAGTACTTTTTCTGACAGAAGAGCTAGCATTTCAATACTCCAATTTTAATTGTTATCATCTCAATGCGCCATTGATTTTTCTTTTTTTTTGGAAAAAGCCAGAGTATTCATCTAATACATCTTCCAGAAAAAGTAAAGAGTGATTCAACTCAGCCAATATATCCTAAGTAATGATTGTTGAATTTTACTAAATTTATGATTATGAAGCCTACCTATATTTCATCACAAATTGCAGGAAAATAATGGAACTACAAGTAGCACTATCCAAAGAAAGAAATGATGTGCAATTTTGATAAGTAAAGCCTGATATTTATCTTTTCTTTTGTTTTAGCTATATCGATGAAATATTGTTATTTTTTGATAACTCTGAGGATCTTCTGAAATCCCTCCCGGGTAAATATGAACTAAACGTTCTCTCTTCTACGTCATTTTAAATCTCATCAATACCATAGAGGAAATAGAGAGCAGTTCGAGATGTTAGCTCCAAATTAAGGTTTTATTGAAAATTATCTTGCGACTAAGACACAATTAATTTAGTAATTCGAAAAGAGAGAGATATATATTGCTCACACTCAGACGACCAAAATGCTGAAAAACGTCATTACCAAAGCTTTTTCAGTTGCAACCTCACCGCTCTTTTATGAAGTTGCAGGAAAATCTTCATTAAATAAACAATTGTGCAATTCTTTCATGCTCAAAGGTGCTCTCTGTGATATGAACATGAGAAATTTTTCCACCTTGCAAACAAAATCTGAAAATCTCGTCTCCTTCAACACTCATGTTGCCACTGCAGGAGGAAAAACCCAAGGAAAATTGAGAGAAGCTATCCAAAATAGCCAGCTTGAAGATTTGTTAGAAGTTGGTGGAGAATTATTTTATGCTCGTAGAACCGGAGCCATGGACTCAAGTACGTTCAACTCTCTCTTTAACCAGTACCAAAAAAAGCTGAAAGCTGGTCTCACTTTGCTACCTTTGAGAGATCTCTGCCACTTAAGTTCTCTGCTTGGTGGAGCTCAGCTGGGTGATGATGAGCTTTGGGAAACTCTGTCAAAGAGAATCCAGTTTGCCATTACAGATGGCAAATTAGATATCTCGGACGTTGCTCTATTTCATTACGGCCTTTCTCAAAAATATGACGTCAATGAAGAAGCTTTCAAGGTATTGGAAGAAGAATGCTCGAAAAAATTTAAACTCACTGATACATTATCAATTGCATACCTATTCTCTGTTTTTTCTAAAGTCAGCCAATCTAAAGGCTTGATCAGCCCAAATCGCGAAAATAAACCTGCTGATCAAATTGAGTCGGAAAAAGTTTACTTGCAACACCTGTCGAGACGTCTTCATAATGCCCCAATAGATGTTCTACTCCTCGTAGGAGATGCTATGAACAGATTAGAATCAAAGAGCCACCACATTTGGAGTATCCTTGAGGATAGGTTTGAAGAACTTGTGCCCTCAACTACTCCTGAGGGAGTTTCTAAATTTGCCGTCATGCTCTCTTATGCTGATAAAGGATCCGTAAGCCTCTGGAAAAATCTGGAAGAGTTTTTCCTGGAAGCTGCCCCTTACCTGAGTGCCGAAGCCCTCAGTAACTTTATCGAAGCCTTCGGTCAAAAGAGAAAAGGAGGAAAATACTTCTGGAATAGAGCTGAAAAAAATATTATTGCCAAGCTTAATGAAGTGATGCCAGAGTCAGCAGTCCAATTGGTTTTAGGATTTGGACTAGCACAAGCTGGAGCACCGAAACTTTGGAACGCTCTTGAAGCGGTCCTATGCAAGCACGTAGATTCGCTCAGATTTGAAAACTATGAGGCAATCTTGTTTGCTTTTAAAGGGAAATCATGGTGTGGCGACAAAATCTGGGCTAAGATCGAAGAGATTATTCAGTCAGAATTGCCTGAAATGGACTTGGAAACTAAAGCTGGAATATATTTGATGATGAGCAGTTATAAAAAGCTGACCCCTGAATGGGAGGAATTATTGCGAGACGCGGCTTACCTAGTTGAAGATTTAGTACCAACAGGCCAGAGCCGCGCAGAATCGATGGAAGAGACTGAAGGTTTCGCTGATGAGATGGAGCGTGATGCGGATTACGATGTTCTATCGGTCGAAGAAGAAGGAGAAGCAGTCCACGAGGACCAAGCGATTCCAACAGAACATGATGTAGATGAAAATACAGTCGCTGAAGAAGCTGAAGGTGAAGCTGCTGAAGGAGGTGAAGCTGTTGAAGAAGGTGAAGCTGCTGAAGTAGGTGAAACTGCTGAAGGTGAAGGTCAGAAGACCGAATAAGGCAATTGGTATAGGGCCAGCCTAATTTTTTTCGACATAGACCTCGAACCTTAAAATCATATATGTTAAGTATTTTCACTATCGATAAAGAGAGTACGTAAAACCATGAACATGAATAAAAAAAAATGTTAGACATATTAGGATGAAGAGAAAAACATTTTTATTGGATAAAGATTCTAAAATTTCGATTCTTCTTCCTCGAGCAAAATGAAGAGGATTAGCTTCCTGCTCACAAAAAAATATATTAGACTGCGCAGGAATAAGATTAAAAGTTACTATCATCAAAACAGAAGTTGTTCCAGAGACAAATTAATCCCAGTCATACTACCAAGAAATGGGCTTGATTCTCTCTTAGCAGAGGTATTATATATCACTTGAAAGCATCTGTAATCTGAAGTTACTAAGATTATTAAGTCTGTCGAATATTTAAGAAATACTTTGAGTGTGAGCTATCGAACATTCAAATATCTCTCGAAAATTAATAAGTAGGATTTTTTTATTTATTGCCTTTTTCAAACCAAATGCATACAACGAAGACAATAAAAAATTTCACGGAGACGGAACTGGCTAAGCAGGTTCCTCAGAAAGCGTCTTGGCATGAAGATGTAAATGATTATTGCATTTCCATGAAGGTTCTAATTCTTTTATAGTTTAAAGACAGCGCATACATTTTTATTGGCGGTTTGAATTACGAGATGAACGAAGGAGATATTGCGATCGTGTTCTCACAGTAATCAATATCTCTTGTTGCGTTCTAGATGCTGACTGATTGTAGGTTTGGTGAGATCGTTGATGTCCGATTGATGCGAGATAGAGTTACTGGCAAATCAAGAGGATTCGCTTTCCTGGCCTATGAGGATCAGAGAAGTACAATATTAGCAGTGGATAATCTGAACAGTGCAGAGGTAATGTTTTTTGCTAAGTGCATGTGAAGTTTGTAATATACTAACTGAACAGCTCAGATTTGTGGGAGAGTGATTAGAGTCGATCACATAAAGCAGTTTAAGCCGCCAAAAGAATTCCTCGAAGTGAAACAAGATGAGAATGGAAATGAAATAGAAACAATATACAAGCCATCCGGACCAGATGGGAGAGGCTGGGGTGAATATCGTGATTACACTGCTGAAGAGCTAGAAGCGATGAAACAGGAAGAGGAGGAAGAAGAGGAAGCTCAGCAAGAGAATGAATTGAAATATGAAGCAATTCAGAAACGCAAAGAGAAGATTCTGATCGATGAAGATGAGAGGGTAAATGGTTTCAATTAAAATTACGTTCTTATCGATATGCTGTTTTTTAGTGGGAGAGATTGCTTATGAGCAACATGGATGAGGAAACTGAGGCTGCTAAACAAAACAAAGAAATTAGAAAGAAGATTAAAAAGGAAATGAAGAAGAGAAGAAAACTCGAAAAGAAGCTGAAAAAGGAGAAAAAGAGCAAGAAAGAGAAAAAGGAGAAAAAGGAAAAGAAGGAGAAAAAAGAGAAAGAAGGTGATGATAAAATGCAACCTGAGTAGAGCACTAGATGTTGAAAAATATTCGATTCTAAATCCATAGATTTCTATCTTCATTAATATCGTTCTTTGGAATATATTCAGGTGATTAATTCCTTGAAAGGCTTGTTGATGCATCATGTCAAGATTTTTCAAATAATAATATCGTGCGTGATTATAGCGAATCATTCAACCTTCCATCAGCTGTTATAGTTATCAAGAGTTCCAGGGATATGAAACTAATCGCTGATAAAATTGTCTCCAAAAGGGGTATAGCCTGAGGGTTATCCCATTCATAATTGGCGACTGATTTAAGTGCTCTGCTCGAATTATACCCAATGCATACGATGGCCGAAATTTTGAAGCTCACCTTTTCTTGAGTGCTAAACCAATTGGTGGTATTGAAGTATAGAAAAAATGAAAAGCAATTAGTGCTGTACAGGTTGAATGCAACTTTATTCAGCTGAGCTCTGATTGCAGAGACTTTGAGAATCTACTATTGAGTTTGGGAATTAAAATATTAAAATAGCAGCTTTTCTCGAAATAAAATAGAAGGCGTTCAAAAATGTTGTGCAGCGCGCTACACAGAATAGGAAGGTTTGGAGCTGTAATTGCAAAAAACAAGACAATGTTCCTGAGCGAACGAATTGCATCAAGTCAAATCTATTACTTTTACTTTTTTCCTGACTCAATCAATAGTGAGCACGTTTAAAAATGTCCCTGCTGTTGATACTGAGATTTCAGAAAGGAACCACTTGAAAATCTACGATTCAATCAGGAACAAAATAAGTGATTCTCTGTTTGACGATCTAAACAACGTAATTGCCCCTTTTGAATGCTATTGACTGACTTTATCATTTAGATTTTGTTCGGAGAGGAGAGGGACAGAAATTTGCCATCAGAGTCTTATATGTTTGCAATAAACGAAATGTTGAATCGGAAGAATTTGAAAGCCGCAATCGCTCTCATTGAAAAGATGGAGGAACACAATGTTCCTCGAAATGACGTAATCTATGCAAATTTGATCGAGCGATTGCTCTCTGAAGATCGAATAGATGAAGCTCTTAGCTACTATATCAAAGTAACATTTAACACTTTCTGGAGCAGTCAGGTTTGAAACTAAATTCGATAATATTAATAAGGCTTATCTGGAAGACGTTGTGCTGGATCTCGAAATCATCCTCTCCTTGCTTGAGAAGACGAAAAAGTTCGATATAAGCTATTTGAAAATGATTTATCTCATATCATCGGAGAAGCTGCAATTAAGTGTAGAAATGTAAATGAAACAACAAATGTGAGTCACTCAATACTAGTGATTTTTGGTTAGATTGGACGAAATGATTTCTCGCCTCAAAGCGCATGACCATATGTTCATGATGAAACTCAAGAAACAGAAAATGGATTTGATTTCTAAATCGTCGAAAAATAAAATGGCTGATGAGAAGAAGAGGAAGAGGCGCAAAGGTTCTGATAATCCCCCATTCTTAGGGTTAGATTCACTTGGATTGGACCTGCCTGGTTTTAAACCCAAAGGGTTTCCTAGTCCAAAAAATTTGAATAGACGTGGAAACGCTAATCTCAAGGGTAGTTCTTTTCCAATACTGTATCTTTCTATGAAGGGCGCACAAGACAATGCTAACACTGACGATTCTGAATATGACTCAGAAGAGCTAGATGAACTCTTTGATGATGAAGAGGTAGAAATTAGCGACAATGAAAATGACACCTCATCTGACGATGAGCTTCATTAATGGGAGACTGAGTATCAATGTAATGCTTAGGAGCTTTTTACCTTTGTCCAATTTGAGCTGTCCTGAAGTGTGATTGCATCCTTTACACGTGAGCTTCTAGTCTGTTGTACTATATCAGTCGATCACGACAGATTCTTGATTTCACACGATATGATAACCTTGCTAAACATTACATCATTATTTAGGGACATGATAGATAGAGTAAGGAAATCTATGGAACCAGATCATTTCGTTCATTATTCTTATATCTCAGAAGTTTTGGTTTGAAATCAAAATCGAAAAAACACTCTCTTTTTTTTCTTCTTAGTTTGTTCTAACAACAACAGATAGCAAAAACAATCACATATTTTCGCATATAGCAACAAAGGAAGAGTATTTAAATTTTGTCTGGAGAATTTACAATTTAACTAGTTAATAGACGTGATTTCTAAATATGGATTGCACCGATTCTCAATGACATCTTTCACAATAGACTCGATACCATCAATTGGTACAATATTGACGATTTTGAGAGATTTGAGATCTTGAAGGAAATACTCTAGTTCTTCTTTGACTCTAAGTGTAATGTTAAGTAATCCATATATTTTATTTGCAAACGATACCTTTGTGCAACCAGACGACTTTCAATCTCAAGATCAGTAAATATCTTGAGATACTTGTTTGTTAAGTTCTCAAAAACTTTGGTGAATATTTCAAAGAGATCTTCCTTGAGGAAATAATCTTCAATATTCATTGACATTGTTCTAGTATTTGCCAGAATCTGTGCTGTAAATTTCGTTGGTATATTGATTTTAGCGGTCTGGTTGGTCCATTCTAACTGTTGAATGCTATTGCAACTTTGCGTGATTCTATAAGAGCAAATTTACATCTTCAATGATACATCTATTATTCGATACCTATCGCGCAGAATCGAAACAATTTTGTCTTGGATATTGTTAACATGATTCTGCAACTCATTCCTTGCTAAGTTCATTTGACTTCCAACGATCTCAGCCTTTACGCTAAACTTTTTTTCAACCAGAACTTGCATTGGATCCAGTAGCATTTTTAAGAAAGAAAGACATAGTGATGACAAAGCTATTTGAACGATTAAGAATTGAAAACGTATTCCCATCGAGGTTACCAAGGATCTTTGCCGTTATTGTCTTCACAATCTTGAAATTGACGACTCCCGCATTCAGAATGAGGTTCGTGGTCATTGAATTATAAAACTAAATATGGAATTAGACTTAAGAGTCTTTTAAGAAGTAAGAGAGGTTACCTGAATGATCTCGATAATTTTGAGGAAGCAGTCCATGGAGATACCTTTAAATTTTTGTCCAAGATGTAAATAGTCATAGATGATTTTGATAAGCAAGAGGACAGATGAAGTGAGCCGATATTTTTTTCCATCGATATAGAGCTCGTTCTTCAATATTTTGACTACTTCAGAATCTTCTTGCTTGAGTTTTCCTTTTTGCGATGGATATTCCATCGGTTTTTTGGTCTCTTCTTCCAATAGCTTATTTTTAGGAATATCATCTTCTCCGTCAGACTCTTGAGTTTGAGTCAACTCAGCCATGATCTGCTGATTGACGGCACCTCGATAACTTGGCCTTGATGACTGCAATAGTTCATCACCATTTTCCCCTTCTTCCATGTTTCCTGCATCTGGTTCTTTCGACGGATCAAAGAAATGTACAAAAAATGTAAGGTATGAGTATGGAATATCGGCTGGCTGCCAAGTTTCTTCTTCCAATTGTTGTCGCAAGCTGAGAGTCTTTTGTTTGTGGTAAAATTCAACGAAATCTATATGTGTTGTGATCAAAAAAGATAGTTTGAACAACATGTTTACTTTTCTCGCATTCGAGCTTCAAGTTCATTAGAGGAGCAATAGAAATTTTGTCCGTGTAGCTGGTTTTTACTTTATTTAAAGTATTTAGTAGAATTTGATTCTCAGTCACCAGCCAACTAGATGCCGTCTTGTTAATCTTCAATTGTTCTTCGAAGCACTTTCGAGCCTCATTAAAGAAGGCCTCAAGTTTATAAAATTGCGGAATTGTCATCGACTCAATCGAATAGCCGTTTATCATCTCACTGAGCCTCTCATTCAAGAACTTGACGACCATCGCTAATGTTGAATAAAAATCTTCGACAGTTTCACTAAGGAGTCTCAAATTGTTTTTATTCAGAGGAATGAGATCTTGATCTCTTTGAGGATGATAGTCACTCTCAGCCACAGAGTTCTTCTCGTAGTGATTAAGTATTGCTTTGAGACTTTTGTTGTGTAAATTCAGTAATCTGACTAACAGTCGCTTGTAGAGTTCGAAATAGAAAAGTAGGAATTTGACGTAGAGATCAAAGCTCAGATGAGCTGATTGAGGACCAAGTTTGGCTTTTTCATCTTCCCGTTTTAGATTCTCCTGAAAGTCTGATACATCTTTCATAAATTGTTTGTGGAATGTTTTTAACGCTTCGAGCAATTTAACTTTGAAAGGTCTATGACTAAATTCTTTAATTTTGATGTGTTGCACTATAATGTTTGTGAGAAAATTCTCAAGCTAGAATAAATGATGAAAGAAATTGATTTATTTTTAATGATGAATCTTACTTGCTCGTCGCGTGGGCATTCAGTCAAATTCCATGTAATTGCTGTCGAAGAAGGCTTCGTGAGATCTTCATGTGTAGCCATAAGATCATTAGCAGTTGGCAAAATCGAAATATCCTGTGGTTAGTAATTATACAATTTCAATTTCGAGTGTGAGGACAATTGTGTATATACCATCATGAAACTCTCTTCAATTACAGAAGAAACGTCCAAATTCACAGTGGGGTTCTTGTTATAATTGAGTGTTGTCATCGAATAAGCATAGCACTTTTCAGCAAACTCATTGCTTAAATTTTTCTCAAGAGTCGATCTTGCGTCGGCAAAAATTTTTTGCACATTTCTAACAAATCGATGAGGGACGCAGAATTAATAGTTTTACTGGAGTGATTTCAGACTTCTAAGCTTCGTTCTGTAAGTATCTTCAGAATTTTTTATTAGTCCGACTGCATACTCGTAGTTTGTGTTCTTAATCAACTGCTTCAGAGTTGGGACTGTTCTTCGGACAACAGAGATTAATTCGAGCTTGGGGTAATTTAAAAAAATAATATTAATAAAAAATGATAAACCCTCGATTATTGATTACCAGTTGCAAGGTTTTTTGTACATTTATTTGCTTACGTTTTAGCATCAAAATTTTCTGACAATGCTGATACGCTTTTTCCTTTAGCTCCTTGTTAAAATTTCTAAAAAAAATGATTTTAGTTTCCCTAACAATAAGTCTGCTGCAAACTTGTAGAACTCGATTGTGCTGAGACAATTTTCAACTTGTTTTTCCATCTCGTTGAGGTTGATAATAACGTCCATGAACTCATGGAATTTGTTTGTAATTTGATAGAAAAGATTCAACTCGACGTGGTCAAGATATTCAGTTAGCTTGAATTTTCGAATATCGTTAGTTACGAAAAGGATAACTGCAAAAAATACCTCTTCTTGAGTATTTCTCAATTGCTGTATGTCTCGAACAAAATAACTAAAGTCAAATATGAACCTTTCATCGAAGAAGTAGGGTTTCACAACGCGATAGCATTTGACCAGACTTTCAGAGATATTAATCAGCTCTTTCTCCCTTTGTCTCACATTCTTAATGGCTTTGTTCTTTTGATAAATTTCCAACACTTTGGTAATGTCCTTCATATAGTCTCTAAAGTCTTCATATTTCACGCTCAGAATCTCTTTATCAATCTTTTGAGCTTTTTTGGAGTTACCTAATGCTTTATCCGCAATTGATTCTTGGAAGATGTTGTAGATGTCACTAAGGAACGTGTTCTAAAGTTATGCTTTTACAAAATAGTTTGGGAAAATGGAGGTGTACTCTCTTAGGCGTGTTGAGCACCGAAACTATGTTTGTATTTGATTGCAAACTCATAACTTCATTATGAAAATCAATATCTCCGACATCTGAGAATGATCTATTTAGCGAAGTATGAAACGAATGAAAGCTGCTGTTGGCCAAATTTCGTTCATTTTTATCTGAAAGACTTGTATTTAGACCTCGGTCGCTTTCCCTGCGTATTGGTCGATTAAAAAGGCTATTGAATATGCCGCTGCCACTCATGTCTGTTTTCCTCAAAATTTATTCTTTATGAGAGAGAGAATATTTAAAAGTTTCCAATAATTCTTTTCGAAATAAAATGAAATTGAGAAAGTTATGATCCGAACCACCTCATTTGAGATGGATGGGATACTCCGGAAATTATATAATAGATCTCAATCAAAGTTAAACGAAAACAACTATGTTTTTGGGTCATTGGCAAAAGCGGACTCGGTTAAATCAGTTGGAAGATGCATCAAGAAAGCAAAAATACTTGTCAGTTCTAAGTTCGAGAAGCAAAAGATTTCCACAGCGCCAGGCCTGTCTTTCTCTCTTTTCTTGAATACTTTACTGTTTCATGCGTAAGCATGAGCAGCCTTTAAATTCTTGGTTTCTTCCATCTAGCCTCAGTCAACATTCCTTTAAAAAAGCACTCTAGCGTGAGATTCCCAGATAAATGTAGCAATATTCCATTTCTTGCGTGTTCTTGGATTACATTCAAGCTAATTCTGAGTGAATGAAAATATTTTATTCAGTTTTTGAAGCGAAATACACTGCCACTGTCTCGTTAGGAACTCATTGAATGAGCATCTTTAGGCTCAAAACCACAAGACAAGCATTGAGCAAGCTCATTTTCAAACGCAAAAAAGCTCTAGCTATTTATTATCATCAATTATATCATTCACAATACTTGTTAGATACATGGCAGCTACTAGTTATTGTTCATTAGGACACCTCCAAAATTATTTTCAAGTTCATTTATTAAAACCACTATTATTCTGTGCTTGAAAAAACTATTGCTCTAATAGAACAAGAAACTCCCAAATAATAGAAAATCCCTAAGCGCCAGTGCTACTCAAAACAGAATATCGATTGTTTGTGACTCGACATCATCCTGAAAGTTAATATTATCCACTTTCTGAAATTGTTGAATTCTTCATAACTCCATACAATTTAAGACTGACTGAATAAATCAGTTGTCTTATGTCTGAAAATTAGAAAGGGTTTTTAATTTCAGATTATCGAATATTTTCTTTGCAACTAGTCTGCTCCAATGACTCAGAGTATCGCTCTAAAAAATATTTGCGAGACAGTCCAAAAACTGCAAGAGAAGATTATTAGCTTATTCAAAAACGACAAGAGTGTCACTGTTTCTCGCGATGAGTTTATGAAATGTTATGAGTAAATCAGAAAAGCGTCGAATCCACCGGTTTAATCGCTTTTTATAGTCCACTGTTTCAGTTTTTCCACAGTCAGCACTGCTCCAACAGTGACCAAGAGTTTTTGATCAAATGGTATGAGAGCAGCCTTGATAACTATATTATGTAAACTTGAACCACTTAATTTTTCTAATTTACTTGAAAAATTCCAGAAAGCATATCCTCCCTGCACTCCAAACAAAAACTGAAGAGCCTCTCATCGATGAGTTTTTCACGCAATGGAATAATTTCAAGATCTTTGTATCCATTATGAAGAAAGTCTTCAGTTGGCTAGATACTCACGCTTTGCCATCTCTTCTTAAAACGACACTGTGCAACATGTCATATGGCAAGCTAAGAACGAAGATCTATGAGTTCATGAACACCACGATGTTTAAAACTCTCTATGACTTCCTTGAACGAGAAAGAGAACAGGAGGTCGTCCCTCGAAACAAAATCAAAAAGATGATTGAAGTAAATCATCCTTTAATTACCTTACCTACTCCATTCAAATTATCTGACTAGATCTATGAGACACTTGGCTGCTTTGAATTCAACGTCGAGTATTCTGATGGACAATTTAATCTCACAAGCAAAGGAGGGAAGAACCAGTATTTTGTCAAGTTTTTCGAAGCCAATTTAATCAACCAGGTAAGATTTTTCTTTGCTTGCCATCATTATTCATGTTTTGCAAAAAAATAGCTGAGAGTCCATTACAAAAGCAAATCAGACCAATGGCTTAAGCTCTCTGTTCCCGAATATATTTCGACAGCTCTCAAATTCCTTGCGTTTGAAGAGAAGCAATGTGATTTTTACTATCAAAAGAGTAAGACGCTAGTGAAAAATACAAATGAAGAAGAATTGGTTACAGCCCATAACGAGAAATTGATCAAGGTCAGCATTTTCCTGTGATAGAAAACAATTAACCTCCAAAATAATTACAAAGAACACAGAAACTGGTGTATTTCAGATGCTCGAAAAGCGCCATAACGAAGAGTTGATTCAGATTTTTGAATTAATGAACAAAGGAATCGAAAAGAATTTGAAAAATTTAGCAATCGCCTTCGCTTCATACATTGAGCAATCTGGTACCAAAATAATTGATGAGTCTAAAGGGAGCAAAGACCCTACATGTATACTCCTTTGCCAATAAACCTTCGCTAACAATGCTAATAGTCTACACGTCAAAGGTGATCACTCTGAAAACTGAGATGGACCAAATAACATCTGGCTGCTTCAAAAATCATTATGACTTTCAACAATCTCGGGACATCGGGTTCAAAAGTTTCATCAACAGGTTTGACAAATCTCCTGCCCTCCTTGCTTTCTATCTTGACTACCAATTCTCGAAAGGCATGATTCTATTGTGATTTTTCAATATCTAAAGTTTGGTGCTAGGAATTAGGGGTGTGTCTGAAAACGAAATCGAGGATATGCTTACGTCATTCACGAAACTCATTTATTATTTAAACTCCAAGGATGCCTTCATTTCAAATCACAGAAAGCTGCTCTGCAAAAGATTAATAAACAACAGTTCGCTGTCTTTTGACACAGAGAAGAACCTTGTTTCTAAACTCTCAGTAACAAATTTTGAATTTTTTGAAAAAATAAACATCTCTTTTTTTAAATTATCAGGATGAATGCGGACCTGCTGCAGTAAACCCCATTTCGAGTATGCTGAGCGATGTCGTGACTAGCGAAGGTCATCGAAAAATGTTTGCGGAAAAGAAACCGAATAATCCCATTGAAGTTCTTGTTTGCAGCTCAACGTGGCCCAATTTAGTGGCGAACCCGAACGCAAAAATGCCACCTGAAATGAAAGTTTACACAACCGAATTTGAGCACTTTTATAAGCAACTTCCGATGTATCAGTCTAAGGTGCTAGCTTGGATACTTTCAGAAGGTAAGGGAGAGATGTTTGCTCACTTTGCAAAAATGAAATATATTCTTGATGTTAAAACATACCAAATCTCAATTCTATTACGCTTCAATGAAAACTCTGAGTACACCTACGAAAAACTTAAGGAGCTAACAGGAATAAATGACGACATTCTTAATGAATACCTAAAGGTCTTTACTGTGCAAGTGCCATTAATGAAGAGATCACCGAACGCTAAGAAAGTAATTGATTGGAATTGAGAAAAAAGAGTTAAACCTAAATACATAGGATGAAAATTTCAGTCCAAACGAAGTTATCTCTCTAAACCCTGACTTCAAGAGCGACAAAAGAAAGATCCCTTGTTTCTCGGCCAAGAGTCAAAGGTCTCAAGCTGAAAAGATTGATATTGTGGAGTCCGAACAAGCACTAAAACAACTTGATCAAGAAAGAGAGCTGGCACTCGATGCCATGATTGTTAGAATCATGAAATCTCGCCGACTCTTGAAATTCAATGAACTTCTGACTGAGATTAATAAACTCGCAACACTCTTCCAACCCCAACCAAAAATGATTCGAAAAAGAATTGACTCTCTAATTGAGAGAGATTATTTGAAGAGAGATGACACTGACAGGTATCTCTTATAATTTCCGAGTTACCCTCTAACCATTCTTTCCAAATACATAGTAATGTACTTATCTATCTACCTTGATTCTCGAGAAGATACAAGCAAATTCAAAGAATGGTAATGAAAATTAATCATTTTTATTTCTCTTGGAGGTAGCTGAGTAAACTCTATAAATTTCATTGATTGATATCCGAATATAACCATATATAGTTTACTCTGTTACGTTTGACAAAATAAAAGTTCATATGACTTGTAGTTTGAATATACAACTTGCAAAAAAACATAAAATAAAATATGCTGATATGTTTTGCAATGCATTCAAGGAATTATAATACTATTAAAGTCTTAACAGATATGAAATCCGAAATATGTTGATTGTATAAAAAATGAAAATTGAGCTGTCCAACTCAAAATTCGATATATGAAAACTTAAATTTCCAAAAGTTTTAAACTGTTTTTCATGCTGCTCCAGCAATCAGTTTCTGGATCAGTTAACAGTAATAACGAAATGATGTGTACATTATTTTTGAAAATTATCAAATCTGAACATTTTACAAAGTTTAATCTACATCAAAGTTTCCTCCCCTATTCTTCAAACTAGATTTCCTCCTCTCTGAAGGATTCGCTCAAGAAATAATGAACTACTCCATCATACAAACAGATCTGAACCATGTGATCCCTGGGACCTGGGACAGTATTTTGTGGAGATTGAATAAAAAAAGAAACATAAAAATTTCTTACAAATGCACTTTCAGCCAGAAGTTCCCAATTATTGGCAAATTTTCTTAAAGAATTGTAAGAGAAAACGGAACCCTTTGACTCCAATTGAGGGGAGCGAGTTATATTAATAAGGGAGAATTTGGAGGGAAAAAAACAGCAAAGCTTGAAATAAGGATTTATTTCTAAGAACTATCTAATACCTCTTGAATATCTAAATTTTATAATCGCAAAAATCAAATTACAAAAATGGAATCTAACACTGATTACAAGGTAAAGAATCTCGATCTCGCTGAATGGGGTCAAAGAGAGATTGAAATCGCAGAGGTCGAAATGCCTGGACTTATGGCTTGCAGAGA
>ENA-UOTX01000302-UOTX01000302.1-compost-metagenome-genome-assembly--contig:-NODE-302-length-55380-cov-9.276531_pt1 | contig 55380 bp, 41 predicted proteins | sample MGYA00238143_ERZ746982 | MGnify/ENA primary metagenome ERZ746982 (study PRJEB28758, sample SAMN06268862) | compost metagenome | isolation source: single cell | place: USA: California, Emeryville, Joint... | reverse complement strand
GCTCCTGCTTATATTGCATTGAAGCATCAAACAACTGCAACAATTGTTATTCTGGTCAATATTACCAACCTCATAACGGGTATTGCAACTCCACTTGCCCCGCGAACGCCGGATACTATGCTTACTCTCTTGAAAGGAGATGTGTTCCATGCCGTGATCCTAACTGCTTATCTTGCAGTAGCAATGGTGATTGCCTCAAATGCAAGTCATTCTGGCAACTCGATTCACCCACTGGACGCTGCATGAGAAGATGTCCAACAGGTTGCGCTACTTGCACCACCAATGGAACTTGCCTTTCATGCGAGTATGGCTGGACTTACAGCTCCTACAACAACTCTTGTTATTGCCCAAAGACTGGCTGCCGTCAATGTGGTACTTCTCAATGTTACAGTTGCCAAGAGGGCAATTGGCTAAGTACTGTCACAGGAAACTGCCAAAACTGTACTTCGAATTGCCGTGTTTGCGCTTCAGCAACCACTTGCAATATTTGTGAACCCGGGTACTACCTCTCGTCTTCTGGGTATTGCTACAGTTGTCCAACAGGCTGTCGCTACTGTTCCAGTAGTGCAACTTGTACTGCCTGCGAAAACGGATATTACATGAGCTCCTATGGTGGTACTTGCTGGATGAATACGGTTGTCCCTACACCTTCTTATAGCTCTCCTGCTGGCTATATCATTGGAGGAGTAGTATTGCTTATCATCATTATTATCATCTCCATTGCCCAAGCCAACAAGAGAAGACAACATCGTCTTGCAGCAATGGCTGCTGCCGCAGCCGCAAACAATGCCGCTACTACAGTCAATTATGTGGCATACACAACAGCAACAACAACAACCTCACCTGTTGTTTATCCATCCCAACCGCAAATGAATTATCCTCAACCAACAGGATATGTTCAAACGCAACCTAATTATTCTCAGCCAATGATGTATCCTCAATCAACCGGATATCCACAGCAAGCTGGATACTCTCTTCAACAACAACATGTTGGTTATGTTCCACCATCAAATACCTATCATCCAGTACAATGATAGCTCCGGCATGTTTAGCAAGCCTCTCAAGTATTAAAAATATCAGAATCACAAAGTGACGAATTATTTGCTTTCATTATCCATCTCTTATTGCTAAACTAAATGAACACAAAAAAAACTTGAGGCTTGTTCTTTACATGTTTAATATTCCTATGAGAAAAAAATAAAATCTAAAATAATGTTCTTATTAAACTCAAGGTTTCTGTTTCTGAAAGTTATATTCAAAATAAAGCCTAATAATTTGATTAAGTCTAATAAATTTGATTTTATCGTAAAGTACTTTATAAATTAAATAAACTCGGGAGTCAGAGGCTGATTGAAGTGGATTAAAAGCATGGCCTATATGAAAAACTTGCTAAACTTTGCAGCAGTCATCCTTGTATTGATCTGTCCTGCAGTCTCTCAAACCTGCAGCAAGTATCAATTCTATAACGGCTCTGCATGTCAGTTTTGCGACTCCACATGCGATACTTGCTTCAAAAATTGCGTGCACAACTTGCACTCCTGGATACCAAATGATGGGTCGTTCCTGTGGATTTACCTGCTCGAGTCCGAAAAATTACATTGACTTCAATTATCAGACCTGCAACTCATGTTCGAGGTCCTGCTCATATTGCATTGAAGCAGCTAACAACTGCAACAATTGCACTTCTGATCAATTTTACCTACCTCATAATGGGACTTGTGGTCCCTATTGTACTTCGAATGTAGGATACTATGAATCCACTGCTGAAAGAAGATGTATTCCATGCCGTGATCCTAACTGCTTACGATGCGATAACATGGGTATTTGCATCAATTGCAAGTCATTCTGGAATCTAGATTCATCTACTGGACGATGCACAAGAAGATGTCCCTTAGGCTGCTCCGCTTGTACGGCCAATGGAAATTGCCTTGCATGCGAGTCTGGCTGGACTTACAGCTCCAACAACAACAGTTGCACCTGTCCAAAAGAAGGCTGCCGAGGATGTGGTCAGGATAAATGTTTCGACTGCCAAGAAGGCAATTGGCTTGAACTTGCCACGGGAAGTTGCTCCTGTACTGTGAATTGCAGAATTTGCGACTCATCAACCACCTGCATCTTCTGTGAACCTGGGTTCTACAACTCGGGTGGAAATTGCAACAGATGTCCACAAGGCTGTCGCTACTGTACTGGTGGTTCCAGATGCACAGCCTGCGAAAATGGATATCACATGAGCACCGCTGGTGGTACTTGCTATAAGAACACGGCCTCCCCTTCAACTTCTGGTTCTGTTCTCGGCTATATCATTGGAGGAATACTCTTGATTATCATCATCATTGTCTTCTACGTCCTAGTCAACAGGAGAAGAAAACTTGCAGCAAGCGATACCGCTACGCCCAATTATGTGGCACACATTCAACAAGATGGTGGTTATGTTCCACCATCAAACATCTAAAATTCAGTGAACTGAGAGCATCATTATTTTTAAGCCTCTCATTCACGAATATATTAAAATAACAGGGTTAGCAACACTGAAATAAATATGATACGAATGGTTTCCTTTTTTTATCGATTTATGATCTCGATTTGTTACAAAAAAACCTAAAACTTTAGGTCTGTTCTCCGACATGGAAGTTCTATATTCTTCTGAGAAAAAAATGTCTTTTCCTTGCCTTATAACTATTCACCAATTTGGATATTAAGATATAGAGACCTGAGTCTTTCAAACGCAATGTGTGCATCGGAAAATCGACAATTAGTGTTTTTCATGAATCGAACAATATCGTTCTTAATAAACTCAGGGTTTCTGTTCCTTGAAGTTCTGTTCAGGAATAAAGTCCAATAAATTTGAAGTCGTAAATTGTTTTATAAATTAAATAAACTCGGGATTTAGTCAGCATCTGGGAGCATGACTTATAAGAAAAGCTTGCTTATCATTGCAGCAGTCATCCTGGCTTTGATCTCTCCTGCAGTCTCTCAAACCTGCCCTAGTTATCAATTCTACAATGGTTCTGGGTGCGCATTTTGCGATGCCACATGTGCAACTTGCACTTCATCATCAACCCAATCTTGCACTACTTGTAGTGCAGGCTACTATAGCCAAAACAGCTATTCATGCGGATTTACCTGTTTGAATTCTTACAGTTACATTGATTTCAACTATCAAACCTGCAAAACTTGCGGCGGCTCCTGCTTATATTGCATTGAAGCATCAAACAACTGCAACAATTGTTATTCTGGTCAATATTACCAACCTCATAACGGGTATTGCAACTCCACTTGCCCCGCGAACGCCGGATACTATGCTTACTCTCTTGAAAGGAGATGTGTTCCATGCCGTGATCCTAACTGCTTATCTTGCAGTAGCAATGGTGATTGCCTCAAATGCAAGTCATTCTGGCAACTCGATTCACCCACTGGACGCTGCATGAGAAGATGTCCAACAGGTTGCGCTACTTGCACCACCAATGGAACTTGCCTTTCATGCGAGTATGGCTGGACTTACAGCTCCTACAACAACTCTTGTTATTGCCCAAAGACTGGCTGCCGTCAATGTGGTACTTCTCAATGTTACAGTTGCCAAGAGGGCAATTGGCTAAGTACTGTCACAGGAAACTGCCAAAACTGTACTTCGAATTGCCGTGTTTGCGCTTCAGCAACCACTTGCAATATTTGTGAACCCGGGTACTACCTCTCGTCTTCTGGGTATTGCTACAGTTGTCCAACAGGCTGTCGCTACTGTTCCAGTAGTGCAACTTGTACTGCCTGCGAAAACGGATATTACATGAGCTCCTATGGTGGTACTTGCTGGATGAATACGGTTGTCCCTACACCTTCTTATAGCTCTCCTGCTGGCTATATCATTGGAGGAGTAGTATTGCTTATCATCATTATTATCATCTCCATTGCCCAAGCCAACAAGAGAAGACAACATCGTCTTGCAGCAATGGCTGCTGCCGCAGCCGCAAACAATGCCGCTACTACAGTCAATTATGTGGCATACACAACAGCAACAACAACAACCTCACCTGTTGTTTATCCATCCCAACCACAAATGGTTTATCCTCAACCAACTGGGTATGTTCAAGCGCAACCTGATTATTCTCAGCAAATGATGTATCCTCAACCAACCGGATATCCTCAACAACAACACCCCCATGGTTATGTTCCACCATCAAACACTTATCACCCAGTAAACTAAGAGCATCAGATGTTTCACAAACTTCTCAGTTGATTCATACTAAATTTCATAGCATAGTATATGAAACGAATTGTTATTTCATTTATTATGTTAGGCAATTAAATTGGAACTTGCTCTCTTTGATGAAAGTTAATATTTCGTTGAGAAAAACAAATAATATCGTTCTTAATAAACTCAGGGTTTCTGGTTAAGGAAGTTCTGTTCAGGAATAAACTTCAATAAATTTGAATTCGTAAATTGTTTTATAAATTAATAAACTCGGGATTAAGTCAGCATCTGGAAGAATGGCTTATAAGAAAAGCTTGCTTATCTTCGCAGCAGTCATCCTGGCTTTGATCTCTCCTGCAGTCTCTCAAACCTGCCCTAGGTATCAATTCTACAATGGTTCTGGGTGCGCATTTTGCGATGCCACATGCGACACTTGTACTTCATCATCAACCCAATCTTGCACTACTTGCAGCGCAGGTTATTATAGCAAGTCTAGCTCTTCTTGCGGATTTACCTGCTCTAGCCCTTACAGTTACATTGATTTCAATTATCAGACCTGCAAATCTTGTTCAGGTTCCTGTTTATATTGTATTGAAGGAGCCAGTAACTGCAACAATTGCTTTTCTTATCAGTATTACCAACCTCATAACGGGTATTGCAACTCCACATGCCCCGCGAACGCCGGATACTATGCTTCTTCTTCTGAAAGGAGATGTGTTCCATGCCGTGATCCTAACTGCTTATCTTGCAATAGCGATGGTGATTGCGTTCATTGCAAGTCATTCTGGCAACTCGATACGAGGACTGGACGCTGCGCGAAAAGATGTCCAACAGGTTGTGCTACTTGCACCACCAATGGAACTTGTCTTTCATGCGAGTCTGGCTGGACCTTCAACAACAACAGCAAAACTTGCACTTGCCCATATACTGGCTGCCATCAATGTGGTTCTTCTCAATGTTCCACCTGCCAAGAAGGTATGTGGCTAAACAACGGCACAGGAAATTGCTACAACTGCACTTCGAATTGCCGAGTTTGCGCTTCAGCAACCACTTGCAGCATTTGTGAACCTGGATACTACCTCTCGGCTTCTGGGTATTGCTCCAGTTGTCCAACAGGCTGTCGCTACTGCACCAGAGGTTTATCTTGTACCGCCTGCGAAAACGGATATTACATGAGTGCTACTGGAGGTACTTGCTATTTGAACACGTACGTCCCTACTTATACCTCTCCTACTGGCTATATCATTGGAGGAATAGTCTTTATTATTATCATCATTATCGTCGCCATCGCCCAAGCCATCAAAAGAAGGAAACATCGTCTTGCAGTATTGGCTGGTACTGCAGCCGCAAACAATGACTCCACCGTCAATTATGTGGCATACACAACAGCAACAACCACAGCTGTTGTTTATCCAACTCAGCAGCAAGTGGCGTATTCTCAGCCGACTGGATATGTTCAAGCGCAACCTGTTTATACTCATCAAACGATGTATACTCAACCAACCGGAAATCCTCAACAACATCAGCACCACGATTATGTTCACCACCATTAAACACCTATCACGCAAGTGAACTGAGGGTAACGCAAGTCTTAATTGATAGAAACAGATTGCATATTATATAAAAGATAAATGTATTAAATTGAATTGCCCTCATTTCTTATCCCTTCATAGAATTGAATTTTCTCGCAAACAAGATTCTAAAAGCTTAAATTTCTGCTCTTATAGCTGAATGACAGTTATATTCCTCTCATCAAAAAATAGATACAGTTCGTTTCTCAAAAGCATTTCCCCTCCTCTTGTCTATTGAACATTTTCTTTTTAATCGCTCATCAGTATGAAACAAATTTAGAACAAAATTTACCTTCCCAAGCTTTAGAAAGAAGCCGAAGAAAGTGTACAAGATTTATTGGGGCTTATTCGCGATATCTACGTTATTCTTGCCATTTTTCTAACTATTATAAAATTTGTGACTTTAATCCAACTTTTTCATATCCTTGCGTCAAATTTCAGAACATCTGACTAAAATCATTTGGTGGCCTATTAACAAAAGTCAGATTTCTTTTTTGCTTAATTATCTAAATATGCAAATTTTGAAATGGAAAACAAAAGTTTCGATTCATTTACTAAAAAATTAATAAATCACTGATGATTTTAGCGTAGATAGCAATAGAGAATACACGATGAAATAATGAGCAATAACTGAAAAAATTTCAAGATTAACCTATAAGAAGGTCAAGGTTATTTTATTAACTATCAGCCCGCAGCGGAAGAAAGATGATGAAATAACGAGCAATACCTGGAAAAAATTTTTCAGATTCCCAACTCTTAATCCTAGGAGTTTTTTTCCTAAGGTTTCTACCGCCGAGAAAGCAGCATGATGATCCGCCAAGTTTACTCTGGAGAGGTCTCATTTATAACAATCCAAAATAGGATTTGTGAAGAATGGTTGTTTGGCTGCTTGTTCAATTGGCAATTTATTGATCTAAAGCGCCGCTGAGAGTTGTAAGCTAGGAAGCAAGTAGATAACTGGAATTTTGGATGGGTGAAAGACAGACTGGAGTTTTTTCTTGCATTCCAATAGCATTTCCCAGAGGATTCGACGAAAAATCCTCTCACAAGTCCTCTTTCCCCTTATTTAATGAGTAATTTCACTGCATTCTATGGAAATTTGAAGCTGACTCATAATTTCATTCCAATAAAACCTCAAAATCAGAGGAATTGATCAGCCTGCGCCTATAAAATAGTCAATTTTTCTCACAATGGTGAGATTTTCAATAACGATTGTGACAGCCATCCCACTTTTTATTCAGTGTCACATAAGCAAAATAGATACCAAAAGAAATAAATAAAATTTATCAAACATTTGCCGTGAAAAGTGTATGACTCTCTATTAGAAAATCTTTCAATAAAGTTCCAAAATGGATTTGTCACCATCCAGGGTGTTCTGTGCCGCACTCAATCTGCTTCTCTGATGACTCATACTCGATCTTCCTTCGGAACGAATGCGAATTTCCAGGATAAGAGCATTTGCGCTCTCCTAAAAATAGGCCACCGTCAATTTGATATATATATATCAATGCTACAGCTGACAAGAAAGCAATGGCTAATTAGTGCCACAAGAAACTTCTGTACTTCAAATTGCCAAATTTAGCGCTTCAACTTTCATTTGCAGCATTTATGAATATTACTACTATAACGTAGGTGGGTATTACTACAGCTGTCCATTAGGCATCTCTACCACCAGAAACCAAGAGAACACAGTATTAGAGAATATCTCACATACTGCAAATCATACTTGATCAAGGCCTCAATTTCCTTCTTCCCTGCAATTATTGGAGGACGAAAAAATTTCAATATCATAATTTTCGCACCCAAATTCAAGAAGGAAGCCGATATTAGCGAGATTCAGATCCTCTAAGTCTGATAGCTCATTACTCACTCTTGCTAATAAAGCGCCTTAGGATTAAAGTAGTAATACATTTAATTTTTTTTAGTTCAGAGAAATTGCTGAAAAGCTAAATTTGGGTTCTGCAGAAAAGGTCCAGCTGATGGTTCCTTCTTATTTTGGAGAGGACACCTTCGTCCTAGAGTTCACTGTCTCTAAGCATTGCTGCTTAGATTAAGATGCTCCACCCTTATACTCCTTTGAAATCATTGAAAAATACCAAATTCCATCTTTTTGACCCTGAGTTTTATAGTGAAGGCAACAGATGAGATATAACAGCGACTTTCTATGTTCACCAGACTTTTCTATCTTATCAGCCATTCAACAAATGCTTGTACATAATTTTAGCAAAGTTACTATTGCTGAAGGTCAATTTGGAACACCCTTTCACTTAGCTTCTACATCCTCTACTAAATCTCCTGAATAGCATCTATTTCGATAAAGCAGCTTTAAAATTGCGAGTAAATGTCCCAAGTGGTAATAGAGAACGAAAATGAGGATTCTATTAACGCGATGAACTTCATAGCTCTTAATAAACCCCATAGTTCTTAATCAACTCTATAGTTCCTAATCAACTCTATAGTTCCTACTAAACTCAAGATAACTGTTTATTGAAGTTCGGTTCAGGAATAAACTCTTATAAATTTGAAATGTAAAGAGTATTTCATAATTAATTAAACTCGAGATTTAGTCGACGTCTGGAAGAATGACTTATAAGAAAAACTTGTTTATCTTCGCAGCAACCATCCTTGTATTGATCTCTCCTGCAGTCTCTCAAACCTGTGGCAAGTATCAATTTTACAATGGCTCGTCGTGTGAGTTTTGCGATTCCTCATGTGACACCTGCACTTCAGAGTTATCCACCTCTTGCACCACTTGTGCTTCTGGGTACTATAGCAAGAATAGCTCTTCCTGCGGATTTACCTGCTCAAGTTCATCCCTTTACTTCAGTTACGTTGATTTCAGGTCACAGACCTGCAAAACATGCTCAAGCTCCTGCTTATATTGCATTGAAGCAGAAAGTAACTGCAACAAGTGCGGTTCTCTTCAATATTACCAACCTCACAATGATTATTGCAACTCCTCTTGCCCCAGTCTCGCCGGATATTATGCTTCTTCTCTTGAAAGGAGATGTGTTCCATGCCGAGATCCTAACTGCTTATCTTGCAGTAGCAGTGGTGATTGCCTCACTTGCAAGTCATTCTGGCACCTCGATTCATACATTGGACGCTGCACGAGAAGGTGTCCAACAGGCTGCGCCGAATGCTTCCCTAATGGAACTTGCTATTCATGCGAGTTTAGGTGGACCTTCAACAACAACAGCAAAACTTGCACTTGCCCATTTACGGGATGCCGTGAATGTGGTGCTACTCAATGTGGCACTTGCCAAGAAGGTACGTGGCTAAACAAAGCCACAGGAAATTGCTACAACTGTACTTCGAATTGCCGGGTTTGCACTTCAGCAAGCACTTGCAGCATTTGTGAACCCGGATCCTACCTCTCGGCTTCTGGGTATTGCTACAGTTGTCCAACAGGCTGTCGCTACTGTTCCAGTAGTTTATCTTGTACCGCGTGCGAAAACGGATATTACATGAGTTCTTCTGGTGGTACCTGCTATTTGAACACGTATACTTCTCCTACTGGCTATATCCTTGGAGGAATAGCCTTGTTTATCATCATCATTATCGTCGGCATCGTCCAAGCCAACAAAAGAAGGAAACATCGTCTTGCAGCATTGGCTGCTGCAACCACAAACAATGGTTCCACCATCGATTATCTGGCATATCCGACAGCAACAACCACAGCTGTTGTTTATCCAACTCAGCAGCAAATGGCATATCCTCAACCAACTGGATATTTGCAAGCGCAACCTGATTATACACATCATCAACAACAACACCATGGTTATGTTCACCACCATTAAACACCAATCACACAGTGAACTGGGATAAAGCAAACCTTAATTGATAGAAACAACATATTGCATATTATATAAAAGATAAATGTATTAAATTGAATTGCCCTCATGCTTTATCCCTTCATATAATTGAATTTTCTCACAAAACAGATTCTAAAAGCTTGAATTTCTTCTCTTATAGCTGAGTGGAAGTTATATTCCTCTCATAAAGAAGTAGATATTGTACTTAATAAACTCAAGATTTGAGTTCACGAAAGTACTTTAGCAAGTAAATCGAATAAATTTGAAATCTTAAAGTAGTGTTATAAATTAAATAAACTCGTGAGTCAGAAGTCTATTGAAAGAATGTCTTCGAAGAATAACTTGCTTATTTTTGCAGCTATCATTCTTGTATTGATCTATCCTACAGTCTCTCAAACTTGTAGCAAGTATCAATTCTACAATGGCTCTTCGTGTGAGTTTTGCGACTCCTCATGTGGCACCTGCACTTCATCATCAACTTCCTCTTGCACTACTTGCACTCCTGGATATTATCGCAAGACAAGCTATTCCTGCGGATTTACTTGCTCGAATTCGAACAGTTACATTGATTTCAATGATCAAACTTGTAAATCATGCTCGACTTCCTGCTTTTACAACTGCATTGAAGGATCGGGAAATTGTAACCCTTGTTATACTGGTCAATATTACCAGCCTCATACTGGTCTTTGCAGCTCTTCTTGCCCGAGTAATGCAGGATACTATGCTTCTTACTCCGAGGCCAGATGTGTTCCATGCCGGGATCCTAATTGCTTAAACTGCAACAGTAATGGTGATTGCACTACTTGCAAGTCATTCTGGCAGCTTGATTCATCAACTGGACGTTGCTTAAGAAAATGTCCCACAGGTTGTGCTACTTGCACTACCAATGGAACTTGTCTTACATGCGAGAATGGCTGGACTTACAACTACAATAGTAACAATTGCACCTGCCCAAAAAATGGCTGCCGTTCATGTGGTAGTTTACAATGTTATAGCTGCGAAGAGGGGTATTGGCTGAACAACGCTACAGGAAACTGCCAAACTTGCACTTCAAATTGTAGAATTTGCGCTTCATCCTCCACTTGCGACGTTTGTGAGCCTGGCTACTATAGCTATAATGGTAATTGCTATGTCTGCCTACAATCTGGCTGTCGCTATTGCAAAAATGGTGGATCCTGCACAGCTTGCGAAAATGGATACTATATGAAGGCTAAAGGCGGTGCTTGCTATCTGAACACATACGTCCCTTCTTCTAATTCTACTGTTGGTTATATCATTGGAGGAGTGATCTTGCTTCTCATCATCATTTGTGTCGTCACCGTCATCCAAGCCAACAAAAGAAGACAACGCCGTCTCGATGCATTGGCCGTTGTTGCAGCCTCAAACAATGCCGCCACCACAGTCAATTATGTCCAAATCACCTCAGCAACCACAACCGTGCCTACAGTTGGCGTTGCTTATCCAACTCAGCAGCAAGTGGTCTATCCTCAGCCATCGGGATATATTCAACCACAACCTGACTATTCTCAGCCAATGATGTATCCACAGCCGACAGGATATGCACAACAATCTGAATATCCTGAACAACAACATAATGGCTATGCTCCACCACCAAATGCCAAAGAGCGAGTGAAATAAGAATAACGCAAGCCTGTAAATATTACAATCAACAGACTTTATAATGTGATCCATTCATTGAATTGAATTTATATCAAGACCTAAACCATAAGAGTTAAAATCCCTCTAGAATAGTACCTCATTGGCAAACCTCTCCTATTAACGGAATCACTCCAAATCGGCTAATTATTCACTGTAAAATTTTTATGAAAATGAAGGGAAAATGACATTATTTATAAAATTTACTAATATGAACTATCGCGGACGGAGCATGACGCGATGCCAGCGAGCTTCTGCAACTCCATTTTCTCTTTCCTTCGAAAGAGTGCTTAATATTCAATTTCTGTCATAATAAACAAGAGCAATTTACAGCAGTAATATTTATCTGCATTCAAGAAATGAAATTGAAAAAAGCACTCAATTTTGTGTCTGAAATTAATTGATAACCCTGCTTCTGATGTTTTGAGGAGGAGAAAAAAAATTGAATAAAAAAACGGGATAGAAAATTGAAAAAATGATTGCTTGCGTAGTTTTACAAGAAATGAAATTGTTGCTACTACTGCTGGTGCTACAATATTTTCAGCGATTTCAGAAAATAATGCATTGGAAAGAAGAGCAGCAGGCCCCTCTGTTCGGATTCGAGTAAACTTTGACTTGCTCTTTGAATGGAGCGAATTCTGAAATACTGTCATCCTCTTCTTCATTAGATTCGTTCTCAAATGACAACACCTTCCTTGGCGTATCGTAGACAATCTCATTCAAGAATTGATCCGATGTCTTCTCTAGTTTCAATTCCTTTGGATATAAACAATCTCTTAAAGCTTTTGAATTCAGTTTGACTGAAATTGCACTTGTGTTTAAACTCTTGGTAAATATGTACTTTCTCTTTTTCTCTGCCGGCAGCTCTGTCACCTTGATATCTTTTTCTTTATGATCCTTTTGCTTGGAAAGAGCTTCCTCAATAGTAGTTCCTAACTCTGTACGCATTAAATACAGAAGATCATTCTCTCGGGCAAGCTCTTCATTTTTTGTATTCTCCTTCTGAAGCATAGCGTCTACCACTTGCTCAAAGAGCTCGTCGATCAACCTGGAACTGCGAGCCGAAGTGTTTATGAATGGCAGATTATATTTGAGAATGGTTTCTTTGAGAAGAGAGCTTTGCTGATCGTCTTTACTTCTTTTATCCTTCTTGTTTGAAATCAAGAAAAGCGAGGCCCTGTTACAATTGTCTGAGTTGGAATATTCTTGAAGAAGAGCTTCTAGTTTTGGAAACGAGCTGGGATCTTCCCCATCATAGACGAACAACACAGCGTCGCTGTTTGAGATGTGAAAGTCAATTTGATGACAAAAGCGTGGATCGCTTGGAGTGTCCCAAATTGACAACCTGACTGTTGCCTGTGAATGAGATATGCTTTTCAAATGGTTCTTCATTCCAAATGTCGATTGGTAGTGGTCATCGAATTGTTGTGAGCAGTATTGCCGAATAATTGAAGTTTTTCCTGAGTTCGCAGGGCCAATCAGCAGCACTTTAAAGAAAGAATCGTAATCTGGTTTGCTTGATCGCTGTGATATTTTCCCGGTGCCAGAGAAAGAACTGTACATCGCTTGCGGTTGATTTACGCTGAGATTGTAGTTTGGGGTTGTAGTAGTGGAAAACTTGCCGTCATGAGACGGAGTGAGCGTCGGATTGCCTGTAGACTGTTTTGAGATAGGCGTATTGACTCCTTTTGATGAGAGCATTTTATGTCCAATAAAATAATTATTACGCTTGGATACCTCAGCAAGTTTTTTTATTTCCATAAGAAAATGTATTGAGTCTGGAGTCTGTGGTGAGTCTTAAAAAAATCCCAGCGTGTGCAATGGCGAGCCGAACTACATAGATGACGAGGAAATAGCCTTGAATCCGGAATTACTTATTAGAACTCTCATCTTTTTTGCTGAATAACATCTGATTTGCATTTGAAGAATCTGCTTTGAATGAGCAATCAAGTCCGTCAGACAATTTTCATTTGAGAAAGATGAACTCTACCAGGTCGCTGACCTTGGATACTAACTCAAACAAACTATTAACAGAACTTATAATGTGCACAAATATCTTTCTTTTTTTATTTTTTCATTGGACAGTTTGGAAAGAGAATTTTATATTTCAGAACTAATTATTCCAAAAACGAGAGGAACCTTTGATTCCTGGATATGACAAATGATCTAAGCAAATCAAGGTGAACTTTGTCAATAATATAATCAAGAGTGATTAGGCCGCTTTATTGTCAAAATATGCCTCTAAAACTAACAATATGGTACCAATGAATCCAAAAGTAAAGCATGAAGCCTTAAAATTAATTTGATAAAAGTCTGTGCCTGTATATAAATTTACTACAAGTTAGAATCTTCAGATAAAGCCTTTAAAAGCGCATTAATTTTTAACTTAATCATCAAAGAAGCTTTTGACAGGTCCGTATGCAACAAGCTGTAGAGAATCACAACCAGAACATGAAAGCCTCAAAGAAATCAACAAAAAGTATGGGCTTAGATTAAACTATTCAGAAATAAGGCTTACATTTAATAGATCCTGCTCGTGAAAATGCTCCTCGGTCACTGTACAGTATTGAGAGCGAAGGAGATAGTCCTTCGTTCCCAATAAGAACCAATTTTGAGCATGATATCATGTTGCTGACAGAACGAAACGACGCTGTTAAAGAATACCGAAGGGGTTTGTCAATAATGATAATGGCAGATCCCCATGTTGACGAATACCGAAGAGAGATCCTCCAAGAGGTAGGGAAAGAAGAAGAATTAGTGGCAGATGCTGAAGGAGGAGCGCTTGAGACCGATCCCAAAGACAATCCCAATATTTCGATCGATTGCAAATGTTCAACAGATTCTGCCGATCTACAAGACATCCCCGACGAATTGACTCAGCCTCTACATGATACTTTCTATTCAAAACTAGCTGTGATGGCTTCAAGTAGAGAGAGAGTCAGGGAACAAACAGTCAAAAAAATTTCTGTTGAGATTTTAGCAAATGAAAGTAAATTTATCACCACATTAAGACGCTTACAGTGGGGAAGATATCTTAGTTACGGAAGCTTTTGAGAATAAAACTGAGGATCCAATACCAATAAAGGAAGTAGAGCAAAGAATAGATACTGAGGTTGAACCCCAAGTTGAGCCTCAAGTTGAGACTCAGAAACCAGATTGTCCGATGATGGTGGGGTTTCTATCAAAAAACCATCCAGTGCTTCCACTGTGGAGTGTATCATGATTTCATTTGCGAATTGAATGATTGATTATATTATTGATTTGATAGCAATATTGGGTGGAGCTAAAAAATCGGAAATTAAAGTATTTCAACGCAAAAAATATTCACCAGCTGCAAGGATGCATTGACTTTGATCTCATATCAGCAACGATCGCTGTAATATTCCTTTTTCCTAAGGAGTTATTAATGAATTATATGTAGCATGCTGGCAGCCGAGAAAAAACAACGAAATTCAAGTATCCTCAGAACAGCGTGGTTTCTCTTATCTGCTTATTACGCTTTAGAATTTCGATTGATGGGGCGTCAAAAAGCTTTAAGTTTAAGGTCGCAAACCGTATGGAATGCACAAAATGGATTGAAGCCATATCTCAGCATATCAACTCCTCAAAAGGTGCAAAGAATAAACTTGTTTCATTTTGCAAGCAGCCAAAGTTTTGGAAGGTTGTTTGTTGCATCTCATTCAGACATACTAATCTCTTCTACTCCATAGTTTGACAGTATAAGTCTTCGCGAATTTGCAGAGAGGGCTGATTCAGGAGATCTATTGCTTTTCAAGTAAAGAGAATCAATTTGAACGAAATAACACTTTAACAATAGAACGAAAAACACAAAGGCCAAATTACAGAGATCTTTTACTCGTAGTGAATATGGTAAAACAACTTTTCGTAGCTTTTGGTTGATAGATTATTATTTTTTAAGACCATGTGGCTTTGATTTTAAAATACCACTCTGGAGAATTCATTCTATTCGAATCGACAGGAGGTCAAGGAGTTGGATTATGCAAATGGAGCGCGTTCTTAAAGCATAAATGGAACCTTCTCTATGAAAAGTAAGTCGACTAAGCTTTCGATGTTAAAGTCAATCTCGAAACCAGGGTCGTGTATAGGCATTTAGATGTTGAAAGGACTGCGAAGAATTTGGGTGCTCTTCAAAAATTTATAACAGTAATTTTCAGCAGATTGAAGCAACTAAGATTTTTCCTAGGATGCAATAGGCAAGAAGTATAAAATTAACCCAAAGATATTGATGAAAAAGTATTCAATGGATCCAGATCAAGAGCATGAAGACCCAAAGAGAACGTATTTTTGCTCGGAGCTTGTTGCAGCTGCTTACAAAAAAATGCAGCTCCTACCGAAGCAAATTTCATCGACCCAATATTGGCCCGGTAAGATATAAATGTTCATGCGAAAAAATTGATTACTCTTGTTATGGCTTTTAGGCACATTCTCTTCTAAAAAGGGATTGAAACTGCTCCAAGGAGCAAAGCTCGAGGAAGAAAAACTCATTGATTTCAATTCTGAAAATCTCGTAGGATAAATTTCGATGAGAGGCCAACTTAGCATGGTCACTCGCTCTGCTTAATAATTTCATAGGAATTTTCAGTTGCAGACTGATCGTTCGTAATAAATTATTTTGGGAAATTTTTTTTTGAATCGTTTTTGATTTTCATAAAATTCCTTTACGTTTGCAAATTCCGCATGTTCTTAAAGATACTATATATTATTAAATCAACATCATATCTGATTGACAAATAATTTCTAAAGTAATGATAAGATGCCATCAATTGTGATGTGAATAAGGGTCTGTCAACGCAGAATCCAAGCAATAACTATGTGAGTTAATAAGAAATAGACATTTGCTTCTTCTAAGTTACTTTGTTTCGTACAGAGATGATTAATATAACTTCACTTCCGAATCTAAAAACGACAATTTCAAGTCGAGCATATTCAGAGCACCTAACGCATTCATTAATTTTGATATTGGTCAAAAGTGTTATCATTTAATCTTACATTATTTTATCTATCTAAAATTATTTATTTTCGAGTCATTACATAAATGCTCTGCACTTGCAGCAAAAAAAGTAAAAGGCCTTATGGCGACATTCGTAAGAGTGAGCTGCATCGGCTGCGACAAAAACTACGATTCAATGAAAACGAAATCTTGGACTTACGACAAAAGTGAATCATATCATCAAAATTTAACCTCAACCAACAACTATCTAGATTCAACAGCCTCCTCACTCCAGGATCCAAAACTTTAAGCAGAGAGGCATTTAGTAACAGTATGGGGCTCCTCTCCTTGAATTGCGGCAGTTTTCTCTGTAATAGAATCTTTGAAGTGATTGACAGCAATAGAGATGGCAAAGTATGCTAAAATACCATCAAATACAGTTGCATCTAACTTATTATGCAGATAGATCTTGAGGAATTCTTAAAATACATGGACATTTTGCTTAATGGCGGTCAAGACGAAAAAACAGAACTGACATTTTACATGATAGACGTTGAGCGCAAAGGCTGGTTCTCTTTTGATGAGTTTTCCGAGTTAATCTTCTCAATTCTTGTCGCTTGGAACCAAATCACCGCAAATCAGATCAGTAAGCCTGCCAATATTTCAGCAGAATGTGACTGTACTGTCTTCCATAGAAATTTTGGATAACGAGATGCTTAAAGATCAAGTCAAATTGGTTTTCCGCAAGTTCGATCTCCGGTGCGATGGGATGATTGATTTGCAGAATTTTCAGCAGGTTGTAATGAAAGAGCCTCAGCTCCTCGATATTTTCGACTATGTCAGCAGAGGGTTTCAAGATTCAATGAATCCGTTTTGGCAGCTGCCTCCTCAGATGAGGCAGCTGAGATTTGATATTGAGAAGTTAGAGAAAAAGCTAATATTCGTGCAAAAAATTGCCACTAAAGAAGAGGACCCTAACGTCGGTGAGATCGAAGATGAAGAAGAAAAAGAAAAAAAGGAAGAGATTCAGACGCTACCGCGTCCAAGAGCGACCATCAGCGAGAGGTTCTCAGTGGCGGTGGCAGAAACACTGTCGCTGGATCCGTTTAAAAAGATGGAAAATATTAAAAATACGATTTTTCTCGATCCAATAATGACCGAAATGACCAATATGCGTATGACTTTTTGCTTTTTCAAAAATACTAAATTGCTATATTCTACAGGTCCCTCGGTGCAGAATAGATCAATCTCATTTAAGAGAGTGCATGGTATGATATTTATATGATCTACAGCATTGAGCCAAAATTTATTATAGATTCACAGCCAGAAGGGGTGAAGCCTTCGACGTTCAAAGACGCAAACCGCACGCCAACGATTGAAAGTTATGTTCAAAATACAGAGATGGAAATGAACGCGTATACAGACGCGGTGAAATTTCTACAATTACATTCACCCACCCGAGATTTTCCAAGCTTCAATCGCATGAGCTCAGTGAAATTGGAACCAATCGCCTTGGTCGAAGAAGACGTCTATCTTGATGATTATGACCGTAAAAACGAGGATGATGCTTTGATAGACATCTCGAAGCCGATGCCAAGGCAGGCGATTATTCCTTCGAGACTAAGCGTAGGCAGTCCTCTCAAGACGCAGACCAATCACGTTAATACGGATGAAAGCTTACAGCGTAAACTTGCCAGTCGGTTGCATAAATGAAAAATATTATGAAAAATTAGTTCATCGAAGGGACACATCTGATGTTACTGAAGAAATAAGAATAAAGGCTGGAGAATATTTCGCAATGCATGAAAAATTGTATAAAATTCAGCATAAGCTCGATGACGTTCTTAAAGACACACAGCGGCTGTACGACATAATGGATGAAATGGCACAGCAAACGAATAAAAAGTAAGCTTTATGAAGATAACTAGTCAAATTGTAATTACCGATACTTACAATAGTAAACGAAGCCATAACGATCAGTTAGAGTACATTAAATCAAAAACAACGCAGAATATCAGCAAATCGAAATCAATGGTTTTCTTGGGACATAAAGACTGGAACCTCGCATTAAATATGATGATTGGATTGCAAATGGCTGTGAAGAGCACTGTATCGTTTGCTGATTACGAAATTCAAGAAAAGGATTTTAAGCTCATGCAATATTTTCAACTGGTTCCAAAGTAACTATTATTGCGATTGCTGAAGCTTATTTTGATTTTCAAAGGAATGTAGGCAATGGCTCGAAAAAATTAAACCTGTGTACCTTTTATGATTACGCTCCCCATGTTTTTAATCAAATACGACATCTATACGGCATTTCTAATACGGATTACTTGCAATCGATTGGACCTGAAAACATGCTAAACAGTTGGATAAATGGAAATGTTGCTGGACTAAACGAGTTGATCTCAACTGGCAGAAGTGGAAGCTTTTTTTATTATTCAGCCGATGGTAAGGAGCCCTCTTATTTTTTTACATGAAGACTAAAATGCTCGCTTTTGTAGGCAAATATACTATCAAAACTATCAAAAAAACTGAGTTCAAATTCCTGATGAAAATATTAAAGGATTATTACTTACATTTGAATATAAATCCTCAGAGCTTGATTGTCAAGTGATATTAGATTCGATTTCCAATGAACTTATCCTTCTTAGGTTCTTTGGCTGTCATAAAATCAGATTTCAGGAAGAAGGGACAGATAAACCCGCTGATGAGTCTTATATCGTTGTGATGGGAAATGTATTCAATACAATCAAAGAAATACACGTGAGATATGACCTCAAGGGGTCAACTTACGGCAGAACAACAAGCAACACGTAATTTCAAATAATCTATTATCCAAGGGATATATCTTATCAAAATATCATAGTGATCCGAGTGCAGCTAAGAAAGATTTAGACTTCTTAGCCAAAAAAGAAAAGATAAATTTTACACCACAGCAAGCTGAGGCATTTATAGACCAGCTTAAAAGGGATGTGAAGTTCTTCGTCAGAAACAACATCATCGACTATAGTCTATTGGTGGGAATTCATGACCTCAACAAAGCAGTTAATGACGAAGAAGAGGAAGAAGAAGAACGTAACAATATATCTGCTTAATTAATTTTTTTCAATTCTACTAAAGGTAAAAAGAATGTGATTGAAGACAGGACCCGAGAGGTTCCAAGCGAAGCACGCAATCGAGTAAATTAATTTCAATTACTAGGGAAAAAATCTTAACGTTACTACAGCATACCATGCATCGGCGAGGAAATATTTCTTGTGAAGGCGATAGGATCTTTTTCTTTGGAATAATCGACATTCTTACTGAATACAAGTAATATAAAATTTTTTGATACGAATGTAACTTGATTGTGATAAAGTTTCAAAAAAAAAGCAGAGTATCTTTTCAAAAGAGTGGTTCAAGGTCCTGGCATTTCAGCGATTCCGCCTGCTCACTACGGCGAACGTTTCGTGAATTTCCTGACTTCAAATATCAAAATCTCAACCGTAAACTTACAAAACTAATTTTTAGAAGTGTGTAGAAAAGTTACCCTCAACAGCAAACCCGGTTGTTTTAATAGGTAGTTAGTTTTCATCTTTTTGGCAAAGTGTTGAATGTGCATTTATTCATTCATTCGGTCATTCAATATTTTTTTGAACATTATATCAACAGAAATTAACCCCCACCAACAACGAATAAGAGTGAAAATATCACTTTACTTTTATCAAATGATATGACTGACATAGAAAAAATAACAATGCGATTCGTACCTTCAAGTTATATGAATATTTTTGATCAATGTGAAATACATGAAGTTCCATAATGCATCAAGCATGAATCAATTACTAGTCATAAAACCCAAACACTCATGAATTTTAAATTCTGCCTCTTAGAGCAATTAAATTCCTAACTGCCTACCAATATACCTACACCATAGCCAACACCTAAGGTGGATGCTTCTTTACCATTATTCATCTTATTTCTTTACTTTCTTCTTCAGTGTTGCCCCATCCTCCTCCTCATCTGCATTGTTATTTTTCTCTTCCGACTCGTCGTCGTTTACTTCGGGCTTCCGGAAATAATTCTCGTAATAATTCGCGAACAACTTGCTCGGATCATCTCCTAGCTTCAAGTCCCCGAATTTCCCGAGACCACTTCTTCCGCCTCCCAACATACCGAGCATTCCCATTGGATCAATATTTCGCATCATCATAGTCGGATCAAGCCCCATAAAAGGGAATCGCGATGCGCCTAAACTCATTGCCGCTGCTGGATCAACTCCTCTCATAAACGGATTAAAATCTTTGAGTCCAGGAAACATAGATGCCGGCTCCGGCCTCGTTAGCTTATGTATAGAATCCATCACTGTCTTCTGAAGCGCTTCCAGGCTTCCCTGAGTATTATTATCTGGTTTTTTCTCAACTTTTGTGTTGTCTCTCATTGATTTCTGTAACGACTCCATTTGCGATTTAAAATCCAAATTTTCGAGCAAGTTATTCGACAAATTCTCCACTTTTAAGTTATGAAGCTCTGGAGTATGCTCAGTTTTTACGTTTAACCCATTCGCAAATAAATTTTTCATTTCTCCCAGTCGTCCTGAGAGCTCATTATTACCATTCGATTTGAGGATCTTATTAATCTCTTCTATAGAAGGTTTTTTCCCGCTTGCTTTTTCACCTTTTTCTGACGATTTTGAGTTGCTGTCCTCTTCATCGCCATCCTCATTGTCGGAATCTTGCGCGTCACCTCCTTGATTATTTTTATCTTGAGATTCATTCCATGCTCCATGCTTTTGGAAGAAATCAGGGTAGTCTGTGAGCGACAATTTAACAACTTTTTTGTTCTGATAGACCTTAGGATCGAAATGCTCATGTGCAGAGAACTGGATGATGTTTTCAGCAAGGTCTTCAAAGAGAAGCAGCAATTTGACGTCACACAGAATCGCGAACTCGGCGGCCTTCTTGAGAAGCCCCATCTTCCGTTTGTGGAAGGTGTCTGAGCGACTCTTTTTGTTTTCAATTGCCATTAAGCGTGCTCTTTTCTTTCCCATCGGATCAAAATTCGCTTATGATATGTTTATTTTTTTATTATCGATATATATATAACAAACAGAAGGTATTTAATATTTTATTTTGGCGCGGATTGCTCCTGATTGAGAAAAATACCCCATTTTTAGTAAGTTAAGTTAATTAGAAATACCGTCTTAGATTATTAACTCCACGTAATGATGCTGAAACAGCGATTTAAATTGCAGTAATTAGGAAGTTTATGAGGAACTTAGCGCTATGAAACCGATTAACTGATCGAAATGAGCCAGCCAAGAAGTCAATGCTCAAATCGACTGTTTTTAACGCTTGTTCATTTTTAATGAGAGAAATCAGAAAAGAGTATGAAGTAGAGAAACAGAAGAGGTAGACAGTATATACTGTCTCCATTTGGCTGGATTGACCGTGGCGGTTGGCGAATTGGCTAAGTCCTCGAATAAAAGAGTTTTCTGGAATTTCATCCAGATGAATCAATTATGTAGTTGCTCGAACAAGTATCAACTAGGTAAAGAACACTATAGCACTAGTATACTGAGGAACTACGGTGATATGCTGGGTTGTAATGAAGGTCTTTGCGGTCTTTGCTCTTAAATTTGATGATTGAATTTAATTGAAACATACATTTTATAAGCGTCGCACTGAGTAATTACTAGCAAACAAAGGGCGATTGTTTTTATTACAGCAGTGATTGTATATATTTCTCTCAGCTCGTAGATGTTCTGTTGGGGTTATGCCTTGGTTATTGCAACCTTTAAGAAGGATGCATTGAAGTGGATGAAGCGATTTTGAATAGATAAAGATTAAACGTCACAAAGCTTATTGAACGAGCATTCATTGCTCTTCACTATCTTCTCTACGTACTGACGCTGAGTGAGAAATATTATTATGTTGCTCTTGCTACTTAAATTTGTTTTTCTACGTTAGTTACTTTTGATGAAACTGATTTTTTCTCAAGCTATTACTACATATCGAATCGCGCTGATACTATGGCTACCTGCTATCAATTTTCGCTTTTGGTGGGCTAGCTAGTTAGTTTAATGTTCTAATAAGGGGAAAACAGCAGCAAAGAACATTGTAATCTCATTTTGTATCACAGGCGATACTAAGGTCATGGAAAGAAGCTAGCAAGCGATAGTTTATAGTCACGGGCTTTACTCGAGTGTAGATTGAAGGGAAGGATGCTCTCGTTGTTTTGACCAGCGTCACTCTATTTTAGCCTCCTTAAGAAAAATTTAATTCAGCTCGATTTAATTGCTGCAAAAATTTTTATTATAAATCAAATGACCTATCATTCTTCTTCACAGTTAAAATGCTAATTCGCAGCTAAGTTGCGGAAGATGCATCACTTCACCTCCCAATGGCTAGTCCTGACAATCAAGTTGCTGAATTTTTGTCGAAAATAAGAAGAGCAACTTTCTTGGATCGTAATGGTTTCCTCACCTCAAGCAATTTGCCGAGATTGTTCAGCCAAATTGAGCAGCCATTCAATAAAGCATAACTCTCAAGTTTCAAACTTTTTCAATCTTTTCAATTATGATTCTCTGCAGAAACAGAAGCTAGCTTCGAAAATTAAATATTCCTGATTTGCTGGACAACTGAATGGAAATTCTTCTCAAACACAACTCTAAATTCAAAAATTGAAATGATACTAATATGAGTATCTTCAAAAAGGTAAAATCATTGGAAAATACAATAACCTTTAGTTTCGGTTTGCCTTGCAGAATAAAAAGATTGTTTCATTTCATTAGCTTTGGGGTTGCAATACAAGAAGAAAACAATATAATTTCAGGGTAGCACTTGCAAATAATGTTGATATAAAATGAAATGTAATACAAAGCAATGCAATTATGTAAATTGGTATAATTAATAAGTCGATTTAATTAGCATCTTATTCGCTTCTAATGCTTGCAAACACATCAAGCTTATGCAGTCTGTGAGCCGAGATATTGACGGTCGAGTCCATAAAACTTTCAATAGGCTGGTCAATTTCATTGTTCTCTTTCAAAGTAAATACATCGTCCATGATGCGTAAGAGTTGCTCATAGCTCGGTTTAACCTCACGGATAGTTTGATCTTTCTCGTTATGCATGAACTGACATCGAGGACCATACTGGCACCAGCCTTTCTCTTGGAAGTGTCTACATTTCATAGTCTTGTAGTTAGAAACAGGTTTCGCTCTTAGCTCCTCAATTCCATGAGCAAAAGAACATGAGTCACCTTTTGGGCAAGGTTCACCAATCTGATAGTGCTTGCAGAGTTCGGTTTTCTTCTTATGCTGGAAACCTTTTCTTCTGCTTGCGATTACTTTTTCACGACGAGTTGGGGCGTAATGGAGTTGGGTTTCTTTTAAGGGATTGATTTCCTTGGGAATTCCGCCAAAGTAGGAACTTTTGCTGGTTTGGTAGGAAACATAGTCAGTCATTTGAGCTTTTTGGATATGAATTTCCGTTGTTTAAGTTACGTTGATATTATTTTTTATTAGAGAAATCTTCGATTTATATAGTCATTTTGTAATATAACGACTATGGAAAATCAAATTTCGATTAACTACTGTTTCTTTAATGATTAAGAAAATACACCGTTTCAACCTTCTTTAGAATTAGAAATCAGTCGAAGATTTTCCTTTCCGAAAGAAAAGTTACCATTACCGTTTCTAAGCCTGAGGTTTCTCGAGAAAGTAAGGCAAGATAGTTGGATAAGATCTGAAGCATTTTATAACCGAAATTGTTAGCCGGTTCGGGCTAATATAAAGAATTTCATGTTACCAAGGCGATTCGTCTCTGACCTAGTATTGCAAAATATCCCATGAGACAAGCTAATTGAGAGATTGTACGCTGCTAATGCCGGAAAATAGCTGGATAAATTGAAATCAAGTATTATTTTCTGAGTAACAACAATTCATATTCAAAAAAACTTGCTCAAGATTGTTTTTTCGTAACCAAGAATGGGATGGGGTCTATTCGAACTTGTCTATGGTGGCCTAAATTTGATTATATAAGAATAAGTATCTCTTGCTATTCTAACTAATATATTATTGGAATTTCATTTTTTTCATTAGTTTTGATCACGAAAAGTCCCAATGGTAATGTAAAAGTCCCTCTCAAGAATTGGATGACAAATAGTTCTCACATAAGCATTTTCCCTGAACATGATAGCAAAATATATGGATCTTTAAATTTTTGGTCTTTACACAAATACTGTTGCTGTTCCTCTGCTTTAGACCCAAAATTATTACTGAAGATGCACAAGGAGGCGCAAACATGTAAATCATAGTTCTGATTGCTCGTAATTGTATGCACAGGCAATTTCAAAGACAGTCTTACTGATTTTAACAACTTTTAAATTTTTCATAAAACGGCTCAAATCATATTCAGTGTTGACAATTCAACTGTTGGAAGCAGATCTTTCTTCTAAAACCATATTGGAATGAAAATAATTTAACTCAGGAAAGAGCTAAAAGTCATTATCTTAAATTATCATTTCTTTGAACTTTTTAGCTGTAGATCTATCTATTGCTTTAAATATCCAACGATTTTTCATACGCTACTTTTTTTTTTTACCATAAACAACTAATAACTATTTGTGCTCTCTGAAATAGATATTCTTTTGTGGGAATGTATGAGAAATATTCCTTTTTGAGATCGCTTCTTTCTTAATTTTCCACTTATAAGATTACACTCCAAAAATGGCAATTTCCTTGCTATGAGTAGTGCACATCTACGTTATTTTGATTATCACCAAAGAAAAGTCGAATACTTTCTTTTTCGTATTTGAGGATAGAGGCATCGCTTTCAGAAAGGTGAAAAATAACTGTTTTTTGGTTGCAGCAATAATGTTTCAAGCAACGTTCGACTGGTTCGAAACCCCTCTCTGCCTAAGTCGTTTCTTAATGATGTGTTTCTTTGAAAAGAAACCTCGATCGGTTTTAGAAGGACAGTAACACCTCTCTCAGTAATTTCTAAAGAAATTTCTTTGATTAATTCGAAAAAATCGTTTTTAGCAACGATTGAGCTAAGGAGAAAAAATTAAATATGAAACAACTCTGCTTATCATCGCCATTGCTGAGAATGAAGATAATATTTTCAGCGAGATATATATGAAAATTTGAAGGATTAAGCCATTAGATTCACATCTTCTTTTAGAGTTTTGCTGATTTCAATCATTAAACATGTAAATATATATATTCCCACTGGTCTTGTTTCAGTGAGACATTCGTCGATCCTTGCTCATAGGAGCCATAAATGATAATTAACTTCACATACATTATCAAAGAACGAGGTTATTTCATTGCTCTATGAATTATAATCGCTGGAGATTATTGCAGTTCTTTCTTTGTGTAAAGAGGAAAATTCAAGTTAAGGAGTGACCAAATAGAATTTGTTCCACATCTTCTAAAGTTCTTTTCTCTCTTGAAATTAAATGAACCAACATTCAATTTTAATTTTTATACCATTTCCGCCCTCAAATCAATTGCAAGAGTTTTCACAATACCACATTCGCTTTTAATCAGATAAATTTTTTTTTTGCAGTCACATCGGAGGATGAAGCCTACTTCGTCTCGAGGTCTAGTTTTCAACAACATAGAATTAAATATGCTCTTATTCATGACAGAAATATTGGTAGGTGACTCCTATCTTTTCCATTTTCGGAAAACGAAACTTCGCAGTTTAGAATACAACCAACCCATCTCACGTTGTAACGCCTTTTCATGTTAAAATAGTAATATCTTATAGCTTTTAAGCAGAGATCTGCAGTTTAAATTGAATAATTAATTAAAGCAGGTTGAAAAAAAGATATGGGTCTACAGGAAACCTTTTTAGAGTGGAATAAGCAATTATTTGACCCTAGCGTCCATATTGACACAAAGAGGGAGATACTGAATAAGCTCAGAAACCAAGTTACAACTGCAGAGAACATAACTCTTGCTATTAAGTCCGGGCTGTTCTTTGGACTCGCCGCCCTTGCGAAGAACGTGAAAGCAGACGAGGAAACACTTACTCAAATGCTGAGTATCATGTGCAATCTGACAGCCTGCGATACTGAAGGCTACACCATCCTTATTAACGAAGGCTGCCAGAACTTGATCATTGAGTTCGCAGATAAAACACTCTCGGACCGCATGTGTGAAGCCGTAGCCCTACATATATACCTTTACATTAAAACTAACCACTAAACCATCTTAGGCCATCTGGTGTATCGCCAATCTTGCCGTTGAATCAGCAGAAGCTACAAAAATTATCGTATCAACTGGCTGTTATGATAGAGTCCTTGACATCTACTTGTCTAAAGCTGATACGACGAAACACATCTTGCTACATTCTACTACTGCCTGGTGTCTGGCCTGTCTCTTTCTTCATAAGGCTCTTGACGAAGAAAATAAAATCAAAGCACTTCCTGCACTCAAAATCCTTCTAGAAAAAGAGCCCGACGATGAGTCACTTCGCTACCTTCGCTTCATCATTGTGGATTTAATTGTCAATGACTCTCGAAAAATTGTCGAAGAAGCTGAGAAAAACAATATCTTCAAAGCCATTCAGGAAGGATTCTTAAAAAATCACAGCAAATCCTCTCAAGCTTTTCAACTATATCTCGAAATGTTTGAAATTTTCGTTGAAGACAAAGATACCAGAGATATTACATTAAAATACATCACCAACGTTGATGTCTCCAATGTTTTGATAAAACAATTTCTTGAGAACAATAAAGGGAGTACCTTGGTTATCGAGTTGATGAAAGTATCAGGAGATTTCAGAAAAAGGTTCCATGAATACCCTGAGAGCTATAAGCAATTATATCAACGTATTGAGTTCAATCAGACCATGATCTCTCCTTACTGGCGAGTGCTTCGAGAATTGATTTCAAGAGGCAACAAAGAAGTTCTTGAAGCTATAATGAAGGTCGAACACAGCCATAAAACAGGATTCCTTCAATTTATTATTCGTGCAATTCCTGTACAGGCTATGAGCTATGATGTTCTCATTCAATTCCTCGAGGGTCTGACTGAACTTGTAACCCTTAGTAAGGATCAGATGGCTGACAAGAGTATCCCAGAGAGAGTGAGAGCTGTGCTGAACGAGAAAAGAAACTTTGTGAATGTGAAGAATTTCCTAGACAAGCAAAAGGATGAAGACTTACAAGCAGCAATTAAAAAGCTGTACGAAGCTATTTCTCTGAAAACTGAAGAGAAAAATGAAAAAGACACGAAGAAAGTGCAGTTCAACTCGGATTCCAAATTAAAAGAGAACTTGCCTCTAAAGGATGAAAAGGAGGAAGAAATTTCAAACTCACTTAAGCGAAAATTCAAGAGAATGAGCACGATGGCGCAAACAGCTCTCAATGCGCAAGAATTCTTAAAGAGTGCTGGTGAGAACCTAAGGAAAACGAGAAATCAAACTAAGAAAGCGGCCGAAGAGGAAAGAGTCACTGAAGAGGAAGTTAAGAAGTCTTCGAAGAAGAAAGTGCAACGAAAAGGTGAGAAGAAGCTGGATAAGGCACTTCCAGAACACCCGGCGATTCGTCGAACGAAGACAATAGAGGAAACGATAGCTGCCGCAAAGGCTTTTATCAAAGGAAATGAAAAAGGACAATCTGTCAGGAGGAGCCTCAGATCTGCGACGAAAGCTGCGAAGAGACTACGTAGAACGAGGACGATCGCAGAAACAATTCAAAGCAACAAAGGACTCATCAAGGACTATGGTAAAGGAAAAAGAGTTAAAGAGGAAGTGGATTACTCACACTTGTTCTTCAAGAGACCGAAGAAATTAGAACCTTGATATCAACGTTAGTCATATTATTCTTATTAGCCTTTCTGAGTTAAGGTTAATAGAAAGAGCAAATGACATGAATATGAGTAATCATTGTTAACGGAGTTATTTGGATAGCGGTAGTTCACAATTAACAAATCTAATGATAATGAAATGAGATAATTCTTAAGAACACTAGGTTACAACTTAGATGCCGAATTCCTCAGGAATATTATTCAGGACTATTAATTGCAAACGTGATTTTAATTAACTTATTCCGAGCAGGTACAAAATTTATCAGTCTTAGATTCCATTGCAAAGCCATGAATTATTTTCAGGAAAACAAAATCACCATGGTGATAGCCATCCGAAACTCTATACGAGGCCTAGAATAGGTAAGAAAGACTAACAAAAGCAAGCTGGCTATTCATAAAAAATCGTCTAAAGGTTGTAGAAAAATTAATCTCATTGTCTATATGTCTCGACTATACAACAGATTTAACAAGAATGTTATTATACTTAGACACAAGCAAACTTGAGTAACTTCTATTGAGACAAACTAACATTTTACAAAAAGTTTAAAACAAAGAATAAATTTCATATACTAGCAACAAACACAAAGTGAAGCCAAAATTCTCTCAAAAGAAGCATTGACTATTAAAAATTTTCTATTCCATAATTTGACTCTTAATCAAATTTCTTCGACTGATTCCCTGTAAGCGTTTTTATCTGAGGCCTCGAAAAAAGATCACTATGCTGAGTACTTTCATTAAAGTCTCCTAAAGTATCCTTTTCCATAAGGCATCTAAACGAGAATTTCTCTGTATTTTCTGCATGTGTACTCGCTTTACTCGGCCAACTTCTCGTAGAAGTGAAATGACCTTTCAAGATCCGGTTTTTCAATTCATTAATATTTCCACTATTTTGCGCAGAAAGAATCATAGAAACTTTGCAGCTAGCCTCCTGTCCATCATCTTCATCGTCTATATCCTCACAGCTTGTATTTTCTAAATTTTCATCTTCGGAATCTGGAAAAATAAAAGCTTGGAAAGGCCCTTTTAATTTTTTGGTCTGCTGGCTGTACATCTCATAGTAGCGTTTTATTGGCCTCACGTCATCAAACTGCATTGCATGAGAAAATTAGCTCAAGTAAGAGACTTTAATAATTTACTTGAGCCATATAAATTAAGAATGGAAGTAGCTGCAACAGATCATCGTCGTCTTCATTGCTCATGAATGGCCGCAATAAAACTCCATTTGAAGGATTCTTTGATATTTGTTCTCGTGAGCTCTAGATAAACAGTTCAGGAATAAATCTAGATGGTTTTGAAACGTACATCAACAATGATTGTTTTCGAGCTCTCAGCAAGGATTTTGCCGCGGCGTTGAGACTTCCCAGGCACAAAAACCCCAGATTTTTTCTTTTCGAAAATTCCCGTAAAAAACTTATCAATACACGCTTTCTGCATAATAAATGCTGCTCTCTATGGAACCACCTCAGAAAATTTTCAGGGGAAAAGCGCTTACCCTCGTTGACCAGCAACTCAACGCATAGAGATTATAGCAGCTGCTTAATGCTATTAAAAAAGCTTCAATGCCGGGTCTGTTCGAGATTATGATCTCATCTGATTTTGGAGTACTTAGTTGACGGAACTTTGACGGCTTCTGTGGATCATGATAACCAGGAAGCTTCAAAAAATGCGCTTACTGTGCTTTGGTCGTGCCCGTGAAGAAATTTTTCTGGTTTTTCTGGTAGTAGGTTGAGGAGTGTCTCATTCAACGCGATCGCTAGGTTCTGAAGATACAATGAAAATGATGGCACTGATGAGTTTCTGGAGGTATATCAATTACTTTCTTCCGAGGCCTCTTGAAGCCAGGGATCTCTAAATACGTGGAGGTAGGCTTGAATTCGAATACATCATGTCTTGTGTCTTTGGAAGTCCTGTATCGATTTGGATGAGAAGGATGGGGATGAGATCAGTAGACTACCTTGTTTCGGACTCGACCCAGCTGTTACGCATGTGGATTACCATATCTGGTTTTCGCGGTTCGGACCCATTCATTATTTAGGACTCACTCGTGCGGAGTGCAAAGTTCTTAATGCAAGCTTTTATATTAAATTTTTTATGCCTTTAGATTACTGACGGATTCTGTGTGCCACAAATTGCTTTCCTAATTTTGATAAGTGGAGTTTTGCTTTAAGAGTGCTGATGAGTGATGGGTTTGGAGTCAGTTTTAGTCAAGTGAGACAGTTTTCATTAACAAATCATACTTGTAGAAATTCAAAAATGGAAGCGAAAAAAAAAAAATCGGTTGTCTTTGGAACAAATCATCGATAAATTTAAGAGGAAGCCTCTTTTCACCAAGTCTAAGCACGCCAAAATAGTTTTTCTTCCAAATGAAAAGTGTTTCACTTGCACCTAATTGCTTCGTGAATCTACAACGTCCCCTCTAGGTATCGCGTGGTACATATTGGGAAATGAATTTTCAGACGCCCGATTTGTGGAGTTTGTATTTGTGACGAGAGAACTAAAGACAAATTCTTCTCTCGGCTTTGTAGGTCCTGCTGAGAAAAGATGTAGAAAATAGAATTTTGTAATATGCCTTCATATGGAAGGTGATAATTCCTGCGGGCAGTGTAAGAAATAGTTGTTGGAGGCGCATTGCTGACGAAAATAGGCCAAATTCTTTTTTTCCTATCTATTTTTTTTTTCAACGTCTCACAGATCGAAATAAGTCTTCCAGAGGGCGAGGTCAGCAGAATTAAGTAAGATACTTCATAGAAACGAGATTCATTAGGCTCTCAAAAATGGCATTGATTTCATGAAAAATGAATTACGTTGTTCCAGTTTCTCTTTTATTATTCAATTCATGGAAGGTGTGGCTTAGATTAATAGGCACTCATTAGTTTCTGGTTTGAGTTCCATGAAAGGCTTGATGCTGAAACTTTGAACTCGAAAATGAGAGGCCATTCTTCTCCTCATATTTCAAGAGGGAGATGTCTAATTTTAGAAAACTATTTGAGCGCTTAAAATAGTGTTAGGCGATTACCTCGAGATATTGAATCTCAGTTAATTTCGAAAAATTTTAACTCTTGCATGGGATTTTTATGATGTGCTTCGCTCATGAGATCGAAACAAGTTAGAGAGAGTTAGAGAGAACATAAGTAGCTTCCTCCTTCTCTCACTAAATTAATTTATTTAAGATAAGACTTCATACAACAAATAATTCAACTATCAGTATTGACACAGCACTTCAATTTACCCTTTCTTGGTTAGTTCATTTAGCTTTGAGGGGTTTAAAGGCTTTATGGTAAGAAATGAGGGAGAAAGCTTAGCTATAAAGCATTTGGACTCATTCTTTTAAAATTTACAGATAGGACAGCGAACGAATTAATATTTCACCATGAAGCCTTTCATCTTAATAGCAGCTTTCTTATGAATGAAATATTTTCATGGTTTCATTTTCTGTTTTGCTTTGCTCCAGCGATGAAAGACAAATGAACCGGTTTAATTTTCAGATTTAAATAATTTGCCAATTCAAAGAAATTGAATATAAAACCAGAAATATTTTTCGTGAAGAGAAGAAAGCAGCAAAGTAGTAAATAAAAAAAATTATCATTTGTGACAATCCTAACTAATTTACCTATCTGAGAGATACAATGCATCGGAACTATCCAACAGAGCTCAAAATAGAACCTGATATATCAAAGGAAATTCCTTTTCTCCAGGAAAGGAAGCAGATTTGTTAGATGTGAAAATTATTATCGATAATTTGGTTTGATGTAGATGCATGGAAATTGTCGTTGACTATAAGAATCATAGGCTTCTGCTGTGTTGAGGAAAGTGCTGAGGTGTCCTAGTAAGAAAAATGAAGGCTGAACTCATGGCAATTTTAGTTGAGATGAAAAATCTAAGAATCTCTGCGCTCTTTTCCAAAAATTAAACTCAAAATGAGCTTTCATTTTATCGAAGTTAAATTGGTAAATAAAGCAATTGTAAAGATTTTCTCATCAAAGAGGAGAAAATATGGCTTTTACTTTATTAGCATTAGCTAAAATCCTTTTTATTATCACTTGCTTCCTTGCACAAGGTAAAGTTCAATGGACATCACAGACATACTTATCTATTTTCGGACATTAGGAAGCAGGTCGGCATCGGATGCGCAAATCACCTCAGTGAGCACCAGCTCAACTACTCTTAACACTAAAGGAGCTGTTCCTTTACAAGGAGGGACAACAATCTACATCTCTGGAACCGGATTTGGGCTTCTACCTTCTATTCTATCCGTCTACATTAGATACAAGCCATGCACGATTCTTGGTATATATTTTTCAATATCTAAAATTTCTTATAATCTTCATCATTTTCACAGAAAACCAATGCGTTTATGGCTTCGTTGCTTGTGTGACACCATCTTTTGAATCTTCTACCCCAACTGGATTAACGGCTGTTCAAATGTATCAAAGTGGTCAGCAGGTTTCGTGCTCCACAAATCCCATTAACTCCTGCTTCGTCAATCTTGTGAAAACAACTTACAATGGGATTTCAGGAATTTTCCCAGGCGCAACTTATCTCGTCTCTCCCACTCAGGCCTACCTTCCCTTCTTTGTCATGGGGCTCACTTCAAGTACTGGAGTTTCTATCTCTCTGGGGGATACTGCCTGTACCCAACCATCTAATGTAACTACCTCGAATGTCGGATACAACAAAATTCACACCTGCTCCCTCTATTCGACGAGTATTACGAGATATGTGGCCACGTACAACTACATCACGACTAGCGATCCAAACTCATATTTCTTCGAGACCAGCGGCAATGGATATCAAACAATCGTTCTCCCTTCGATTCTATCGCTGAGCACTAATTCTGGCACGAAATTTGGTCAAGTGTTGACTATCACCGGGATCGGATTTTCGACCACGGCCAGCGAAAATACAGTCACTGTTGGAGGAATAGCATGCGCAGTGACTTCAGCCACATCGACAACGTTGACATGTAATCTGGCAGCTGGCACTCCTGCGACCTTACCACTCTATGAAGGAAGTTATGGCATTATCGCCGAGCAATATAGTACTTCCGGTACATATCCGGACATTCGCTCATCGCTTGGGACTCCTACATCGTCTATCTACCTGATGACCTCAGAGAATATCCCAACCGATGGAGTCAATGGTATAGAAGTTATTAAAGGATATTTCAGAGCTCCAGTTACCGGCGACTACACATTCATCATAAGCTCAAACACAAGAGCCTACCTTTACTTCAGCACCACTTTAAATCCATCAGATGCAAAGCTTGTTGCTACAGTTCAAGGATCTTCGTGGAGAAGTTTGTTTGGCGATGAGAAATTCTATAAGTTTTATCAGCTTTATGACCCCACTTCGCGACCGCTGACATTGCAATTTGCAGCCTCAGTCTCTTTAACAGCAGGCATGGAATATTATTTCGAAGCAGGACGCAGTAAAGGCACGAATTTCGATGACCATCTCACTTTGGGAGCTATAGTCAATCAGCCTATATATTCAGGGCAAACAAGCAAGGCTTACGATATCTATGTCCTGCGAGTGACTAAAGAGTATGAGACTTGGAAACTTCATATTAGTCATTCTTCTTGTTGTGGTAAAATCACCTTCGAAATGAGAAGATGGGGAAATTGGCAGACAGCAACCACTGCAGTCGATTATAACAGTGATGAATTGACGTTCTCGGACGTACTAGAGGGATTAATACCTTCTCGTGTCAGTGTAAAGATCGACTGCTTTGATGGAAGTAGTAATCCTATAACTGGTCGACCGAGGACTGGGGAGCCGGTCAAGTGTGATTACTATTTTAAAATTCTTGACAAAGATGTCTCTTTGCAGAAAATGAGCGCAATCACTACCGACTCTGGAATTAAAAATCTTACCGAATATCAAACTCATGACAATTACGACATCCAAACATGGAATAATCCCACAATTACCTTGAGTATTAACGGAAATTCAGTGGAAATTCCATATACTACTTCGGAGTCTTCAATCGTATCTCGTTTGCTGGAAGTGCCTGGAGTCTATCCTCCTGTGGACGTTACGATCTGGAAGCCGCTTGAGCTCTCCGACGAGACCCATTTCGTTATCCGATTTGCTGGGAATCCAGGAACTGGAGTCGGACCGGTTTCGATTACACAATGGAAACTGAATGGACCTGCTCAAAGTTCGAAACAAGCGAATAAGCCATGGGCGGAACTTTTCCACGTGTTATCTGCAAGCAGTAATTCCGAGCTACTTTTTCCACTTCCCTACGAAATGTTGCATATGGGATGTAAACTTATTTCATTTCGATCCTCGCTAATGAATCAAATTTGATAGACCCTCAACCACAAGCCGTAGTCACTGTCAATGGGATGCGAGCTGTCTGCTTCAAGCAAAATTGTAACTACGAAATAACGACAACTGGTGTCCCCACAGTCACAGATTTTAATGTTGATTTTTATACGGGAGTGGTTACCCTAGGTATAAATGAACATTTTCCTGGGGATGCAAGTTTGATTACGATTACTGTGGAAGGAGAGCCCTGCTCAAGCGTGACCATCACTTCCATAACAGAAATTACTTGCCAATTGCCTCTAGATACATCAAGCAAACCTCTCATTCCGGGAGGAAAATGGGTACCATATATTATGACCCCCACTGGAGCTGCTGACGTTTCCTCAGTGCTGGGGACTCCAAAAACTCCTCTCATAAGTGATATCGTGCCACCGACTGTAATCTCTTTGTTTTTAGAATTAGGTCCTCTAATCGTCATATTGCCAATAGGGATCTGTGAATGGAGGAACATCAATAACGATAACAGGAAATCACTTCATCAACGGAGTGTCTTCTGCAGTAAGCGTAACGATCGATGGACAATCTTGCACTGTCACTTCAGCTACTATTACTTCGATCGTTTGTATCACACCTCCTGGTAGTTCAGGGGTACTTAACCAACTGATTGTTACCGTTAACACAGTGCCTTCCGACCCTTCAGCTTCGTTCTCTTATATAGCCCAGTCGCTCACAGTTACATTAGATCCCGTTCCAGGAGCATCACCAGGCGAGAGTGTGACGCTAACGCTGCTGGCTTCCTCTGGGTCTTTCGATGGAACTTGCTATCCTGAAATTAAAGATCCTAATGGAAACATTATCACATATACAGGTCTGGAATTTGAGGCGTCTAAGCTCAAATGCACAATTACTGTAGCACACCCTGGGACCTATTCTGTAAATGTCAATACGTCTATTGGATATGCAACGAAGGGTCTCGTCAGCTCTTTCGAGGTGGACTATAAAATTAATTCATTATCAATACCTTCCGGAGGACAAGGAGGTGGGTACTCCATTACAATTACTGGAACAAACTTTGGTGCCGATTTGTCGAGCACTGTTGTATACTTCGGTCCAACCGATTGTTCTACAGCAGGCGCGTCGACGTGTGAAATGACTACAATGGATGCAAGCAGCATTGAATGTGAAGTCCCTTCAAGTTCAACAACAGGAAACGTCTTCGTCTTTCTCATAAAATATGGGCTATACTGCTCATCTTCTCCTAATCCGGCGTTTGAGTATTCAACGGCTCTCACTCCGATAGTCACATCCATTAGCTCATCGGAAGTTGCAGTTGGAGACACACTCACGCTAACAGGAACTGAGCTCTTAAACCCGACTTCGGTAATGATTGGGACTTACTCCGCTACTGTGACTGCATCAGATAGTACTTCGGTGACAATTACCGTTCCTCCCTCTGTCCCGGTATCGATCTACAATATTTCACTGGATTATGGTTCGAATTCAGGAAAAGCTATTTTCCAGGGTGTTTCAAACCAAATTACAGTGAAATTCCCTCATGTCACCCTCTCACCAAAATTTGGATCAAAAGGATATCAAGTGATGAAATTTTCAGGTCAAGGGTTCCATTCTTCGATGATTGTTACAGCTACGAAAAGTTCTACGTCTACGAATTGCGTGGTTCTCACTGCCCTTACAACGTCCACGGATCTCTATTGTCAAATGTATTTTTCTGATGGGGAATATCAATTCACAATCTCAGCTCTTAGTTCCGATATGCAAATTTACACGTATACTGAGCCCTCTCTGAAGTACACTGTAAACTACTACAACAGAGGGCTTAATAGCGTGAGTCCAACATCGTACACAGGGTCTATGAGCATGACATTGAATGGGTGGAACTTTGAAGAGAACAGTAATTCATGCAAAGTCTTTCTTCAGGCAGTCGATGACCCCAATACGCAATATAACTATTCTTGTTCAGTTCCTGCAGGCCATCAGGCGACTTTAACCGTGGCAAGCCCTCCTATTGGGACTTGGCTTGTGCTTCTGCGATGCCAAGATGATCACCAATATGCTTACCATAATACCCCTTCTCCTATTACTATAACCGTGGGCCTGACTCCTTCGACTTTTACTTCCACGACTGGAACAGTGACTTCCTCCTTTGCAGGAGGCTTAAAGCTTACAATCAATTCTGCGGCAGCGGTGACAGGCCACTGGCTGCAAGTCAGAGTTTGCAGTTACGTTGCCACTATTTCAAATCGAGACGCAAATAGCATAGATTTCTACTCTCCTACCATTCCGACTCCATCGACCAACCCCACGTATCATCTAATGAGTCCAGGACTCATCACGCCAAAAAGTGGTTTAGGAAATGACGGCTCAAATGCAACTAATGCATGGGATAATTCTGAAAGCACTTACTATAGTCCGGGTTCTTCTAGTACTTCTTGCTATGTAAGATTCGATTTCGGAGACAGTCACATGACCGAAGTCCACATGGTTAAGTTTCTCACAGTTCAAGGCTCAAGTTCCACCCAGAATTATAATGGCTTACAATTCGAATCCTCGTCAGATGGGAGTACTTTCCAAACTCTGTATACAATCTCAACCAACGGTGCAGTGAGAGGCTGGAATCATTGGTATAGCACAGAAGGCTCACGACCATCTGCGCGATACTATCGGTTCTACCATCCATCGAATTATCAGGCTTGTCAGCTGGCCGAGGTCAAATTTTACGGAATTGATTTTCATCAGGATACAACACCATTAAGCTGCTCGGTCGAAGTACAAATCCTAGACAGTTTTTATACTGTTAGCGGTGTTACGATAAACTATGATACCGCAAGCACTCCAAAAATCACAAGTGTATCTGCAAATTATGTTTCGATACAAGGAGGAGAATCGTTGGTGATCAATGGAATTGGTTTCTCCAACACTCAAACTGATAATAAAGTTTTTATCGACAACATGGAATGCACGATTACATCTTCTACTATATCGAATATAATTTGCACCGTTAAGCCTAACACTGACTCCACTCAAAGGTATTTAAAATAACGCTAGCAATTAGCTAATGTGATCAAAATTTGTTTAGGTCACCTCCATCTCAAGCACTTTTTTATGTCGAAGTAGCAGGTAAAGGCAGAGCGGCGAACCAAGGCAACCATGTCCTCTATGTGCAGAAATGGTCAGATACAGCCAATACATGGGGAGGATCCGCTCCTACAGCGTAAAATCTTAACCATTCTATCATCATTTTGACCTATAATTTTGCAGACTGACTTCAGTAACGATTGGCTCCACCACCGCTATACTCTTGGACGTTGCTAACGTTCAAACGAAGAATATCATAATTCAAGGTGCCTTGATTTTCAGTGATATGGCTATCACTTTGCAAACTGGATACATCTTTATAGAGAGTGGATTTTTGCGAATAGGAACAGAGACGCAGCCAATTCAAAACAATATTGAGATCATATTAGACGGAAGACAATTTCAAGGGACAATTTCTTTTGGGTACCCTTTCTACACGAGGACAATAGCAATATATGAAGGAACACTAGATATCCACGGCAAGTCCGTCTCGAAGACATGGACAACTTTGGCAGCAACTGCAGACGCTACGACAAATCAACTAATTTTAGCTGATACGACGGATTGGCAGGTTGGCGATAAGTTGGTAATAACTCCTACATCAGATTCCAATCAACACGAAGTAGTTACCGTGAATGCGATTAGTGGGACTACAGTGGATCTTTCCGGAGCACTTCAATACACGCATGGAGTTTATCCGATGACTTATGGAGGTAAATCAACCACTATCGCAGCCGCTGTGGGGCGTCTCACTCGCAATATCGTCATAAGCAGTCCCTCGGACGGAATGGGAGGACCTACTATCTTCGGCTACAACTATTACGGTGCAGATGCTTACACTGCGAGGATATCGAACGTTCAGATGAAAGACGCTGGAAGGTTATGGGGCTTCTTTCCAGAAGCAATAAACTTCTACCGCTTAGATGGAACGCTGGACTCCTACATCAAAAAAGTGAGCATCTACAACTCTCATTCGACTGCAATCGCGCTATATCGAGTTACAGGGCTACCTGTTCAAGACAATGTCATATACAGAGCCGAGGGGTTCGGTATAGTGGCAAAATATGGCAATGAGCTGTATAACTCTTTCTTACATAACTTGATTGTATCCTGCACAGGGAATGTTCCTGGTACTACGACCGGTTACGATGGAATTAATGTAGCTAATGGCCAGAACACAATTCGATGGAATTATGTGAGCTTAGCGCAAGGAGGCGGTATCAATCTGGGCTTGGTTGGAACTATCAGTGCAGATTCACCGGTGACTACTAGTAATTATTGTCCAACTGGCAATCCAATTGGTGTGATCAGCGATAACGTGCTCTCTTGGTCAGGCACTGGATTGATTCTTGGAACCGTTCTGCCAAGAGAGCGCCCATGCAACAGTGCCTACGACATCAATCCGACCAACACTCCGACTACATTTACGTTGTCAAATTTCTCGATTTGGGGTAACAAAGTTGGATTTTATGCCTCAAAGCTCGGTCCATCAACAGTCACTAATTTCAGGCTAGTTGATAATACTCAAAGACACTTTGACTACGTTTTCACACATTACGGCCCTCCCGGTTCGACTACCCTAAGTGATGCTCTGATCGTTGGATACTCGTCGTATATAGGAAGTATCGGAAGTTATTCGAGTGTTATTGGAATCAGGACGCCTTTATCATATGGAATAAACTTTCAAGATATCGCTTTTGCCGAGTTTCCAGCCGGTACGAAGGCTGCAATAAGTACTTATTCTTCTGCTTATCAAAAGGAATATTATGCCAGATCATTCAATTTTTCGGAGCTGACGTTTAGCAATGTCACCGCTAAGCGCGTGAAATTTGAGAGTGATTCCAAATCCGAAATTTTGTATGATTCAGATGGCACCTTAACTGCGCTCACAGGAGGTGGCTGGGTCGTTCATGGTTTCGAATATATCAAAAACAATACAGCATCATGTATCACTAATTTGACCATCGTGGACGGTGGGTTTGTTTGTAAGAAAACTGTCCAGGTGAGAAGAATTCAAGTGATCCCGAAAGACTCTTCACTCCTAGGAGGTAAGATGAAGGTGGCGTGGCTTGCTTCTACATCTCCTGCATCGTCCATAGCTCTTGCTAAATACGAATTGATCGACAAGGTTGAGGACGATCTCTTCGTGTCTGGAAATGTATTCGTATTCTCTATCGTAACAGGAGCAGTCTACCATATTAAACACCAAACAGGAGACGTCTCATCTGGACTTACATTCAATCGCAGTCAGTTTGCACAGTCAAGCGATAGCAAGACCGTTTTCGCAATGAATTATGACAGCACCTCTGTAAATCATCTCTTCTATCTGGTGACTCCTGGTTCAACAACAGGGGACCTTGGTTCTGTGAGGACGAGTATTACTACGCTCGGTTCACACGGCGATTTCTACGTTGATTGTGCCAAGCAAGTGTTATTCGGAACTATTAAAGGAGGACCCACTACCTATACCATGTCGGAGCTCTTCATAGGCGCAGTGACATCAGCATTCGATTGTGATGGTAACTGCAGCAGTTGCTTTGACACGACGCACCAGAGTTGCACTTGCTGTATCAAACCACAACAAACACAATTACTCGGAACTTGCTCATGTCCTTCCCAGCAATATTGGTCGCCTCTAAACGTTACTTGCACAACTTGTTCGAGAGCAGGTGTTTACCTCGACGAATCTACTGACTGCTACGACTGTAACTCATCCTGTCTGACCTGCACGACGAAGAATAACTGCACTTCTTGCAAGTCAGGAACCTATTTGCACGAAACTTATTGCTTAAAGGCCTGCCCAACTTATTATTATTCTAATTCCTCCACATGGAAGTGCGATCTGATGTTATCCGAGTCAGATGCAGAAACAGTGGCGACTCTATCAGATACCAGCACTACAAGTGCAAAAACCGCCAGTGCGGCTATGGCGGTTAGTTCTCTTAGTGGTGCTGGAGGCGCGAATCTTCTAGGAGCAGCGTTCGGGGCTCAAATGGTGCAATTTTGTCGGTACATCAATGCCACCTTCCCATCGCAAGTCCTTGCGTTTTTCAACAACTCGTCTCCAGTCAGTCTGCAGATCCCTGCTGTGCTCAATTTTATGAGTTCGGGCTACTATGAAGAAGACAGTGAGTTAAATTTAATCCAAGATAACGGGAACCTTGAGTTATATGAGACAAGTCAGTACCTGTTCGATAATGTCATTACGAACGTCAACACTCTGTTGTTACTGCTTTTGCTTTGTTTTGGCATCTATGCCCTAACGAAAAAGAGATTTAAGGAAAAGATTAACGGATTCTTCAAGAAAGCAGAGCTGTCTGCATGGAATTTCTTTTCGGTTACTGTCTTTTCATCGACCCTCGAAATCACTTTCTACTCGTTTCTCAATCTTGCTTATCCCACCATCTATACGCCATTCGGATACTTGAATTTCATATTTTCGATAATATTCCTCATTGGAATCGCAATTTATATGGTCTGGGCGATCTACATTTTGAGAAAAATATACATACTAAAAAGCAAAAGAAAAGAGGTTGAAGCGCTCAAAAAGCAGAATGAAGATGCCAAAAAAGAGAGCGAAGATTCCAAAACACCAAACGAGAATAAAGACCCTGACGTTACAAAAGAAGATGTCAAAAAAGAATCTTCAACGCCTGACGAGGGAGAAGAAGAAGAGATTTATCCTCGAATGGAAATCCTCCATGATGATTACAAAGACGAGAGGCTCATTCATCACCTTTATATCCCAATCTCGCTAGCTAGGATTATTTTGTTCAGTGTGACTCTGGTTTACTTGCCTTGCTGTCCCAAAACTCAAGGCATAATTGCGCTCGTGCTCCATGTCGCATTTTTCGGATACCTTACGATTACGCGACCTCTGAAGAAGAAATTTGATCTTTGTGTTCAGATTTACTTCGAACTGTGTGTAGTTGGAGTGACAATCTGTGCTATTGGCATTGCTGCTATATCGACCAGCGACTACTTTGAAGATTATATGGACGCGTGGAATAACTTTGGATGGACTATTGTCTATATTAATTTCTTCTTGATAGCAGGAAGTTTGGTGTTGTCATTGATTTCAATTGTCCAACTCATTGTGCTGATTTATCGATGGATTAAAAAATGGAGAATACGACAAAGAGAAGCGAGGTTGAGACGGGAGAGGGAGAGACTTGAGAGGCTGAAGATTGAAGATTTGGAAAATTCTCTGGACAAAAGCTCGCGAGCTCTTCTTGGCGCCGTAGGCGATTTCGATCTCAGGCTGGATGATCTTCATAGGAAAAAGAGGAGAAGGCTCAAAGGAAAGAATCAACCAGATGATCAAAACGATACAAATGAAGATCAAGAGCCACCGAAAATAGTGAAACCTATTGGTGATAAAGAGTTTGATCTGCATCTCGATGATAAAAACCGCAAAAAACGAAGGAAGTTGAAAGGCTCGAAGAAATATGCAGATGAAGCTCCGGGGGATGGTGAGAATCCTATTCAACCAAATGATCAGCTGATTGTAGAAGATATCAATGAGCCAGTGAAGCAAAATAGCGCAGAGCCGATAAATCAGCCGATAGAAATCCAGGAGCCGACGAAAACAGTTCCTCTACAACTGGAGAGTAGGTTTATAGAGAAAAGCTCCCGTCCTAATTCTTCGAGCCGAAAACAACAGCCAAGTCCACAGGAAACGATCAAACCAACCCAAACTGAAATTCCTAACAATTCTCAGCTGCGGGAGAATAATGCGACGGTTCCATTGGATAAGGAGAAACCTCTCTTGTTAGAACAGCATAATCCAATCTTGGTAGAACAACAGAATTTTGCGATACCAGAATTAAAGGACGATGCTTTGCTAGAAAAGCTTGACTCAGTCCCACTCGAAAAACGATCGCTGACAAAGCGCCTACGGCCATTGAAGAAGTTCGAGCGACCTCTGTCAAGGAATGATCGCGCAATTGAACCTACGAAGAATAATGTGACATTCTCAGGAAGTGATGACTATCTACTACCAGAGAACAATGATGGCATAGCTCCTCAGAAAAATGAACTTGTCGTTCAGAATATTGAGAGCGCGGATCCGAAAGTTGAATCAGCTCAGCAAAATGACCTTCCTTCTCTCGAAGAAAAGAAAGGCCCATTCATAGAAAAGAATGAAGTGATTACTCCAAAGGGTAATGATCCAATTTCGAAAGAGCAAATGGAGCCTCAATTCCCTCAATCAAAAGAGTCATTGATATTGGAATCAAGTCCTGAGATTTATTCACCAGGGCGAAAATATTCTCCTTTCCTTGATCGCTCTGCGACTGGTCTACAGTTTAACGTTGTTGAATTAAGTAAGGACTTTGTGAGTCAGAGTCAAACTCCTGAAGAGACTAAAGTGCAAGAGCACGCTCCATTGCAGCAAGCTGAAAAGAAAGAGCAACCGCTTATCCAATCAAATCGTGGGAAAACGGATGTTTACACGAGAAAGAAACGAAGAGTGCAGAAGGAGGAGGTCGAAGAGGAGACTACTCCAGGGCTTAAAGTTGAAGAGCTATAGTGATCAATGTGATAATTCAAATAGGATTGATATATGAGAAATTAAGAATTATTAATCTTTTTTCACCAGAAATCAAAATTAACAGAGCTTTGTCAAATCATCTTGGCTTGGACAAGCCCTGACGAATCAAAAGCTCTTAGAAGACATCTATAATAATAGAAAATTCAACCTTGTTTATTAATCAATGGATTAGATTCATATTTCCTCTATCAAACAGCTATAAAAATTCAATTAAAGACAATATCGATTTGGAGAAGATTATGAGAAGCCGTAATCCAAAGTAATTCTCAAGAATTCATGTATAGAGTTCAAAGAGTACATTAAATGAGTTTAGTGAGTCTTTGATAATTTGGCAATTCTGATCTCGAGTCAAAAGTTTATTAACTTTTAACTCAATGCCTCATGACTATGAAAGTAAATAAGGAATTATTCGCATTTATACAGTGGAACTATCACATATAATCTGTGAAAAGCTGTCAAACTCATATGATATAAGATTCAGAGAGTTCTGTGATCCTTGGCTTGAAGTAGCTACTCAAACTTCGTACACAATGTTTGCAGCAAAGTTTTGCCGAAGACTTATAACTGCTTTCCCGAAAATTTGATAAAGCAGAAAATAGAATCGGGAGTAGGATCGGGTTCAAGTTTGAGAATTCACGAACTTCATTGTGATTCCATTCATCTATCCATTCAGTTTACAAATTATTGATTATCGTAGATTTCCTCAAGCTAAACCTTGGAGTGAATATTTTTGGGGGTCATGAGAGGAGAATCAGTTAATAGGAAGTGAAAAGATGTTCTTTTGGTGCTATAAAAGTGAGGGCTTTGTAGAACTTTTTCGGTTAGATTGAAAGACTTAATTTGGAAGTGAGACCAGCAATAAATCTTATAAAATTCGCGAACTCAGTTTCAAAATGTAATAAGCAACAGAATCCAGAAAAAGAGTTCCTAAAACGATTCCTTTGTTAATTTGCTGACTGATTATTACATCGAGAGGTTAGAGTGTTCGGTCTCTGGCTCTATGGTTCAGGTTTGTTCATACTATTGTAACAAGAGTAAAAAGAATCTGATAATCGTCTCAGAAACTGAAGGACTAGTAGTAATCTAAGTTTAATAGGAGCCAACATAATCAATAGAGGATTCAATGTAACAAATGAACAGTTAGCATAAAGCTTTTGCCTTTTGAAAACATTTTTTCGATCAAGTCAAATAAATCTACTGCTAATATTTTCCTTTTGTTCTTTTTCTACGGATTCTCCATGAGCTTCACAAAAAATTAGAGTGACAGTAATGAGCATGTTTGAAGTGGACTTCATTTGTCCAGAATTTACTAATTTCCATTTGATTCGACAAAAATCCAGTATAAATTGAAGAAACATCGTGTTTTGCTCATTGAAAGGTTGATCTTTCTTGAATTGCGTAGAATAGCATCATTTAAGATATTTCCTTTATTAACTGCCATTATGGATGTGTCTGGGCAAGGAATTTTGCTCGATTTAGGAAGCACTCATGGAACAAGTAAATTATTGCCCTCTATGAGCAAGTAGAGGAATACATGCCCAAAGCAATTTTCCTGTAACTATCTGATATGAAATTCATGAATGAGTTCAGTTCTACTCAATTCACAATCAAAAAAAACGTATGACGCCTCTCACGCAGCCAAATTAAAATTTAACGCGTTCATCGAGATTACTAACAAATTATATGAAAATCTGGGCCTTGAAAAGTTGCTGAAAGTCTTTGATCAGAATTTCCAGAATAGATATAAAATAATTTTCACGAATTCAAGCGGAACCATCGTACTCTCAATTTGCACTCGAAAAAAAACACAGTTTTCAAAATGGAGCAGCTGCAGAAAGAGCCTTATTATAAACGACATTTCCGCAAGATAATAGCATTTTATTACATCATGGCTATAATAAATATTACCGTTGCTTGGCGCGCTCAGCCAACTAAGATGTATCCAAGAATAATCATTATTTCAGCAGTGTGTTTCTTCCTTCTATTTATTGAGGCAAAAGCCCTACAGCGTCTCTATCACCGGTACTCGCATAATACTCATGATATTTTAAAAGCATTTGGAATACTGGCGACATTGATTCTCGTGGCAATGGTCCCAGCGACATTGAATTTCAAGAGTGCTGACAGTTTATTCTCTTCTCAAGCACAAGCGTTTGGGAAGGGACTTGACGTGGGTTTAGAATATTTTTGGATATTTATCTTTGCGGAGATCTATCTAAATCGCTGGAATTATAGAATTTGGGCATATGCTGTCTACTGGGTCATTCTATTGATATTGCGGACCGTTTACAGCAAAATGAATAGCGAAGACATTATCTTTTACATCAGAGTTGGATTGTATACGTCAACAGCTTTTTTTCTCGAAATGCGCTCAAGATCAAACAACAGCAAGAGTCCTTCGAAAGTCGAACCACGACGAGAAGTACGAGAGTTCCTTGATCAACTTAATGAAGACGTGATAATCTTTGGCGCATCACTACAGATCAAATATTGCAATCTTAGCGAGCTGGCCCGCTCGAGTCGTGAGCGAATTTTGTCTCCTGGAGAAACACTATTGGATATTTTGTCGCAAAAGCCGGAAGTAGGGCCCGCTAATATGCTCGTCCTCACCAACTTGGGCAGCCCTCGCAACCCTGGATCAGTTACAGAGAGAAGAATGCTTATACCTACTCAAACTGGTGGTGGTACACTAACAGATAGCGGTATAAAAACCGACCCCTTGACCTTACCGATTACGCTTTTGGAGAATATTCGGTGTTTACCAGTTACAGGCTTTTCTAAAATGAAAATGTCATTCCCGGGGCTCTCGGCTGCTGTTGAAAATTCACAAAGTTGTTCTTTTTTCCTGAATTCAGTGACTTCGGATCCGTCGCTTCTAGAAGAGCTGCAATCGAGTAAACAAAAGTTTACTTTCAAAGGCTACCTGCCAAAAAGCGAGTTGAATGAGGATATTTATTTCGAACTTCACCTTTCAGCTGTAAAATTCGAAAACGAGGATGCTTGGGCCTTGATTATCAAGGATGAGACCCAGATGATTAATCAGTATAAAGAGAGTAATCAAATGCACATAAATGTTTTGAATTCAGTCTCTCATGAGTTACGGACCCCCCTTAACTGCAGCCTTAATGTCCTTGAAGAGGCTCTTATTTCTGAGAAAATTAATCAAGAAATACGCGAAAATTTCATCGTTCCTGCTCTGACTAACACGAAGCTCCTATCATATTTTGTAGATGACATCATGTGTTATCTCCACATACAACGGCAGGCTATAAAAATCACTCCTCGGCGGAAGTCACTGAATCAAACATTATATAACTGCGCCAACATGGTTCAGTATTCATTAAAGCGACGCAATCTCCAACTCAAAGTCGAAATCGAATATACCGGAGAGCTGTTTTTCACAACTGACCACCACAAGCTGTCTCAAATCGTCTTGAACCTCTTAGTAAACGCTGTCAAATTTACTTTCAATGGAGAGATTACTCTCGGGCTCAAACTTTCAAGTATTGACGAAATTCTTATTTACGTTCAAGATACTGGCATTGGACTGTCAGCGAAAGAAATGGAAAGACTGAAAGGAAAGGTCAGCCAAGGGAATTTTGGTATAAATATCAATGATAAAGGGACGGGGGCTGGTTTAGGGCTCATTATCTCAAATTCGTTGTTGAGCTTTCTCAGTCCTACGAGGAAAGAGAAAATCCAAATTGAGAGTGCGAAAGGAAAAGGTTCAACATTTTCCTTTGTTATTCAGGATTTGAGTAAGTGCATGATCCTGGCCGAACTCCAAGAGAATCCAGGCGTCGAATTGGATGTGATAGATAACTCGGTGGATATTTCTATCACAAATGATCAAATTTCGAATGGATATAAAATGAATGACTACCAAATGAATCCGAGGCCAAGCTCATTGAGCCATATCAGTCAGACTTCAAGGGAATATAAACCCCATGAAATAGACCTCCAAATTACTTGCAAATGTCCACCGATTTTGGTAGTAGATGATGACTGCTTTAATATTGTGACGATTGAAAATATGCTTAAATCCCTCGGAAAGACCTGTGATATCGCATTTAATGGAGAGCTTGCTATTAAAAAAATACAAGATCGACATTTGAGCCCATGCTCAGAAGCCTGTCAGGTATATTCGCTCATCATCATGGATTGCAATATGCCTATAATGGATGGCTACGAAGCTACTAGGTTCATTACAGAGAAGATCAAGCAGCGTGTATGGAAAAAAATGATGATTGTGGGCTGCACCGCGTATGTCGGCAAAGAAAAACTTGATAAATGCCTCGAGTCTGGCATGGATAGTTACATTCACAAACCTATTACTAAAGATAATATTAGAGAGTTAGTGAAATACATAAAAAACTGAAGTGTATATGATAATTTGATTCACGTGATTCCTAATGTATGGAAATTTTGTGAAAGAGTATCACTTGGTGATGCCTTTATTAAATTCTTTACCAAACATCTTCCATTCTATTTCTTTGGTAAGCCCTTATAGTTATGTGTTTGAGAAATTGTTTGAGCATCTATCCAACATCTCTTTAACAACACTAATCAGCACTAGTGCATGGATATCAAAGTCACATGCTGAGCTGTTAAATTGAGAGGAATTTCTTTAATTGAAAATTCTTTCACATACCAGAATAAACCCACCTCCCCTTCTCCCTTCAAAAAAAAACAAAAACTAATTAATTCTAATCTCAACAAGGGTTTTTTAATTTAAATGAAACATTGTAAATCCATTTTGCGAACAAGTAAGGTGATTAAAAACCCTGATAATCTTCTCCGCTTTTTCGGGCTCTGTAAAGAGCAAATAAGATACATTGAGAGCTAATCCAACATGGATTTCAATCTCAAACTGTTCTTAGAAGGCAGTAACTTCGGAACCCCTCCCCGGAACTTTCTGTTGGCTTCGAAGCCAATAACGACTACATTTTGCTTTTTTCTAAAAGACATCTGTTGTGTGCATCAAAGTATTGCATTTACCCAGTATAATTTTATTTTCGTGATTTAAATCGTGATTCAGCAAAGAATCACGAACTTTGAAAATAAAAGGACAGAAGCTCCAAAAAAACGTTAAATATTTTGTTTTTCAATCGAGATTAAACCATGGAGAAAGTAGAATACGATTACGATCTTTTTGTGATAGGTATTTTTCTCATTAGACTCTTTACCAATTCACTAACAACATACTAAGGTGGTGGTTCAGGAGGTCTCGCCTGCTCAAAAGAAGCTGTGAAGCACACCCCAAAGGTTGCCATGGCTGATTACGTCCGCCCATCTCCAGCTGGAACAAAATGGGGACTCGGAGGAACTTGCGTGAACGTCGGTTGCATTCCAAAGAAGCTTATGCACTATGCCGCTCTTCTGGGTGAGGCCAGAGCTGACCAGGTGGGTGCGGGCTGGAAAGTAGATACTGAAGCAAAGCATAACTGGGAACAGATGCAAACGACAGTTGCAAAGCACATTAAAGTAATCAATCACCCACTGAATCTTCAATTAATCGCGCTCAATAGGGACTGAACTGGAAATACGGAGCCCAAATGCGAGAGAAATCAGTCAAATACTTCAATAGATATGCTTCACTTGAAGACGAGCACACTGTCAAAGTAACTCAATGCAATCTTATATCTTATTTAAATACCACTTTATAGTTGTTCGACCCCAAAACTAAGAAGGAGCAGAAAGTGACTGCGAAGTATGTTGTGATCGCAACAGGAGGCCGACCTTCATACCCTGACTTCCCTGGAGCAAAAGAATACTGCATCACCTCTGATGATCTTTTCTGGCTCCCTCAGAACCCAGGAAAAACTCTTTGTGTTGGCGCGTCTTATATTGCTCTTGTAACAAATCTCAATCAGATCTTAGTATTCATATTGGCTGTGATAGGAGTGTGCTGGGTTTTTGACTGGCATTGGAAATGATGTCAGTGTTATGGTTCGATCTATTCTCCTAAGAGGCTTTGATCAAGAATGCGCGAGCCGTATTGGGAAGTATATGGAGAAGCAAGGCACAAAATTCATCCGTAATGCGGTTCCCGAGAAAGTTGAGAAGCTTGAGAATGGGAGAAAAGTTGTTTATTGGAAGAACGCTGAGGTATTTTTTATTTTTGAAGAAATTGTAGATTTATTTGTATGATAGGGAAAATTAGTCAGCGATGAGTTCGATACCGTGCTGTTGGCTGTAGGCAGAGTTCCAGAAGTTGCTGGTATGGGACTTGATAAATTAGGGGTTAGACTCGAGCCGGGAAGCAAGAAAATATTAACAGATGTGGAAGATCGGACGAGCGTTCCACATATTTTTGCGATTGGTGATATTGCTTATGGCAGACTGGAGCTGACTCCAACCGCAATCATGGTGATTCACTTTCAAAGTCACAAGAATAATCTTAAAAATTATATTAGGCTGGTAAACTCCTAGCAAAAAGATTATTTGCAGGAGGCACACGACTTATGTCTTATGAAAACATTGCGACTACTGTTTTTACGCCTATTGAATACGGTACCTGTGGTTATTCGGAGGACGATGCGATTAAAAAGTAACTACCAATGAAGTTTAACACGTCGTAATCGTTACAAAGGTTCGGAGCCGACAATATTGAAGTCTATATGACACCAATGAAGCCGCTGGAGTGGTGTTATAATGAGGCACATGATCCCAATGTCTGCTTCACCAAGGTTGTAGTCAATACAGCAGATAAAAATCGAGTAATTGGAGCTCATTTCTTGGGGCCGAATGCTGGCGAAGTGATTCAAGTATCGAATAAAATTTTAAATTTGGTAATAACTCTGGTTGATGGTAGGGTTTTGCAGTTCCAATCAATATGAGATTGACGCTTGATGATTGGAAAAGAACACTTAAAATCCATCCAACAGCTGCAGAGGTAATGACAAATTTCTCGGGAGTGGACTTATTTTTGACATAATAGGAGTTACTGGACTTCACCAGGCCAAAACCAAAGGTCAAAGCGCAATAGGCATAGAAATGTTTATTAAGAAACTTTTACTTTCAGCTTGTGACAATTGTGAAGATGTTAAATATTGAGGATTAATGCGCCTTTCATCGTTGTCATTACATGTGTGTGAATTCTATCATCTGCAAAAAATGAAAGTGATGTAGAAATTAAAAGAAAACCCTTTTGAGGTAAGACCTAGATGATATTCAGAGTTTGTAGACTATAAATTAAAAGATATTTTCCTTTTGATCCTGAGAAGAAACTCTCTAATTTGTGTTCAGCGGATTTTACAACTCCTCAACCTTACGAGTCTTTTGGATTATAGTTTCCATAGTAAAGAACTCAAAACGCTAAGTAGTTTTTCTCCCTTCGAATTCAGCTATTCATGAAATAAATAAAAAAGACACTGCTTTTTCGATAGAATTTAATTCGAATATCCAAGGGTAGCTCAAATATGAAGAAAAATCTCCCAAAATTTTTCGATCGCATAAAATTGACTTGGAACAAGGATTTTGCCACCAACTACCGTGGAACAAATTTGCAGAATGATGTGCTAGATTATTCTACGACGACATTATGCGAGCAACTCTCTGCAGTCAAAAAAAACTTTGAGCAAGTCGCTTACATCGGCTCAAATCCTGAGACATTTCTCAGACTCATGCCAGAAAGTAACAGCTTTCCTTTTATCTTTATAATTCGAGCGTCTCTTATCATCAGTTCATAGATGTCAATCCCAAAAAGCTCTTCCTTTGCGATCAGTCTGTCAATAATGCACTAATTTCCTACCACGCCGCAGAAGGGATCAAAAAGCAGCTGGGCAAAAACTTTGAAATTTATCCGATTGTCCTACAAGAAGATCTCTGGCCTTTGAAACCAGAGAGTCTTGACCTAATTGTATCATCTATGAGCATGCATTGGGTCAACGAAGTCCAAGTCGCTTTACTCAGAATGCTTGAATCGCTCATTCCTGATGGAGCTTTAATCGGTAATACTCCCATTAAATTTGAATTCTTTTTTTCTCATGACTTCTCTCTCGTTGTTGTCATTTGAGCATTTCCTCCGTTTGTATTCTGATATACTGAAAATGGGTCCTTAGGAACGATATTGGGAGGTCATACGTTGGAGGAACTGAGAATCTCATTTACATTGGCTGAATCTGAGAGGAGTGGAGGAGTTAGCGAGCACATGTCGCCGATGATATCTAATGTGGATTTTGGAAATCTATTTTCGAGATGTCAATATAATCTTCCTACGATTTATTCTGAAAGAATCACGCTTGTTTTCGATGGGCCGCTGGAATTGATGCAGTATCTGCAGCAAATAGGAGAGAATAACGCGCTTATCGAGAGAAGATTTGAAGTTTTGCGTGGACCTCTTTATGCTACTTGCGGTATGTATGAGCATTTATTTGGAAAAGAGGGAAAGATACCGGCGACTTTTGAATTTATTAATTTTATGGGGTGGAAATATCATGAGAGCCAACAAAAACCAAAGAAGCGAGGGTCTGCTGAGTTTTCTCTTAAAGATCTCCAAAAGGAACTTGAAGAAGCGAACACTGCATCAAAAGTAAAATATGGCGAAATCGAAGTTAGTGATGAGGAAGATGAGAAAGACGCTGCTAACAAAGACAAGCAAACACCAAATAAATAGAGATATTCTTTTCGTTCGAGTTTGTCTATTGAAAATTCTGATGGAATAAAATCTGTGTATATTTATGACTCTTTTACTTATTTTGAAATGTCGTAACTCGAACAAAGATTAAAAAAACAAACAATTTGTCCAAAGTGATCAAAAATGAATGAAAAAAGTCGAAAAACACCGATTAATTACTACAAAAGTAACAGGATAATTCTAACAACACTCCGAAAAGCATTGCTCCGCATGGATCTCGTGAATATTAGTCACTTTTGGCTTGATTGCCATTTTGGATGTGTAATCGTTGTTGGAATATTTAGGAAGCCGCTGCTAAAATTTTTTGAGTTCCTGATATTAATTCAATCAGAAGATAGCGAATTCAATGCAAAGATCTACATAAACGACCATGGAAATATATTTTTCTAGAAAAAAATTTGCTGCGCTATCTTAACAGTGTTATGAGTACACACGTTTGATTCAACAAACTATTCAAACAATAATATAGTTATGAATCTTCTTCTTTTTTATCACCATCGCTGAGCTGCTTCTCCGCCTCGACAAATTCACGCAGCTCAGGTTTTATTTTGGTCTGAATTAATTCCATAAATTTCAAGTAATCGCCCTATGATCATGTATCATTAGCAAGCAAAATTTCTCTAAAAGAGGTCTCTTACAGCTTTTTTCGTAAATTCGATGCAGTGGGAGACATCATCGACTTTGAATAATTCTATCTGTACAGATAGAGACTCAAAGGTCTCAGGGTCTTTGAATTCACCTGTAATCTAAGGAGATATTGAGAAGAATATTAAGTTCAAATGTTGCACGAGGACAGCTTACTTTGTATTTTTTATCACTGATTTTGTATTCATTGAACAATGAAGAAACGACCAGGATTAACTTTCTGAAGAGAACTTCCTCGTCGACGATTGAAAGCATTGAAGTTGCAGGTTTTTTGCAGGCATTCTATAACAAAAAATTTTCATTTCTTTTCAAGAGATGAGTGTATCTTACATTATAGAGCGAGAGCTCACGTTCAGCATCAAGATTGCACTCGACGTTCAGTTCCTTTATCATTTTCTCCAAATCAACGGCCTATAATATTAAGATTAAAGTAATTTTCAAGGAGTTCTTCTTTACGAGTTCTAAGTCTCTCATGGTGTATACGCCCATGAAAACACCTTGAGCAATTTTTAAATTCCTCAAATGAATTTCATTCATCCTTTGTTTCTTCTCCTCCTTTCTCTTCTCCTTTTCCGTTTCGTTGATTTGACCGATGTGGTTCTGATACTGATCGAACTCTTGCTTGAGATCCTTGGTTTCCGCAACTTTTCCATTATACCAAGCATAGCTTTTGATTGTTTCTATCGTTGGCCGATCTGCTGGAGATTTGGCAAGCAAGGCATTAATGAGCTCTTTCAGTTCAGGCTTAATGGTGAATTTAGCTCCTTGCTTTGATTCGTGTAGTTTCCAGAATTTATCATATTCTCCAGTCCAAATCCATTTGTACCAGAGATCTTTGCTTGTAGCTCGCTGGAACGGAGCTACGCCAAGGATCATTTGGAATAAAATTATACCCGCCGTAAATATATCGCTGGCTTTTCCGTCATACCACTCTCCCAGAACTATTTCAGGAGCCTGATACCTAAATACATAATTCATATAAGGAAAACAATTTCTTCTTGGTCATTTACGAGGGTGTTCCGACATTGGTTTTCAAGAAACCGGTATAATGCTTGTCAATTAGAGCAGCCCAGCCGAAGTCTCCAACTTTGAGATTATAGTCCTTGTCAAGAAGCAAGTTATCCGGCTTTAGATCTCTATGGGCTATTCCCTTGCTGTGGCAATGCTCTAACGCAGATATCAACTGATGGAAGTATCTACGAGCGAAGGTTTCGGGAAATCCCTTCTTGAACGCCATTTGGGAGATCTGTAGGTACTCTACCAAGCATCCTTTCTCTGCGAGCTCTGTGACCACGCAGAAGCGCTCAAGCATCCTTCCGTCGGGCTTATAATACCTCAACTTTTCAAAATATTCTACGAATTTGACGATATTTGGGTGGCTCAGCTGAGACATGATTGCGATCTCGTTCTTGATGTCTGATTTCTCGAGGATGTGCGGCTTTATGAACTTTAGGGCGTATTTTTCTTCTGTTCCTTCGAGCTCGGCTTGCTTCACTCTAAATTATGGATGAGAACCAGAAAAGGGATTTGCGACTTACACTCCGAAGCCTCCTTCACCCAAGGTCTTTATGATTTTATAACTCCCAGCATAGGAGTTTTTAGTTGGGACTTTCATAGGTTCTACCATGATTCTGAGTGTCGAGTTTTTTTATTGGTTTTCTAAAGAATTGAGTTATATAACCTGTATTAAGAGAGTTTATTACGAGATGAGAGTACTTTAGATATCAGTCACGTGTTAGTGTCAATTGCCAGAAAATCGTATACTGATGGTTTTGCCAAGATGATTTCTGTCGAAAAAATATTCTTTGCTATAATTTGTCGCTTTCTTATATTCGAATTGAATAGTATTGTCTGACCAGAATGATTTTCTGTTCTTTGAAATTTACTGGAAAAAGCTGGCGGCGTTTAGACAGTTTCGGTGGATCGGATCGTTTTTCTTCGCGAAAAAGTCAAGTGATAACCTTTTTTTATGGAATACTACTCTAATCGGTAACATTATTAGAATTCTTGTCCCAATCTTGGCGGATGTCCGAGAAAATTTAATATTCGGCCTAGTTTGATTGATGTTATTTAAACAGTCTGAACTGCTCTCCTAATTTCTTCGGGTTTTCATTTCAAATACATCATCCAATTCGAAGTATCTCTCGAAGGTTTATGCGGTTCTCAGCCAGGATCATCAGCATGGTAATTATAATCTCTACATTGATAATGTAAAGGAATAACAAAGAATATGGATCGTCTAAACACAAGAGTTTAGCACATTACTTCGGTCGCAAAATAGGCGCCATATTGCAATTTCCAGGACTTTGAGTATCAAAATATCTAATAGGGATCAAAGAAGGGTTCGGAAGTCAAATAATGAGACAGACTTCTAAATATCTTGCTGAAAATAAGCAGAGATGAGTTTCTTGAAAAATATTCATGCTGTAAAATTTCTTCTATCTTTAATGAGATATCTCTTAAAGCATTGTGAAAATTGTGGTTATTTAACGAATCGAGGTCTTATATGTTCATTTAATCAAAGAGTCTCAAAAAATTGGCAGCAGACTGATTTAATAGATTGCGACAGAGTCTAACTATGAGAGTGAGCTGTTTCATAAAATTAAACTTTGTGAAATTAATTGACTTAACTAATTCATTATTTGCTATTACACTGTAGTTGAAGTCAAATGATAAATTATGCCCTCTCAGTCTATGACGATTCTATGTGATCAAGCTTTCAATTGTGACCAAAGTAAAACACTATTTGTGCAAGCATTTTTGAAAACCCTTGCGATGATATATATAAGTCCACTAAAGCTACATTGTCATTCTATCTAAATTAACTTCCTCTGTTCTTATTCGTTCTACTTTTCAGCAAACTGAGGCCGTGTTAGTTTACTTCTAAGACTTGCTTCTTAAGATTTTAGGATCAACTCCTTTTACCTTACACTTACTTCCAGGAGAATTTCTATCAACATGCTACCTATAAACTAAAAAGAAAGAGAAGAGAAATTGTTTTGGTATTATGTTGTTAATTCTCAAGTTGGGGGCTACACTTTTATACGATGCTAGAGAAAATGAAAAATATAAACTGTGACGTATTCGATCGTATGAATGTAAGGAACTTAAGTATTCGATTAGTTGTATCCTTCTTCTTCACCTTCACCTTCAGCGGTTTCGACACCGACTTCTTCGTAATCCTTCTCCAAAG
>ENA-UOTX01000301-UOTX01000301.1-compost-metagenome-genome-assembly--contig:-NODE-301-length-55437-cov-17.370285_pt1 | contig 55437 bp, 38 predicted proteins | sample MGYA00238143_ERZ746982 | MGnify/ENA primary metagenome ERZ746982 (study PRJEB28758, sample SAMN06268862) | compost metagenome | isolation source: single cell | place: USA: California, Emeryville, Joint... | reverse complement strand
GTTTGTCTTCGTTGAAAAATACTCGAGTCGAAAGGCCCGGGGCACTTGGAGGTCCACTCGGTCGAATAAACTCCTCCCTTTTATTGTAAAAGAAAGATAGTTTAGTTTATATTTAATTAAAAACTTGAACTCCTGCCGCTATAGAACAACATAAAATTTTCCCACACGAACGATGTATTCCAATGACGCAAAAATGATGGCTAAGCAACCTGTTTACAACGAACAGCCCATCTACAGCGGCCAGCCTGTCTACGGCAACTTTATGTACGGAGATCAAATGATGCAGCCTCAGATGATGCCACAAACGATCAGGCATCAGCAAATGGCGTACGACTCCAGTATGATGGAGATGATGGATCGTTCCCACCGTCGCCGCCGCTATTCAGATGATGAAGATGACCAATTTCCTACCAAGCTTAATGGATCAAGACTCGCTGCTAAATTTTATTGCAAAAACTGCCACTCAGTCGAAACATCGTTTGTCGAGTATGAACTGGGTACCGGCGCATGGGTTGTTTGCCTCCTGCTCTGCTGCTACTTCCCTCCTTATTGCTTTATACCATTTTGCTTGGATAGTTGCAAAGATGTGGTTCATGAATGTCCAAATTGCAGAGCCAATGTCGGTACGGCGAAATTCCTCTTTGAGTAACCATTTTCGATTAATTTTATAAAACTTTGAGAGGGAAACAACATATTCTTATGTTTTGTATGTCATCATTATTGATCTTGAAACGAAAAGCTGTATTTATTCCATATTTCATTCAGTTGTCTTATCAGCAATGGTTATTTTCCACTTAAAGTGCTTTGTACTAATCAGTTTCTGTATTCAAGCCCATTAATAATCAATATCAAAGGGAAAAATAATGTTCTTCTATAATGAGAAAAACCCAATTCTATGCCAATATGTTCACAGAATTTTCTTCTACCAATGGATTCTTTTAATAGTATATCGATGGCTGGCTCTCTCTCTTCCTAACAAATTTAATTTGCTCATGGGTTAATCAAATATCCGACTATGAAGTGCAAATAACACTTAAATCTTTATTTTATCAACAGGTTCGCTCAATCTATTATGAAGTTCTTATTCTGCGGTGGACTCCCTTGCGCTGAATGGTTTTTGGCTGAATCATCCATCCTCGTCAAAATCGTACTTTGTTCCCCTCCTTCTCGACTTCACCTCCTCCCTAGACTTCCATCAAATTGAAAGTTGTATGCGGACATCTCGTCAAATACATGATCGATGGCATCGATAACGTAAATTCGCGCTTTTTCATACGTAACCTTGCAACGCTTAGTCTGAGAGAATATACCAGACACTGGACAGCTCAGGATTCAGTAGCTCATCAGGCCTTTTCTGGTTAATAATGTGATTGAATAGGCACTGAGGAGATCAAATCGATCCTTGCTTCTTTGGATTACATCCTGAATAACTCTGTGAGATACGAGGTCAAAGACACCGTGCTTTTGAAAGAGTTAATCGATCTCGGTCTGCCGAAAGAAAACTGTGAGAGCATCGTGAAAGTTTTTCGTGATAACCTCGAGAAGCTCAAAGAAAAGAAACTGAATTCGATTTTCAAATGTAATTTTCCTCACATCTCAAGAAGCATGGTTTACTATATATTATTTACAGTAGGAGCGCTTGAGAACTTTGATTATTCAATCGGCCAGGTCCTTTTCGCAAAGCAACTAGGAGGAATTAGTTCAGAAGAAACAAAATACGTTGATATTAAGCTACAGTACCATAAATACCCAATAACTCCGCAAAAGGAAGAATCTACACAAGTTACCTTCCGCAGCTCTAAAGATAAGATCGAAAGTCTCATTAAAGGTAGGGAACGCAATAAGTTTTTCTGAGATTTATTTTATTTGATGGCTAGAGTTGAAAAAGGCGAGCGCCATAATGAATAAATATTAAGAGAGCAGATCAAGAAAAGATAATTTGAAAGGAATAAATATTTTATTGGTGATGGATTTGAATGCATTGTATTTATTCCTGAAGGGAAATTTCATTGTTGCTTCCATCTTTTAACAAACGCTGAAAAGAGAGAGTTTGAAATGAAATATATATTGGTCTTCCACTGCTTATGATTGCTTTGTTATGGGATTAGTAATGGTATTAAGCAAGTCGAGTAAGAGTGTGATATTAATAGAGTTCTCTCTGGAAAAACTGAGACAAAATTGAAATAGAAGATAGATTATTACAGATACATAGATATATATATTTATACATCATGATGATAGTAATATGTAAATCACGTGTCCTGACACCACAAGGAGCACAAAATAGTCGGACGAAAATTTATTTGACTTTGTTAATTACTTTTGATAAAGGAGCCGGACCTCTAAATTCCCTTGTCGCTGTCTAATAATCGGGAAAAGCTATTAAACCAATAAAACTCATTTTTCTTACTGTGTCTTGTATTTTCTTCTGGTGGAACTGATTATCATTAGGGAAAGTAGGTCTTGAACTGGACGCGATCAGAGCTCCAATCATATTTTCAGATGATTGGCCTCTTCGGTCCCCAAGCATCCCTTCCTCTCGTCTCATCATCGTACTTCTCATCTGGCCGAGATTAAACGAATTCTTCTTCTTGTTGGCCTTGCTTTTGCCTGGTGGATTATTTATTTTGCTGTACGTCATCATCATTCGGTTATAATCTACAACGGGAATCGCTCTATCGCTGTTTTTATTCCCACCAACTATGAAGGTAACAAAACTATTAATCAATGAAAATAAAATCAACGCTTTACCATTGCCAGGAAAATCAGTTTGTTCGTTCATAAACCTCGGACTATTGAGTGCCATATCATCGCTACACGTTGGTAGATTTGACCGTGGACCCTCTGAATGCGTCACTACATAATGCTTTTTATCTACCAAAAATCCATAAAGCAAGGGTCAGAACATATTTTACTTGGAGAAGTAAAGAGCCTCTCACCTCGAGTTATATTTAAAGGCGCGTCAAACTGTCCCGTATTCTTTCCGAGTACCGTAAACGATGGAATAAGAGGGTTATTGGCAGTGTCCCTCTGGGCTTCAGATAATTTAGAGTTTAATCTACGAATTTGGACTTCCTTTGAAGGCGGTCTTCCTTTATAAAACTTCCCCATCCCAAAAGTCGATAGAGTTTTCATATGAATTTCATTGTTTCTCGGCTGTGTAGCCACCTCTTTTACTTTCCCATTCACATACAGCACATTGAGAGGTTCTGCATAAGGATTCCGGTGTACCCGTTGATCCTCAAGAACTATCCCACCATATGTGCCGTCATTTTGCTCTGCGAAAGGCTGTGCAAATGGATCCTGATTTTCGGGGCTTTCGCTTTGGTATTCCTTGAGCTGCGAGTTTTGCTCTGTGAAACCCACCTCGAATGATTTATTAGCTGATTCAGACCGATAGAATTTATCGCGCTCAATCGCCATTCTCTTTATCCTGAAGAGATAGTTTTGACCGCTCTCTGAGAATTTGTAACTCGGCTTGAGGTTAGCTATCTGTAGACTATTGGTTTAGAATTCCATGAATTTATTATCAACAAAATTATTGATTTACTCAGCTGCTTTCAAAGGGTCGCTGCTCATCATTCTCGGCGTCGGGGTCTGCGCGGTTCTATCGGTATTTGATGTTAGCAGTAAATAACGAGCATTTTACCTCTTGATCGAAGACCTCTTGCCTTCAGGAGGAATATTACTATTCACGCTTAAGATATCCGGCTTCGTTTTGAGTCGGTCACCTTTCCATCTAGTGACCACGACTGGTTCTGCTACTATGTTCTGTTTATACGAACTGATCTTTTTGCTTTCATAGTTCTTGAACGAACCTTGCCTAATTTTTCTCGGGTTTTTCTTCGGCAGCGTGTTGTCGCTGACAAAATTACTGAACATGTTTATACTGCTCAGAATCTCCTTCTGCATTTCTTTCAGCTCATTATCCTAATCAGCCATTAAGAAACACGCGTTTAACTAGCTCTTACGTCCAAATCATCAACTGAGGATTCGCTGTCAGACCCACCCTCACTCATCCCCTCCGAATCTTGCCCAGTATTGGTTTGTTTATGATTCATTTCGGATTTGATGTTCTAAATAGACTGATTATAGCGCCACGCTCAGATTCAATGGTTTACCTCAATGTATTTGTATATTCCTAGGTTCATCTGCTGGGCGCTCGTACTAGGGTCTGGTCCTTGCTGCTGATCGCTTTTCTTTTTATTCGCCGTCATAGGCTTCTTTTTCTTCTTCGATGCGATTTCATCTTGGATCGGCTGCTCACTGCCGTATTTCAAAGATCTGATTCGTTTGTTCATTCCAGCCGAAGTAGATGGTCTCGATTTATTGCTCTTTATCCCTTTCGCGCCCTGCTTAGTCTCTTCTTCACCGTCAACAATCTCAGCCATCGACCGCACCGGGCCCAGCCATTCATTTCTCCCTTCATTTTTCCCTGAAACCGCGGAGGTACTAGTAGCGCGATTAAACGAAGTATTTTGCTCAATTGGCAGTCCGTACCCCTGCCTCCTCTCCTGCTCCTTCTTTTTCTTCCTTATTTCAGTAGTCCGCTGTATTTCCACCTTGAACGCTTCCTCTTCTTCAAGCAACTTGAGATACTCATAGCATGATACAGCAATATGTCTTCCCATCTCCACGAATAAACTCGTATTGAACGGGATTGTAGCTCGGACCTGATTCATGTAATTCGCAAAGGAGGATTCAATCGTGAAGCAATTATTGATCCCGTAGTCGATTGCAAAAACCGCCCTGGCTGTAGTCATTTTTGATTTACAAATTCGAAAAATACAGGAATAATATCGAAACATATCAGTTTTCTCAGAGATGATCTTCGGCAACACTCTTCCTTTGTAGTAGTAAGGAGAATGAACAGGGAATTGCGGCGCGTAAATAAAAACGTTTTTCTTAAGTGAATGCCCGTGGAAATCCATATAGGCCCAGATTTTAGAGCCTTTCCCTTGCAACTTTTCTACCAATCGCTTCATTGCGAAGACCGTTGGGTGCAGCTTTTCATTCGGAGATTCGAATTGCCGGTTTAAATCATTACCAGCAAGCCCCGTTCGAAAATTCCCCACGATGACGCCATCTGGATTCAGCATCGGCACGATTTTCAGCACCATTTTTTCTCGAATGTGCTTCGCGCCAGGGTCGTCGCTACAACTCCATTCCAAAAACCCTTGCAGCACCCAAGAGCTGTTTGATTCTCCTGGGTGGACCCTGCCAGTTGCGATCAAAACCTTCTTTTTTGCGTTTTCATGCTCGTCGTTTACGTCTTCTGTGATCGTCAGCAGTGGGACTTCAGCGCCGCTGAGGTCCAAGCAGAGTTTACTTTCTTTGATCATAACTCCTATAGGAATATGTAAATGTGTTGCGATTTAACACTATCTTTACGATCAGGGCCAGCAATAGCGTTTTTAGATGGTATGAACTCCCTTAGAAATTTGAGAAGTTGCGAGTAGGTGTAAGGCACGCAAGTTGCAAAGGAAACCACATCATCATCGTGCTGAAAGGTATAATCAAAGCTCAATTTGCACATTCTTCTGGAACCGTTTTCACGAATTGGATCGTAAGGTACCTGCGAGTATGAAGTAAAACTGATGTTCTCGCCGCTTTGAAGCCACCCCTTGCCGTTGGCAAGGTTCTCCTTCTCTGAATAAATATATGGCTTTTTTCCCTAATGATAATAATATCGATAAACGGCTTCAATGGCTCATTGAAAAAGCGATTACTCGTGTATAAAGACTGTATCCTTTGCAGAAATTCATGATATTTATTCGAATAGTTTGGTTTTTCTTCGCATTTTTGACCTTGAAATAGTACCTATTATCATGATAATTACCATTAATACACTTCCTCGCTCTAAGAAAGTCTTCATACCAATAAGTATGCCCACGAGTGTTGGTATCAGCTCGCATAAACAGATCAAACTCGTTTTTCTTCGTCTGAAAAACCGCGTCAAGATTTCCTGATTCAAACCAACCGTCAAAAACCAAATCGTCAGGTTTTGCGTCTTTGCTCATCCCTTTGAATGGGAAACCCGATGATTCATCATTCATTTCGAGGTACTGCGCGAGTAATGCATATTTTTCAAAAAGCAAACGAGAGTTGGGAATCGTGTAGGTGTTTGGTCCTTGGAACGCTGCATGCATTTTAAATGAATCGGCTGGTCTGAATCCACAATAGACTAATTTAACACCCTTCTGCCTCGTGAAAAACTCGGGGTCTGAGCAGTATTCAGCTAATAACCTGTCTAAATACCCACTTCTAAACTTTAAGGGAATAGGAGCACCAAAGTCCATCTTAGGCTTCCAGCCGAATATCATATCAGGCAAAAGACTGTACTTTTCTTCAGCTAATGGAAGGCCTGGAGGAAGAAAATTGGTTGGTTTTGGCTCATTGGTTGATTGCTGCTCGATTGGCATCGTGTTGAGTCTGATGTCTTCTATGAACAAATCTTAGCATTAAATACACCGAATTTCAATACTTTTATTAGAGCTCTTGGGGTCTTTGGCGTCATGAGATGAATCATCTGAGTGATCCTCCCAATTCTGAGGTTTTTCGCGAGTTATTTTGTTTATTCCATTCTCGAATAAGCTCGAAAAGAGTTGGTTTCTGGGAACGGTAGTCGTGTGTGTGGGCGATGTGTTTAAAGGCGACTCAAGGGTTGGGCCTTGGCTGAGTTGCATTTCCTTGAGTTTGAAGAGCGTCTGATGGAGTATAAAAATAAATAAAATTAATGAGCTATCGAGGGAGGAATTCGTCGGGAAACGATAGAATATAACTGCTTACGGAATTAGAAAGGGCGATTTTTTGTTGGTTGCAACAGTTTTTCAAGAAGGGACAATAAGTTAAGAATATTAATTGTTTTTGAAGCGGGATTGTCTGAGGAGCATCAAGAGTTATATAGCGAGAATTGAATGAAACATTGGTTGAGCATCAATAAGAAAGGTGTAGAAGAGCCAATACAAACGAAAATTTCATAATTTCCTTCCTCGTAATGGATTAAAGTTAGGTGGAGTTGGGTTTAAAGCACATTTTCACGAAATAAAAAATAATTTCTGTTTGAGTTCCATGGCAAAATTGTACTGAATTGAAGACTCAAGTCTAAATCAACAGAGTTGTGAATAAGTATATCGGTTTTGGCGATATTTACTAGCTGATGGCAGCTGAAATGCTCATGAAAAAAAAAATAATGTGGATTCATTATTTTTTTTTTCCTCAAAGTTTTTAAGAAAGGAAATGCAAAGACTCAGTTTGATAATGGTAGACCTATCGATAAACCTTCGAGTAATTTTCGTATTTTAACGGAACTTTAATACAATTTGGGAGTTTCATTAAATTTTAACTCAGAAGAAAATACCGGTATAAATCAAAAACCTTTTAGATATCGTTGGCTAAATTTGAAAAATAGAAAATTGCTTTAAAGATGCTGAAATTCTTAAAGGTTTTCAATTGATGCGATAGGATTTGGATTTAGATTAGAGCAGTGGTTCAGAAGTAGTTACTGAAAATCTCTTAGAAATATGATTTTTCGAGTTTATCAATGTACAGTCATACTTCGAGAAACTTTAGCGAGCGAACCCTTTTAATCACAATCAATGTGCTTAGAGTATCATCCTAAATAAAACAAGCAGATCGAGGAGATCCTAAGAGATTACAACAAATGAGTAAATATAAATATTTCATGCGAATCGATTACTGTTCTTCGTGACTTCAGTATGAAGGACTTTTCCCGTCTTGAAGTCGATTAATTTAATTTTTTTGTCGAGAGAGGCACTCACCAGTGTATCTCCTGTGGGATTCCATCGTACACAGACAACTGGTTCTGATTTCATTGCAATGAAAGTTATAAATTAATCAGACCAGGGATAACTCTTACTCGAATGTAGCGCAAAACCTTTCTCAAGCTTCGATTCACGGCGATCATAAATCCCCACACATCTATCATCGCCACAGCTTGCAATTAAATTTCCTTGGGTTGGACACACATCAATACAATATGCGTGCATAGAAACTTGAAATTTTTCCAAGCAATAAATTACTCTCAAGGTTATGAATCATAACTACCAGAATCTTGGATTGGTACAGAGTTCTTTAAAGTGAGAGTCTCCTTCACAGCATCCAAAATATTAAGCAGTCCCCTATCATATTTAACGAAGAGGAAGGGTTCTTCAATACACGTGTTCCATCTGCAGCGGCCAAAACAGTCTAAATAATTGAGTGAACACACTTCTGTTATCATTTATATTACCTTCGGCATTGCTCATTTCCAGGCTTAAATAGAAATTGCAATCGTCTGTATGAACATCTGAAATCAAACACTCCCCGTATTGGGTGATTGTGGCCATCTTTTCTCCATTCGGATCAAAATCAAAGCCAGAAATAAAGTTATCTAGTCTCATTAGAAGGAAGAGAGAAGGCAATTGCAGGATTACCTTCAGAATTCGTATATTCTGGGCTCCACTTGGTTTTTCGACAAAGCTGGACGGCAGCGTTATCTACCTTGGAAGGGTTTATATCGATTTTGAATAGGTGGTAAGCTATTTTTCCACTGAGGGATATCGCTCCAAGGAAGTTTCTCCTTGGATTGTATGTCACATCTCCAAGCCCAGTCACTAAATATTTTTTGAGAAATTACTATACATTATACAAAAAGAAATATTCACTTCCCATGATCTCTTCAAAAGCGTAAACTCTCCTCGCGCTTCCTTTCTTCGAAATATCAAAGATCTCCATACCAGCTGATGTTTTCCAGCGATGGTCAAGAGAGACAAGTAAACTTGTGTTAGAGATTTCTTTTATGTGCGTCCAATTATCCTGAAAATCTTTGTTATTTTGATCATAACTTTCAGAATCATTAAGGAAATACAATTCGGATTTCTGAGCTTCGCTCCTTCAAATTTAGTATAAATGTCATAATTCTTTAAAGAAATAACGCTGATTTCGTTTTCCGTCAGTGAACACCATGCGAAAAATTTGGAAGCCTTGCTTCCTATAATATTAATAGTGAGTCCATATAGATCGTATCTCAATAAGGTGCAAATAGCATAAAATAAAAATCAAAAATCAATTACTTGTCGCTCTCTTGTGTGAAAACCCCGAATATGAAACCGGATGCTTGCGTTTTGATTCTCCATGCTCTGAATTCAATGAACTTATCATCACTTTGGAAATTGCAATTACGATACTATTTATTCACAATAAGAGAAGAAGGAATTATAGAAAAAAATTTAAAAATCTGAAATTAAAATGTGTTGGTCTCAAAAGAGTTTCTCATAAGTTAGACACCTTAATTTAAAGGAAAATTTGACATCTAAATAACCTTTAAGCGGATCTAGATAATTTTCTTTCCGTCTATACAAAAATCCAACCTATTTGAATTACAATGAATTCCCACGCACAAACTATTTCTCTCCTTGTACTATTCGTAATAAAAATTTTATTTTTCAAATCAGTCGTTCAGCTATCGAAAATAACAGTGAACTTGCAAAAATTTGAAAAATTAATTCACATCCACTCTCCAACATGTCACTAAAAGCCTTATATGATTTCGTTATCCACGTGGAATCTTTCCGTAACGTCGATCTTTACCACCAAGGACTCTACCAACTTCGCTTCCAGATCTACTCAGAAACTAACAGCAAAGGAGTAACCCCCTAACTTTTGCGTTCATTTACAAATTTTCTATCCCTTACAGGACAAAGCGTTCGCTCAGCCCTACTTCATATCCGAAGCCTACAAAAACAACACCTCAGTCACTTCCAACGCAGTAAAACAGCAAGATAGCATGACAAACGCTCCCACTATCGACGAAGAGACCTCTACATTTTTAACAAGGCCTTTTCTGATTCGATTCTGCGAAGAAGATGTCGAAATCAACGATGTTTGCCATTTCCAAGCTGAAATAGACTGCCTTCCTAACTACCTCTTAACCACTTTTTACATGGAAGCTGAACTCCTTCTTACAAATATCAATAATACTACAAAGCAACCAAACGAGAAAACCGCAGTAACTAAAGAGAAAGAAAATTCGAAAGCAACCGACCCGAACGCAGGGACTGGATATAAATCACTCGCGACGTTCAAATGCAAGATTTCGAACGCTGCGAACGGCGTTCATGAGTACGTGCCTGTTACATTTGAAGAGCAGCACTTCGCGATTGCCGCCACGACGATTCATTCGACGCTGATAGGTATGGGATGAGGTGTAGCTATGGCTTATTGCTTTTAGATTTCCGGTTTAGGAATTTTAGCATACTTTCTATGAAGGATGGACTGGAAGTGACGAAATCGAAATCTGATGACGCGAAGAATCAGTCAAAGACTTTCGCTGAGTACCTGGCCAAAAACTTTAAAAGTACCTAGCATCTTGCTGTATACATGTGTATGCTAATGCTCTTGGTGCTAGACTACAGCTATGAGAAGCTTCAAGAGATTTTTGTGCAGAAGCTGAAAGATCAATACGAGCATATTTATGCTTTTTACAATGACATGTTTACAAAGTGCGTGCTTGAATCATACAAAAAGAAATTCAAAAGCTTGACGGTGGGATACTTTCAATGTCATTTAGCAGTCTGATTATGCTTTTTTGATTTAGCAACCCCCAATGAAGCTGATTATTCCTGAATTCAGCAAAGCAGGTAATTCTACTGCTAAGCCTTGATATTAATTGGTTAGGACCTGGAGATGATGTTGCGCAGATAGTGGCAGCGAATTTGCTATGCGAGATTAATTTTATTGGCGGTCAGGTGCTGCAAATGTGGTTTAAGTTTATGGAGCTGCTTGAAATCGTCCCGAGATTTATCCTAGCGATTTTGCAGCATGATTACGATCGCAAAATACGCGAGAGGTTATTTATCTCGCTGAGACCGTGAGCTGATAATTTAACTCTTTAGATGGAACGAGGCGTTCGAGAGGACAGTGATTAAAACCAACGATTTCGCAATAAATCAAAACCTCAACATCACTGATAAAACTAAGCAATTAGCAACTAAAAAGCGCAAAACTATTAATTATGAGGGCATCGATCCTATTCACGTAAACGAACAATTTCTAAGAAACAGAGTATCTTACTCGTATTCGCTCTATCAGGTGGAAGATGTGAGTATGTTCCCAAGCCCGGATGTGCTGCCTATTCTTTTCGAGCAGATCAGTGTCAGAGACTCCAAGGAAAACGTCACTGAGATCACTGATGTTGAAAATTCGCTGACTGTTGAAAACTCCAGCTATAAGTAAACAACATGTTGTTTTTATTATATCGAAACCCTCCGTTTTCATCTAATCAAGGGGCATTCATTTGATTGTATTCGTTCACGGTTTCCAAGGCAATTCCTTCGATATGAGGCTATTGAAAAACATGCTTAACGTCATGCATCCTGAAGCCTTGCTGCTCTCGTCAGTAGCTAATGAAGATAACACTGAAGGGGATATAGGAGACATGGGCCAAAAACTAGCAACTGAAGTCTCAAATTTCATTAAAGACACTTGCCCTGGAAGCTCCCTCGGCAGATTGAGCTTCGTTGGGCACTCGCTGGGAGGACTAATCATCAGAGCTTGCTTACCGCTCCTGGAGGAGTACTCTGAAAAAATGTTTACTTTCTTCACGCTGTCGAGTCCGCATCTGGGTTACATGTACAACGCCAGTCAAATTATACAAGCGGGAATGTGGTTCTTGAAACAATGGAGGAAAAGCAAGTGTTTGACGCAGTTATCGATGTCAGACGCAACAAATCCTGAAGAATGCTTCCTTTACAAATTGTCAGAAGCCAAGGTAATATTATGATAATGACTCCAAGGGCGAATAACAGCAAATAAAAAAATGCTAGGGAATTAACTGGTTTAAGAACGTCGCTTTTATGAGCTCCTCGCAGGATCAATACGCTCCTTTCGAATCCGCTAGAATCGAAATGTGCAAAGAAGCGCTCTCTGACTCAACGTAATAAATCAAAGGGTTATTTTCTAGGCTGATTGCTTGTAGAAAAGGGAATATTTATCGTAAAATGGCCCGAAATCTGCTGAATAGTCTCAATGTTCCTGCATTATACCGAATCGACGTCAATTTTAAAATAAATGACACGTAACTAGAACTTTTCAAATCTCTCCTCTAACCAATTGGAAACAGGAGTTTGGATACGATGATTGGAAGAGCAGCTCATATTCTGTTCTTAGAATCCAAGCCAATGATAAGAATGTTTTTATACAGATACGAGCATTTCTTTGCTTGAAGCTTCTGTTGAGAAAGCGAGAAGGAAGGATGACAAGGCAGACAGGTACTTCTACATAAGAAAAATCAATCCGCGATTCAATTTTATTGATGAAAATAATTGCTAGTTAAAATCTCTATTTCGATATCAGTACATTTTAAAAAAATCACACACGTTTGTAATTAATTGGTCTCGACACATAATTACAAGACTTTGCTTCTTTAGAGCTAGAGCATATTAGGAAATTTTCTTCCTCATTATCAGTACAGAGATTATTTAGTGAAGTTTTATTACTCGTAATTAACATTAATCATTGCAGCAGATATTCAATCAATTTCCTTTAAAAACTAACTGTTATTGAATCGGTATAAAAATTCGAGGCAAAATTTAAACGCCTTGATACTTTGAATTTAATTTAATTTGTCAAAGAGATACAATTCAATTGTGAAAGGAGCATCTAATGAACACCTTTCAAAATCTTCCTGGCATAACTCGTCCTCAGTACACCATTCGCTATGGTCAACAACTCGCCGTAAACAGCCATTGCGTTTCAAATTTTTCATGCCATGAACCAATATATAGACCCTCTGCGGAAAAATGAAAATAGATTCGTTGTATTTAAAAGAACAGTTCGGAATCGTTCTCACAAAGGACAGAAACGAGGACCTGATATCGATCGAATCCTCAGACTCATATCAAGGTAACAGTCATTTCAAACCTTTGCAATAATTCAAAAATACTCCTATAGGCTTTGCGATAAAAAAGCTCACCTTCCGATGCTCAGTCGAATACAAGGTAAGCGTTCTGCTGGAGCTGAGAGCCTTAAATTTTTTAAATTCAGGATGGAATGGACTGGAAAGCAATGCGAATCTCTGATACAATAGATATATCGAGCAAAGGCGAGATCAAAATCAGCAAATACGCGTTCATCCTGGAGCTACTTTCTCCAGTCACCAGGGATCAGCCATTAATCAGTGCAAATCGTGAAGCCAGCAAAGCTATTGATCTGATCAGAAATGAAGATTTCAAAATTCAAAAGCATTCGACTAACAACGAAGCGTCGTCTATCATTCATTACCCTACAAACGCACTCATTGAACGGCAAAATGACCTCTCCATGTTTTCATATGAGATGGACTCGCCTGCCTTCAAAATCAATGATGATCAAGAAATGTATGAAAAGGTTGATCAACTTGAAAAAGAAATTGATAAAAGCATGTGGGAAGGTTTCGCTAACCTCACCAATGAGAACTGCTCTCAGCTAACTCCAAAAGCAAATAATGAGAATAGTCAATCAAATATCCTCAAAAACGTGCTTAGACAGCGTGACTTGAATTTGAGCCGTTCGAACTCCTTCTCTAGTTTTACCAGCATAGACAAGGTTAGCAATAAGGGATGTATCGTGAATCCATTCAAGTTTACTCATTCTCAACCAGCCGTGGATAGTCAAACTCTTTCACAGATTAGTCGCTCAGGAACTCCAGACGCAAGTACCCAACAAAATAATGAATCGCAAGTTCTCACAAGAAAAATGCCACCTCAACTTAAGAAGCTGAGACTTACACAGTTCACCAAAACGAAACGGAGAAGACGTCGAAGCAATCTCCCTGGAAAAGAGAACATTGCTGATGAAATAAAGGATCTCGAGCCTGGAACCAAAAAAGTGAAAAAAAGCAACAAGTCTCGGGATAAGCGCATCCACAAGGAGCTTGAAAACCAGCTGAATACCAGCAATTTTCGAAAAGGGATCGAGTTAGGGCCAAATATCGAGAACTCGAGGAGAAAATTTGATATGGAGCCTGAAGAACCAGAGGTTAACTGGCGAGTTGACGAAGGTATAGATATACCGGCAGCTGATTTGACTAGTAGCAGCATCTCGGACGAGTCGGAATCGCATTCAAAATACTCATTCCGGATTATCTTGGATGATGATAGTCAAATGAAAGAGGAGGCTCCGAGCAAATTGAAACAACTTCAAGTAACGCTATCGGACGGTGAAGACCAAGACAGATCTTTTGATTTGAAGTCGCAGTCATCTCAGTTGACCTTCAGACAGTTGAAGCAAATGGTTGTTGAAAAACGGGAGGCTGCAGCGAAGAAGAGTTTAGATAAATCAGTTGTGACACAGTCGCTGATTCCAAGAGAAACTTGCACGATTTGTCTCTGTAATCAATAGAAATTTATTGAAATCTTACATTTATTTTTGTTTTAGCTGAGATCACTGAGGAGCTGGGGCGTTTGGAGAGCTGCGTTCATGTGTTTTGCTTCAATTGTATTGTCGATTGGGCAAAATTTGCGAATGAATGTCCGCTGTGTAAGAGGCGATTCAACGAAATCGTGAAATATTCTGCCGAAAACGTGAAACTTGAGAGCGTGCCTATCATGTTCAAGAACCAGACATATGAATGTGACTGGGAAGAGCTCATCATTGATAATGGTAATCTACATTGCCGCCGATCGCTGTTATTAAGCTAATTATTATCTCTCTAGAGGCTGAAGACAACTGTTATGTTTGTGATGGCGAGGATAATCCAGACGTGATGTTGGTGTGTGATCAGTGCCATTTTAAATGCTGTCATATCTATTGCTGTAATCCTCCGCTTGAGAGCATTCCTGAGGATGAGTGGACATGTATTTATTGCGCAGAGCAAAATAATAATAGAGGAAATGACGACCAGCAGCCTCGCAGAAGCACCCGGTATCAATTACGGAACAGAAACCGACGTGTTGCCAATCAGAGTCTTTTGGAGAGATTATTTACTGCTGATGAGAGTTATTTTGAGGAAACTAAGACGTCGGAGCGAGGCCGTCCGACGACTCGCCAGGCAGCGAGAAATTTTTCAAACAACACGACGAGAGTTACAAGAGGTCGCAGGGATCATCAAAATAATCAAGCTGTGCGAAATGTTTCTCCGATTAGTAACTCTCGTAGGACAACAGCACAGAATCTTGGAAATGAAGCTGGAAACCGTAGTCTCAGGACAAGGAATGCGCACAATTCTCGAATAAATTTAGGAAATGAAAGTCGCTCCCATAACAATACTCAGGCGACAAAGCACATGAATATGAATTTTATGCGGGTTGGACCGGTAACTAGAAGTCGAACTCCTATGTAAATGCGTGTACGTGTATCAATATGTGAATAACCTTGCAAATTATATATTTTGAAAATCTTAGCAGCACTATTTAGAAAATTGTATAATTTATTTAGCTACAAATGGCATCTGTGTGTTACTTATTATTTTGAGATGTTCATCAATTTGTAAAGAAAATATTTATCCAACAATACGAACAACCAACCGCCTTAATCATAGTAGCCAGCTGAATTTCGCTAGCTCCTAGCAGATTATTCGAGTTTCATCTCATCTGCAAATAATTAAATAACTTTAAGTTCTAATTCTGTATCTTCAATTTTTTTAAAAAATTATTCATTATTGCATCAAAATTCAGATGGTGGAACCGAAAAACACTCTACGCATTAGAAAATTCCCTACTAAGGGCTCTCCTGTGTATCTCGTCAACAACTTCACCTGCAGCGGCGAATATTTCGCGTACGCTACCAACCTTGATAAGATCTACTGCCAAGTATTCAAACTTTCAAAAGAGTAATTCAAATCTCACCCAAAGACCCAAATTCTCTAACCTTCAACCCCAGATTCACGAAAAGCGATGAATTCTCCATTGAGAAGAACGACGACGAGCAGGACGTCACCAGTCTTAAATACGTTCACTTCAAAGGTCAATGGCGATTGGTAATCACGCTATATAATGGCTGCCGCGTGTACTCAGAGAACGGATCCAGGCTGCTTACATATATTCAAGTCCCTGAAAGCAACAGCAAATTCTACGGAGAAAGCGGCTTTGACAACTACTTCATGGGAATCACGTCATTAGTCATGAAGAAAAGCAACGAGGTCATTTGCGTGGGAAATTCGCTCGGAGAAGTCCACGTTATCGACAACACCAAAGGGGACTATTTCTCGAATTCTGTTGCCGTTAAACTGAAAGGCGAAACCGCGATTTCTTGCCTCGCGTCCTCGAAATCCTACTCACTGCTCTTTGTCGGCGATGTGTTGGGGTACGTCCACATGTTCCAGTTCGAGACCGTGAAGGATTATAAGCTATTAAAGTCGATTGATTTAGAAAACGGCAGCAATCCAGTCAACGCGATGGCAATGATAGAGAAATCCGATGCGTCGGTTGACCCGTTGCTGGTGACCGGAGACTTCATTGGGAAAATAAAAGTCTTTAACGCGCTGACTTATAGCTGCATGATAGAGATCAACGCTCATGCGAGAGTCGTCACCGCGTTGGATACGAGCAATGAAGACTTGGCGATATTGTCTGCTAGTGAAGACACTTACCTGCATGTGTGGAAACTCAATATAGAAAAGAATCAAAAAGCAAAGGTGGACTTAGTCGAGAGTTACAACTGCGATGATCAAATGATAGTTGGCGCTGTGATTAGTTCAACGAAGCCATTCGATGTGGCGTTCCTTGCTTATGATTCAGAGACTATTCGTCTGTTGAATGGAATTGCCATTTGATTCTTAATAAAATTACAAAATTTATCGAGAGATGTAGCTAGCTATATACATATAAATGAAGAATCTGCTGCATAAGGTTAAAATAACTACTGCACAACAGAGAGAAAATAAAAATCAATACATTAGAATGTTTCCATAAAAAGGATCTGGTCGATAAAGAAGCATTGGGATAAAATCTCCTTGCCATATGTTTCGGTAAGGCTCTTTTGGATCTCCTCATCACGGACGTCTTTCTCCCTTTGTTCTTTGAGATAATCGTGAATCTAATTCGAGAAATGCAAAAGAGAAATTGTTAACCATGGTTCCTTGAAACTTAACTATTGTACCTTTTGATAAGTAGATTCACCGATTTCTTGTTTAACTTTATCCCTCATCGCTTCTACCCTCCCTTTCTTATCTAAAACAATAGGGTCAAGGGCGATGTGGCTTTCTGCAGTTGAAAGAATTGAGTTTTGAACACCCAATGATCTTTCAAAAGTCTCCTGTGAGGATTCTATGGCCTTCTCTGAGATTTCTAAGGAAGAAAATGAACGTGTTAGATTACTAACGGCTTTGAAATTTCAAAAATATACCTTCAAGCCCTCCGAAGGTTGGATGTTGATTGTTTAATTGGTCTTTATATAGATCGATAACCTCCTGTAATTCTTTATCATTCGCTTTGAGGGTAATTCTAAACTCTTCGTTATCGCTGTCCTCGCTGTTGTACTCCTCAAAATCGTCTTTATACTGCTCACTTAAGCCAGTTTTCTCGAACTGAATATGCAATTTTTCGGCGGATTCCTCGTCGGCTTTTTTAGGAGTATCCTCCTCCTTACACTCAGCAGAGACGTCAGCTTCTTCAATCACACCATCCTCCATTTCTTGGTCATGAGATCCATTTTCGTTGCTTTCTGTACTTAACTTCGCTGCATCAATATCAAATCCCTAATAATGAGACATATCAGCGGTTACTAAATCGTAAAGTGCATTATACCCCTGTAACAGATAAGGAAAAAGTATCAGTCGTCCCTCCCAAATCCATGGGCCCCTCCTAATATAAATTCCATTATAACTTGCCTATTGTTAACTTATTTTTACCTTTATTCCGTTTTCAAAGACACTCATATTGCTCACAGCCAGGTTATCAACAGGAGCTTGAATCTGATCCTTTTTCACACCCTCGTTCTGCGTTTTATTTCCAGCATTAGCTTTCACTGGCGACGGTCTTCCTTTTTTAAGCTGCCCTTTAGGTTTACTCTTTTTCACATTCCCACTCGCCTTAGCTTTGCTACTATTCAGAATAGGCGTTCCAACTTTCGGAAGTTCTATATTTTTCTTCAATTTCGCGACTCCTCTCACAAAAATATCGTTAGTCGCTGCTGGCTTTTGCTTAGTTTGACTCTTTTTAGTGACATCAGGTCTTTTTTTCTGCAATTGCGCATACGGTGAGCAAATTTTGAGATTCTTTTCTGAAGCTTTCTTTGCATTTGCGTTCGCTTTTGTCGTTGTTGCCTTTGGCGTCGCTTTCTGAGGAGAAGATTTACTCTGAGCCACCGTTAGATTGCTCTTAGACGCGGTATAAGGTCTCAAAAGGTCCAATGTCGTGGGGTTTGGGAGCTGATTTACCATCACGTCCGTATTCGGGGAATCGATAGAAACGCAGGTCGCATCAAGTTCAAATTTATCCTCGATTTCTTTATTCTCTTGCTGCTGCTTCTGCTGTTTCATCAATTCTTCATGCAGAGGCGTTCTCTTGATCGGTATCTTTATCATACTTTGATTGGTTCCCTCGTTTTTAATGAACTCTTGCATGGTCTTCTGCACGAATTTATCGGCGAATATGTCGCTCATTCCGTACCTCTGCTTCACGTCTTTTTGCAAGAGTTTATTCACGAGATTCTGCAATTCTCTGGAGTATTTCGAGGGAATCGGGTCTGCTTTTTCCTTTACGATTTTCATGACCAAGCCAAGCAAATTATCCGCTGAAAATGCATGCTGTAGGACAAAAGAAAATATTATAATCCCTCAAAAAGCTGGGATTTCACCTTTAAAGTGCACATTTCATATAAAACGCATCCAAGAGCCCAAATGTCAGATTTGTAGGTATATGGCTTGTTCTCGCACACCTCTGGACTATTTTTTGGTATATTAGCCTTAGGAGAAACAAGGCGAAATAGTTACCTCATGTAATATGGAGTTCCTACAGAGGTAAGAGCTTTTGCTTGGGTGTGTTCAAGGACTTTTGAGATGCCAAAATCACCGAGTTTTACTGTTCCATTGGAAGTTAAAAAAATATTGGAGCTTTTGATGTCTCGATGAAGAATCTTTTGCTTATGGATACAATCGAGGGCCAAGCAGACCTGCAGGAACCAGTTTAATATCACCTTCTCGTCGAGCAGTTCGCCGGTTTCTGCTCTCGTTTTGATAAAATACGATAAATCTCCCTCTGTATCATGGTAAATTAGTCTTATCTGCCACTATAATGAAGAATACCTTCACAGTACTCCATGATGATAATTAATTCGTTTTCTTCAGTGAATGAATCGATATAGCGAACGATATTTGGATGATTTAGTGATTTCAACAGCTTAACCTGCAGTAAAATTCGTATGACAGCAAAAGCGTTTTGAAGGTACTTCTTGAAATGCGCTTTCGAGCTCTTTTTTGTTCATGGAGCTGAGCATGACTTTCTTCGCGATAAATATAGAGTCTTGGTCATCGATTTTTTGGACGAGGATGGCCGAGCCTAATAAGAGGTTAGAGCTTGTTGTGTACCAAGATGCCAACCATAATTCCCTTTGCCAATAAAGTTGATCTCTTTATATTGTTTTTGATATTCACTCTTGTTACTCATGTATTTCGAAGAAAAAATTTTCTCTAAATTTATGAATCATTTAACAGTAGCATTCGAAAAAGGCAAAAAGAAATATTTGACGCTGAGCAGAAATAGGAAATTAAATGACATAAAAGTGATAAAAAGTCTTGATTTTTATTTCTGCTGGTCGAGAATGAAGGATCCTGAACGTTTAGGGGTCCTTGGTGCTAAAGCAGTCGTCTTATTAGCAGAACTGATTTCAAGTAGAGATGGATCAGAAGAATTTTATGATCAATGAGAATCATTAGATTAATAGACAAGTGATGAACGTAAAATGAAAATCTGTTCTGCAGAATGGATGATCTGCAATCCGATTCTATTTCTTATAAATATTGTGTTTGAATAAAAGATTTTCTGGCATTTGAGATCAAAGATGGCATATTATAAACTCACTCACAAGTACAAGCCTAAGAAATAGTGCAAATGTCCCTTTCACCTTTCAGATGTTGAGTTGAGAAGACGCCCGAATTGTCCGACTCTTTTCTTATCTATTAACACATTTCTTCACATGAGTCTCTCAAAGAATCAGCAATACCCCTCTCAACATCTTCACAGAGCAATCCATCTCAATACAAAGACGCTATTAAACCTCAGCCCTAATAATTCTCAAGAAATGATTTATTATGAATAGGCAGAGTCATGTATATTTACCCAATTCAAATTCTAAAGGGTTGGAAGTTCATTTATTATCCAAATCAGAGCCATTAGCACTAAATCAAAGTTTCACTTTCCCAACAATGGTATCAAATCTGTTTAGACCTTAATTTTCTTCTACGATATTTCCCTTTCGGATCTTATAATCAATTAAATACATCGATAAAAGTTTATATTTACGGTCAAGAATGGAGCGAATGGCAACTGCCCTATCTATTGCTGGAGGAGCGATCTTCGGCGGCACTATCCTCTTAAACAACTTCTTCTTCACCGTTGACGCCGGTCATCGCGGAATTATTTTCGACAGGTTTTTCGGCGGTATCAAACCAAAGATTTTTGAAGAAGGAATGCATTTCATTATCCCATTCCAACAAGTATCTCTTCACCTATCCTTCGCACTCACCCTCCTTTCCCTAGAAACCCATCATCTTTGAAATCCGATCCCGCCCAAAGACCGTAACTTCAGTTACTGGTACCAAAGACCTCCAAACTGTGGATGTCGGTCTCAGAGTGCTCTACAAGCCAATGGTTGATATCCTTCCAAACATCTATAACTCTTATGGTTTGAACTACGACGAGAGAATTTTGCCTTCCCTCGTGAATGAGGTCTTGAAGGCAGAAATTGCCAAATATGATGCTGTCCAACTCTTGGCTCAAAGAGAGAAGATCAGTCACGAGATTAGGGAAGAAGTTGAGAGACGTGCAAGAGAATTCGGAATAGTGTTGGATGATGTCGCTCTGATTCATCTGGGTTTCGGTAAAGAGTTTGCTGCTGCGATTGAGCACAAGCAGGTCGCTCAACAAGAAGCTGAGAGACAGAAATTCATCGTGCAAAAGAACGAGGAAGAGAAGATAGCTGCGATTATTAGAGCTGAAGGAGAGGCAGAGGCCGCGAAAATGATTTCTGAAGCAACAAGAAGTTACGGTGATGGTAAAGCGTTAAAGCTTTGAAAATCTTTGTTTATGTGTTTTATATGAATATAGCGCTGGTTGAAGTCAGAAGAATCGATGCAGCAAGACAAATCGTGGAGAATCTTTCGAAGAATCCTAATGTTACGTATATACCTTCAGGGATTAACCCATTGTTGAATATGAGAGGAATTTAAGACTGATATGCAACCTACTTGAGATTTACAAACAGAAATCTCATTGTATATAATAAATTGAATCAGATGGATGGTTGCTTGAGTTGTTGCGAAGTGTGCTTTTGTACTGAGGAAATTTTTCGCAATTGCATTTGAAGTGAATTTTAAATATCGAGAAGTGAAGCATATAATCGTGAATGGTAGCTATAGGTTATATTGAAAGTGATCTCTGGGTTGAAACCTTGTCGGATTCAGCTGTTTACATGGCGAAATCATATTTAACAGTCGAAAATTACTCTAAAGTTAAGAACCTTAGAGCAACTATTTCAAAGTTAAACTCGATTATCAGTATCATCTACTACTTATGAGAGAATGTTGTAAAAATATCCCCTGATCTCTAGGGATGCACATTCTCTTTTAAGTACTCTGGGCAGTTTAACATCATTTCTCAAGGCAGAGGCTCTAATTTAACCACTTAAAATTCTTTTCACATTTTCAGTCAAATCTAATGCCAAAGCTTCTTGGAATGATTGTTGAGTGCTCAAATTTTTCGTAGTGCTTTCCGAACAGAGCAGTTTATCCATACTGAAAGGAAGAAAACTCTTAATAATACACAACAAACAAGAATTATTAATTAACGAATCGAGTGTTATAGAGCAAAATATTTAATGTCACATTGAGTATTGAAATGGATTTCAACGGCTGCAAACTACAATGAAACGAAATAATTGGTACATTAGCGTCATCGGCGGAATAGTAGCAATGTCAAGATCGTTAATTAACTTTCAACAATGGAAGAATTGAGAAATAGGTGTAATTATTGAAATATTAACATGTCATCAGAAACGAATTTGGCTCAGCTAATGTTGTAAGCTACGCTCCTGGGATGAAATATACCTCACTAAGCATAACTTGGAATATGCTGGCCAGTATCCATTGCAGTATTCTTTTAAATAAGAAAATTGTGTCTGCATGATGTGCCACAGTTTAATACACTTTGTGTTAGGGTGATTACGAGAGTTTGAGGGTCTCAGCTCTGCTCTCAGTCATTTGTTTTACAGTAGTTCAACATCTTTTGGCTGAGCTGATGCAATCAGTATGTCTATTACATTTTGACGCTTTAGCTTAAAGGATCCAGCAAGCTCTCCTTGAGATTCCTATTTCAATTCTTTCACGCGAAACGTTCAGGAGAGAATACAGTTCTAACACGTTCAGGCAACTACCTTGATATAAATTCATCATTAGACATATTCAAATAGAATAACTTTCACTTCGTTTTTAATGCTGCAAAATCAGCAGATATTAGGGATCTATCATCCATGAACACGCGATTTTACTTGACTTCTGAGCATTGATATGTGAATATCATGATGTAATTGCACTCTTCTAGTAGTTTTATGAAGAAAATCGAAACGAGTTAATTGAGAAATAAAAGAAAATAAAAACAGAAAACAGCAAAATACCTATAGCAAAAAGAAATTAGCACATTTTTTCGAAGATGAGCGAACCATTTCACTCAGATAATCTCAATAGAGTTCCTTTTCCAGAAATTCAAGTTAATTCTTTCATAACATACGATGGATCCAGAATAATTGATCATGACCATAGAGAAACTATGAACAACTCAACTCTGATCCATCATTTTCAAAATACATCAGAGGCAGACAGCCACATTTCTAACAACCCCGTCGACAATTGGAAGAACAAAAAAACCGATAATATACTTGAAGAACTAGAAGAGAAGGACATGATTGAAGAAGAGAACAAATCGCCAATTGAAAGCAACAAACCTCATCAGCCGCAAATTACGCCCCAAAAAATGATCTTTAAGAGCCAAGCCATCAGAGACAATGAAATAGTTTCTGAAATGGATGAGCCTGAGCCAAAAAATAACGAAAACGAACAAGAGGGTCACGAAAGAACGCTGTTTGAGGAGGTTGAAGAAGAGGCAAAACGCGAATTGGCTGGCAGGCCTCTCCAAATTATCCCTGAAATCTATGATTTATTAGAAAAAGATGATTCTGACGAAATTCAAAAAACATCAAAAATTGATTTAGGAAATCAATCAAAGAAACCACAGCAAAACCAGCTACCAGAAGAAAGGAAAGAACGAACAAAAAACGAGAATAAGAAGTCAGAAAAATTAACAAATATTCAAAGAGAAGAAGGTGAAGAGGAGAAAAAAGAACAGAAAAAGACCTCTCCTGGAGAAAATTATCGAAATATTAACTGTTCAGAAACAAAGATCAAAAAAGAATATGAGCCACGCTCAGAGAAAGCAGTCTCTAATGCACTGCAGCAATCCTTTAACGAAATTCTGAACAGATTTGCTCAAGAGCACAATGTAGGTGTTGAGGAAATGAAGCGTATGTGCTTAAATTATACTAATTCATTATCACTACAAGGTAAATCAAATGAAAATGTGAAAATTGATAAAAAATTACACATCTCTCAACCTTCATGCGAGGATAGTATCCAATTGGGCCCAAATAATGGTTCCCAACAGACGTCAAGGACCCAATTGAAGGCAGATAGCTCTTCAATTAATCAAAGAAATCCACTGCGTCCCCAGTCTAATCCTTTCAACGCGGTATTTTCAACCAATGGCAGCCATTCGCAGCAAGCAAACTCCAACTATGAAAGAGGAGAGAAGCAGAGAACAGGACTCAGGCTTGGTCAAGTATTCCAGCCCGCTTTTGAAGAGGAAAAAAGAATCAACGTGGCTATTGACTCCCAAAATGATTATTATATGCTACAAAGAAATTTCACGAGTAATAAAAAGGTGAACATTATCCCCAGAGATCTCGAGCCCAACGAGCAGGAAGCACTCTCCAAATTGTTAAATTCCGACAAATTGATTTGTTCGGATGGGACGCGCTGCAAAATCCATGGATGTGAAGATATCCATGCAAAATCTATCTGCGCTCAGTTGGATGAATGCCAAGGGGACTGCAGGAAGGTCCATTTTCGTGATTTGATCTTGACCCTCATAACAACAGGTAATTATTTAATATTTTTCCCAGCTAAGGTTTTTTTTCAACTTTAAAGAACAGTTGACTCGAGAAGAAATTTTCGGCTACCTCCCTGATGAAGAACAGTTAATGATCACGACATTAGACTTCAGAGACGTCGCAGCAGAGTTGGAAGACAAACGAATGGAGCAAATCCACAGAGCAAATATGATTCGAAAAGGAAACGAAGCCGACGACCCAGCTGAGGCTAGGACGAGTATTTCAGACCAGAAACGCGCAATCAAAGAAAAAATTCTACAAATTGAGCTGATCTCTGAGAATTACCTCAAAAGCGTTGGCAAAATCATCTTTAACAATCTTCGGGATTTTCGAGAAAATATCGAATCGATAGTCGAAGACATGAAAACGGAGGCAGCTTGCGCCTTGAAGTTACTGCCGATTTACTCAAAAAAGTTCGATATCATGAAGTTTTTGGAAGACGAGAACCCTGAGCAGCCATTCATGGTCCTGAGCGGGGAAACCGGCTCAGGTAAAAGCACCCAATTGCCCATATATATCCTCCAGCATCTCCGCGCCAACCGTTCTCTTAGACGTGCCGCCATCGTCCAACCCAGAAAACTTTCTGCAATTGCTCTGGCTACTCGTGTTCGCCAGGAGCTTTCTGTTAAAATGAGCACCTTAGTCGGATATGACGTGGGAACGAAGAAAACCGACCAAGACCACTCGAGTGAGACAAAAATCCTCTTTATGAGTGACAAACGCTTCATCGAAAAGATGATCAAGGACCCCAGTCTTTCGGAATTTTCTTTTGTGGTCGTCGACGAAGCCCACGAAAGGACAATTTCATCGGACACGGTCCTTGGTGTCCTCAGGAAGCGACTTTACAAGGAAAGAGTGCGGGAAAATCTCAAAGTGATTGTCGCATCAGCGACAATTGACGTAACAAAGTTCTCAGTTTTTCTTGGAAACGCGCGCGAACTCCAAATCATTGGCCGACAATTCCCAATTACCACAAAATATCAGCCGATCCCAAGCTTGCAACAAGATCGAATTCTAGAAGTCAAGCGCTGCATCACCAGAATCCTCACCATAAAAGACCAAATCCTCAAAGATCGGACAAAGTACTTTAAAAGAGACCCAACTCTCAACGTTGATACCAATGTAATGACGGGACATATGCTGGTTTTCCTTCCTTCCCTGAAGGAAATGGAAAAACTGAAAGAGCTCCTGATAAAAGAAAAGGAGCATAATGAGCCCAACAGCATGCTTCCATTCAAAGTCATAAAGTTCCATGCAAAGATGCATCCTAAAAGGTATAATGAGGTCTTCGAAAAAGTCGACCCTGAGAAAACAACGAAAATCATCTTGGCCTCAAAAATAGCGGAAACGTCGCTGACTTTCGAAGATCTCTCTATCGTGATTGACACAGGATTCGATGGAGACTCGTACTACAACCCACTAAGAGGCTTTGATGAGTTTAGACTAGATTATATCTCGAAATCCGCAGCGAAACAAAGAGCCGGAAGAGCTGGGAGGACTCGACCTGGAATTTGTTATAGACTATATCCAATTGAGGTGTATAACTATAAATTCCTCCATTCAAAAGTGCCAGATTTCGTGAAAAGCAACATAGAACAGCCAATTCTGATTTTGAAGAGGCTTCAAGTCGAGAAAATCGAAGAGTTTGAGCTGTTAGATAGTATCCCAAGGAGCAATATCGAAAAAGCGGAATCGAATTTGATTAGCTACAATGCTCTCGATGAAGAAAAGCGAATCACTAGCATAGGAGTTACAATGAGCGAGATCACGAATGAGCCATTCTTCAGCAGACCGCTCTTTAGAGCAGTTGAACTCGGCGTTTTTTGCGAGGTTGCTAAAATCGTAGCGATGCTGAAACACGCATCGAGTCTGTTTTTCTGGAGCGACAACCCGGAGGAGTTTAAAAAGCATCAACTCAAACTCTGGAATGAACTGTCAAAGAAATATGGCTCCAATGACATCGACGCCCAAGGAGACCATATTTTTTACCTTTTCTTATTTGAAGCATTTTTGGAGCTTCACAAACCAAAGCGAGATAGTGACTCTGAGCTTCTCGATGATCCTGCCAAAGCTTGGTGTTCCGATAATAAGTTGATTTATCACAGTTTCAAAAGTGTATATGAGACTCATGAAGGATTGGAAAAGACTTTTCATAAAGAGCCGAGAGAGATCAATCCTGAGAAATTGAGTCAGACAAAAGCGAATTTGATTCTGGAGTGCTTATTAACTACGCATAACATCAATATTTGCTGCTATTCAGACGATCTTACCTTGGGGTATATCCTCACGCGAGAGAAAAACAAACTTGAAAACATAAGTATTCATTCTAACTCCTTGTGTGCTAAGAAAGCTGAGAATGATGGGAAGGAGCCAACCACGCCCTGGATTTTCTTCTCTGAGCTGCACGATTATGGTCATCTAATCGCATACTCAGTTACGAGACTCACGGAAAATCAGCTAAAATACTTCACACGTTTCGAGAAGCTCAAAGACCGAATTGAAGAAATCAAAGAGTCTATGGATCAGCATAAATCGAAAATTTTTACGCTTGGCAGCTGTGGGACTTCCTTCATGAAGAAATTTGAAGATAAGATGACCGAATTGAGTCGATGGAGACTAGAAAATAAAATCTTCTACAAGGTTGACCATAAAATTGGACTTATTCATCTCTGGAATCTGGCTTTTGATGAAAAAACCAAAGCAGAGCTGGTCGAAGTTCTTAAGAGACTGAAGGCAGATCTTAGCAAAGAGAGACTCGAGATCGAATTAAATGGGGTTGGTGGTGTTGTGTTCACAAAAGGAGCTAAAATAGTCGATCTGCTCGTGAATCAAGAGACTGTAACTCTGTTTGCAGATGGCCTTGATAAGGAGATTACGTCTTCAGATCTTAAAACAGCTATCGAAAGTCAGCTTGGAGCCGACGGTTTACACCAGGTGACTGTCAATACTGACCAACAGACATATAGAAAAAGCGCTGTCATCGTGCTAAGTGATAAAAAATGTCTTCAGACGTACCTGAACAGAAAAATCAAAGTGAAGAATACCTTCCTTCAGCTCCAACTACAGGACTCTGGCCAGCGGAATGATTCTGTTAAATCTGTCAAAGTAAGAGTTAGTTGGTTTAAAGGAAAATCACAGGGAAAGGGGGCTATTTTCGTTGATGATCCAGAGGAAGGCGCAGAACTTGCTCGAAAGTTGAAGTGTTCTCCCATAATTTGGAATCAGAAAATCAGAGCATGGTTCAATAAGGAGACAAATAAAATTCGTTTGGATAATCTCCCGACAGCTATAGATGATACTGAATTAAGAGAAATCCTTGAAAAGAAGTACCAGTATATCGATTATAGACACTGCTGCGTCTATAGGTCTCCTTACGCATCCGACCAAGATGATGAGCAAGAGCAGAAGCAGGTTTTTGAGTTTGTTGACTCTAAAGCAAAAAAACTCGGTGGGAAACTCTCTGATTGCCGAGATTTCAAGTCAAAATGCACTTATGCTTTCAGCTTTCCGAACTTTGAAAACGCTGCTAAATTTATCAAAGACTTGGACAAAAAAAGGATTCAGTTGTCAGTATCTGATCGTAACGACATCGAAAAAATGATTCATGCCAAGCCTTGGATAATGAACCCTGATTTCAGCATATTCAAGGAATGCTACAAGGCTCTTGAGAAAGAATTTGAATTCTTTGCTAAAGAGCTGAATGAAAAGTATCGAGAGTTTGCTAGAGTCGTATTGCCCAATCCTCAGCTAATTCAGGGCGAAAGGCCCTTTGTATGGATAAGAATAGAGCCTGCCTCTGCAGTATCCAACATTAGAATCTTGAACGAAAAAATCTCTGAGATTTGGCAAAAGCTCAATCAAATTGCTCAAGGAGCGGAAACAACAAGCTTATCTGAGCATCGGCTTTACTCAGTGATATTTTCTTCCGCTTATGAAAAGGGCACCCTTCAGAGACTGAATGAGGAATTTAATGTTTTCATCAGTGCACACAAGTCACGTACTCTGATGATTTATGGGCATCCCGAAAACGTAAAGAAGGCCGAAGCTGCTATTAAAGCCGACCTTGATGAAAGAAAAGAATTTATGGTTGGTGAGCTTGATTTGGGGGACTTTGATACTTCATTGCTGAGAGACAAAGGATTGCCTTATTTACAAAGGCAGTTACCTAATGTCTACCTGAATTTAAAGCTCATAAAAGGGTCATTTTCTTTAGAATTGTTTGGGGAAGTTGAAGACGTCCAAGAGGCGTACGAGCAGATATGCATGAAGCTCGAACCGGCTACGAAGAGTGAATATTCCTGTAATCTGTGCAATACTACCCGTGCGAATGATCCCAAAATTTTGCATTGTGGGCATCTGTATTGCTTTAGATGCATCAAGCAATATATGTCAGCTCTCTGCAAGATGAAAGACGCAAAATGGCTATGCTTCAAAAAAGATTGCAAGAAGGAGATCGTCGTGAGGGATATTATTGAAATTCTCCCACTCGATGAATTGCGGAGCTTCTTATCCCACGTAATTACGAAAAAATACCTTAAAGAAAAAGATTGCCCTTACACTCAATGTACTTGCGGACAAATTATTCTGAAGAGCGCGGCTAACGGACAAGGTGTGATCTGTGAGCATTATACTTTAGAATGAGGGCATGTCATTATCGAAAACCCTTGATCTCATTGGCGGAGGAGACAAAGGTGACTAGAACCAAAAGCTTAGAAACAACTAAATTGAATAAACTAGAAGAAAATAGTATATATTTATCCCAGAAGTAAATAATTAGTTCGCAATGAATAACTTTGAGAGATCACGTAGTACTGTCCTGTTGCTTTTTGTTAAAAAAACTGCTTTTCGGAAAAACTAACATGCATCCTACAGAAAATAATAACCTCTAAAGCTTCAATATATATATAGAAATACACTGTTTTCATACGCAAAAGGCTCTATCAGAGTTTCGCACATGAATCGAGCCATGAAAGCCAACACACCTTTTGACTACTAAACTACCGATGGAAGCACTCCGCATCAAAAACACTTTCTAGTAGTTAAATTAATTTAAAAACTCGAAGAAGGAAGCGAATTAAATGACGAATAAAATAAAAATGAAAAAAGTTGAATGAGCGTAGCAGAAAACAACAACCATTTTGCCCAGAGTATGAACCAATCAATAAACGATGACAATCATCAAGAAGATCCAAATAATCATTCTAATTCCCAAAAATACGATGATATGCCTAGCGGAATTATGGATCCTGACCATTCAAAAAAGTTTCAAAAATCCTTCAAGTACAACCACTTTCCAGACGTAACTCCTCCAGAAAGCAACTCTATCCATGAGTCTCCTGACCTCTCAATCAGTGCAGGTGAGCATCCAAGCGCTTTGAAATCTGGAATTGATGGAATATCTTCAATCGTCGGGAAATCCGACGCGAATTCTTCGTCAAACGTTAACTTGGGATTCAGCGACGAGCCGAGTAAGACTCCAAGTCATAAGCACGCTATGAAGAAGAAAAAAAACAAGCGGATGATCAATAAATTCACTTATCTGGAAGCTGACGAAGATGAAGAAGAAGTGGATGGCGAAGGACAGGAAATACTTACCTCGGATCTGAAAAAGCCGAAAGAAGTTCCAATGGTGTCTCAGAAACGCATTCTCAAAACCCAAACAAACCGAGATCTTGAGATTATTGATGAGATTTCTGTATCTACTCCTACATTGGATTTTTCCGCGAATGATAACAAAGATAACGAAAAAGAAACATCTAACAAAACTCTCTTTCAGGAAGTAGAAGAGGAAGAAAGCCTCAAAACAGCGAAAAAATCTCTAATGAGCAATCATGTTATTAAAGAGGAATCAAAAGCAAAAAACTCTTCAAATAGTCTCCAACGATCTCAAAAACTCTCAGAAATCGATCCTGGAAAGCAGAGTGAGAAGATTCATCAGAGCACCACGCAAAGCCAGCTACCAGAGGAGAAATCTCAAAGCAAGAAACAAAAGAAACTAAAAAAATTGCAGAGCTCCCAGCAAAATCAGCTAACTGAGAACACCCTACAGCCTGCAATTAAAGAACAAGAGGAGGAAAAGGTAGAGCAGAAATCACTATCTTTTGAAGAAGAAGAATTGAAAGAGATGCCAATCGCTAGCACAACAAACCTGCAGCCTCAGATGCCACGGGAGGAGAAGTTGGTGGACTATGATAAGCAACAACAGCCGGTCATGGAGACTGTTGCAATGCTCGGTCAGGATCCGGCCAATTTATTAATATCATTATATTTATTCCAACTAGCAAATACGAAAGAGAGGACTATCTGCGAAAACTATAGCAATTGTAATGTCATATGGTGTCAAAAATTACACATCTCGCAACCTTTATGCGAGGATAGTACACATTCAGAAGGTGAGGTTAGTGATAAGGGATGTTCCTATATCCATTACAAGGATATTTTGGCATCTCTTATCAAAAATGCTTACCTTCAACAAGGCGAACTTGACTGGGTTATTTACGGACAGAAAATAAGTGTTATTCTTAACTTCATTCCTACACTGGAATACTTAAAAGACCAAAAAGCCAAGTTTGCTCAGAAAAAGAAAGCGATCAAAGCAGGGGAGGAATCCTTGGACGACAAATCCGAGGCAAAGATCCAGCTTTCTGAGCAAAGAGACGCGATTAAGAAGAAAATTCAGCAGATATCGCGCTTCATTGACTGCTACAAGAAACGGTACCAAGACGTTTTCTTGTCGCGGTTTGCTCAGTATAAGGATGAGAGCTACTTTATTCTCAAGGATTTACTGCTTGAGAAAAACTGCGCGGAGAAACTGCTGCCAATATACGCTGATAAGCTTGAAATCATGAAGTTTTTACGACACGCAAGCAATTGCAACTTCATGATCGTCAGCGGAGAAACAGGCTCTGGGAAGAGTACTCAACTGCCGATATACCTCTACCAGCATCTTTCCGATGGAAGAAAATCGAAAATGGCTGCTATTGTCCAACCCAGGAAGATATCGGCGAGGGCTTTAGCGGAAAGGGTGTGCTCGGAGCTCGGGTATCAGTACCTCCATAAATCTCCGATTGGAATGGATGTGGGAAAGGGTCCTGGAGAGCAAATTTACTCTAAGGAGACCAAGGTACTGTTCATGACGGACCACCGATTCATTGAGAGGCTGATTGAGGATAATCAGCTAAGCGCGTTTTCTTTTGTCATGATCGATGAAGCTCATGAAAGGACGATTGATTCGGACATCATCCTGGCAGCAATGAAAGGAATTCTCGCTCATAGACCCGATTTGCGGGTTATTATCGCCTCTGCGAGCATTGAACTTGAGAAATTCCAGAAATATTTGCATCCATGTGAGACGATTCAGATCCATGGAAGACAATACCCGATTGCGATCAGATACGAGCCGGGTCCCAGCTCCAAAAACGGACAAATTCGTCAGATAAAGGATAAAATTTTGAATCTTCTGAGGCTGAAGAAGAAGATGCTGGAAGACTCAAATAGGATGTACAAGAGAAACCCAGACCTTGATATCGACACAGACGTCCTTAAGGGTCATATGCTGGTGTTTCTCTCTTCACCTGGAGATATCGACCAGCTTGGCGATGCGCTAGTCAGAGAGAGTCAAAAGTTCCCAAGAGAAACCATCCATCCCTTCTTAATACTGAAATATCATGGAAAAATGGCTCCAGAAAAATACGCGAAAATTTTTGAAAAAACACGGCCAGAACACACAACAAAGATCATTCTTGCGACGAATATTGCAGAGACATCGTTAACTTTCCCTGGACTATCCATCGTTATCGATACCGGCCTGGATTGTGAGCCGTACTACAATCCAGTGCGCGGTTTCCAAGAAATTCGGGTCAGACCGATCTCGAAATCTTCTGCGATTCAGAGAGCAGGCCGAGCAGGAAGAACGTGCCCTGGCATTTGCTATCGGCTATATTCAAAAGAAACTTTCGATATGATGGCCAGTTCGAGGATGCCTGAGGTGCTGAGATGCAGCATCGACAGGACAATCCTCACGATAAAGCTCTTGAAGGTGGAGGACGTGAGTCAATTCGATTTTTTGGATAAAATTCCTGAGATTAAAATTAAAGGCGCAGAAAATGACCTACAGAATTACAAGGCGCTTTCAAGAACAGGAAAAAAAATCACTGAGATCGGCAAGCAGATCCATCAGTACCAGCTCGAGCCGTTCTTTAGTCGCGTTCTGCTCAGAGCAAAAAAGTTGGGGGTTTTCGATCCAGTCGCAATGATTATCGCAATGACGAAGCAAGCAAACTGCCTCTTTATTAAGGACGATGAGGCAGAGTTTAAACAAAAGCAAAAGATGCTCTTGGAAAAAGTTTACGATGATAGATATGGCCAAGACCCAGGCGACCATTTCTTCTATCTCTTCATCTTTAAAGCATTTCAGAAGAAATGCCAGGAAAGCCGGATTGCGAAGGTAAAAAAGTGGTGCGAAGAGCATTTTTTATCTTTTAAAGCTTTAAAGAGAGCTGACGGTCTTTATCAAAACTTAAGCGACATTTTCCATGCTAAAACGAATTTAGAGCAGTTTAATAGCGAGAAACTAGTCAAAAGAATCCTGAAGAGCCTCTTCTCGACTCATCTTACGAATATTTGCCTTTACTCAGGGATACCTGCTCTGGGCTATATTCTCCTAACGCAAACAGATCGGTTTGAAAATGTAAGAATTCATCCCAACTCGCTATATTTCGGACAAGAGGACAAATTCCCTTGCTTTTTCTTCTCAGAACTGCAAGAATCTAGCAATTTATTGGCTCTATCGGTGAGCAGTGCCCAGTTATATCAGCTGAAGAAATGGTCTCGACTCAGTGAAGTACGCGAACAGATTAAAAAAATTGAAAGGGTAATAGAGAAGATTAATGAGAGCAATTACGAGGAGATTTTTGCGGGAACTGCGGTGATCAATCGGTTTATTCTGGAGGTAAGCAGTCAGAATTTCGCTGGGGTCTTTTATAATATCGACGCGAATCAAGGAAGGATTAACGTCTGGGGCTCTGAGGAGTCTATTGATGAAATTTGCAGGTTACTCGGAAAAATCTCAAGGGAAATCGAGAATGAGAGAATCGAAATCGAGGGAAAAGAAAGCGCGAGGTTTGCTTTAACCAAAGGCGCAAGAATTAGCGAAGTTTTGCTCGATGATGAAACTGTGAAGCTTGTAGTCAATGATGTTCCAATAGACATCACGGAGAAAGAGCTCATGCAAGCGATTGATACCGCAGTCAAGGAGTCTATAACGTGCCAAGTGGAGGTTGCTTCGCGCACTGAATCAAGCAAATGTGTTCATGTGACTCTAAAAAGTAAAGTGTACGTTGAAAAACTCGATAAAATGCTGATTACTCTGCATGGTAAAAAATTGGAGCTCCGACGGCAGCTAGTGCATTCAACCTTCGAAAAAGAGGTTCAATGTAAAGTGTTCTGGTGCTTGGGACTGCCAGCCGGCTTCGGCAAAATTTATTGTCACGGTGACTCCAATTTGGCCTTAGAAATTGCCGCTCAGTTGCATAATACAGGAGTTGGTAAAGGAAGACTCGAGTGCTCTGTTGACAATGATATCGTGACGGTAGCTCTCGGTGATCACGCAGTAGATGTAGATGAATTCGCTTTGGCAGAGATCATCCAGGGTAAAATAGGACGCAGTGATCAGTGGAATTGCACTGTGCGACGAGAGCCTTACATTTCAGATGAAGATGCGAAAAAAGAAAAAAAAGATGTGCTTGAATTTCTCAAGCAAGAGGCTCGGAAGTTCCTCGGCAGCTACAAGGAGTCATTTGAATGGAAGCATAAATACACGTGTATTTTCAGCTTTAAGAACTCCAAACAGGCAGAGAGCTTTATTGCGCGCGTTAATTCATGTAAATGCCCTGTATATTTCAGCCTGAGATGCATTAGGAAACTGCTGCATGCTAAACCAGACAGGTTGCCAGAGATTATTAGCATTTTCAAGCCACGCTACCTCGTCTTCGAAAAAGAATTCCGAAAATTGACTCAAAAAATCAACGAAAATTATGGCAATTGGCTGAAGGTCACTCCGCCATCCCTGGATAGTCTGAGCGAAAAATCAAAATCGCCCTTTGTGAAGATTGTGATTCGGCCTCAGCAATGTGTGAAAGACCTCAAGAAACAACGCGAAGTTGTCTACGAGGTAAAAACGCAATTAACTAATCTAGCGAAAGGCACGGAAATTAAAAACATCTTGGATCATGAGCTCAGCTCTATTCTCTTCACGCAACCTTTTGCGCAATATCTGGAAAAGTTGGGTAAAGAATTGAAGGTTTTCATCAGCGCAAAGCCGAATACCAGAACTATCACTGTGTATGGAAATGCGGAGAAAGTAGAGGATCGGTTGTATAAAAAGCTCGATGCTTTGGTTCAAAAGGAGAAATTCGAGGTGGAAGAGATCTTTTTTAAAGATGAGGACATTTCTAAATTCGTTCAAGAAGGCATACAGAAATACCAAAGGCAGTTCTCGGATATTTTGATAATTTCAAGAATGATAAATGGGGCATATACCTTAGAGCTGGTGGGGAAACACGAGGATATTCAAAAGGCAAAGAAGAAATTCCACAAGGATGCCGTTGCTGGGATGAAAGGTTATGAGCGTCAGTGTGCTATTTGCCACACGATCTATATCCTCAGTCCTCGTTTTCTAATTTGCGGGCATGTTTATTGCCATGCTTGTTTGAAGTTTTACCTACAGGATCTTTGCAAAAGACGCGAGATAAACTGGAAATGCGCGAATAGTAGCTGCAAGAAGGAAATAGCTATTCGAGAGATACTAGAGACGCTTCCTCATCACATGCTGCAAGAGTACGCAGTTGATATCTTTATGACGCGGCACTTAAACGCAGAAGGAGCCGAGTATGTAGTCTGTTCTTGTGGAATGATTGCTGTGAGAGAAAGGGCTGCTGGGAAAGGAAAAGAGCAAGTTTGTAGACATTTTGAATAAGGTAACGGTCTTGCTCAGTGTTCCATTGCTTCTTTGAATCGAGTAGGTGTTGAAGGGCAGAAAGTGAATATAGAGGGGCCAAGAGCAGAAGATTAATCGTATTAATGAATATCAAGGGAACTTTTATCTTCATATTGATAGTTCTCTACAGGGTTAGAACAGATAATTATAATGAATTCACTATAGAAATATTCTGGAAATGTAAGTTAGAGCCACCTGTCTCACTTGGCCTTTCGAAATTCTATTGATCGTATGATGACAGAATGTTTGAATAACTCTTAAGCGTCGATAATTTTATCGAACCGAACGAAATAGTCATTAATACATCCGGCAAATGTCGGGTTTTAAAGCACATCATACGAGCAATACAATCTAAATATTCCGTGTTCTTCACAATGAAGGATCCTTTGCTCTTCCATTAGAAACCACTAATAGCAATCAGTAGAATTGCTTAGTTTAACCATGATTTCATATCCAATCAAGGTCCTTTCTGATCGTCGATCAGTTGAATAAAGTACAAACTCTTCCACCGTTATGAATCATTAAGACTTATATTGAGAACGCTATTGAAAAAGCATTTTTTTTCTTTAAAGGTGAGTTAAAATCTGCTCAGATAACAAATAAAAAGCGTTTTGTCAGTAAATCCATTCGGTAGATTTAAGTTCAGAAAAATCATGGCCAGAATTACTGTATCAGGACTGATTATATATATCCATCAGCTGAATAACAAGTATCATTATATTATATACACATTCGAGCGCCATGGAACGAGAATTGACTCCTATCGAGGCCGCTTTCAAGGCTTTTACAAATGGAAACAACGAGATGAAAGGCACGCAATTCTCCAGACTCTGCAAAAGCTGTGGCCTTATCGATGACAAATTTTCCACGATCGACGCAGACATTATTTTCAACAAAGTGAAGCCTAACAGTACCGCTCGCACGATTTATTTCAGAGAATTCCAGAAAGGAATCGACGAGATAGCGAGAAAGAAAGGCATGCTTGCAAGAGATGTCGTGCAGAAGATCTGTGAGACCAAAAAGCCTATTTTTACTGGAACAAAGCCAGTTTATACGAGGTTATATGATGATAAATCAACGTATACTGGGTGTATGGTGCGTGGCGGGCCCAATATCGTGGATAGCCAATTGGGAAAAATAACCTCTCTGGCTGATGTTTGTGATAGAGCACCTGCTGATGTCCGTGGTGTGAAGTACAGGCTTTACTGGAATACAGATTAAGTAAGCTAGTTAGATATTAGTAAATATTTTTCTAGAAAATTAATATGAATTGTGTATATTTTCCTAAGTAGAAGTTATTAGTTTTCCATTTAGAGGATAGCTAGTAAATACATCCATCTGTTACCAAAGATCATCATGAGCAATATCCGTTTTTTCAACGTAATAGAGAGTTCTTTCAAAGCAAAACCAATGCCTTTACACAAAAAAATGCAATGTTTTATTATATTAAGGCTGTTTTATACAGTCGCGAGACTAGCATTATGCACAGATTTTATGCAATAAATATAAAGTTTTGACTACTGGAATCGTATTTCATTGAAAATTTCATGAATGAATGACTTCTTATCTAAGGTCAGTGAGGTCACTGTAGCAAACCCTGCCTAATTCCATAATTTAGACTATTCGAAAAAAACTGACAGTCTTAAGATACATAAAATACAACAAAACCATTCCTATTGATAAACTTCTCTCCTCGCTGCTTAGGTGGGTTTCAAGTCCAAGATTTTCTGGATCTGAGCTATTTCCGCATCCAGTTCCTTAAACTTCTTATAATCTGCTTCCACAGGCTGCAAGTCCTGCGTGTATCTTATCTTTCTGTTGTTATTCTTCTTGAACTCCTGATTGAATGCCACCAATCTCGCCTTTATTCTCGATCTTGTCGCTCTCAGCTCTTCTAAGCGCTTCTCCAGCAGATCCTTTTTGTCATTTTTCCTATTTTTCATGTCTCTCTGCTGCTGCTCGTGCTTCCTATTGTCCATGAGCTGATATTTTGACGTATGCGTTGGTTCATCCTTCACTCTGTGGTACGGCGACTCCTTAGTTCCTCCGTTGCTGACACCACCTCCAGAAATTGTTTTCTTCATATTGGCTAATAGATAATTGTTTTCCTTATCAATCTCTAGCATTTCTCTGTTTCCTGAAGAGAATGAGGAAGACTGCTGGACTTTCTTTGAAAACTTCGGGTTGCTGTTCTCTAGTGTTCTATTATACGATGAGTTGCTCGTGTTGCTCCCTTGCTCTCGAAGCCTCGTGTCCTTTTGTTGCATTGGCTGAGTTTTCTCTACTGTAACAGCCGCTTTCTGTTCCAATTGAGCAATAGCGTTCTTCACATACTTATAAAAGATGTATAGAGGGCGCATGACCTCCTTTTCTCGTTTTTCAGGCTGGCGTTTGAAGATCGAATTGAATGAGAAATCGTACTCTTTCAGCTCGTGCTTCACCTTCTTCTTCAGCGAAAGAAGCTCGGGTAGCGTTTTCCGCTCTAGGTTAGCGTTCTCGATAGAATCCGCTCTCACACCTAATATTTTCAAAGACTGGTTGAGCCGTTTGGGACCTTCATGCGTCATCCATTGGTCCAATAAGCTGTTCTTCTCGTTTCGAGGTTTCATGCTGTAGTCTGGCTCTTTATTAACGAAGTAAGGCTCAGGTTTTTTATTTTCTTTCTCGTCCTTTGGATTAGATTTCGTGCGCTCTCTAGCACCGTACCCGATGTTTTCTTCCTTGGCCGAGACCCTTCGAATCAGTGTGGCAAACGCCGAAGAGCTGTCTTTGCTGAAACTGGAGTTCACCGGCTCGAGGGTGGAATAATCCAGGCTTCCTTGGATAGAGAAGCTTCGGGAGACGTCGTCTCTCGAGAGCTCGTGGTCGTAGGATTGGTTGAGTGATTTGAGCTCCATAGAGAGAGTGGTATGGTCTTTGGACCCCTTGAGCTGGTTGAACATGTTGGTGTAGGTGGTTTTTGCTGTGATTGGTTGAGGATTGAGGTTCGTTTTGGTCGTAATCTTGGTGGCAGCTTTGAAACTTTCGAAGATCTTGTCGTGGGAATCTCTCCGAAGCGTTGGGCCGGTTTGACGCTTGAAGAGGCCGCCGACAGTGCCAGATATGATCTCGTTCAGAAGACTGAATTCCATTTGCGAAAGTTAAGATTTGATTTGTTAAATTATTGACAGTTTAAATAATTTGAATTCAACTGATAATTGCTCTCAACAATAAATAATCGATGCAATAAACTAACTTCACTAAACTGAATCTTTTGACTTTATTTTCTCTTAACTGGAGGAACAAAAGCCAAACTAATAATTTTGTTTGAGGAAAGCTTAATGTATCAAAAAATTTTTCGAATGCAAATAATCAGCTCACTACATAAGCCATACATAAGCCAGGAAATGAAAGTCAAAAATTCTGAATGACTAATGGTGCTTTCTCACAATAAAGGGGTTATTTTGAAAGAAAAACCACGAATTGTGTTGGAGTGGAAAAAAAGAGAGATAAATTAAAGGAATAGATTTCATAACGTAAAAAGCAGCTTTTTTTATTCAAATTATCTCGTCTTTAATGAAAAGTAAGAATCTGCTACTCGTTGCTTTATCCTTGCTTTTGTTGGCCGCTACAGTGCAAGCCGAAAGCGAATACGAGCTTGTCCGCACAACATTTTCTCATACAGTCCTGAGCGACGAGACTCTCAGTGATAAAAATCCAACTGATATAACAATAACGCTGCCGCTTACCAACTACAAAAACATACAATACTTAGGCGTCATATACCTCGGCGAGACACTCGCACCTTTCCAAGTGATTTTCGACACAGGCTCTTCTGTTCTATGGATCCCGAGCGCTGATTGCTCTGATTGCTACTCAAACAATAAACTTTTCCTGTACTCTTGCAGAGAGTCCGCTACCTGTTCCCGAGGTGACAGCACCCTCCGAGTTAACTACAGCATGGGCTACGTCCAAGGCGATTTATCCACTGAGAAAGTCGCGCTTTCAAAGGACGCGGTTTTAGAAAACGCAACATTTTTACTCGTCAATGGCATTTCAGGACTTGGTGCCGTTCTCGCAGATGGCGTCCTCGGCCTTGCTTACTCTCCTCCCACAGACGAAAAACACCAGGAAAATTTCATCGCGCAGCTCAAAGCTAAAGGTTTCATCTCCAATGAGATCTTTGCTTTCATGCTCGATGAGGCCGGCAACAAATTTGGTTCAAAACTTGTGATTGGCAACGTTTACAAGGACTATCCAGAGTCGAGCTTCGATTTTACCAAAGTCGTCGGCAACAAGACCTGGACCGTCAACATCGCCCAATTCCAGATCGGAAACGCTAGCGTAGGATCTGGGTCTTTGAAAGCAATGCTTGACACAGGCACTAGCTACATTTCATTCCCAGAAAACTTAGCAAAGCCATTGCTTGAAGCGTTTAAGAAAAACGGACATAATTGCACGGTTGACATCGCTACAGGGCAAGTCATCTGTATTCTTAAAAAATCCTCGGAGACACTACCCACCCTCCAAGTCAAATTCAAAAATCAGACGTTCCAAATCCCTTCTCACCAGTACGTTGCTAAATGCGCAACAGTAAATAAAACAAATCCAAACGCGCCGAATCAATGCAAATTAGCTCTTGCGATTACTGAGGGCAATAAAATTATTCTCGGGAACGCTTTCCTCCGAGGCCACTACGTTGTATTTGACCAAGAAAACTCGAGGGTGGGGATTACGAATATCCGCAGAACTGACAGATCGTCGTTATTGGTGTTGGTAGTCATGATTGGGTTTGTGATCATGACGTCAGTGCTGGTGAGGAGAAGCAACTGCTACAAGCAAAGAAAGCCTCTAGATAAGATGACGGAGCTGATTGCGTCGCCGGGTTGGGTGTTGTATGGCTTAAATAGGAAAAGGAAAGGTGATAGTTCTGATCTACAATTCGTTGATAGTACTTAGTAATGTATAAAATTTGAGTTTCAACGGACTTGTTTCAGAGAAATCCATGCCACAGAGAATTTTTGCTTTGAAATATGGTTTGACAAATAGCGGTTGTTCATACTATTTCACTCCATTTCGAAGTCACCTGAGAATAAAATTCTTTAGAAGTCAGATGCTCAGGTTGCTGAGTCTTTCAGCTTTATCAGCCAGAATACAAATTTCGTATAAAAAAAAAACCGAGATAAGAGTGAAATAGAATTTCTTCTATCTACGCTGTATTCAACAACAAGGTAAGGTCAAACATGAGCAAAGATGTAAGTCTTAATGGAATAACTGTAAAATTTCAATACAAAAAGTCCTCCGAGCTCAGCAACATCCCTTATTGGGCGAGTTTTCGAATTGAATGCCTGTAATCATATTAGTATCGTGATTTTGATAACCTAACATCGGGATCTTTTCTGGATTTTTCAACCCACCCATCGTATTCACTTTCTTAGGGTCCCGATTAACATCAATTAAGGTCCCGTTCTTTAACTCGAACTGACGTTGGTCCTCTGCATAGGTATAAGTCGGATTTCCTTCGACTTCTAAACGCAGGCAGAAGAGAGTGCTCGGTTTGATCTTTACGAGCTGATTCAGTGAGTATGAGTTCGAGATGCCTGATTGTGGCTCTTTTAGGTCCAACGTTTGCTCTAGCAAGGTTTTATTGGCGGCTACATCGATAATATGGAGCTCGCCTTTCGCGCTGCCTTTGATAGTTCCGACAACTTCGATTTCTTTGAGCGCGAGAGTATCCGACGATACTAAAAACATCACATCCGTTCTTTTTTCGAAAACGTCGCGCTCGATTTCTTTGTCGCCCACGCGAGCAACGAAAGATATTCTGGTTAAACTCACCCCCATTGAAAAGTGATATGAGATTTGCGTTTGTTAAAATCGTATCTTATTAAATAAAAGGAAGTAAAAAGGAATAAAGCAGTTAGCACGATACTAACGCCATCACCATCGAATCGACCGACATTTATAAAATTTTTTTGATGTTCTCTGGAGCCCCATACAAAAGAACTCGTATTAACAAGAAAGGGGCCACTAGGCTACGCTCGCAGTGAATCTCCTGGGGCAATAGTTTTTTTCAAATTAGTAATGCTGAATTTGATTGAGAAAGCTGTTAATAATCACAAATATCCTTGTAAACGGACATGAAGTATGAATCATGACCAGAGTAAGCAAATTCTATCGCCATATTCAAAAAATCAAGGCAGTTAAAAATCCCAAACGATGTTCCTTCTATCAATAGAGTAGTGAACTAAAATGCTAAATTCATTAGAATAGAGTCTATATAATCTTATAGCAGCGCTTCTTGGCTGGTAGTTGTGATGCTCGAGCTATCTAATACGGTTGATAGCTCGAATGTGCTATGGTTCTTCTTTGAGCCCTCTGGCTTAGGATAAGACGCTTTTCTCGATCTATTCGTGACGATTTTCTTGACAGGCTCGGTTTCTTGTCTCTGCTGTCGTGAGAAATCGAGGAACACGTTCTCGAGGGTTGTGTGGTAGATGGAGAAATCCGTGATGATTTGCTCTTTCTTCATCTCTTCCAGGCGCGCAAATGCCTTGCTGAACACAAAGTCTTCGCTTGGAATCTGTGAATTATAATAGTTAATTGGCTATCTCCCTAACCAATAATTACCTGGTAGGTTTCATAAACATCGGATCCGTCATCGTCTAAGAATTTGGCCCTTTCGCTGATCTCTTTAATGAAAATTTCCATGTCTCCAACGAACTTTGGTCCCTTGCTGAGAGTGATCTTGTACCCTTTACCGTATTTATTCTTCAGATAAGGAGTGTTTCCAATGCAAACGAATCTTCCGTTGATCATGATACCTATGCAAGGGAACATTTAGCAAAACATAATACGGAGCAACAAATTTACCGATTTTGCCGCAGAGGGATTCGGCCTCAGGCATCGAATGCGTGGTAAGGACAATCGAGGAATTTCTCATCGCTATTGTCTGCTTTATCGTGTCCCATAAATAGAACCTCGCGAGAGGGTCGAGTCCAGTGGAAGGCTCATCCATGAACTGCATGCTTGGCGCTCCAATCGAGGAGATCGCTACGCACAATCTTCTCTTGTTGCCGCCGCTCAGCTGGTAAGTTCGCTTGTTTTGATGCTGTCTGATGTGAAGAATATCGAGATAATAGTCAATGTTCTCTTGCAACTCAACCCCAGTCAGTCCCTTTATCCTGCCGAAGATCGCGATATGCTCCTTAACGGTTAGCAGCTCCCAAAGAGGGTCGAATTGAGGACAGACACCACAGTCTTTATATATTTCAAATTTGTCCTTCTGGTCAATGGAGTGACCGTTCAATTCGATTCGCCCGCCTGAACGGCTGATCAACTGCGTGATTATATTGAAAGTCGTGGATTTTCCAGCGCCGTTGGGTCCTAAGAGGCCGAATATCTGCCCTTTCTCGACGCCAAAAGACAGGTTTTCGACCGCAACATTGCCATTTTTGTACACCTTTCTCAGATCGCTGACCTTGATGGGGTCGTGATTATCCGGGCTGTTAAGTCGTTTCAAATCCATTTCGATATCCTCAGAGAAAGAGCCTAATTCATCACTAGGGGCAGGCTCGACTGCTCTTTGCTCCTTAATTTTAACGCTAAATTTAATGTTTTCGATAAAGATCGTCAGGACCATGTAGGCAATCGCTTGTGTCATTAGCAAAATGATGTAGAACCAAGGATTTTGGATGAGCACGTTGCCGAACATGCCGCCTTGAGCGTTTGGATTCAGAGCGAAAAGACCTTGTTGGTAAGCAAGGCAGGGCCCGAGAGTAAATCCGAGGATTTGGATTGCTGTGGAAGCTCGATTGAACTTCTCATACTCGAGAACTGTTTGGAAGATGAATGGAAGAAGGTAGAGGACTATTGCATTGATGTTAATGTGCTGTGACATAGAAACTCATTACATAATAAAGCGATGACTGGGTAAGTAGAGGTTGCTTCTATTGCTGACTTGTATACGAAACCCCAGAAGTAAGCAATTGTCACGGTCGCTGATACAAACGAAAGGGTCAGGAGCACGAAAGAACCCAAATCAGTCGTTGCGAAGGTAACGTTTCTTTTTAAAGGCAAATTTAATTAATAACATAAGTAACTGAAAGAGGATTACTGAGCGTAGACCATTAGCACGAGGAAAACGACGAAGCAGAGAATGACCAAAAAGTCAAAGAGGAACGTTCCAAGCCAATAGGCTGAATTCTTGCATCCCATCACTCTGAGGGCGTATCTAATTGTTAGAACAACGCTTTAGTTATTGTTCTTTAACAATAAACTTACTTGGTCTTTTTCTCTCTATCATAGACGGACCCACCACAATAGATTGATGTATTTGCCGTGAAACCGACACACAAAAATGCTGAGAAGCTTCCAAGTTGCTGGCTTTTGTCTGGGATTGCTTTCGGGATGATCGCGGAAGTGATGATGAAAGCAATGGGCTGGATAATTGAAAAGTATCCTTGAGGACTTCTGATCGTCATTAAATATCGTTTCACGAAGCAAGCTTGCAGCTGCGACCAGTAATTGTAGGTCGATTTCTTATTGATGCTTGCTGGGACGGAGTTAACTTGAAGGGATCGATGCTGGGATTGGTGCTTCTTCTCTTCTTCTATGGTGATATTCAAGAAAGCGTCTTCCAGACTGTTCATCTCAAGATTCATCTATTGAAATTAATAGTAATTAATCTCAAACCTATTGAATTTGTGGCTGAATTACCTGTAATCCCTCTTCTTTTTCAATCTCTTGGAACAAATCAGCAAATTTCGACTGCTCAGAGAAAGGCAGACACAGCTTGACGACGTCATTAGCGGTTTGGTTTACAAGCGTTGCTTGTGGGATTTTCGATTGGACGAGATTGATCAAATCTGCTTTCTTGTCTTGGAAAACTTTGTTAATCTCATGGCCGAATCTATAATGGAATTTTTCTTTAGACCATAAAAAATAGCAATAATGTACTTTGGAGTGATGTAGATATGATATCCGACGCCAAAGTTCCTCTTGATGAAATTAGGAGACCCAACTGCGAACAGCGCGCCTTTCGACATGACTCCGATTCTATCGGCAAGCTCGTCAGCCTCTTCGAGATAATGCGTTGTCAAGATAATCGTTTTCCCTTGCTGTTTCAGCTCCTTGATGATCGACCAGATGATTCTGCGTGAAGCAGGGTCCATAGCGGAGGTTGGCTCATCGAAGTAAAGGATCTGAGTTCCACCGACGAGTGCCATGGCTAAGCTGAGCTTTCTTCGGTTACCTCCGCTGAGCCGGCTTGATAATTTGTCTCTGTCCTGAAGGAGACCGACTCGGTTAAGTTGCGCTGTGATTTCAGCTTCGACTTGGTCTTTTGGCACCCCGCGAATGTTTGCGACCATGCGGAGATTCTCCTCGCAGCTCATGAAAGGGAAGCAGAGATCGGTTTGTGCGCAGACTCCGATTTTGTCTTTTATTTCGTTGAAGAACGAGTGGAATTCTTTGCCAAAATCTAATAATCGTCTTAGAACGCACCACAATAAGCGCTATTTACATTTAATCGTTCCAGAATTTGCGTAGGTAAAACCGGTTAACACGTTAATTGTAGTTGTTTTACCAGCGCCGTTATGCCCGAGCAAACTATCATGAGAAACAGATCAGATCAGCTCATAGGTTTTTATCTAATATACCAAAAGATCTCTTTCTCGTACATCGAAAAGGTGATTCCCTTAATAACCTCAATATCCCCGTAAGATTTCTTCAGATCGTGTACTTGAACCGTCTTCACAGCATTCTCATTAGGAACGAACGCCTCGGAATGTGGCGCTGAAGTCTCCTCTCCAGAGCCCATTCCAATCTGACTCTCAGCGAGAGGCTCATGGAAAGAGCCAGTTCGAATCCTTCGCTGGCACTTCTGGCAGCTTCCGAACCAGAATCTCTTCGCATGCTCGCTATCAAGCCCGTAAAGCTGTTTTTCGGTAAGAAATCAACGAATTGAGGGACATATTACCGTATCGCAGACAAAGAAGACCAAAAAGTAAATAACGAAATCAAGCATTAACACCATCAAGCCGTCCCAGACAGTAAATACATCCTTTACGGTCCCCATGGTGCTGAGCGTCACTCCTGCGGGTGGCAGAAGACTGCAGGCGAATTTTATGCTGCTGTTTATTTGAAAGGGAGACGGTTAGAATCAACGGATATAGAGCGTTGGAGTTACTATCCCGAGAAAGAGGTGCCCACAAAGTAAAAGAAGCCCATCAGGCTGTACACCGTGCCGACGATATCGCTTCCTATGAAAGGATCTTCGAAGAATACGCTCAGTGCGAGCGACATAAAGGTGATTGTCATGCCGTTTAATTGTAAAATCATGAAGATCGTTGGTAAATGCTAAGAAAACGTTGAGACAAGCCCCTACAACATGCTTTACATTCAATGGCATCTGAGCGCTATGGCATATCATGAACCCAATGAGCAGAATGAATGAAATCTACGCAAAATTAGCTCAATAAGAGATAATGCGACAGAAAGGCTTACGATTGCGACACGGACAGCCCCGGAGATGATGTAGGCAAGGTAGTAGCTCATTCTATGGAGGCCGTTGATCTACAATAAGAGATTAGAACTCGCGGTGAGGAAAAAAATTGACCTTAAAATATTCTCGGTGTTTACTCTTTTTGTCGTTCACGACGTCAACAAACATCTGCCTCACGTACCCGCTGTAGGCCCAAGGCAGATAGATTGCCAGGAGATCTGCACCGCCTTCGATATTCGCTGGATTGAGGAGAGAAAGGATGAGTTAGCGATTATTCTTAAATGAATAAATGCAGCTTACGCATGAAAATAATGCAGATGGCGATGATGATAGGGAATAAGAACTGCTCGAGAGGCTCGGTGATGTTCCTCGCGGCTTTGTACTTCAGTACAGTCAGAATTGCGCCGGTTTGGCGAAAGAAGTTCATTTGTCTTCACAAAATTTGAGTAGACAATATACAAAATTAATACTGATTATTCGCTCTTCGCAAGTTTAGATAGTTAAATTTTCAGTTTGAATAAACCTATAATTGGATTTGCCCTTAAACGAACTGACTCTAGCGAAAAATGGCTTTCAGTAAGGGGGTCTCTACTGATCGGGACCATAATTAAGGTATTTCTTGTTAGGTTGGGGCCAAGGGAAAAATACTAGCTGACTATAATTTTGATAGCCTGATTAGTTCGTTTTAATTTTTTGAAAAAATTTAACTTCAATAAAATTTAATATCGTCGCTGGCAGATTGTTATTGAGTCTATAGATGAGCTTGTTTTAAATGAATCAAAAGCACTAATAGGAATCGAAAGGTTTTTGTGAGAACAAAAGTATTGCTGCTGCTGTCAAAGGCTGTTTCTTGTGTTAAAGTCAAATTTGTCTCGAAAATAGGAAGAGGAAATCAAAAAAAAAAGCCAAAAAAACATGAGGAGCACAAATAGGAAAGAGAAAAAAAAAAGGATTGATGTGATAGGGGTGTCTAGGATAGATTTTGTTGAGAAAGCGATGAGTGAAGCAGCAAGGAAAACATAAAGAGAGTCATGATTATTTATTCAAACAGTGCATTGAGTTAGAGTTTTTTTTATATTAAGTTTATTCAAATAACGGAAAGTGTCTCCTTTGAAATATTTTTCACAAGAAAGGATGAAAGGATGGATATCACAGGCAAGAAAACGTTGCCGGAGCTCTCAGCTTTCAGGTGTACTGTTTTGAGCTGGATAGCTGAAATTTTTATGGTGTTGAAAGATAAAACGAGCTGATTCCTTGCCTAAAGCGTTGTGAGGAATTATCTATTGATTAACGAGCTGATTTTTAATTTTAATAAACTTGAGAAGTTAAATTCAAGCAAATTAATAGTTGTGCTCGTTTTGAACGCTAAAGATGTATGCCTCAGAGAATTTGCGATTATGAGGCAGGTAGCTTGAGAGTGAGATAGTTTTGGACACCAGTTCCTTGATTACAGAATAAATTTTCTGAATTTGATAGTGCCTAATGGGTCCACTAATGACATGATCTATGATTAGTTCAAAAAATATAAGCTATCTGAATGTAGGTTCTAAAGTCATCTCGGCAAAATCTAGAAGAAGAAATAGAGATCACTAAATTTCTTAAAGATAGCAGATGAAAGCGAACTCCTAACTGACTGATTTAAGCAAAACACATCTGTACTTTACTTAGACCTGAAAAGAGCAATTCCAATTCAACCATCACTTTCTGTCTGGAATGTAAAGTTTTTTGAGCAATTTCTTGGAAGCAAAGACACGATGCTTGAATAACATTTTAGTTATTTAGCACATGGATTACTGGAAGCGAATGTTACAATTCACATTATTCAAAGGACGATTATTAGATTCTAGAGGGAAGTGCTCTGCAAATTCAATCGTCTGAAGTTGTTTCTTATTCAAAAAAATTTTATTTGAGCAGCAGCTTCAGCTACAGCTGTTCAATCGATACATGTCTGAGAATAGTTGTTAGCAGTGAAATAAAATTGTTGGAGCGGATTTAAGGGTGTTAATTCCTTCACCTAATATGAAAACAATTTCAAAAGAATTCCCAAATTAACAGCGTGGTTCTTCAAGTTGATGTTTAAAATTGATAATGTAGGGATGATAAAGCCTGAATTCAGAGATGCCAATAAATTTGACTTCCGACTTTGGGCCATTTCTAGTTTAAGGTGTAGAGTCAGTAATTGAACAACTTAATTAAAAACATTTATAATCTCGAGCAAGTAGATATCAGCAGATCTTTGTCCGAACCAAGCTTGGGAATAATCACACAGTTAGAGTTTTTCATTTGTTAATCCCTCATGTGTTGGTCGATGAAATGAAATGATGGACCTTTGTCTGTTGATGTAGAAGCTCGAAGTCAAACATTCTTATTTCAGATTCGAATTGGCGGAATAGACTTTTCAGTAAAGAAGCTGTAGGGAAGGGTCCTTGGAGGTGTATTACTTTAAGTACGACGAATTTCTGATGGTGTTATGACATTAGACTCTTCTCAATATAGTTTAAAATTTGAAAAATTATAATTCAAAAATTATTTGATTTTGAAAAATTTGATAAACCTAATGAATAAATTGAGAACCTTTTGTGTGAAATGAGCCTTCAAATTAGTTGAGTAATGGGAATAGATTGATAATCGCTTTCAAATGTAAATAGAGTATTATTTCAGAATCCCTAATAAAATTGGTATTTATTGAAATTGTATTCGGTCATTCTCTTTTGGCTTTTTCTTTGTACGACGAAGTGAATAGGTAATGCGTAATAGTGGCTTTCATCAATTGTTAAGCACTAAACTTTGAATGATAAACTATAACATTTGGTAGCAATCATCAAAATGTTGTAGAAAAAATTGTTTTAGTGTTAGGAAGATCCTTGTTTTGAAAAATAGAAAAATGATAATCGAACTATATTTCACTTATCATTAGTTAGTTAATTTACAACTGAATAGCCTCTGTTTTCTTATTACTAACAAAGAGAGTTCTTGCAAGTATATGCCCAATATGCCTTGAGAAAAAAAAAATTTACTTTCATCTACTATAATATAATGGCATAAGTTATTGAAGATGTATTCGAATTAACTACATATTAGTACATAAATCTACCTCTTAGGTTTAAGCCTTAGGTCTTTCTGTTTTGAAGGTACAATACTTATGAATCCACGACTACATAACTAATAAAATATGAAAGTGCTTATTAAGAAATTCACCTTTATATATTGCTATTAGCTAATAATGGAGGCGTCATTGAACCGTGGCGGGCATTCTACGCTCTCTTCAATTGGTCCCCTAACATCTGCCTAGATGAAACAGACAGACGTGGAATACTCTAATAGTCAAACAAGAAATCAGGAGGTATAATGAAAATTTCTCTTTACCATTGATATTATATGAAGTATTAATAATATTTCCCGTGCCGAAGTCAATTAATTTTACTGTTTTGTCATGAGAAGTGCTTGCTAGCATATTACCCCTTGGATCCCAGCGCACGCAGAGAACAGCATCTATTAAGATTCAAAATTACCGCTAGTGATGAAAAATCGATAATCCTTACTAGTATGCAATGGTTTAAGTATTTTAGCAAGACTCGATTGGCGTCTATCATAAATCTTGATATCTTTACTCTCGCCACCTGCTGCGAGCAAGTTCCCGTCACTCGGGCAAACATCGATCCAATTTGTGTGTCCCGCAGCTATGTACCAAAAGTTATTAAACAGCATATTTGCGTAAACAGAGGCAAACTCAAAAAGTATTATTGGGAAGAAGGGTATAGATTACTTTTCTTTTCAAAGAGAACTGGGTCCTTCAATAAGAGAGCTTCCTTCTCAGCATCGAGAATATTAAGAAAACGCAAATCATACTTGATGTAAATGAAAGGCTCTCCAGCATTTGTACTCCATCTACAGCGCCCAGTAGTATCTAAATAATGATCATTTAATTTTCAGCCTTAATAATGTAGAAGGCAAAGAAATGGGATTTTTAAGAATAAAGGGCAAGATATTATTATTGAATCAGAACTCACCATCGTAATATTCCATGGGCATTTTCATATGGAATTTATAATTGTGGGTATTTACATCTGAAACCAAGCATACTCCTTGTTTGTCGAGTAGAGCCACACTTTCTCCATTGGGATCGAAATCAAGGGCGGAAATGACATTGCCTAACGATGAGGTATTTATTATCTCAAGTAAATGAGAGGAAAATAGGTTTAACGACTGAAAAACCTCGATAGAGAGTATAGAAGAAATATTTACTCACCGGCACGGTCAAATGTTTGATAATCAGAGTACCATTTCGATTTTCGACATAATTTTGCGGCTGTATTATCGACTTTTGAGGGATTAGAATCAATTTTGAAGAGATGATAAGCGATTTTCCCTCCAACAGAGATTGCGCCAAGCATGCTTCTCCGTGGGTTATAAGTCACATCACCGTTTCCAGTCACTAAAAAGATTTATATAAATGAAATTAAAACTTCTTATACCTCCTTTGACTTCCTCAAAAGCGTAAATTTTCCTCGCTTTTCCTTTCTTTGAAATGTCGAATATTCCCAGCTTGACACCATCCTCCCAAGACTGCTGGAGAGATACCAAATATCCTGCGTTTGGGATTCCCTGGACATGAGACCAAACGCTACTAAAGGCTTTGAGACCGTGTCAAATATCGAGAAAAATGGAAAAATTGAGATTACGGTTCAAATTATTAAGTTTAACACCGTCAAAATTATTGCAATAGACTTTTGTCTTGAGATCAAGTATGCTGATTTTGTTGTGCTCGCACGAACACCACGCGACTTGTGAAGCTTTGCTTTCTAATTCAAGGAAATTGGTTAGAGTGTAAGCAGGTCATAGAAATTTTGAAAGTCAGCATCTGGTGAAGATTATTATTTGTCTTGAGTGAAGAATAGAGCGTTTTCATACTTCTTTTTTGAGCAAGGTTTACAGGTTCTGGATTTTGAGAAGCTTTCATCATGTTTGGAATTTGGAATAAATTTAATTTTAATTAGAAGAAAAGTTCCTAATCAATTTCTGAACGCTTATACAGCACCACATAAATAAATACATGGTAGCAATGATAACCATCAATTCTGGCTTATGATTAAGTTCCAAGCGAAAAATTCCACCAATGGAGTCGATTAGCTTGCTAATGAGAGAACTTAGACAGTAAAAGGCAAGCGCGAAGCACCACCAAGCTGAAGGCGATGTTTCAAAGTGAGCATGAGAAGCTTGAAATACGAATTCTAGAAATGAAATCCAACTGTCCGCCTGAAAATTTCCCTTTGTTGAAAATTCCTGTTGAAGCCACCCTATGTTAGAATGTCAATATATTAGCCAGAGAAGACTCCTGGCTAAATTGGCAGACAGACTGGAGGGGATTTGTAAGAAGCCTTCAGCGTTATCGGATTCCCTGAATGAAATACAAACAAGAATAGCGACCCATCGCGGTGCTTTGAATGAATCAAGCTTTTTTCTTTCAAGTTTGTATAATGTCATAAATTTTCGTAAAACTCTGTTCTCATAAAGTTAAACGTTCAACTATTCATGACTTATGAAAATTCTGGCATTCACCAAATCTCAATTTATTATTGATACTTTGACTACTACAATTATCTGAATTTTTACGAAGAATTCAATTCTATCTTTCCTTCAAAAGATAATGCAACAAATCTTTTATCTCTAATCAGTACTCGTTAAATTGATATCTCCTGGAGCCACTTGTTTGTTAGAGTTAATTCCGGTTTTAAGGAGGTACTCTGTCCTTGACTCTTTTTTTTTGATAATATCCTTCAGATTTGTTTGACTAGCAAGGATAAGTTCAGGTGTCACAAGTCCTTTTTGGATCGGTTCTGAGTTCGTCAACACTGGGACAAGGTAACTGCACAAAATGTTGCTTTATTAACGCTTCATAATTTTTTTTTCTCCGAAATATCTCAGAAAATTTATTTGCAACATCTCACACAAATAATGGATTATGTTCTATATCACCTTCAATTTCCTCCAGATCTTCAAATTTACTCTCATTTTCCTTGCTATTTTCAACAGATTCGTTCTCACATATCTTATCCTTGACTGTAAGCTGCTGAAGCAGATTCTTGGTTAGATTAGATGCTATAATTTGTTCTACTTTCGCATGGCGTGCTGAGTTTGGCAGCTAAACCATTCTTAGGCTTCAATGGTTTGAAAGAAAACGATTAGATGAGATTGCTGAAAAAATTCAAGTAACAATAGCCGAACGCAATAATAACTATTGTTTTTGGTTGTCAATTATAGCCTCTCTCTTAATAAAATAATAATTTTTCTAGAGTCTGGAGGTCGTCAAAGTCAGACCCAGTTTTCGATTATTAGAAAAGTTCAACACGCAGCCGGCTCACAAACTCATTTTTCTATTTTATTTGCGGGAGCTCTCACATAAATACTGATAAACGGTAATTCCCTTTTATTTTAAGAGTTTTCTTCAAAATTTGCCTCTCTGATTTCCATTTCTGCCAAGTTAGGTATGCCATTTTGGGATTACTTTTATATTTTAGCTATATATGATATGAAGAGAGAAAATGATTTTAGGAAACTTCAGAAATATCACACTATAGCAAACTAAAATATGTGTTTTGTCGGTTTTTCTTCTGAAAGTGACCTAAACAAGCTTGAATAAACGAGCTATTGCAAGAAATCTTTGAGAGATTCCCACATATTTCAATGAATCTTCTGAGATGCTCGGCAGGTATACCGATAATTTGGAAAAAATCCGCTTGAAATGCTGGTTTCACCCCTTTTGCTGTCGCTCATTATCGATTTTTGAGCATGAACAGAGGTGGACTAGGCTTCAAAAATTATGATTCCTAGTAACAATTAGTAATTCCTGATTTCTACTCAGCTCAGGTAATTAATTAAGACTTTAGTGAGTTACCAAATTAAGATTCCGAACATTTAATTAATTACTCAACATTAACAAGATTAAATTTATTCACTTTCAAATCTCAAATCAACAAAAAAGTCAACAGAAAACAAGAAAAATGCTTCCAAAAAACAATGAAAAAGAGGGTTCATCCAATCTCGTCAACGAGGAATCAAAACAATTGCTCGGTGAAACGCGTGGAGACTCTCTAAAGAAACCATTAACAATCATCGGTATTATACTTCCTATATTCATTATTTTTTGTTGTAATCATTTCATGAACCGTTTTTTGAAATAGAAAACACCTCTTCAAAACCGAAGCTACTCGCTTGGTGCTCACAGTGGAATAATAAGATCAGTATTGTTGAACTCGAAACGATGCAGGAATTTGCTAATTTCAATGGAGTTAAACTCAACAAGACAGGTAGTATTTTTTAGCCTTTCATTTCTTATTCCATTCGGTCATAATACATTAAGTTTCCAACTGGGCACATGTGAAAGAAATTGCTAATACCGGATTTCTTGTTTCTCTTCATCACAACCATTACAAGGCTAATCTAGAATTGTTCGAGGTCTCACAGAAAGGACAAACTAAGAAAATATATTCAGCTACGGAAGTTTCTGGAAGTATAATTCTCAATAATTAAAAATCTATCTCATCTTTTCTCTTTTCTAGTAACTGGTTATGGAGATGTGACCTATAACCCAAGAAGGAACTTTCTTGGAGCAATGTGTGTTGGAGGGAAGTTAGCTTACCATTCGTATAATATTAGCACATATAAGTCCGATGGTATTGTAAAACTCATCCGAAAATCGAGTTGGCACCCCCAATATAGTACTAAAGAAGGTAATTAATAAAGTTATTACCACTACCGACCCATTTTAACATATTTGCATCTAGACAACAGCGTAAGTGGCCTTGATTTCAACCCGAATGGAGAGAGATCAGCAGCCATTGATATGTATGGAGTCTGTTTAATATCAGATGTAAACACCGACAGTTATCACTTTCACCTGAGCATGGAGATGAAAAACAGCTATGGTAAGGAATATTTTTGAACATCTATAATATTCAAAGTCCTTCTTTCCTTTACTGTAACTAGATTTATTCGTTGCACTTCTGTTATAATTTCTTGACAGCATTAAATTCGCCTATTCTTATAATTATTCTAGATCATACTGGTCGTTGCAGATGGAGCACCAATAGTGATGAGCCATTATTATTCGTCAAGTATGATCAGAGACTCCTCAATATCCTAGATGTTGAGGAGAAAGTTTTCATTCTGAAGCGTTCGGTTGAAATGGAATCTAGAGGTAAGCGCAGTAGAATTTTTAGTTTTATTTTTCCTCTTCTTCTTTGAATTGGAAACAGGAGATTAACCTTATAATTTTACTTTTGAGCTGATATGTTTTGATGATTCTTGCCTGATTTAACATTCATCACTGTTAGGTTGGATGGACTGGATTGATGTCTGCCAGAACAATGGAAATTTATTGGCTGCAGGTGGTTTTGATACCAAGGTGAAGATATTTGACAAAAGAGAATCAAAGATTGTTCAAAACTTTGATGACATCCATAAACGTATTTGATTCTTGTTTAATTAATAATTACTGACTTCTAATTGCTATTTTATAGTATATATCTCTTGTGTGAGATGGAGTCCAAGCGGCGATATGATTGCGAGTGCTTCAGGAGATAAGACCGTAGCACTATTGGACTTGAAGACTGGAAAAAAGCTTTATACTGGGAAGACCTCAGACGAGAGTAAATTTTAACTTTTTTATCATTCATAAAGATTAAACCAAATTCTTAGCTTGTGCTTCTTAGTCTGTTTCATTTGGAAAAGAATCAGAGTCAATAATCATGCAAGGAGAAAGCAGTCACAAGCAACTTTGTGGAAGAATAATAATTGATTACAACAAATAATAGTGTTTTAGAACTACTTATGACAGTGACTTATTCTGTATTCCTTGTATTGCATAGTATTGCATGCATTCTTCCGATCTGAAAACAAATGATTCTTGAGGGAAAACTGAGAACTCAATCGAACCAGAAACACAGAAAATTACTTATTAGAAATTTTCTTAAGTTTGCTGAATCGCAACAATATTCACTCAGCTTTTCAATTACAAGAGATTTTTCACTACATATGGACTCTCAATTTATTTGATTACAGAAAGTTATCAGAGAATAAACTTATTTTAGAGACGAAAGGGTATTATTTGTGAGTGAGATTCGAAGATTATTGTGCACTCAAAGTTAAAAGTGCATCCTAAGCAATTAGGATGTTTTTAAAATTTCAAAACATTTTTCGAACCTGGCAACGAATTCAAAACAATTTCCCCTTGCAATCCAGAGTTAAGAAGTAATTGCAGATCCAAATTCATTAGCTACTTACATTCTTATTTAAATTCTTCTTTAATAACGATCTAATATTTTCTCCTTTTTAGTAACTGGCGTTAGAGATGTGGCATATAACCCAAGAAGGAACTTTCTTGGAGCAATGTGTGCTAGAGGGAAGATAGCTTAACACATTTGTATAATTTTGCCACATCGAAGTCCGATGGCATTGTAAAGCACACTCGAAAATCGAGATGGCACTCTCAATATATCTTAAGTTTATTTCATGTTCTTAGAAATTCGAACCTTCCTATAGAGTGAGAGACAGTATATTCATATTTTCTAATAAAGTAATTAGATCTATGAGGGGAGCAGAAATG
>ENA-UOTX01000299-UOTX01000299.1-compost-metagenome-genome-assembly--contig:-NODE-299-length-55518-cov-11.368788_pt1 | contig 55518 bp, 27 predicted proteins | sample MGYA00238143_ERZ746982 | MGnify/ENA primary metagenome ERZ746982 (study PRJEB28758, sample SAMN06268862) | compost metagenome | isolation source: single cell | place: USA: California, Emeryville, Joint... | reverse complement strand
ATGGTCTTGTCGGATGGCATTTGACCGTCAGGTTGGATACCGTGCTCAAGGCAGAAGAGTTCCCAGCAGGCGTTACCAACTTGGATACCACCTTGACCGATGTGAATACAGATGACTTCTCTCATTTGAAGGTTGAGGGTTTATGAAGGATAGGTTCTTTAGGATTTTGATGAAATTATATATTCAAATTCGGTTTGAGTATTTATAGAGCGATTAGCAGGAGTTACAATTTAACATTCCAGTGCAATACGTCTTTATTTCAAAAAAGCGGGCGATTAAATTGCACTGGAATCAAAAATAAATTTCTTAGCTCAACGATTTAAAAAAGTTATCTGCCGTCTGGGCTGCCTGCAACTCTTATTATCAGCGCATGAAACATATAACCCACTAAATTACGAAATCTACGTTTCAAGAAGGATATGAATTACAAGCTTCGTTGTGTTTCTCCATGTTGGTTTCTCCTGGGATAACAAACTTGACATTTTCAGATCCCAAACCCAGAGTCTGTGGTGCAACCACCTTCTATTACCAAGCTTTTAATATTTGTACACCAGGCTTGCCTGTTGTCGCAAATCGGATTAGTCATTACTGGAAAAGATGCGGATAATTGTTGATATGAATTATAGGGAATTTGTACTTAACATTGATAATTTTTGGTTCAACGGAGCATTTACAAGAGCTAAATTCACTGAATCAACAAAATCATATGAATTTCAACGCAAATGAGAGCAAAAAATCCAAATTGAATAGCAAAGTTGATCCCCAAAAAATATGTATCTCTGTCTGTCTTCTGGGCGAATGTTTTTTTTTTTATTGGTTGAGGTTAGCGAACCATTATAGCATCAACCATGAATTGATACTATTACAATCAACAGGCATAAGTAGCATTGAATTGAATGCGGCTAAAATTTCATTGCATGGCAATTTTTGAGGCTTTTTCATTCTTTGGAATCAAGATCCAAAAATGCATGAGCTTCTGAAATCAAGTAGCAATGTATGAAAGAGCAATTCATATAATCCAGGGTTAGCTACCTGAAAAGTTATTAAATTTATTGGCGAGTGAGTCATATAAATCCCATTGGATTTGATTTTTCTACTTTAATTGAATGTATGTCTCGCGGAAAATAGAAATCCCTCTGAACTTCTTCTCAAGCAGCCCACCCAGCATCACTTCACATCTAATTGATGCTCATATCACTCAAGAAGAGTTTGCAGAGTTCTGGACGGAGCTGAAAGCAAAATCTTTCTGGCTGGATATAATAATAAGGTTTTATTTCGTGGTCAGCATCATCGGATTCTTCGTTCTCATCGCTCTACTGGAATATCACGACGTCGAAGAGGCTCCTATTGTATTACATGGGGCTGCCTACTTGATTGTGTTCATAATTATCTTGGTATCACTGATTTGGTGGTCCAGAAGCAGAAGAAAACGTTTTATTCATATGCAAAACCAAGAAAAATGGAATTCTCGTGGACTTAGCTGGCGACTTATTTTTGTTAATTTCCGAATCAGAAGAGATATGAATAGCAGACTTCACCGCGTTGTTTTGGAGCTATCAATACTAAATAGTCTGTACAATTCTCCTGATCTCACTAGTAGTAGAGAGATCGTATACAGCAGTGGTACGCCAAAGGCAGGAGTGCTTAATCACAATTTTGCTGATGAAGAGATTGTGATGAAAGAGGAGCAACCGCCTAGTAACAATTATCAGAATTTTCCTTTGTATTAATTTTTTTTACTATTCTAAATAGCATCGAATTCAGCAGCAGAACGAAGCTTTAGGCTCAGCCCAGAACCGGAAAAACCATGACAGGTTTCTTGATTTTTCGCGAAATAATTTATTTTTTGTTGTGTTGTGTATCAGAAATGCCAAAAAATGTTTAATTTCATTTATACATTGATATCAATTCTACAGGTTTTGATGAACTCAGAAAGGAGGGGAGAAAACAGCGTTGAAGATGGCATAATGAAATTCTATTTATATGTAGAAACTATCTTATGAGAAGTTCTTTGTAAATGGTTTAGTAGATGAAAAGTACTTAGCGCTAAAGTCAATGAGTACAAATTACCTTGCTCCAGAAGCTGAATTATCAATTTTGTGTTTTTCTAAAGTAGTATGAATTTCTTATATGCACAAAAGAATATTAACTTGTTCAAATTGTTCAATTGAATAAATTCTCTCTTATTTACCGTACCTCCTATGGTACTATGAAACAAATGAGCAAAATTCAGTAAATAATAGAAATGTTCTCAGATATTACCCACATCAACGGAGACGTATGGTTGTCTTTGTGATGAACGCGATAATATTTCGTGTTCTTGAGGGAGGGGCTGTTGCTCCTCCTGAGCAGGGCGTTTACAAGTTGGACAGGTATTATGGTGCCCAGCAGTCCATTTTTCTATGCAAGCTTTATGGAAAACATGGTTGCAGCCTTGCCAATAAACCACTCTTTCGTTTTCAGTGAAAGGTTCGAGGCAAATCACACAAACTCCAGTTTCTCTGAAAGATGCGCTATGATTTTGTGGGTCGAAATTTCTACTTTCCAAACGTATAAGAGGCATTTCAATGTCATTGCTGATGACATCATCTTGTTGCTGATTAAAGAGGGACATATATGTGCTTTGCAAAAATCCAGGGCACACTAATCTCATGATTAGATAGCATAATTGTCCAACTAGAGTCATTAGCATATGAAAAACTAAGCCAATCGCCCCAATCATGCCGGGCGCAGCCAGCCAACCTTCCACAGTAAACTGTAGCGCAGCGGTGACGAGATGTGTGTTGCATTTTGCAAAAGAGCCGTTTTTCAGTAACGCTATTCCGTCGAGAAATAAGTACGAGCCCACCATAAAGAAAAGAGCTAACAAGATTAACCCGCTCATTCGTGCACTTCGAGCAAATCTTTGTGGTCTCAGCACCATTCCTGCAACAAGGACGCTGATTCCGATCAATAGAATGTATTTGATGGCCATTTTGTACCAAAAATCCTTCACTTGCATGCATTCCTCGTCAGCAGGGTCTTTCATTCGAAGATTCATTTGCACCAAAATCCAGAATGATGCTATGGTGATGAGCATAACTCCAGCATATACACATCTCCTAACAATAGAGGAAGAAAAAAGCATCCGAGTCACAGGAACGATCGCTAGGATAACTGATATGAGGACTATCAGATTGAATATTGCTGAAAATGAGAGTGTATAAGCTGCTTTACCGACGAGAAGAGTTTCATTTGCAAGATACATTGAAAACAGATATCCTGAGCAAAGGAAACTGCTGAGAAACACAAATGGTCCGAGGCTGAGCACATATATGTCAAAATATTTATGATTATCCTCAAATCTTGAGTTTATGAAATCTCCTATTAGCCAGAAAAGGAGATGTGCCGCATTGGCAGCTGAATTGTACAGTATCCAAGAGGCTCTTGGGTCGTCCACCCATTCAAGCAGTAGGGCAATAGCAGGCCAGTTGACTATTGCCAAAAGTATAGGCGTTATCATATATAGTGGTAAAAATTAAATTTTGATATCAATTTGGCTTTTTCAAAAACTAAAAAGTGCACTGTATCAGCAGTGTTAGAGAAGCCTCTGAGATTCATTAACAAGCTTTAATATGATCAAATACTTTGTTTATGTAAAGTTTCATTGGTTGAAAGAACGGATCCTGCATGGTGATAGTTAAAAAAAGTGTCAATTTCATCATAATAAAGAAATTTGATATGAGCATAATAAAAAGACAAAAGAATACAAATGAGAGTGCCGCAAAGGAATAGAATGATCAAAAGTCAATTTCAGGTATTATATCAAAAGAAATTTGGGTTTCTGATCCCCATTTCTGCATTGCGTATGCGCCTTTTACTGTAACAGCTTGACAGAAGTTATTGAGAAAGAGGACCTCAATCTCGTCTTTCTCGTTTATCATGCAAGACTGTAATATTCGATTTTCTGACTTATTTTTCTGAGGAATTTCTGCCACTTTAGTGAGTTTTTGACATTCTTTATCCAGAACCAATTCATAACATTCATTCACAAGTATCGTTCCGAGGATGAATATTCTACCTTCAGCACTCTGAACGATGGAAGGACACACAAAGAGCGGTATTTCATCAGTGAGTTTATTTAGTGGCGTGTAGGACCACACTTGACTCTCTGAGTCATAAATGCTGATGTTTGGGTTTGGTATCATAGGTTTCTTTGACTGATAGCCGCCAATGACGAGAACCCTTGTTCTTTTCTTCTCAGATTGGAACTCTTTCTCGAAAAACGCTATTCCACTCCCACTTGAATGTGGAAGAGACAGATCAGGCAGACTACTCCACATATTTTTTTGAATATCATATTTTTGACAAGTTTGAAGCAATTTATCCTCCTGCTCCCCTGAAATGTTATATATGCTCGTACCATCGAAGACAAGTATCGGATTTGTCGATTGGTTACAAGGACCTTTTGCTTTAAAATGATTGCGTGCGATATCATACTCCAGATGCCATGGTCCAATCAGATGAATCCTTTTATTACTAATCGCGACTGAACTCAACGAATGAAGTTTCTTTAGGATCTCTGACCGAGTGATTTTTTTCGATTTTGATGGCGATAGTGTTGAAGGGAGTATAAGGTGAGCTTTGCTCAAAGAATTCTGTTTCCAGAGGCTCTGTGAAGCCTCAAACCAATAGAAGCGGTCATTCAACTTATCGAAATGATACAGAAGAGTTGATGGTTTGCTATTGTTTTCTACAATCTCCAAATTGTTATATGAATATGATAATTGAGATCCTCTCATCCCAATATTAAAATCGAATCCGGATGTATTTTTATGTGGCGATGCTTCTATCGAGGGTATACAGTCTCTAAGATAGCGATCTAAGATCAAACTATCAAATCCATCGCCAGGTGCTTTTGTTTTCCGCTCGAGTCCGAATGCTTTTGGACGTCTTAGCTTCTTGCGTCTTGTTTCGGTAGAAAGGATACTCTCCTTGCAGTTTGGACAACCCATTTCGATTTTCGCGTACTTTCGTTGGTTTCCGTTATTTAGTAAAATTTTATCGATTAAGCTCCACTTGAGAGGCCGAGTTTAAATACAATAAAATAATACATAATTCGGGCCGGGATTACATTAATTTATTCTGATATTTGGCTCTCGGTAAGCCGTGCTCTAATTTAAGAGCCTTTTTATATTTCTCTATATTTAACGAACGCTTATATTATTATTCACAGGCACCTCACTAGCGTTACCCATCTTGTTAACAAGTCGATTCCAGAAAGAGAGTTCCCTGGAGAATTCTTTTGAGTGAATTTTTATGAAATTACTAACTTCGTTTATCTGTTACGCAGGTGTTTGAAAAAAAGAAGATTAGTATATAGCTTTACAGAAAGAAAAATTCTGCTCCTTCTCAATAGAATATCCCAGAAAAGAAGCTAATGATGTCTTTTGGAGGGTGAATACCAATAACAATATACTCTGAACTAGTTGAGGTTGTATAAGCTTTTATGAAGTTATCTTCGATACACTTCGGTGATTCGATGGAAATCATTAGACTCTATTGTGTTGATGTATTTTGCAACCAGCCTGAATTTTTTTTCATACCACTCACCGTTTTTCTCTGAATATCGATACCGAAAATTTCTATCTCTTCAATTCTAAAATTTCTGATGGACGTCAATGGGTTTTCTTTTTCGGTGCATTCGAAAGTGCTAAAGGGGTAATTGCAAAAGCTCTTCTGGCTTTTATTGGAATTATCTGCAACTGATAGGTCAAACCCTTCTCCAAACGTAGGTCCTTTTGATTTATCAACCCAAATTGCGAATTTTTTTCACATTAGCTTTCACCGGACATGTTATTTTCTTATCAACTGAGAAAAGGAATGAACCCTCTGAATCTCTAAAATTCTCCCTCGCTGATGACCAAGCCTCGGAAGTGTAACCACCAAAACGCTCTCCTTTTTCATTCCGGATAACAACGAGCGTCGGACCTTTGTCGTCGCATAAAGCATGGAATGATTTTACATCAAATCCGTGCTTTGAGCCTCGATAAAGGAGCTTTAATGAATCATTTCTCTGTAAATTCAACCACTTTGCGAGCAATTGAATTACACTTGTACTCGTAATAATTGTCGAATCAAGAGCTCTTTTTCCAATTTCATGGATCACTGGGTCTGTCACCTGATAGGCAAAGTGTTGGAGAAATTCGTTCTCAAATCTTTTGCAGAACGGGTCCACCGCACTTGTAAGTTTAAGGTTTTCTTGAATCTCAATTGAAGGCTTCTTTTTTGATTGAAGCTCTATGTTAGCGATCACGGTCTGGAGCTTGTTAATGACACTCTGGACGTTCTTCCCAGCTTTTTCATAATCTTCAGTAAAAATTATGTCCTGGTTTAATGACATAACAGAACTCTCTAACTCTTATGCTTTCTCTTTCTTATTAAATTCCTCCACGAACTTTTCTACTTTTGAGAAAGTTTGCCTTTTCTCTCTATCACATATGATCTGAAAATATCTCTGGCCTTGGTTGAAAATCTTGTGGAATGATCTAACTTGCTGATCTAATTCACCTAGGAACTTCGTTTTCTCTATTTCTAAGAAATTGAAAATTTGAGATCTCAGTGCTTTAAAAGCTTCATCTACAATGGCTTTTTCTTTTTCAATATGTTTGATTAACTCATCAGTAATGTCACCTTGGTCTTCAACAACAGCTTTCGCATCTTCAAATATTGTTGCGCGCTTTGGGTATGTGCTGACTTCTTCCCAAAGTTTCGAATTCGAGGCTTTAAAAGCTCTGTCTATATATTCTCCAAGATCAAGAACCTTCTGGGTGTGATTCTGTTTGCAATCTTTGCATAAAAGGAGAGTCTTACGAGTTGCGTCTGTGAGTATTACTCCAGAGATCACGTTTTCAGGATGTCTCTTACAACGAAAAGATTTGAGGTTAAATGCGGATTCCATTTTATTTTATTATTTTTGTTCTTGAGCACACTGGTTTTATTCCAAACCGATCACCTTTCTAGTATTTGCTCCCTATTCAAATCATCTAAGTTTTTTGAAAGCCCAGGCTCATCATAGTATTATGTTGTTGCTGCTAGTTGAAACTACCTTATAGCGGAGGAGCTCAAAGAGATGTAGAACATATCATTCTGCAATCCTCTTCTTGTTACCTTGCTGTTTAATCTTAAGATTCCAATTGAGGAAGACTAGTAGTTATGATGCCTTGTACCGTGATCATGAAATATGTTCGCCTTTCAGAGGAAAAAAAAAGAGTAAGAAGAATATTGTTTACTGAATTGGAGATCCCGCGTGAAAGTATTTGCGAATTTAAAAAATCTAAACAGAAATATACTACTGACTCAATATTCCTAAATTCAGTATAAAATTCTGCGTTCAAAACTTGAAATGACCTAAAATAGCCTCGATACTGAATCAGATGAAAGTCTGGAAAGTCTCTCAGCACTTCAAGTAATAAGGCAGTAATTGGCAAATTTTAGAAGACAAGGTAGCAAAATAATTATCAGAAAAGAATGGGAAACAGTTGTTGCAAGCAAGAGGATTTCCAAACACGCCTGAAGAACCGAAGGAAAGCTCAGAGGTTGAAACAGATCAAAATGAGAGAAAATGCCGGTACAAACAAAGCTGGCGTTGCAGAAATTGACCATTATGTTAGAGAATGTATGCGTTCCGCCATCTCTGAAGGTTCTTCGCCTTCAAAATTCCCTGATAATGATTCTCCAGCTCTCAAGGATTTGATTTCGCCCTACTACTTCATTGATGAGAATTATGAGATAATTGGAAATCGCATAAAATCCCCGACTCTTCTCTACCACTTCGACAAATTAAACAGCAGATTTTTCTGGTCAGACAGCATTCAGAGACGATGGAGGCAGAATTCTTTAAGTAAAGCCCGAGTTGAGTCTTCTTTTAAACCAGGAAGCATCCTGCGCAGTGACCTATTCAGAAGCCTTTACGAATTCAGCACGATAGCCATGAGCAATCGGAAAATACATTTAATTGGAAAATGCCACCTCGAGTACGATTTAGTAAAGAATATATTTAGAATTAAACCTCCTCCGCTTCAGGTTTGCACGAATCCCGTGCTTATTTACGGCGTTGATTGCATCTATAGCATTTCGGGGGAAGTGAATGGGCAGCCCAGCAAAAAATGTCAAAAATTTGATATTCTCAAACACATGTGGGTTCAGCTTCCAGATATTGACTTTCCTCATGCTAGTGGAAATGGACTTTGTGTTGTGAAGCCTAAAACTGAAAACGAAAGCGGACCTAATTATATTCTTGTCGTGCTCGGAGGTTATACGTCGAAGAGTCCAATGAAACATAATCCGAATATCAGTATTTTCGATCCGAGCTCTGAAAAATGGAGCTTTATACGGCTAGAAACCCTCAGGAATCCAACTCCGATTTTTTTGTATCCTGGGATAGTACAAGATAGTCTCGGGAAAGTATATTTCATTGGCTCAGAGCAAACAAATGAATGCTTTGAGTGGGACATCACTGCGTCTAAACTAAGAAAAGCAGGTAGAATTCCTCAGAAGAACAAGGATGAATATCGTATCATGCAGTCTTGTATCATTAATGAGAAAGACGAGATAGAAATACTTTTTTTGAATAATCACTGTGAAGCGGTTGTTTTCAAGAGCGCGAACTTTATGCATGAATGGTGCACTGAAAGGCCGCATCCATCAGTGCTATCTATTGAAGGCGAAAGACGACCCGCGATGGTGACGTCCGTTTATAAAATAGACGACAAATCATTTGAGGCGAATAGCCCGAATAAAATAAACTCATTTTCTAAATCATTTGGAGGAAGAAGTCCCAATAAACCGAAAACGCTGTCTTTAATGATCGATTAGAGGAGACACACCTTTTCCGTTTAATCTTTGATGGGCGCTTCTACTTCATCAGTATTTATCAGCTACTATAGGTACTTAAACGTGTATATTTGCATTTACCCTGCTTTTCAAAATGTTTGAAAGAGAAGGCTGCTTATACCATTACTAAGTGTCTATATTGAAGTGACTTATCGATTTTTTTGTTTTACTCCTATCAATTTCTGCTTACTTCCATTCATTGAACGAAATTCAAAGTAGACATAAGAACCTAATCATTTCCCTCTTTATTTTACTTTCATTACAATAATAAATGGTTTAACCAAACATGCTTTTGTAAATTTTTTTATCTCTTTCTTCAGCTTTCGCGAGCTTGACTTTGAGAGAGTCTAATTCTTGTTTCAGATCTTTATTTTCTGGTTCAATTTTCAGCGCTTCCAGAATATCAGCCATTGCTCCCTCATGATCTCCCATTGCTGATTTCGCTTCAGCTCTCCGATACATAGCCTTAACGTTTTTCTCGTCTAATTTCAATGCTTTATTCGCATGAGCAACAGCAATAGTGAAATTCTGAAGCTTTGTTTGGACCAATGCCAGGTTTAATTGCAATGAGACAATCAGCTTTATAGTCTCAGGGTCTGAGAACTTTGATGCAAAATCGTTTCCTGCTTCCCATTTTTCAAGCGCTTTCAGTAAATTCTTGTGTTTATAGAACAAGTTTCCATCCTCCTTGAAATCCTTTGCCATTTGAAGCCTAACGTCGTCGGGATAGTCGTCTTTAGTTTTTCCTTCATCACAAAATCCAGTAATTTCGACCTCAAAGAATAAGGTCGAATCTGGTGGAACTACGCCCTCGAGTCCTTCGTGGCCGAAAGCATACTCTGGTTCAACAATAATTTTTGCGATTTCCGTTTCTTTCATCGTCTCAATAGCAAGGTTCACGCCTTTAGGAACCTTATCGGAGCCTAATACGAATCCGAATAATTGTCCTTGCATATCTGAAGAGTCAAATAAAGTCCCGTCTTGTAACTTCGCTTCATAATTAGCTAAACAAAAAGAATATTAGTAACTCCTTGTTGGAATAAGGCAAAGGATGGCTCCAAGAAAAGTGTATTTTATTTAATTATCGGGCTTATACCTTCGACATACTGGCCAACTTTTGGGCATCTCCCAAGTCCTTCTCTGATGATTATCTTTCGAACCTTCCCATCAGGAGTGACATTAATTGCCTTCGGTTCCATATCGTTTTTCTTTCAGAAAATTTGAAAATGATGCGAAAGTATATTTCCAATAAAATTTATAAAACAAATCTCAAACTTTAATTTCAATGAAAATCCTTTAAACTGTGCATCATTCCGATGTTCTCTGGTTTGATCATTGACCTAGATCGAGGCTAATTTTAAGCGGAATTTTCCTTGAAAAATGAAGGATTAGCAAAACTTTTTGAAACCAAGAAAAAATAAAATTGAAAGTTAAATTGTAACAACTTAGATAAGATGCTTGCGTGGAAATCTTTGGATCGAGAATTGAACTCTGAAATTTGCATGGAGATTGGAATTATATGACAGGAACTTCACAATAAATGAGAAATTTGGAACTCATTCACAAGGAACACATTTTAGTAATATAAAACTTGCATTATAAAAAAAATATGCAGTTTAGCTTCAATGAATTGATAAAATTGTCAACTTCCGACCTAATAAAGCACTATTTACCGAACAACACAACAAATGTTTTCTTGGAAAATTTTTGTCTGCGAGGATTATTAGCAAAACTTGCAAAATGTCCTTTCGTGCCGAAATGTATTTTTAACGAGGCTTCTGGGTCCTCTTTCAGTCTTTCCATTTCAAGCTCCTCAAACTCTTCCAACTGATCAATTTTTTTCGACATCTCATTCTTTATTTCCCTAAAATCCCTATCCGTGCCTTCAATATCATCAACAATCAAACTGCCTATTTTTCTTAATAACTTGCTCTCTTGTTTTGCTAATGCATACGGGATTCTTTCTAACAGATTAACCCTCTTCTGCCTGTTCTCATAAACAGCAGGCCGGTGCTCTGTTTTCAGCCGAGCTGAAACATTATCTAACTTTTGATGGAGCTCTTCAATTTGCTCTGTCACTGTCCTCTGATTGCTGGTAGGAACACTTGTTAAAGCCCAAAAATCATTGCTTGGGTCAGATTCTACTGTTTGATTGGTAGCGGGTGCTTCCTTTCCTATACTCACATCGGCCATGGATTTTTTATGGAAGATTTTTACTGCGGCTTGCTTCACAAGGCTAGTAATTTTTTTCGCTCTCATTCGAAAGTCATCGTAATAGTTCTTATCGCTCACTAAACGCACCTTCGTCCCTTCTTCAAGAAGCATTTGGAGATGTTGGAGCTCTGAAGCCATTTTCTCATCTTCGGTCGCACTTAACGGTTGTAAGTCTAAATGCTCATATTTCCCTTTCAGCATGTCTGTTTCTAATTTATTATAAAAGAAATTAGCATCGGTTGCTTCTTCGGTATTCATGTGGATATCATAGTCTTTTTGCATTTTCTTATCGGCAATTTTTACAAAGTCGTAGTATGATTGATTTTTCCGCCTTGAAGTTTGATTTTCAGAGTCTTTTTGACTGATTCTGCTCCGAGCTTTTTCGAGTACCTCCTTCACCTTCTTTGAAAAATCCGATTGAGGGTCTTTAATTGTGCTCTTTGATTCTTCCATTCTGTTTTTGAAACTGAGAATGCTATTTCGTTTGGGATTTATTTGATTCATAGCATTCATTTCTTGAAAAATTGATTTGGCGTCAATAAAAGTGCTAAGCCTGCCAAAGATTTTCATTTTATCCTCAAATTTTTCGTCTTTAGGACGACACTTGTTGCTAATCTTTCCCTTCACCCTGCTAATCAACTTATTTATCTTGTTTGATTGCTGCTTAACTTGGTCCTTTCTAGTGCCATTAATGTCATCATCTTCGTTTTCGGAATCTTCTGGCAAGAGTTCCATGCTTCCAGACATTGCTTTTGCAGGACTGCCAGATCTGAATCTTGCAGTCGCTAATTCAGTTTTATATCGATTCTCCTCTGAAACAGCTTTCAAATCGAAAATCGAATAAGGACCACGCAATCCTAACGGAGAGATCCTTTTGATGGACCCTGATTTGGTTATGATAGGACTGGGTGAAATTGACCTTGAAGTTTGAGATTTTTTCTGAATTAAAAGCGTTCGGAACTGAGAGGAGATGTTTCCGTTGCTGAGGTTAGAATCTGTTGCAAGTGAAGCATTCCGATTCGATTCTTTTTCCAAAGGTGGAAGACTTAAAGGTCTTCGAGGCCTAACGTTGCCAAAGCTCATTACTAAAATAAACCAGATTAGATTGACTCAAGCGTGAGAGTGCTATTTTATTTAAAGTTTAATCTTATTGCTACATTGATGTCATAGTGCAATTAATTTACAGAGTTCTCATTTATTTTAGCACACAAATGTGCTATCATCAGTGGAAATAAATGAAGCGGCTTTTTTGGTTCTGACAAGAGCTGAAGAGCGAGCAGCGCTAAAGGAGTCTCTTCGAACTGGCAAATTCGTTTCTTTTGTAAACTTCATAAACCATCCAACAAACATTCGATAATAACTTGATCTGATATATCTTTTATATAATGACTAGTAGACAATCGACAAATTCATCTGTGTAATAGAAGAACATTTTAGAAAAATAATGGATATTGTGAATAGCATTAATTACAAGAATCCTTTCAAGAATAGGATGTGAGTTAGACATCAGGCGAGCAGCCATAGATTCAACGAAATTTTTTTCTGATTTTGTATTAGTGCACTGTTAACACCTTTCGCAGTATATAAAGAAGGCACCAGTAGAAATTAATTCCAGTAGAAGCGAATCTCTCTGCCTTCATTCGCAAGTGGAACTGGTTGTGCTATAATATTCAACCCAAAGACATCTCTTTCTCTTAACAGAACGAAAGGAGTGACCATCATACCTATTGAGATGAAAGTTGCTTAAGGAGAGTACTGCAATTCAAAAACTGTTCACAATTCAAATATAAATATAATCGTATCTAATTTATATTACCACAATGGAGATCGACATGAACGATAGCAAAGCGGAAACATCTGGTTTCAGCGTTGAAGCGACCAGAAAAACGAAGAAAGGTCACTTTGAGCTGGATACTAGCATTGAGCATCTGGAGCCAGATGAAAACGCTGAGGCTCAAACTTCTAAAAGTATTTTTCGTCGATTGCAAAACTTAATACCCCTTTTCTATTACATGATCATCACATTGATAGCAATTGGGGAACTTTCTCTTACCAAAGTTCCTTCAATTGACAACTTTAGCACTTTGCAGAGGGTTCTCAGTGATGTAGTGTCAGTTTCTTGCAATACTAGATACATAAATGACATGAAGCTGATAAATATTGGTGAGACATGCCCACCAGGCATGGAACTTGCATCGCTCGGCAACTGGAAAGGAAGTCAAGCAGGTTGCTACGATACTCAAGAGAAAAGAGTTTTAAATGGCCCATGTGATGCAATAAACGCAAGATTTAAGCCATTCAAAGGCGTCCCAGCTACTGATTTTCATATCTGGAAGAACGAATCCTTTTGTATCAGTCACATTCGCAGTATCGGTCGATTAGAAACCGGCGCTTGTCCCACAGGATATCATCCATGTTCTATTGGAGCAATGCGTGATGACTGCTTTTTAAACAGATATCCATGCCCAATCAAATCTGCCAGAATTATAAGCAAAATTCCGTCTCATCCGGACTCTCACATCACATATCTCAAAATTAACGAGAATAACTATATAGAATATACAAGAGATGGCCAAACGACTGCACTAACTGGATTTTCTACGAGCATCAATAGCGAGCCTTGTCTTGACAGCGCTCAGAGTCACGAGAGAGTAGATGATAATGGTCAACTACAGTTGTATTTGAAAGAAAATACTTGTGGTATTTATGGTGTAGACATAGATTCCCATGTGTTTGATAGAGATACTGAGCAAAAATTTTACCAAGAGAATGGTCTTGAATTTCCTTCGGAAATCAAGACTGCTTTGGACACACAAACAGTGCTCTTGCTCACAAGGTTTCAGAAAGCAACAAACAGAGACACAAAATGTGATGTATGTCACAAGGATTATATTTTGCGTTTCTTAGAGAATGAATATGTTTCTCCATATGAAACTATTTATTGCACATTCAGTATATGTGGAGTCGTCCTTGCGATCTTCATGATGGTGAAGCTGGTAATGGGTTTGAAACTTTATTTGAAAATAGAGGAAGACCAGTCAGAAGGGAACTGTTCAGCATGGTACAGCAACTCCATTGTGGTAGCGTCATCTCTCATATTTTTCTTGTTTGTGGGGATCTTGGCATTGCTTAGCTATTTTTCTCTGTTGGAGGTTGTCGCCGATTTGAATCAATCAAATGGATGCTTTATGAATAAATTAATAAATCGAGCGCTAGAAGACTTCAATCATGGGTATATCCAATGTCTTATCAGAAGGAATTTTAATAATCTGATGTTGATCCTCTTCGCAATAGTGATGACGGTTTTGTTTATCCTTTTCGAATTCTTCACTCTAGGAATGAGAATCAATGACATTGCAACAAAGTTTTCCAATGATCCTGATGACACTGTCACAGCTCAAGACTGATCGCTTAGATTTTTCCTCCTATCTATTTAAAGTGATAACTTGGAAGGATTTCTATCGTTTGTTTCATCCTTCATTGCTCACCCTTTGATGGTTGCCATGTTTCTGATATCTCTAGTGCCAGATACAACAATTAAGGTCTCTTATAATCAGTCTTGCTGCTCAAACCGAGTTTTTAATCTCAGAAATTGAAACAAAACAATATTATCATTGCCAGTGATAGTGTGATAGTTTAAAGCAAGATGGACTCTTTCGATTTGTGAGGCGTGTTCATACCACCACCAGCGGGTTTATTATTGGATACCTTGCTTTCTTTGTAAATTAATCGAAACCATTTTTGAATCTAATAATATTAATGAATTGCTCCAATATATCTATGCTCTCATTTTCTCAAGAGATATAAATAATAATCAAACACTATTACATTTAGAGGAAGAAAATATCTTAATCAGTTTTCGTTGAAAAGAATAATCAGCAGGCGAAAACATTACTATGCAAGCAGCTCTCGTAAGGTAATAATGAAAGTCATATCCTTATCGAAAAATAAGCGATTCTAGTGTTTTTTGGCCTTATCATTATCTTCAGAGATGTGGACTGCTTGTTTCAATTTGGCAATGAGGTTGTCTTCAAATTTAAGCAAAGTCCAATATTTTTCAATGAGAGTGCCTTTAAAATCGTATTTGCTGACAATAACGTAGTACATGATGGCGAACACTGAGCTTGCACAAGTAAAACCAATCGTCATTCCAGCCAATATCTAAAAACACTTTGTCAGATCACAGCCTTGGCAAAATAACTAAATACCTGTTCTGGGGTGTGATAGTTGAGATGAAGTCTGCTGATTATGATGAATGGGGCGAAAACCAGGAATGTATTTCGCAACACCTTATAGTATCTCCAGAATTTGAAAGGTGCATGTCGTCCAAAGGTAATCCATTCTAACAAAAGCCTAAGCCATGAATCAATAAGATAAACAGCGGAAGTGGAAAGTATTACCAAGTCGCGAGTGAAGTTGCAAAAGAAGAATGGTTAGAAGGCCAACCAAATGAAGTTGAGCAAGCGCCTAATGGTCGTGCTTGGGCCAGCACTTTCTTTGTTACTTCGCAAAGCACGTGCTGCATCGACAAGAACACGAATACGCAAAATCCACGGGAGGTTCGGTAGGCAAGCGAGATTAAGACGGTCAATACGAATATGATGTAAGGGAAAAATGATGAAGAGACCATTAAGACTTCCCATATCGCTTCGGGCAAGCTTGCCTCAAAGAGTAAGTGTGGACGATAGCATGAGTTTGTGGCCTTTAAGATCTTAGGGCACGCATGGCAATACTCAAGAATTGTCATTTGGACTTATGAGCACCTTTCTATAGATAGTATAATTTTAAATTGCAAAAAAACGCTGTTAAATTCAGCTCTTTCAATCATTCTAATTAGAATATGTTCAAAACGATGTCAAGAATTACAAACTTTATTGACGTAGACTGCTGCCACCATTGTGTGAGTCTTGATAAAAATATACGTTGCAAAAATGGAATGAACAATTTTACACCATTTAGCAACAATTAAAGTTATTGCACTGGAGCCAATGCTCTTTAACATCACATATCATATTCTACACTAATAAGAGAACCTTGAACATAGATAGAGGATGGGAAAATTTAGTTAGAAAAATAGCTCCTATAAAGGAGGTGAATTTGCTAATATTTAGTTTGTACAAACATTTTCGGACTAAATGAAAATTCCATTTATTATGCGTTTGATATTATGGATTCTCTTACCTATGTTGAATGCGAACGCTATGAGAAGACATAAGGACAAGTTATAAAATGCAACGACTAACAATTAATGTGAAGTCTTCTAATGGCATATCGCATGGAACGTAGTCATGAACGTCTTGTCGTCTTGCATGCCTACTGAAGTGGAGGCAATGTTGACTATAAAGGAAATAAAAACGATAATCATAAGGTTGAGCAGAATGACCGATTGTCTTCTGGTCTTTTTCACGACCCAATTGACGAAGCCTGAGGAAAGGAAAGAGAAGAAGAACGCCATAGCCAGAATGAAAATGAGGTCACCAGCTGTGAAATACCCTTGCAAAATTCCCAAGAACATCGTTGAGAATTGTGTGGCGACAAGGAACCAGCCAACACTTGCAGCAAGAGGCTGAGGTGGCATTCCGAACTCCAACAAGAAGGGCGAATAAATCATGGCGCCACCGATGGCAAGAATACCTCCAAGGATACCTGCGATGATTCCAACGATAAAGATGATGATTAATTTATTTCGAGTAAACCTCATGTCTTCAGGTCGGTAAACCCAGTCAACAGCGTCTTTTTTCTTCTGGTTTTTGAGCACAATATACATGCTGAAGAAATAAATGCCGATCTCGATGAGAATTTGGAGGACAAATATTCCCCAATATCCTCCAGAACAGAACTCGATATCCACAATCGATTTGAAAACTCCGTTTCCAGCGATAAGATTCAAGACGACGATGACCACCAATGAGAAGAAACTAATTGCGACTTTTTCCCAATGGATAAGTCTGTGTTCATTCTTCTCTAACTCTTCGACGATCTTCTTGCGTCTCTCTTCTTCTTGGAGTTTCTCCTGGGCAATCAGTTCAGGTGGTATTCCTTGTGCAATTGCCTCTTCCTCTCTTTTAAGCTCTTCTGCTTTCTTTCTCTCTTGTCTTTCAATCGTGAGACGTCTCTCATTTTCTCTTGCTTGAGCGATAACTTTCTCGGGGTCAGCAACAAATAGGAGGTGGAATGTGTTAACTCCGAGTTCGTACATCTCATCATTCACGTAACTGTTATCACCAGCAGGTCTTTCGAGGTAATTGTTTGTAGAAGCAGCGCTTTCGACCCTCTCTACGAGGTTAATCTCGATTTTTTCTTGGTCAGCCTCGGCTTTAACAGTATCCTTGTCGGATTTCTCTTTACCTTCACTTGTTTTGTCAGTAATGGCATTCTGGCTTCCAATCTTCTCTCCCTTGTTGACTTCATCTTTGTGGGAGATTACCTGAACAAGCTGGGTTTCTGGGCTATTCTCGACGGTTTGTGGTGATTGCAATGCTTCCTCAGTTTGGGCGGTTCCTTTTACCTTTGCTTTCTCAGCTTTTTCTTTAGCAAACATTTCTTTCTCTTTCTTGCTATTTTTTCTGTAGTTTTTGAAAGTCTTAAAAAGACTGAAGAAGATGACGAGGAAGAGGAGTAAGTTAATCAGAAGCGGAGCCATTGCCTTCTTCACAAGGACTCCTATTGGTACGCCAGCCAAGAGCATTGGTACACATAGAATGACTATGTTGTAGTTCACCAATGGCCTCTTGGTTTCTGGATGTCTTTTTGCGATAACGCTCAAAACGGTGCCCAATCCTCCTGCAAACACAAGTGGATATGTGTAGGAGACGGCGAGATTGGGTGTATAATTATTCAGCAGTGTCAAATAGGGGACAAAGAGAGCACCTGCGCCGATGCCGGCGGCGTTAATAAGAGCGTTGGCAATGATCGAGAGATACATTCCTCCTAATTCTTTCGAATCAGGGTTCGGGAAAATCGCTTTGTGGTTGCAAGTGAGAGCACCATCCTTCTCTTTGCATTCGTAGAATTCCTGACATTGTGAGTCTTCTGTGCAAGCTGCTCCAGAAGCGAGTCCCTTTGCTTCTGTAAGAGCGAGAACAGCGAGGAAAGTGAAGAGAACTATCCAGATCTTGAGCGGCATTTCCTTTTTTTTTTGTAAAAAGTTAAATTGTTAAGTGATTTCGGAATTATTAAATTAAACCTACTTGAAAACTGATCGAAAGTATCGCCCAAGTTTTGAATCGATGAATTTTCTTCGCTGGTTTTAATTTAAGTTTAATGCTAAACACTAGCGACGAATTTTAGATCAGCTGAATCTCGACGAATCGGAATATGCATCTGAAAGGTTCTGGCAAAACTTTAGAAAAAAAATTAATTCCAATTACTCTGAACAAGTCTTGAAGATGATCTTCACTAGTTTCTATGACATAGAGCCAATAATGAGTTACACTCAGAGGGAAGATTTGATACCCAATGTTATGATTACAAATGTGGTCCTTTTCGGTAAATCTTAAGTGAATAAAGTTTCTTATTGAGTCAGAGTTACATACCGCTGTGAGCTAGCTTTTGAACCCTGTTGCTTTTGATTTTCCTCACTTCTGCTTAATTTGAAGTTGTGACGACAATATTGCATTCCTATTGTGATGCGCATTGGATTTATCGAGTTTTGTGATTTGGCTACCCTTTCTACCATTATTCAGGCAATTTGTAAAGTGTAGTGGCGAAATTCTGTTAACTACAATCCATCTTTTCTTTAATCGTTTTTATTTATTGAAGATTGTCCAAAGTTACTTAAGAGGAGCTCATTCTTTGTTTCTATTCTTGCTAACTTTTCACGTTTCCGAAAAAACGTATGTGAGTTCGAGGACCAAGTTAAATCAGATAAAATCTAATTTTAGATGAGAATTTGAAGTTATGAAAATTTTCGGGGATAGTTCGATCTTTTTCATTCTCGACCAGTTAAGAAATTTGAGCGTTGAATTAAATCGTTCTGTATCAGGAATTTTCAGGGAACCTCGGACAAGAAACTGAATGGCATAGAATTGATCTTATTTCATTCGGAATGTGAGGTTTTATGTTTCATAGAGGTATGGTTCGAGAGAAGGGGGAGGTATATCAGTTTTTTTTTCTTCCTTTCTTCTCACAAAAAGAAATCTCTTTTGAGATGTATCATTGTGAGATGCGAACGATGGTAGAATACAAAGATTGAAAACGGACCACAAAATGAATTCGAGGAAAAATCTCTTCGAGACGATATGCAAGTTGATTTATTATCTTAACTCTTATCTGTATTATGCCTTAATAATCATATTTTTTTTCAATTTTGTGAACTAAGAAATCAGGTAATGAAGCCTTGTAGAAGCAATTTATTTGCCTGTAGTTATTGTCAACTTTAGTATATAGTAACTATACAATAGCTATTCACCAGCTTTTCAAAATACTCAACGTATTATCTCTCATCATTAGAAGTATAGCAGTCTGATATTTAATAAAGCAGCGGTGAAGCGGATTGGGTATGAATGTAGCCGTCCACAATAATAGAGTAGATCACACATTATTTGGTTCTAAATAATTGAAGCGGAGCTTGAGGAAGCTGTTTTTCCGAAACTTCGTAATTTCTTTTCAAGTCTTGAGAATTTCATGAAGTAGTGATACGAATTCCGCAAATTACTCTTCAATGCAGTTTTCGAATTCATGAGGATAAGCATTTTATTTGGAAAGGATAGCTCAAAAGAGCTGAATGTATTGGAAATTTCGGACTCCATTCAAAATGTTTAGAAAATATCCACGCCCTCGGAATGACAACTAATATCAACATTTTTAGCAAATTTTAAAAAGATTTTGTATAGGTCTATGATCCGTTTGCTGCTTGATTTCAAAAAGCTGTCCTGCTGTGACGATGTAATTGCTATTGTAGCTGGTTGGAGTGGAGAAGCGTTCGGAGTGCCGAAAAATCAGTTTTCCTCAAGTAGGCAAGATAATTAATAAAATCCATTCATCAATCTCAAGTGACCTTGAAGCCATCTTTTGCTGATCCGCATCACAATTCATGGAGAAGGTCATATATTGTTTCTAAAATGTGCTACGACAATCATTTTCGAGGAATAATCCATGTTTTCATTTGAATAAATATTCGCGCAGGCAGCATAAGCACTCGATTAGTGATGCTAGAAAGACATTTTGAAACGGAACAGCTTCTCTTTTTGCTAATCTCTACTGAACCTGCCATCATGTCACAAGAGAGCTAATCATTTCATTTAGCCTGGTTTTACTTTAAAAACGTATCAATTATAACTCAATATCTCAGAGATAAAGCCCTTAATAACGATTTATTCGTTTCTAATGCATTTCCAAAATAAAATGAGACTAACAACAGTTGCTTTCCTCCTCTTCAGCGCACTCTGTAAGCTTCCTCTCCAAAAATCTGCTCATGATATCTGAAAAGGCGTTCAAGAATGCTTAACTGCAAACCCTAAGGCCCGAGTACAGAGTTTCAAAGGCAGTCTTTCGGATTCTAGCAAAGTACCAAATTATTTTTCCTGCATATCAACTTACCATTGACGATATCTGCGCAGGCAATGGATGACACGCCAGCATTTGTCGAACTAAAGCGTTCAACCTCAACAACCTCAACCTCAAGTAAACAAGCATAAAGTCTTTATTCTCAATGAAGCAACTTTTAGCTAAAACGGAAAAAACTTCAGTGGAATCCCATACGAAGGCGAAAAAAGTAGTTTCTCTCATCTCCTGCGTTTCCAATAACCGTTTGATAAGTCGCCTTCAAGTCTATTCTACAATTTGGCTGATACCGCTGTTGCAGCAAATCAAAAAGTGCAATCCTACGTTCAAGGAGTTGGAAGTAAGGTCATACAAATTACTTATCTTTCAAATCGCATTTTCAGATAAATTGGTTACTCTCACGACAGGAACGAATGCCAATGTTCGGGCTCTGTATCTCTTCTTATTTGCAGCGTTAACAGTCGTTGTCTGCTGCATCGGATTGCAATACATTCTTAATAATGTAACATACAACACTTTTGTTGGTTTGGGTTTAAGCAGTTTGTTAACCTAGGCAAAAGAATCCAGGAAATACCTTACAAACCAGGAAAAGAAAAGGAAAAATTTATTAATGCGAACCGAAAGTCAGCAACAGCAGCAACAACAGCAGCAGCCACATGTTCAAGGTATAAATGAAGCGAGCGCTGCGCTCGATGCTCATCAACGTAAGCATTAGCAGAAACTTTTTTCATATGAATACACATTCTTTTCATTGTCCATCTCAGAGGCCTTGTTGGTCTAGATGTTGGCGTCTATATAAAATAGCTACATAATATTGATAGTCTGCCTTTATATAATATGAAGGGAGCGCGTTACAGATCTTATCCACCCTCAAAAGAATTTTTTGCATTATAATATTGGGAGTTCAAGGAAAAATTGAGGACATACACCAAAGAAATGCACCGATAATGCATAATCAAATTGACTATTAAAGTCTAACTTCGCTGGAAAATGCAACAATTCTCCATAAAATCAGCATTATTGAAAAAATCCTTCTTATTTAAATTATTCGCTATCGATCGAGCGTCACTTTGAATAGAGTTTGTCCAATTTTTACTGCTATATTTTGTGAAATTTCGTAATAATCTTCAACAAAAAGCCAAGTTCCATTGGTACTTTGTTTCCCATCATATCCATCAATGACGACCCAGCCTTTGCTCTCTTTGTATACTATTGTGAATTGGTATCTCGAAAGCGTGTTCACATCAAATTTGATTTCACAGTCACTCACTCGACCAACTCTGATCAGCTTGTCCGTTGGTCTGAATGTATAGACTTCATCAGCTTTGGGCCCATCCAAGAATTTCAAAACAATATTTTCATTCTCCTTTGAGTTACTTGATGGGCGGCTAATCGACAAGAGTATATGCGAATCTGCAAATGAAATAATATACCCTGTTTTGAGTGCGGTCTCTTGATCAACCTTAACAAAAGTGCCTGAACCATCGCCAAGATCCTTGAGATAATAAGATTGAGACGCTGGGTCATATTTAATCATACAATGACGACTACCAACAGTTGGATCATTGAGCACGACATCGTTATATGGCGACTTTTCTGAGTCTTTATCAGAGACGATATATTTTTGGCTACCAAAGAATGTAATTCCATCTGCTTGCTGGCGGCCATTCTCTGTGATTCCAAGCGGTCCAATCTTTATTTTTCTATCCAGAGGCAAAATATTGCCCTCTACAGGTTTGAGGATCAACCAGGGTGCTGTTAAAACACCGTCTGAAGCGGGTTTGAGATTCTTGCGAAGGGTTGCTTCATTTTTTGTGGTCTCAGTCTTTGAGGTTGCTTGCTGTGGGCGTTTTGATACGACAATGGATACCTTGTCATCAGCTCGAGTTGAATCTGTCTGGCAACACCCGCAAATGAATGATTTAATATTGATCATTTAACAGGTATATTTTTAATATCCGAAGCAGAGGCATCTAGAGAGCAGAAATAAAAGGATAGCCTTTTTAAATAAGCAAATGCTATGTAAACCCAGTGAATCATTCAACATGTTGAAGTCATATTTCGATTTTATTATGACAAAACATAATTTTTTGATTGATCATACGATCAAAAGAGTGAAATGGAATTAAATGCGGGAACACCTAAACTATCGAGCAAATATTTGGCAATTTCTTTGCAGCATAAAACATAATTGGTCAGCAGTCATAAGTCACGAGTTAAAATAGAGCCAGTCCGAGTTAACAATGATGTGGTTAGCATTTTTTGTATTTTCAGAGTGTTCCAACGCCGAGCAATTCGATGCAAAAAGTACTTGAGAAGATTGCATAAACCCTGATAGAAACTGATCTTGCAAAAAATAATTATTAGCAATCCGTTGCATTCAATAATAACACAGTTTTAAGCGTTTTCTTTTTTCTTTTTTTTGGGACTGTTTTGCAAAAATGATACCTACCAACATTTCGGAGCTCAATTGGGTTCCATTCTGGATGCCAATAGCGTGATTTCGCCTTCGAACCAACAAAATATTTTAGGGAGAAGGAGTGTAACAGTTTTCCTAACTGCATCTCTTACTTTATAATGCAGCGCATTCGAGTTTAATAATTAATAAATAAACCTCCGTTATATTAATCACCTTCGCTCCGCTCGCAACATGTTCAAGAACACCTACCAATCAGGATTCCTTTCCATTCTTTACAGTATTGGGTAAGACAGCAACATTGCTTCAGCTCTAATCAGCTTTATAGATCCAAGCCTCTCCAAATCTGGGACAAGCAAATTAGGAACGGACACATCAAAAGATTAACTGACCCTGATATTCAATCAAGCGTCCTCGAAATCATGGGAACCAACGTGTCTACGAGCTTTATCACGGCCCCAGCGAATCCAAAGGAAAATCTTGGAATTAAGCTTCCGTTTTTGGTTATGATTATCAAAAATGTAACATTCTTTCGTAACTTCTTAACTAACCACCCCCTTTCCTCAGCTGAAAAAATATTTTACGTTCGAAGTCCAAGTACTTGACGACAAGAACGTCAGAAGAAGATTCAGAGCGTCTAACTATCAGTCTACTACAAGAGTGAAGCCATTCATCTGTACTATGCCTATGAGACTGGATGAGGGATGGAATCAGATCCAATTCAATCTTTCTGATTTTACAAGAAGAGCGTACGGTACAAACTACATAGAAACGTTACGTGTGCAAATACACGCCAACTGCAGAATCAGAAGAATCTATTTCTCAGACAGACTCTACTCCGAAGAGGAACTCCCACCAGAATTCAAGCTTTTCTTGCCTGTCCAGGTAAAATTCTCTGATGAAACTTTATCTAATTATGTTTTTTATTAGAAACCTCAACAGTAAGTCCTGGCAACTTGACAGTTGCAGCAACAGCAGCTTGAGGGAACATTTTAAATTTCTGGTTCACTTGATTTTTTGAGATATGTACTTGTTGTTGCTTTTTTAACATCTACCTACCTCAATACTACAAAACAGCATTTACATATCTTTAATCTATCCAAGAAGATAATATTTGATCTCTCTAGTCTTTAGGTACTGAATTAGATTTAAGAAATGATCAAATAAATTAATAGGTTGGCAGGCATTCTAAACTTTCATATTATATAATAATACATGGAAGTAATGAGAATAGAAATTGTCGCTTGTCATGGGTCTCTGAGATTGAGAGTAAATCCTGCAGGGAAATGAAAGGTGATTTGTAGTTTTGCTCAGTTTTTTTTAATGGTAAAAGATAATTAATTACATTAGGCATTTGGATATTACTAGTCCTTTGGGCATAACTAAACATATAAAATAGATCAATGCAGCAATTATTAATTTGTCATGTATTAAAAAAAAACCAACCGGCAACAAAATTAACGGTTCTAATTATTCGTATCTTTATTAGTAAGCAAGCGTCTCAGACACTGCTTGAATTAGCGGATTATCGACATTTTGGTATTCTTTAGAAATTTATGCTATAGAAAGCCATCCTTTTGATTAGAGGGACAAATTGACCGTAAGGACTATTACGGATACCATCTTTCACCTTTTTTACAGCTAATATTGGATCTTTGGAAATAGCGGTTCGCATCACCTAGTTTTGAGGGCATAAATTAGGTTCATTCCACCACAATAGCTACCTGAAATTTGATGATGGGTTTGATACATTTGTCTCAAGTTTTCAGTATCATTTAATTGATTATGACTACCTTTAAAAGCCAATCTTGGGTCTCTCGTGGAGTTGCTGCTTCCTACCCCTTTCCCTCCTAAGCCTTCACTTGTAAATTCTCTTGCAGCTCGCCCATGGTGAGAATATGGATATTCAGATGGGTTGTAATGGGCACATTGCTCTTGGTTCGACAAAAGATCTTGTATTGCTCTGGAACGAGCCGAGTTGTTTGAGAACTGCTGGAGATTATGAGTCCCAAATTTCATAGGAACTTCCTCGATGAGTTCTTGCTGAATTTTCTCGAGTTGCGACTGCTCTGAAATGAACGGCTCATATCCTCTTGAATTGAGAGTATGTGCTCCTTTTGAAAAATGAGCCTTATTCAAGTCTGGTTGGGTCTGGAGATTCAAGTAATGCTGAACTCGTAGCGAGTCATCATCAACATCATTTTCAGATAAGTTTTGCTCCAATAAGCCCTGCAGTACTGATTCAATTTGCTTGATTCCTTTCTCCAGAATGCGGTCTTGGTTCAACTGAAGTGTATCGGGGACATCAAACTGCTGAATAGTATCATTGAAATTCTGGTTTTTTAACCCGATCACCAAATTAAGCATGAGAAGCTGGTTCATCATTTCAAGCTGAGCTGCAATACTATTTCTGCTGGATTCGTCTTCCATTTTCGTTAGTAGAGACTGCATCACGGTGTCTTCATTTGGAAAATTGTTTGCAGTTTTTGGATCATTAGTGAGACTGTGCAAATCTTCTGTTTTGATTATTTGAGCCTCATTCTCTTCCATTCTGACCTTTTTGGAGGGGCCTTTATCAAAATTAGATATATTTGGTTTAGTTAGACCCCCTTTAGGACAGATGTTAGATTGTATCGCTAAAAGCCCAGCTGTTCTTGTCAATTCACTAGCTCGTACTCTTGTAGGCGATCTTTCTTTGGCTTGAATTTTGGCATTAAATTCAGACTCATCTTGAGGTTCTCGTTTCGTCAGGACAGACATCATTTTGAATTTGGAGCACGAGAGACGAGGATAAACTCTTTTATAGTGTGCTCTGAATTCGTCCTTATAAAGAGAATCAAATCAGCCATCTCGGAAATTTAGAGCTTACAATATTCGTGATCTCTTCGAAATTGGAAGGGATTAGTTTCGTATCGTCTAAGAAGATAAGAGCACTGCTCTGGATGCTCTCCAACTGCTCTAAGATCTGTTTTATCAATTGTGATTAGAAGAGCCGAAGAATGAAAAATTTTATCACCTTTTTGCTTTTTATCGTTTGAGAAGGAGTTGTGCTTTTCAGAAGTAATATCAACGGGACATTCTCTATGTGCTGGTTTTTTGGAGGAGTGGAACTAAAACGACTCTCATAGAGGCAATCTTGAATCTTTTCGATTAGTTTTTCATCCTATAATTGAAGTTACGGTATTCTCACCCAATTAACAAAATTGACCTGCTCTGTCTTGAAGATGTTCGTGTTGTAGTACAAGCTTATAGCATTTGCGAACCGTAGTGCTAAGAAAAGGGGATGTTTGACCTTGCAATTATCTCTCAGCGGATTATATCAAATAGGGGGTACTTTATGTCTGATGTTCGGAGCGGTAAAGTAATTCACTAATCCTTCAACACTATCAGTGATCTCTTCTGAATTATAATCTTTGCGCTTGTTGTCCCTTTTTACGAAGGACTTATCAAGATTTTCAGGAAGGAACGGATCGATCAACGATGAGAAGTTACTCGTCTATGCAGATTATCAGTACTGGAAGTAAATGGGTAGGATGAACCCTTATTTTGAGATTGTCACGTGCAGCTTTTCTAGAATCCACAAAAATTGGGGGTGAAATGAAGGATTTGAGTATCAGAGCGGGATCATCAGCAGTGTTGCTATCCTCCATACTGATTTGGGCGCATACAACTAGATGAAACTTTACGCTCTAGCAGAGTTATTAAGCAAAGTGTTGCCATGAAGGAGGAGGATACATCATTATTATAAGAGGTAGAGGCGAATTTCAGGGCGGAAAAATAAGCTTCATTGTCGTTCAAAGGTTTCTTGCTTTCTCCTTTGATTCCAACGTCAAGGAGGTGGAAACTCTCAATTGGCTCCATTAGGGCTTTGACACAGTAAATTTGTATCTGAAGAGGGGCGAATATTAGCTAAGCGATATTATAGCGCATAGGTACGTATATGCCTTTAGGAATTGGAAGTTTTTCCTGGGTCTCAGGGTCATAGACCTAACATTTTTTGGGGTCATTCCCAGAAACGTTACTCAGCAATTTACTTCTACTCGAACTCGGATATTAGGAATATTCCAGCTCTTATGCCAATTCCAACCAAGGTCTTGTGAGTATTTAAAATTCTTCTCCGTTTCAATTGCGATTTCAACTTTTGATTCTCTTCCCTTAAAATCGGTATCAGAGGCCGTTAATTTTGTTTTAATACATCTCTTTTCGGGTCAGTTAAAGCTACAGATGGCGAAAAATTCAGAAAAGAAATGCTTCCGTCTTCAGCAATTTGCCTGAAGTCATAGACGCAAGGAATCCATTCCCATTTTTGAGAATAACCTATGATGTGGATAAATCAGATTGAGAAGTAGCAAAAAAATTTGAAACTAGAGCCTAGAATCAGAAGAAAAAGATTACCTGGATTAGAATCCATTGATTGTGAGTGATGAGTGTATATTGTTAGAAGTTTGTAAAAATTTATTATAGAGAACTCTCCCTTCTAATTATTTAAGAAACTTTTTGACCATGTGTACTCGATAATTGCTGTTTATTCTATTTTTATTGTTTCCGTAAGTATCCAGTATTAATGTGTTTCGATATTCTGGATCACTTCTTGAATTATTTGTAGTTGATTATGTAGGCTTCTCAGACATTATTTACCCGGAGATAAGCAATAACCTTGTATCAAACTAAGTTTTTTCAGACTAAGTACATTAGTTAGTCTCTGGTCTGAGCTTACCATAGCAAGAAGCAGCAGCATCCATTAAAGATGAAGAGCAATGACGTTCTTTGTACTTAACGGTCCAGTAAAACTCTAATCTGACTGTAACGGGGAAATTTTAAATCCAGTGAATCAAGTATTCTTATTTTACTTCTGCGATAAAAGAATAATTCGAATAAGGGGGATTGCTTCTCTTTCTGGTAAATTTAGGGAGCTTAGGACGTGTGATCATGGAATTTATTAAAGACAGAAACGTCTTTAGAGTCCAAATTCTTCCATGGAAATTTGTTGGAAATAGTGCCTTTTTGCTATTAGTTATCAAGTAAGAAGCAAAGGCACTCTTAACAGTAGAAAAAATATAAATGAACTCAATTCGAATAGCATCTGTATGCTTCATTGATTGAGGGTCGTTTGGGGGGGGGGAGGGGAGATGGACAAAGTTAATTCTGAGATCTAGTTGATTTCTATTTCCACTGATTTCATAACAAAAATACCCTCTTAAGTGGATAAAAAGCATGTTCTCTTGATTTGAAGATAATAATTGAGTTACCAGTTGTTGCATCCTCTATTTCGAAATTCTATAAACGGCTAAGCCAGCTACTGAGAATTTATGTTTGAGTTTTCTTTATTAACGCAATCTAACCAGTACGGATACAGCAAAGAGAATTGCATCACCTCATTTCAAGACGGTGTGTGTGTGTCTCTATGAATAGATGAAATTCTGTTTGAGATAGAAAGTGTTTGCTAGTATAATTTAACCTCCAGCAATTATGCGAATAGTAATATGGCTACCTTACTTTCTTGCTTGTGCTCTGGGACGGTGAGCCTTCTTTCATCTACTGATTAATTCATTCTGAACTAGTGTACCAGCCAAGCTCATCATAGCGAATTATTTCAAGAGGGGATGACTCCAACGAAATTAATATGCATATCCTCATCGTTGTTGTTTTAGTTCATAAATGATATTTTTGGTCCTCCAACTCACTCCTGCTTTAGATCACTAAGGTTAATTGAATGAAAAAAATCTTAAACATAAAGATAGGAGGGTTCGTGTTACGAAGGAGTGGCTGTAGAGATTTCATCCTCAACAGATTAAGGAAGCATGACAGCTCTCAAAACATCTCAGAGTAATGTCCAGATTCGTCCAAGAGCAGCAGTAATCCCGCCATTGATTCTTGTGGAAGAGTTGGAGGATACGGCCATGACTCAAATAGAATCTTATTGTTTTTGATGAAGACATCTTATCATTGCAGTCTTTCGCTTTTGATCCGTTTATAAAATTTCTTTTATCTCATCGAAAATTTGAACAAAAATAACAACATTTAATTTGCAAAGTGAGGAAATTCGGATTGGAAGACAGGGTTATTTATCCAGCGGCTGAAGCATTATTTACAACAATAAATAATATGTATTACAAACTTTTACAGAAAGAAAATAACAACTGTCTCTCTATAAAAATCAGAATTGGCCCCAATGTTTAATATCCACAATTATAAAAAACATCAAAGCAATATGTACATCCAATTTTATATTTTCCTGTGCTTTATTCGCCTCTGATCTATCACGATCAGATCAAGTTTTATAATGGACACTGACAGTCCCAAAAAAAGAGAATTAAATAGAGGTCAATGCGCGACCAAATCTTTATTTTATTAGTTCCACTCCCACTTTAGCTCAACCATTGGAGCTGGGAAGTCTTTGGGGCATTCTAAGCAAATCAATTATTCTTCATCGCTTGCAGAAGCGAGTGATTGCAATTTCTTTAAAAACTACAATGAAATCATTAATAATTGTTCCGCAAAGATAGAAAAATACTTGTTGCGTTTCGCGTTCGATGAACACATTGGTTTCACAAAAATGCTGCAGACTATGTTTCACTTTGAGAGCAACGCCTTCTTCATAAGAAACCATCTATAGAACCCCACTGTTAGCAAAAGATTCAAAACTTTTTTTGCGGTACTCTTTCATCGGCTCTATCTGAATTGGTTGCAATGAGTAATCCTAAGAAATTAGATTCTCCAATGCATTTCTTCACTTTAACAATTTCGCTCTCAATCTTATCAAAAGATTCTCTGGACGTCATATCATACACGAAGACGTAGATTGAACATCGCCTGTAGTACACTATGCAGGAAAAAATCTGTTAAAATTCCAACTATTTCATTGGCATTTACACTCGAGGAGCCTTTCATACGAATCATTGTCATCGGCAACGAGTTCTCGAATCCAAAATTGTATCGATGTCTCGGTCGTTGGAGTTGTTGTTTTGCGAATGATTAAATCCAATTTATTCCTATTTTATTGAAAGGAGTTATTACAGGACAAAAGCATAAAAACCCACTTTAAAGGTGTCGCATCTGCATCGCTCAAATCAGGGAATTGGCTGTTAATTAACGCGTGTTTGCCAACATTTAACGCACCAAGGAGCATTGCATTAATTTTAGTTTCTTTAACCGTCTTTTCTGGTTCCATATCGAAATTCACAGCTGAATCGTCAAACATATCAATTGTATAAATAGAGGGGCTGTTTTCTCTTCTATCTCCACTTAAAAACTCCTCGTTTTCTTCAAAGTCAATGTCTCGGTGACTCTATTGGTCAATTTAGTGAGCAAGGATTCGAAAGAAAATATTCATACAAATGAGAAATCCTCAATATATGTTTGAACTGGGCTTTCAATGTCCCTATTGGTCCGGCCAACAGATTTGGGGGATCTGCTCTGATTCCTTTCGTAGAAGTAGTTTTCTTGGTTCTGGCTCTCAATTGCGATCTAATTCCGTTAATCGAGTTTGAATTTCAAAATCTTACTTTTATGAATTCTTCATTCGATTCCGCATGGTAGGCGCAGCTTCTTCTTCTCATTTTTGTAATTTATTTGGTAGCTAAAGCGGCAAGGTAGGGTGGAGCTGCCTTTTAAATCTTACTTTGTTTTGAATTATAAAACTTTAAAAATGACTCAAGCTTTAGAATGTTTTGATTTTTTATTAAAGAAATATCTTGGCTATGAGAATCCGTTTGATTTTATATAATTGATTAAATTTTTTCTTCTATTAAGATTTGAAATTCAAAAAGAAAAGCTCGAACTGAAATAAAACATGAAACAACCTAGTATTGAAATCATTGTCGACAATGTGTGCCTCGATTAACGAACTAAGAAAATTCGCAAAGTTGATAAAGAGTGAAATATTTGAGTAGACGTTATCGATTGCAGCTTGCAAGAGTCGTATTCGTTAGGGAGAGGTAATTAGCACTAACTGTGTCTGACGAGTGAATGAGAAATATATATATAGAGTAATAGAGGACTACATTCATAACTCGGAGCTCAAGAGCACCGTTCTCATATTTAATACAGAGATAGACTTCATAATTGGCAATTCATTTCGATTGACAGAGACAAAATGCGCTGATCCGTTCTTAGGCGCGTTTTCGAATACTGAAATAATTAAATGATAAAGTTTACGAGTGGATTTCGCATCACTGAGTCTTAAAACTCGATCAGTTTATTCGTTAAATTGTAGCAGTGCAGTTAATAATTTTTCCCGAACTGTTCCCAGAAGATATAACCGCTATCCAAATCACTCATTTCGATTTTCGAAGGATATTAGATAAACGATTCATAGAAACTCGCTTCAAAGAGTATCCTGGTTGTTCCTCTGAAACATTTGGAAGACTATTTAAGTTATTTATAAAGTCCTAACATAAAAAGTTCAAAAGGGTTCTCCCCAACAATAGTATAACTTGACATATTGAGAAAATTTGAAAGTGTGTCCCAAGATTTTAGATTTCTTAGGCAGATAAGGCTCGAGATGAATTATTCAATTAGCTGGCTCTCCAATTTTCTTGAGAAACCAGACCACAAAAACAATTTACTGTTGACCTAAAAGTTACTTGGAATTGACGAAAGCAAGCACTGTTGACTAGAGGAATTTCCCTTCCAAAGTGAAGATGGAGGAAAATGAAAACCAATAATTTTGAATGCAATTCAACAATCAAGGCTCATATCTAATTTCATACTTAGGCGCGCGCCTGTATGAATCTGCTTTGCTGGATTTGCTACAGAGTACCCACCACTCAATGTGATTATGGAGATAATTTTGCAAAATTTTCAAGGAAAATGCCACCTAATTAATCTGACCTTTCATACCTCTCCAGGATATGCTTTTATCTCCTGGTGCTTCGAATTCATTTGCTTTAAGATCACGAAATTGAAGTTTCACAAATTAAAGGCGGAAGTTGATGTGAAACTTTGTCGGTTCGATCGCAAATTAAACGTTCATTTCAATTAATTCGAAATACACATAAAAACTACTTTAACATGAACGCTAAAGTGACCCATCAGCCAGCAATAGGTAACAACCAATTACTTTTCTCAACTCCTCCTCTTAACAATACTCTCTTCAAGGAAAAAGCAGCCAGGTCGCAAAACCTTCAAACCTTAAGCTTAATCTTGATCTCGGTAAACTTGAAACAAGAAACCAAATTCCTTCCACATCTCAGCAGGGAGTGTCTACTGCCAGTAAATTCTGCTCAATTCATTCGTTAGTTAGCACTCCTCTAGAAAACGCCTCTTCGACTCAATCTGCGAGCACGTTCGGGTACATGAATCAACTTAAATTAAGTCCCAAAGGGCAAAATGGGCAACGGTTTATCGATACAACCCCAGTGAACAACACACCGGAGCTTCTCGTTCAAAATGTGTATCCTTTAACAGCGAAAGGCAGTAGAGACCAAGGAACTCTGTACAGTCAACTTCACGACAAGGGAAGGAAATCGCAACAGCACCAAACTTCAAGTTGTAAAGAAAATCTCAATAAAGGTGCATCGATACAATCAACTCAAATACTGCTCTCACGAACCAATTCTCCCAAAGCTGATGATGCAACAAAAGGGGAGATTATTATTCCTAACGATTCCGTTCCTCAATCAAAGCAAAGCGCGCGGACTGACTCTCAAAAGCATGGAACTGCAGGAGCTCTCGCAAACACTTTAAACGGTATCTATAGTCCGCAGGCTCGGAAACAAACTCCAGGCCTGGTCTCAAATAAGCAGGCTGTTCAGTCCTTCGAACCGACTGTGACTTCGGCTAGAAGAAACAGCAAGACTGGACTAAAGGATCAAAATCAATCACGCTCTAACGCAGCCGGACGTCAAACAGAACTGCAGAACTTTTTGGAAGGCATTACGGGTGCTGATCAAGACGTTATCAAAGGATCTCAAAGATCAAGTCTTAAAACTGGCAATAACTCGACAGCGGGGTATCAGCGGGTCCCCTCTCCTAAGACTACTTCGCAGTATCAAGAAATGATAAAAACTCTTTCTAACAAAAACCAAGAGCTCGATTCTTTGGGCAAAGAAAATGCAGAATTAAAGGCGACTTTAGGCTCACTGGCAAATGAGCTCCGAGAGTTAAAAAAAATGAAGATGCAGATGGCAGAAAAAGATAAGTTAATTGCTCAGCTGAAATCAACATTGGGTGGCAAGTCTCAGGATTCGCAAGAAATTGAAAAAGATTTTAATATTAAAGCTACTCTGGATCAATTTTCAAAAAATCATTCCGTCCTCGATCAAATCAGCAAAGAAGGAATGGACGAATTATTAAGTCAACTCAATAAGCCAAATTCCAAAGAAGGACCAAGGTCACCTGATAAAAAATTATCTCTGCTTGAGATGTTAAAGCATCATAGCAGCAATGCCCAAGGATCAAATCCTAAAAAACCTGTGTCTTCGTACATGCTATCCAATTTGGAATACAGAACTGAGCGCAATTCTAACCCAGTCAACGCTATCTCGCCAGGTCAATTGTACCAACGAAATTTTAGTACGACCTTAGAAACTAGCAAAAGGAAATTGGAGTCGCCTTATTATGAAAACATCCTCGGAGCCAAGAGAGAGCCAACTGGAAACGAATTTTCCAATCATAATATTCAGAAGAAACAGCCTGAATCCCGAGGGAATATAAAGAAGCCTCTGCAAATGCAGCCGAGCAATGGTGGCAAACAAACCCCAACTAATAGTCAAAGTTTCAAGAAAGGAGAGATCTCAGAGGTGCTGAGGAAGAGTAGTACTGGAAGAGTTGGAGGTCTTCAGATAAAGAATGAGCTCCAATTTGAAAAGAGTCCTGCAATTACGCCGAATACTACTACAGGGACAAGTGTAGATCCAACAAAAAGAAAGTTTTCACACGATCCAAAGGGTTCCTGCGGAGCCACGAATACGGCCACGCCGTGCGACAGTGACCACACCCATCCTACGTCAGTCAGAGGAGAGAAGAGTTACAGACAAAGCAGCCTTGAGAAGCCTCTTGATATAGCAGCAGGGCTGAATATGATTAAGGAGCGAATTAAGATGATGCTAATTAAGCATCGCGAGCACCATAATACTTTGAAGCAGACCAACGCTCTCATATTAGAAAAGCTGGAAAAACTAGCTATTGATCAAAGCTCTTTGGCAGCCTAAACCGATGTTAGTCTATCCAAACTTGTTCTTAATCTTCAAATTACAATTTTAAATATTGATAATTGACTTTTGAAAAAGAAAATTGTTTGAAAAGCAGTAAAATTTGATCTGTTATCATTAAAATCAACTCCACGATTTCAATACGTGAGCATCAAATTAATAATTGCGGATCATACTTTCCTCTAAATATTGGGATGAAAGTAAATATTATTTTGAGGAGCTTTTGTTCCTCTTATTCCAAACTGCCGAGGGTAAAAAAAGATTGTAAGTATTATTCTTAGTGATGAGAAGAGCAGCCAGAATTTGTCCATAATCAAGCGATGAAGAAAGTTTTAAATTTTTCGATTGGATATGCCAGGAGATAAGAGTATTCGGCTCCCATAGTACCTCACCTAGACTATCTTTAAATTGTTTATTATCCAGCGCTGGAGATTTCTAAACAAACTCAGGCAAAGTGCTCAGTAGTTAAACCCCTTGGAAAAACCCTTTTTTTATATCCAAAAGCAAAGACCAGACCTCTTTGTTTTCTTCCAATGATACTTGTAAAATTTCTGCTATGAATGAGAGTTGTAAACATTGCAGCATGATAGATTCCGATATACTTGAAATTTGTAGAGATTTGAGGGAGCTGATTCAAAAAACCCCTGCCATATATATTGTCGAATCATAGTGCCAAATTAAAATACAGCATATAATCACCTGAAAAATTCGATAAAACCAAGAAACTTAGATCAACATTCCTCAAAAACGAGAGTAATCTTATTGGGCTTTGCCAAATTAGATGAACGGTTCCCAGGCACCAGAGATGAATTCAAATACTCCATCCAGCATTCTTGTTTATAAACCAGACAAACCTGAACGCCATGATGATAATGCTCTCACTCAATCGTCTCTTGATGAAAGCTTCTCAGTTAACAACCATTCAAGAGCCAGAGTGCATTCGATCCTGAAAACTCGAATATCAGCAATCCCAGATCCTGCAACTCCGAAGCGTAGAGACACTTATGGTTCGCAAATAGTCACTGGAAGCAAACAGCATCATATCCAGTTCAAACCAGAGTTATGCGAAGTCAAAGAGGTAGAAAGTTATAAAGCATACAATCTGGATAGCACAGGTACTTGCTGTTTGTGCGGAATATTTTAATTTGAAAGCGAAGGCAACGGAATTAAACTACATTGTGGAGTATACTTTTTTTTTTTCTTCAAATGTGCATTCCTATTAAAGGAGAGTAGAAGTTTTCGTTGTGTGTGTGTCTTGGCGTGAGTTTTCAAGACTAGATTTAGAATGTAAATATATATAGTTTCTGTTAGGCTTGCTTGGCGTGAGAATAATGAAAATAACCATTGCTCTTACATAGATAAGAAGCCGCTAGAGAGATCCTCTGAAATAGCTGGAGTGTGACACGAACAGTGTTGCAATGGTATATTTCATGTTATAATGATTTTGGAGAAGTTTCACAATAAGGGGCTATAGAAATTTATTAAAAAAACTGTACAACACAAAGAGAAGGCTTCAAGAACGAGTTAGAAAGCTTTTCAGCTAATCATATTTTTATTAGAAATGATTTTGAAACTGAAACAAAGTATATCAGACCTTTTTGGGCTCAATACTCCAGTTAGCAGCAAAATGTCAGCACAAATTTTGATTAAAAAAAAAGATAAAGAGGTATTTTGAATTTGATAATTTGATATTAAAATCAAAATAAGAAACGGAAGATGTTTGATCCAAGTCTCATTCCTCCTCCCACAGAGAAGGTTGATAAACTGCTCCAGAAAATTCTAATAGACAGCCGAGCATCAAAAGACCATTTAGAGGTAAAACGCATCTCATGAAAACAGAAATCAATGAACTGAATTAGGTTGTGAACAGAACGTTGGAATACTCACAATGGAAAATTACAGATGCTATCAAGAAGGCTCCAACAGTCTCTGAGTACTTCAATACACTCTGGGAAGCTCAAGACATTAAAGACAAAGCCCGAGAAGTAAGACGATTTTCTTTTGCGTTATAGATTTAATGAAAAAGATTGTTGCTGGCGCGATTAAAGAACGAGAGAAAAAGTACGAAAATGAGATAAACAATGGTGAAATCATAGTCAGCGAGGTAAATAACCCATTTGAATTCAGCTTTGAATTATTCAACCTACCTTCTCTTCCAATCTCCTTATTGAGCTGACTTATTGACATTTCTCTAGAACCCAGTCGACATCGAAGATGTTATCCTGCCAGAGTCGAAGATTGGGAAGTACACAAGATACCGTTTTGAGGAAAAAGCAAAGGATTTAGCACGAGTGACCGAATCCTTGGACGCAAAGCGACATCTCACATTGGAAACTCAAAACAATGACTGCTCTGACATAATGAAGTATGTGACCAAGGCGACAGCAACAACCACAAACCAAGGAAGCAAGCAGATCCGTCAACTACATTATTCGTCTGCAGGAACTTTAATGATAGGAGCGAGCGCAGAAATAGATCTTATAAAGCAACAACAGGCTGGAGAATTTGTGAAGAGGCTGCATGAAGAAAAATCTCAATTCGAGAAAAAAATCAAGGAAATTGAAGCTGACCTTGAACGAAGGGAACAAACTCAGACGAATCAACTTCGTGAGCTTGAAGAGAAAAAAGAACTTGAGCGATTAAAGAAGAAAAAAGAAAAGCTAGAAAAAAGCTTAAAAGAAATCAGAGATCGCGCCGAAGCCCGTGTAAAAAGCAAGGAAGAGTGGGAACAACTTTACAAAGCCCAAAAAGAGAAAAAACCTTTGCATGTCCTCCTCGAAGAGCGCTACCAGAATGAACATGTGCTGCCAGCTCTCGAGATGCGAAAACAGAGACTAAAGCATATTCGTGAGTTTCATAAGCCGCTTGCAAAGGAGGAACTTCTTGAGCATGAGAAAAAAGTTCAAAAGCAGTTCGAAGAGGCACACGCAAAGAGGTCACAACAATACCAAAGATCTACTAAAAACCTGCCAGTTGTCCTTAGCCCGCTGATGGCAGAGATATTGGAGCAAGAAAAAATGAAAAGCGCTGAATTGGCGCAAGAGAAAAAGCGGCAGCGAGAAGAATTCGAAAAATTCAAGAATAAAATCAATAGGCAAAAAGTTTCTGTTGACCCTGCAAAAGAGGAAGAACTAAAGAAATTAATTCAGAAAGAGGAGCAAGCACGGAATAAGAGGTCAACTAAAGGAGAGGACCCTCCGAAAGAGCTTGATGAAAATGAGCTCAAGATGCAGAGAACTAAGAAGCTCCAGAATCTAATCATTGCAAAGAATATGAGGAAATACGAAACTCTTGAGCAAGAAAGGCAAGCAAAAAAAGAGCTGAATAAGAGTGCTTCTGGATCGATGTATCCAAACTACTGGAATGATGTGAAAAAGAAACTCAATATTCATTCGAATATGGATGACTGGAAAAATATCGCCTCCTCTAAAGACTTGTCTTTAAAAGCGAAGACAGATCAGATCATGATTGAGGCTGAAAAACTCGAAGAAAAAGCAAAAATGAAAGAAAGAATGATGAGGGTAAAGAAAGGTAATAAAGGCGATGTGGGTCAGTTTGCTAACGAAGCTGATGAGATTGATAAAATGTATATAAACTCAATAAAAGCCAAGCTATCGTTATTGAATGACGACGGCTATTTGGATTGGCGTGAAGGAAAGAGTCACAACGACTCCCTGATGAGTAAGGCAAGAAGCCCCACTGAAAAAAATTTGCGAAATATCCGTGGTCAAGACCGAGAAAATTCTCTTCCTGATGTGGGCTCCAATCCCAAGTCTACAAAACACCGTGACAGTGCGGAAGCTCTTCATGGCAAGCATCTCCCTGATATGAACGCTAGATCCAAAAAAAACTTGGTTCCCAAACAGGATGAAGAAGAGCTCAGAGGAAGAAATAATCATGTAAACGATCATGCTCAAGATGAAGATGAAGTATATTAGAGTGCAGAGTTACTAAAGGCTTTTGTTCGTAATAATGATTGCCATTCTATGTTTCTATACAATCTCTTTCGAGGCAATACACATAGCAATAAAGATTTCTTAAATGATAATTCAATCATTCAACAAAGATAGCAACAGCAATAAGTGTTAGATAATCAACTAGGCGATTGATGATAATAACTACCGCAATTTCTAGTATGATAGGGAAGACTATTTAGGGCAGATAGAATGAGGCTTCTTTGAGTATCGCTGTTGGCTGGCAATTGAGGAAATTGGCTCATTAAAATAAAGTTCAGCACGTTTGAATTAGTAACAAAGAAATATTTGAGAAAGAATATTTTCTGAATTTTATCTAGATGGCTTATATTTCACATATGAGAATAAAGTATACGAGTGTCGCGCCTCTCATAGAAATTCGATACCATTCTCATCAACAACCTAGAAATCTTTAGTTCTTATTTCATTAATGATGTTAATATTGATGCATATAGAGTGGTATGCTAGGCTTACTTTTTTCAAACGGTTTAGAGGATTTTCCTTTACCTTGAGCCCTATTCTTGAGAGTATGCTCATAAAAAGGAGGATTACAAATAAGATGACAAGAAATCTCTATTAAAAGCCGATATTCGTGGTGGCTAGGTTCTGGTTACCTTAAACTTCGCAGTCAAAACAAATTGATTCTGATAAAATACTGTTATCTTTTAATATCAATAACATGCAAAGGAGAGATCCGAAAAGTATCAAAGTCCACAGCTCTATTCCTGACCACATCCAATCAATGGAGTCATATGAATTTGAGGAGAAAATGCCAGAGTTGCAAGTTCAAATCAATTTTTCTGGGAATCATGCTTCTACCTTTGAGCCATGGAAAAAAGAAAAGTTTGAATCGGTCTCAGAAGCAATTATTGATGAAAATGTTGAAAGAAATGGCCAGATGATTGATGAAATCGACAATGATATACAGAAAAGGTGTCGACAAGTATACGATTTAAGAAGAAGGAGTTTTCTAGCCTTCAATGAAAATAATTGTCAAGAGAACTTACTATTGACACTCTTCTTGGAGAAGGATTCATCATATCAAAAAATCCATGTTCCTAATCTCATCAAATTAGAAATAGGCTCATTTCAATTTATTCAAAACTTAGATGTCTCTAGCAGCTCCTTTGGAATAGCTGCTGTAAAAACACTATGTGCTGATTTCAGTTTCAGAAACTTGAAATTTCTCAATCTATCTGAAAATCTGCTCGGAAACGATGGAATCATGTATTTAGCGTCTAATTCTCACTGGACAGAACTCCAAACTCTTATACTTCAGAAGGTAGAGATCGACTATCAAGGAGCAAAGCATTTAGGGATGAATGAGAGTTGGAAAGCACTCATAGAACTTGACTTGAGTCAGAATCCTCTTATTGGAGATTTGGGAGCAATGAGTCTCAGTCTCAATAAATCATGGACTAATCTTGAGAGATTAATTCTTGGTGATTGCAATATACAAGCACTTGGAATAAAGTGTATAGAGCGTAACAAGAATCTGAGAGGTCTCGTTGCAACTAATTTCATGCACACAACGAATAAGGATGAGAAAAATCAAGAAATAGTGCTTAGAAAATTTAGTGGGATATCGGTACTAGGTGAGAATAAGATGATGAAAGAAGCTCTTAAAATTGGCTCTCATTCCAACAAATCCGAAAAAACATTCCTTGCCAATTATCTCCATCTTCTAAATAAACATCCTCAGGTTTTCAAAGGTCATCTTCGAGGAGGATTTCCTCAGGAGGAAAGTGAAGGTGCTCCTCAGCCAGTTTATTCGGAGTTACTTGCTAAATTCAGACTATATGAAGAAAGAGTATTCAGAGATACGCTTTTTGAAAAGGAGTCTCGTTTATATATCGAAACCTGCGGAAGCTCTTATACCCATTTCGAAAATTGTGATCAGTATAATAGAGACGATTTCGAAGGTAGTGAGACTTTTGATCTTGCCTTCAATATCAGAAGATATTTCCTCAACAGCAGCAGGAAGCCCGAGCCAAAAATTTTGCTTCTCTATGGAAAGGAAGGAATAGGAAAATCGTTCTTTTGCAAAAAGTTTCAGAGAGATCTCCTGAACGAGTGGAGAGATCCTTTATACCAAGATCCAAGTGAAACACAATGGTTTCCAATTTACGTAGATCTCTCAAGTCTCAAAAATCCTAAATCAGATGTTGTGTCTGAAGCGCTTACTAGAGAACTATCACTAACTCCAAAAGAGATCATACTTCTGCAAAATTCAGGACCAAACGACGCTCAGTTTCCGAATATATTATTCATATTTGATGGATATGAGAACATACTAGATTTCGATTCACTTTGCACATTAAAAGCGGATCAAGACTTCGCCAAAAGCAATTTCTTGTTGCTTAACAAAATCGAAAGCACGGGCTGGAGAAATGCTAAATTCATGTTGACTTCCAGAGAAATGAATCTTCCAGAAATCAAACAAAGAAAGTTTCTATTCGCCCCACTAAGAGCCGAAACATTTGGACTACATCCAATTTCAGAATCTTTCCTACAACGAAAGATTGCACCGTTTTCTGACTCACAAATCACTCGCTATCTCATCAAAACGTTTCATTTCAAAATGATCGACGAACTCGAAAAAAGTGAGAAAACGTCCTCAATACTGCTTCCTTCAGATTCTCCATCATTTCCTCTATGCGGTTTGGCTGGAAAACTCGAAAAAATGATTGATAATTACTCTTTGAGAGAGCTTGCTAGAACACCATTTATGCTATGGATTATGGCTGGGATATTGCTTGAAATTGCTTCTGAAGATCCAGAGCGAGATGAAGAAGACGTAACTCGACCGAAGACGCTAAGCAGGCGATTTTTAATTGAATGTTTTGTGAATAAAATCATAAAATCGGTCGCAACTAACAAGACACCATGCAACTCGAATATTCCAAAAAGAAAGCGATATAAAGAAGGAGAAAAACTATATCAACGAGTAAGAGAAATGATCTTTCAAATTAAGAAGTATGCACTTGAACTAAGCAATGTCACCAAAGAAGATGAAACAAAACCAGAAGTAGCAGCAGAAAATAATGAAGATGCTAGTTCCCTCCGAAAACTGTATCCTATTATTCTGCCTGATACCTCTAGTACCGTGAGGTTTCGCTGTCCTCTTTTGCTCGAATTTTTTGTAGCAAAAAGCATTGAAGAAGAAATTCTAGATATTGATGCTGCAATTGATGACCCTGAGGAAGAGATAGCAGACGAGTATATACTGAATCGAAAATATTTGACTCATGAAGTCCGATATGACCCAGTGTTTCTCTTTCTCTTCGAAGCACTGAAGGATGAAAAGTTGGAAGCTGGACAGCTGGTCAATCTTATTAGATTTTTAACGAAGAATAAGCAAACTTCGCACAAAAAGAAAAAAATGAAAGAGACGGGTCCTTTGAAAATAAAGACGGAGTTTGCAATTGCTGTTACAAATGCAATTACTCTCTTAAATGCAGCTCAATATGATTTTCGTAATATAGATTTCAGTGATATCTGTATCCCAGGCGCAAAATTAAGTTGTGGTAAATTCGAAGGGACAAAATTTACGAGAGCGAACCTAAAAGGGGTTGATTTTAGGGGCGCTTGGCTCAAGGATGCTAATTTGGTAATGGCAAATTTGCAAGATGCTATATTTGAAAATAGAGGCAAATATAGAGAACCTCTAACTTTTTGTAGTTCGCTCTATGATAAGAAGCGAATAAAAACGAAAGAAGTTAGTAGAAGGGTTCACTATATTTTGGATTCTGTGAGAGGCCATGTCATATCAATTCTTAACCCTCACCACATTCCCAGCGAAGGTGGAAACTCACAAAGTCGCTTTTGTTCATTCAGTGATCGACCCGATCCAACTCTGCTATCAATCGAAGGTGGTAATGAAAAAGGATTAAACGTTGCTGGAGCAATTGTGAATGGTGCCATCGGACTGCCTAAATACTATAATGTCTTCAAAAAGGAAAGTGGCTATGGAAAGTTTGATTATTCTCTCTCAAGAAAATTATTCCCAAGCAAGGTTCAGTACTCAAAGAAGGTTAAAGAATTGGAACTGCAAGGGAAGAATTTAAACGAGGCAGATGCTAAAATCTTTGGAAGTGATTTACTCTGGGTCAATTTAGAAACGATCAGATTGGCAAATAATCGCATCGGTGATCAAGGTATTTCTGTTATAAGCAAGAACAAGACCTGGACAAACCTCCAACTGCTGAATTTAGAAAACAATTCCATCAGTGCTGATGGAGCTGCTCATCTCAGTGCGAACACAACCTGGTCGAAGTTACAAGCCCTTTACTTGGGAAATAACTGTATCAGTGACAAAGGATCTGCAATGCTGAGCAAGATCAAAACTTGGGCCAAGCTAGAAGACCTTGACTTGCAAAACAACTCTATCGGTGATGAAGGAACCGTAGCGTTGGGAAACAACACGACCTGGCCCAATTTACAAAAATTAAATTTAAGCAATAACTTGATTAGTGATCAAGGAGCCACGGGTTTAAGAAAAAATAAGGTTTGGACTAAACTGCAAACATTACAGTTGACTGGTAACTCGATTCGTCGCAAAGGAGCAGCGGAGCTAGGTAAGAACGTGACCTGGGTCAACTTAGTCTCATTGGATTTGGGCAGCAACTGGTTTGGTCCTGAAGGAGCAGCAGAATTGGCTAAGAACTCGTCTTGGAAAAAACTTAAAACGCTCAATTTGGAAAAAAATTTCATCGGAGACAAAGGTTCCGCGGGTTTGGCTAAGAACAAATCCTGGACTGAACTTGAGACACTCAAGCTTGGACTCAATTCAATTGGTGCTGAAGGGGCTGCTGGGTTAAGTCAGAATGAAACGTGGACGACTTTAAATACACTAGACCTTGATAACAACTGGATTGGTAATGATGGAGCGGCGGAATTGGCCAAGAACAAATCTTGGATCAACCTGCAAGTGTTACAATTGAGGTTCAATCACATAGAATCCACAGCAGCCGATGAGCTGAGTGCGAATGAAATTTGGGCCGAGAGAAAACCATCGATTTTCATTTCCTAGAAGATTATAATTGATCGAATTGATGGAGTTTACGAATTTTGAAATGCTAAAGATAACATTAATATGTGATTTAGTAATTGCATCAAAGCTTCGAATCTTGAATAAGTTTCTCGGCATATTCGCTTGAATTATCAATTAACAGTCTTTTTTCATCTTGGAGAGTCTCCTATACTAATTTCATTATCTGATTTTCTCCTTCAAGGATTAATCAAGAGAGTAGCACTGAGCATCCTTATTTTCATCAAAATCAGCTTCAAGGAAACTGAATCTATTGATTTTCCTTCAGAAATAATTTTCTCCAAATAAATTGAAAAATGAACAGCTAAGTGCTAGTTCAAATTGGATATTTAGTTTTAATTGAAGTTCTGATGATCATTAGTTCAAAAATATGAAGAATGGAATTTTTCTCTACTAAATTTAACAACCCGGCAATATTTTCGGCTCGAAAAATACTCATTTAACAAAATTAAGATCCGAAGACTCCAGGATTCTTTTCAATATTGAGTTTGACAAACTTTTGGAATATTAATTTAATACTGATGAGATTTGCTAGACTTGCTTTGCAAGCGAATTTACCAATAATTACTCCTTGATAGTCGTCATGAGAAAAGGAGGGTTAGTTGCGCATGCGCTGAAGGGTAACCGACAACAATCTGAAAGCTGACATTCATGTCAGTTCTGTTCTCGTTGCCCTAAACTGAGTCATGAAAACAAATTGATTCTGTTAAAATAGTTTATTTTTTAATATCAATAAAATGCAGAGAAGAGATCCGAAAAGTATCAAAGTCCACAGCTCTTCTCCTGGCAACATTCAATCGATGGAGTGGGAAGAATTTGAGGACAAAATGTCAGAGTCGCAAGTTTTGAACCAAAATAGTGCGATTGCCGACGAAATAGACGCTCATATGCAGAAAAAATCTCAACAACTTATTGAAATATACGATCCGAGAAAAATGGGATGCACAAAGTTCAATGAACATAGCTGGGAAGTGAACCTACAGTTGACACCCTTCTTGGAGAAGGATCCGTCATATCAAAAAATCCATGTTCCTAATCTCAACAAATTAGAAACAAGCTCATTTCAATTTATTCAAAACTTAGATGTCTCTAGCAGCTCCTTTGGAATAGCTGCTGTAAAAACACTATGTGCTGATTTCAGTTTCAGAAACTTGAAATTTCTCAATCTATCTGAAAATCTGCTCGGAAACGATGGAATCATGTATTTAGCGTCTAATTCTCACTGGACAGAACTCCAAACTCTTATACTTCAGAAGGTAGAGATCGACTATCAAGGAGCAAAGCATTTAGGGATGAATGAGAGTTGGAAAGCACTCATAGAACTTGACTTGAGTCAGAATCCTCTTATTGGAGATTTGGGAGCAATGAGTCTCAGTCTCAATAAATCATGGACTAATCTTGAGAGATTAATTCTTGGTGATTGCAATATACAAGCACTTGGAATAAAGTGTATAGAGCGTAACAAGAATCTGAGAGGTCTCGTTGCAACTAATTTCATGCACACAACGAATAAGGATGAGAAAAATCAAGAAATAGTGCTTAGAAAATTTGGTCGGAATTCGGCACCAGCTGAGAATAAGATGATGAAAGAAGCTCTTAGAATTGGCTCTCATTCCAACAAATCTGAAAAAACATTCCTTGTCAATCATCTCCATCTTCGAGGAGGATTTCCTCAAGAGAGTAATGATCTACCTCAGGCTACCATGAATGGGTTACTTATAAAATTGAGTAAATATGAAGAAAAAATCTCCAATGACAAGGTTTTCGATCATGAACTCCGTTTATATATTGATCCTCGAGGGACTCTCCATTCTCACTTGGAAAATTGCCATCATTATAAAATCAATGACCCTGATGGAAGCGAGTCATTTGATCTCGAATATGACATTAGAAAGCACTTTTTAGAATGCACGAGTGAGAATAGGACAAAAGTTCTGCTGTTGACAGGAAAAGCAGGAATTGGAAAATCATTCTTCTGCAAAAAATTTCAGAGAGACCTCCTATTTGAGTGGAAAACCCCTTCTAATCAAGAACTCGATGAAAAGAAATGGTTTCCTATTTATGTTGAGCTCTCAAGCTTAAAGAATCCAAAATCAGACGTCGTGGCTGAAACACTTAGTAGAGAATTATCACTAACTCCGGAAGAGATCACACTTCTACAAAATTCAGGACCAAGGAACGACCAACTGCCCAATCTGTTATTTATCTTTGATGGATTTGAGAATATTCAAGGTCTTGAGGGCTTCTGCGCATTAACAAATAATCATGACTCTCTCAGGAACAATTTCTGTCTGCTAAACAAAATCGAACCCACAAACTGGAATAATGCTAAGTTCATCATAACATGCAGAGACATGTATCTTCGTCAGATCAAGAGACGAGATTTGTTATTTGCCCCATTAGCAGGTGATTCTGTAGAGACATATGCGCCAATTCCTGGATCATTTTTACAGCGAAGGATCGAACCTTTTTCTGATGTAGAGATTACTTGCTATTTGCGAAAAACATTCTATTTCCGATTAATGGATGAAATTGGAATGCCTGACAAAACTCTGGATCGATCACGATCATTTATGTCTTTATCTCAACGGCTTATATCATCAAGCTCCTCTCCATGGGATTTGGCTAGAACAATCGAAAAAATGATTGACTACCACAAGTTGAGGGATATTGCTCGAATACCATTTATCCTCTGGTTGATGGTGGATATTTTACCTGAAATTGCTGCTCACGGCTCAGAAAATGGAGATGCAAATCAGCCCGAGAACATGAGCATGCGCTTTTTAATTGAAAGCTTTGTCAGAAAAGTCATCACATCGATTCTGACACAGAAGTTAACTGACTCTGAGAGCTCAGTAAAGCCAAATTCAAGTGACAACAGCGAGAACGATAAATTAAACCACCGAACAAGAGAAATAATCCTGCAGCTTCAGAATTTTGCTTTGACAATGAGTGGTATTCCTAGATCAAAAGAAATAATACAAGAGGCTTCAACCTCCAACTATGATGCTTCACTGTTAGAACTCTATCCGCTTATACAATCGGACCATACCAGCGGCAACATTAAATTCCGCTGTCCTCTTTTGATTGAATTTTTTGTGGCACAAAGTATCGGAGAGGAAATTAGAGAGGTCACTACTCCCTCACAAGACTCTGATGTGAAGGTGTCTGAGGAATTTCTCCTGAACCGGAAGTATCTCACCCGTAAAGAGTTACATAATCCGATATTCTATTTCCTTTTCGAGGCGTTAAAAGACAAAAAATATGAAGCTGAGCAACTCGTCAAGTTAATTAAAATTTGCACTCCTGCTGCACAAAACCAAGACAAGAAGAAAAAAGCGAAAGAGATAGATCCTCAGCAAAAATCTTCAGCAGCCTTCGCAATTGCTGTCACGAACGCAATCACACTTTTAAATGTTTCTGGCTATGATTTCAGTCATCAAGACTTTAGTGACATCTGTATTCCAGAAGCTAATTTGAGTCATGGGATTTTTGAGGGCACAAAGTTCACGAGGGCTAACTTGCAAGGTGTCAATTTTACCGGGGCATGGCTCAAAGATGCTAATTTGGTGATGACAAATATGCAAGATATTGAATTCGGGGAACCGTTTGACGTTGAGGTCTGGAATAAAAGATTCAATCACAAAGTCGTCTTCTCTCCTGATGGAAGATACATGGCTACTTCGGGATATGGCAAGACCGTAATCTTCGAAATCAATTGGGACCAAAGTGCTAGTTTGCAGCAGATAAAAAGAATAGATAAGGAATTTGCACGCAGAGTCATTTGTCCATTAAGCACAAATGGAGACCAAATCGCAACAACAGATGGTATCGAAGATATAGGCACTGGAGAGACTCTGAAAAAAATCGAAGGAGATCGAGAGGAGAAAATCCTCCAATTTAGCTCAGATTGGAAGGAGATTTTCGCATCTGATGACTATTACAAAATTCAAAACACAAAGTTTCTTTCAGATGGTAGGTGGAGTAATTGCGATTTTAACTTGAGCTGCCGCCACCTCTTCGTAGTGGGTCATCTGACAGAGGGAACAAGAATTTGTAACTCAACCACCGGGAGGATGATTTCTAGACTGAGGAAGCCCACGGATTTCTGTCAATTTAGTTATGATGGGAGGCAAGTGGCAGCTAAATTGCGGTATGGAGGCATCAAGGTTTTAGATACCGTGAGAGGTCACATTATTTCATCCTTTCTTGATTATAGATATATTCGGAGCTATAAGAGCGTGAACGCTTGTACTTGCTCATTCACCATGGATGGGAGACGAGTCCCGCCTTCCCAGAGAAGATTCATTAATCAGGACGTAGTTGAAGCAACAATAACTCGTTCGCAGTTCAAATTTGGAGACTCAAATTCTTCGGAATCCGGTCTTAGTCCAGATGGCGAAACAATAGCAACCTATAAAAAGGGGATGGTATCTTTCAAAAGTATCTCCAGCTTAAGCAATCGATCTGATCATCTCATGATACCGATCCGAGGAAGCAATGACAAAGGCCTTAGTTTAGTAGGAACAGTTGCTAATAACTCCACTGGAGTTTCCAAAAAGAGCATTGCCATCCTTATAACGAAAGGTGATTATGGACCATTCAAAAGCCAGATGACAAAAAATTTATTTAATAGCACTGCAAAGCAATCAAAGAAGATGGAAGAACTCATTTTCGATGGAAAACAACTCGAAGCTGTGCACGCTAATATCCTTGCAAACGATTCGTCTTGGGTCAATTTACAAACACTCAAGTTATCTAACAACAATATTGGTGACGAAGGGATTTCTGCACTCAGCAAGAATAAAATCTGGAAAAGCCTCCTAACGCTTGATTTAGAAAACACTTCCATCAGCGCTGACGGAGTTGCAGTTTTATGTTCAAATATCACTTGGTCTGAGTTACGAACACTCAATTTAGCAAGGAACTCTGTGGGCGACAAAGGTATTGCTAACTTGAGTGAGACCAAACTTTGGACCCAGCTAGAAGTCCTTAATCTCCAAAGCAACTCTATCAGTGCTGAAGGAGCTGTAGTGCTGGGGAGCAGCAAGACCTGGCGTAACTTAGATACTCTTAATCTCAGCAACAATCCAATTGGTGATCGTGGAGCCACAGGATTAAGCAACAATAGAAATTGGCCGAAAATCAAGCAATTGGATCTACACGATAGCTTGATCCGCTGGCAAGGTGCAGCAGATTTAGCAAAGAATACGGTTTGGATCAAACTACTAACTCTCAATTTAGGGAACAATTGGCTTGGTCCTGAAGGAGCGACAGAATTGGCTAAGAACTCGTCATGGAAAAAACTTCAAACGCTCAATCTGGAAAATAATTATATCGGAGATAGGGGCTCTGCAGGTTTGTGTAAGAACACAACCTGGACTGAGCTACAGACACTTCAGCTTGGATTCAATTCAATTGGTGCTGAAGGAGTAGCAGAGTTGAACAAGAATAAAACCTGGAAGAAGCTGGAAACACTTGGGCTAGGGAATAACTGGATTGGTAATGATGGCGCTATGGAGCTGAGCAAGAATAAAACTTGGAAAAAACTGCAGACGCTTGATTTGAAGTCTAACCGCATAGAAGGCAAGGGAGCGACTGAGTTGAGTAAGAATAAAACTTGGACCAATCTCCAGGCCCTCGATTTGAGTAGCAATAAAATTGATGAAAAAGTGATTCCCTTGCTAATTGAGAGTTCGAATTGGGCAAGTCCAGAATTAAATGTTACATTAATCGTTAAAGAAAACTAGTGGGCTCATACTTATTCAACTTTTAGTGTAATTTGTTGAATTGTTCATTCTTTTTTGAAATGAATGTAATATTTCACAAGCCTATCGCTCACTGACAAAATGCCTTTAAGATACCAAATAAAAAAAACTAAAAGCTCTCAAGTATTCATTTGCTAATTAATTTTATATTCGGGCTTGGCTCATTGTAATTCTTCCACTTTAACACAAGTTGACCTTCATTCTTGAGAAATATTATCTCCCTGATTATTGAAAAATAGAGCTTTTTCTCTTTGATATTAAATATTTGTTAGAAAAATAAAACTTTCTTTATTAGGTGGTAATAGCTCTTAATCGAACATCAGTTCAGTAGTTGCAAGGCACGATGAAACCAGCAACACATAAAAAACAATTAAGCTTACAACTCTTTCAAGTCCACACATACCATCAACCACCTTCGACTGCTCGTTCGAGTTCTCGTGTTCAAACCGGAGTACCTTCAAGCAAAAGAGGAATGAATCATCTCTCCACTCCAAATAGCGTCAATCCCTTTTCGAAATCTCCACAGGGCAAGACCCCTGATACTTCAAATAACATTAGCAAAAATCCTCTCAAGCTCAATCTAGAAAACATGCTCGCTTTTGACTCAGCAAAACCCTTCAGCTCAGGATTATCTACGAGACCTACTTCATCTCACTTTAGAACTGCCTCAGGCTCCAGGGGAGCTCTCACTTCTCGTCCCATTACTTCTGGACTCCTCACATCTCGCCCCAATACTCGTGCATCGAAACCAGGAATTAATGTTTTTCGAGAAAATTTCATTCCGATTAACAATAAAGACCTGAGAAAATTGACTCCATCGAGGATACAAACAATACGACAACGTAAACCAAATTTTAGTCACTTAAAACAAGTTTTGGATCCTGAATTGGTTCAGGATAACACTCTAGCAGACCTCGAGCAAATGAAAATTAAGTACAAGACTATGGAGGCCAATTTCAACGCCCGGCCTAACGATGCACGAGATGAACTCTACAAAATATTCCGCAGTTTCTATTCAACCAGTGCTGGATTAGGCTTTTATCCTTTGATCCTCGCAGCGCTGGAATCTCATGCAATGATAGCAAAAGCCTATCTTGATCTAACAAAAGCGATTCAGTTACTTAAACAGTGCAAGTTAATTTGCACTCATTACGGCGCTGAATTTGAGAAGATGAAATGCTATCATTACCTTACAGTCGCGTGTCGCGAGGCTCTGCAATATGATAAAGCATTGCGATATGTGAAAAAGCAACTAAAGTTAGCATGGAAGCTTGAAGATCATGAGCACGAATTACACGCCTATGACTCGTTGGGTATGATATATTACTACAAGGGTGAGCTTCAAATGGCAGAATACTTTCACAATCGTATGAAAAAAGGCCTGCTTGAACCGAAGGACTCGAATTTTCGAAAACTGGCATTGGGATATATTAAAAGCTCAAACATAAACAGGAAAATAAAACTTGAAAGCGCTCAAGACTACAATAAAAATCTCTGTTTTTCGAGCGGGGAAGAAGATGATGACGACGAAGATATCCCTTTTAATTTGAATATAAGAACTTATGAAGATTTAGACGATTATAATGCAATTGACCCTAGAATTATCAAGCTAAGACAAGAAGAAAAAACGATATCTGAGCAAAAGCGACAGAGGGCGATGCAGTTTCAAGTGTGGAAAAGTCAACAGAACACAAAATATATCATAGGAGACGAAATCAGGACTGTACAGAATCATAAAGCAGAATCGAAACCTTTTCGAGCGAAAGACATGGAAAAAATCAAAAATGTAGGACAATGGATCATTGAGCTTGCTCAGTCAAGACACAATCAATTGAGTGCCTTGCAGATCAAAGACCCTGTGCTAATTTCTCACCTCAGCACAAATCGGGTGTTGGAAAACTATCAAATACCAGATATGGGAGCCCCATTTGGATTCGAAAGAGGAGCTCCTAATTATCAAATCGAGCTGCCGATTAAATCGCGAATTCTAAAAAGCATGGCCCAATTTAAAACTGAGCTAGATAGACATATAGAATTCGTCAAATACGTCAGAGCCGGGAATTCTCCGGCTCTTAAGGAGTTGAAAAAGAAAAAAGAAGAGGAAGAAGCACAGAAAAAGGCACTTCTCGAACTGGTGAGTAACTCATTGGGGTCAAGATCTCAACATCGTCACTCAAGGGCTAGTTCTGGCCTGTAACAATATACAACTATTTGAACATTATTGTTTTGGAGAAAGATTGAGTGACTAGTTAAATACCAACAAAGATCTCATCTTGAATATAGATCTAAAACTGTTAATATATTGATAGTTACTATAGTCATCTACACAAAATTATCACTAACAAGCTAACTTTTTAAAATTCTTCTTTATTTACGTTTCAGTTGCAATGGAAAAAGATTGATATTCTTCTTCGATTGCCCTAAAGATTCTTTTGGAGAGCTGAGAGTGTCTTTGATAGGATTTTTGCTGGAGAACATTTGCTTACATTTCTCTTTGATCTCCTCGCGGTTGATCGAACCTGGAGAAGCGATAAATTTTGTATTACCAAATTGACCAGTCCTTGGCGAAAATAAACCTAATCCGCAAATTCCACAAAGAGTTCCGTGACAATTATGAGTGTTCGAGTCTGTTCGAATTTCTGGAGTTTTATTCCTGATAGCTTCGATTTTTTCGTTTCTTCTTTTTGGAGATGCAGACAGCTTCACATCAGATCTCGCACTCAATGCATGCGTATCTATCATAGATTAGTTTAAGTATTGTAAGAACTGAATTGTTAGTTACCCTGTAGTTTTGTGTGAGACCGATAGTCACTTGGCCCGTTTGGTGAGATTTCCTGAAGCTGACCTCTTGAGCCTCGCTCTTTTCGCTGTTTCAAAGCTTCTGGATAGAGAATATCGAGGTTTTTTGTGTCTGATAATAATCTACTTTGTGAAATCTTTTGTAGGATTTCCTGGGTCTGCAGTTTATTTTGAGGACTTCGAATACTATACAAAAACTGATACTGCTTTTGTCCAAGAAAAATATTTTACTTTTCCCGCTGTGCTGCTGTGGGTGATAAGCGAGGGCTGACTCTTTGGGATCCTGAACATATATTGCGGCTAGTTTCTTCTCCTCTCGTAGTTAGCGGAACAGAGGCAAGTCCTTCATAAGGATTACGAGTTTGCTTTGGTGTGGGCGTCCTTCGTCCTTCTAAAGGACCAGAAACTATACCTTCTGTGTAGAGTTTCAAAGTCGATGGGTAAGGATTGACACTTCCGATGTTATTAAGTTTGGTAATCGAGTTAGAGTTTTTAAGTCCATAGCGGATGGACTCCATCTGCTGAGCAAGTTCTCGATTGAAAGGTTCCTGGTCAGCGAGAAGTTTCTTGTGAAGATCTATTGCTGGAGAGTTATCATTGAAAATTAGCATTTTGCACAGTGAAATATTATTTATTACCTTTTTTGAAAGCTTGGGCTTCTTCTGAGGGGCTTCTCTGATTCAATATTTTATTTGATGTAGCGTTTGTGCTGGAGTGATATAATTTTTCATCCATTTCATTTAGAAGTAGTCTTCGATTTCTTGAGGCTACTTCTCTTTCTGAGGTTTTCACTGAAGATGCGTGACTAGGAGAAATAAGCCTCGAACTCAGCGGTGCAATGTCTTTGTCTTGTTCTACTACTTTGCTGGCACTTGACATGTTATTGAGGTTCCAGGGCTTGAATTGGTTCTTGTCAGCATTATTACATTGGCGTTGTCCTTCGGGGTTTGAGCTTGTGTTATAAGTTGGTGAAAGCATATTGAAAATTTTTTTCTCTGGTCGCTGCGAATTCGATGAATAAGCTAGCATCCTCGAATTGGATTTATCTGCGAATGGTGGTTCGTTATAATCTTTGGAATATTGCTGGGAGCGCTGATGGTGATGGCCAAGGTTAGTGTTTTCTTCTGCTCTTGAATATTGTGAGTCTTGGAGTCCAAAATCTGATTTTTTGGTTTTAGAAGCATTTGTGGAATGAGAAATATAGTATTTCGGTGTTCTTTGGGATTGTTGGTCCCTGGGAGTCGAATTATTAGTATTTTTGACTGAGAGTTGCTGGTCCTGGTGTGGCAAGCAGCCAGAGTCGTTCAGCAAATACGCTCTGTGAGTCCCATGGAGCCCGCTTGAAGATCTTTTCACACTTGAACTTCGTTGTGTGTCAATTTGTTTTGGCTCTCTTGGAGAAAAATTTGGTCTACTTGTGAAAGGAATTGGCTGATTTGACATTTTATATTGAGAAAAATTTTCGACATTTCGTGGAGAAACACTGAGATGTTGGTTCTTTTCATGATTTTTCAAGTTCTCAATAAAGAATTGGGGTTTTCCACGTTGACTATTACTTTCAGTATCCACAATCCGTGGACTTCGTTGAATCTCTAACCGGTTAATAGATGATAGATTTTCTGTGTTTTTATGCGAGATCTCAAAAGGAGCTGCTTCATATTTGCTTATGTGGCTTCTAGCTCCTTTCTGTTCTGCTTCTGAGGACACCGAATTTGGCTCTTGATAGTTTAGCTCTTCGAGTACAGTGTTTACGGTAAGTGGGGAACATTCACTGTACAATTGGATGGTCCTTGGGGATATTTGGGTCTGATTTTCAATAAAAGAAGGATTATTATTTTCGCTATAAATGCTCAAAGTGATATCTCTATTGTTTATTTGGTTCTGTGGATGAGCACTAAATGTGGCTTCATCTAGCACAACTTTTTGCCCTTGCTGAGAATAGACACTAGAAGGTCCTAAGTTATGCCAAGGGCCCAAATAAGAATCTGTTTTATAATGTGCAAAAACTCGATTCTTTTTGGCATCATATGGATCGTAAAGACCATCACCGTTGCTGAAAGTAAGAATCCTTTGTTGCAGATTTTGGAAGGAAGTATCGGACAATTGTCTTCTAGATTCATTTTTTCGTTGATTTTGCGGTTTAATTCCTAATCCTAAAGCTTGTTGTTGCGACGACCTTAGAGTTGGGCTTCGAATTCGATATTTTTCTAGCTGTTCCTCATTCATAAAATTGTCAATCCTCGTCGTATATTGTGGAACCGATCCATCTTCATCCGGTTTAAGTTGCTCTTCTCGAGGATATTCACGATTTAATGCATTTTTCGCTTCTTGACTTAAGGTTTTCTTTTCATTCCCTTGGTATAGGCAAGTTCGCTCCTCTACTCGTGGGGACAGATGTTTTTCGTCACAAACAAATTGTCCTTGAGTTTGATTGAGTATAGCTCTCCTGTTTTCAGAGCTTCTTATTGGGAGCTCTTCTTTTGACCTCAAATCTGCGTGCTTTTTAATTTGAGAAATCGAATGAATGGAAGATTCGTCTTTCTCCTGAATAATTTGGGAAAGTGGCACGCCTTCATCATTCACCGATTCCCGTGGTGGATGATCAATGTTATAATACCTTTTTGGAACTTGATTTTCTTGGATTTTCTCTATACCTCTATTTCGATTCGACAAGGGAGGCTTTTGGCTGTCAGTTGATCTAAAAATGTGCGATTGCTTCTGAGTATCTCTGCCATTACAGTCTAAAGCAGCATCCTGTATATTCGAAACCCGTAAAACTTCTGGATGAGTTTTCAGAGATAAATGATTTTGATGGTTGTCTGGCCATAAATCAGCCTTACGTGGTATGCACGTACTATCAGTAGAAGTTGATGGAGCAGATTCCAAGCCGTTCTCAAATTGTCGGATCCCGAAAGCATGCTTGGATGCATTGCTCTTGGTAGGAATAGACATTGGCTCGTTAGAGTTACTTGTTCGATCATTTACATATGTGTAAAGGCGTGTTTCCTGTGGATCGTCTTGTGTAATGAGACTAAGATTTCTTTTAGCAGCGTTCCCAATCGAGTTCGAATGGGTTAAGTAATCGGAACGATCGGACTTATTTTGAATGCCAGTAAAGTTAGAATGCTGTCTCTGAGGCTCCTCCTTCCCGAAAGAAAACGATTAAAGAGAGGTATAAGGATCCTAATTATCATACATTGGCTTGATACGGTGAGTGATTTCGAGATTTTCTTCCAATTGACCTTCCTTTCTGAGCGAGACTTGAGACAATTAAGGTCTCATGCCTCTTGATTTCCATCTCAGTTTTCCATTGACTAGATATAATGGAGGTTAGTAAACAGAATTATGAAAAAGAGAGGTCACCTAAACGCATATGAGAGATTCCTGAAACTCCACTTTTCGACGATACTCTTTAGTTTCATGGTATTCACGCTTCCATTGAAAAATTTTTTTTGGTTGAATATTTTGAGAGTATTAAATGCTCCTGCCATTGAGCGTTGATTAGAAGACCTCAATATGTTTCCCAAAGCTTTAGCAAAAAATTCGTAGCTCTGCCGCTTCTGAGCACTCACAAACTGATTTGAAACTCCTCTTCGATGACTTTGCACTGAAAAATAAACAAGATCATGGAGAGCAGAAGAAAGGTTGATTTTTCTCTTGAATTTGAAAATTAAATCGAGAGATTTAGTCATCAACATTGCTGCAGTTTTCTTGATTTGCTGTTTCTCCCGGGCCATTTTTTCGAGTCTGTCTCTTGTCTCTTCAG
>ENA-UOTX01000298-UOTX01000298.1-compost-metagenome-genome-assembly--contig:-NODE-298-length-55589-cov-15.236579_pt1 | contig 55589 bp, 44 predicted proteins | sample MGYA00238143_ERZ746982 | MGnify/ENA primary metagenome ERZ746982 (study PRJEB28758, sample SAMN06268862) | compost metagenome | isolation source: single cell | place: USA: California, Emeryville, Joint... | reverse complement strand
TCTCTGCAAGGAGTACCTGGGCAAAACCCAGCTAAACCCATCATCCAGCAACAAGGAAGAGGTATCAGCAATGCGCAACAGCGAGTTTTCTTAGCTCTGTCGTTCAATTCTGGTACAATATCTACTCTAGTCATTCCTTTATACCCACATTTCTTGCATATGAAAGGAGTGCTTGTAGGCACAAAACGCAGAGGAACTGGAACTGTATTCGGTAACTGCTGGATTGCCTGCCACCTGTCATCTAAACGTCTTTTCCCACTACTACTCTCAAGCAGTCCGATATTGTTCAAACGAGTCACGATTGCAGATGGGTCTAATTGGAAGCTCTGCTGTGCCGGCATCACCTGGTTTCCAGCCATTTGGTCACCATAAGGATATTGCTGGTTGAATCCTGGCTGAGGTTGCGAGTAGTCCATTTCTTGTTGTAGTTAACTTAATTATTGTTAAATATAATCATGAAACATCATGCATGTTCGCAAGTTCCAGTTGGAAGCTAAAAGTCTTAAAATGTATAACTGGCACAAATTTATTATTCAATTTTCAATGAGCAAGTATACCTCGCTTTTGTATAAGGCGAAGCCGTGAAAATGTAGATGGAAGAGTGTATGACACGTCTCGAGGTCATTACATTGTTAAATTGATTGACAATTTTTTTTTCAAACTGAGAAGGAAAAATACTCGCTAATGCTCGATAATGTTATGACTTCTCCCAAAAAAAAAGGAATAGAAGTCACAACTAGAGAGAAAAGGTGAGCATTAGATATCCATTCAAAGCACAAACTATTCAAAATGAGCTTGATCACGTTTAACGATGCAAGCTAAACTGGTGACTTTTGTTTTTCAAGATTTCTCTATCATAGCCTTTGTTAGCTCCGAACTGAACCATAAACTTAGCTTCTAGAGCTTAAACTTGAAGTGGTCTAACTGCAAAACCAAAGAAAGCTGTCCAAATATGACCAAATTAGCAAAATTATTCATCTCAAACAAAAAGATAAGGAAACTCAATTAGGATTGCACAAAAGGCATTAAAAAAAAGGCAGTAAGCGGAGAATCATGTCTGCTCTTCTTCTCATGCTAGCTGCTTTTCTTGTGACTCATCATTCCTCTCAACTTAGAAATCTAAAAATTTTGTTTTATTAAGACTCGGGAGATCGGTTGAATTTGACTACTTTGGTAAAGCGTGAGCATATTTTAGATACTCTCCTTATGAGTTCACAGCAATCATGTGGATTTGGACATCCTAAAGAAAACTAAAAAAGTCAGAAGGTAGTATCGATCATAAAAAAGAGGTTTTTGCTTAGTTTTGATAGAAAATCATATATTAAATTTTATGAAAATTAAAGATTGACTTTCCTTGATTGCTTTCTTTATTTAAGATTTCCCTTATTGATGAGAAAGACCTGTGAATTACAAAAGTCTGCCTTTTGGTACTGCACTTCAATTTCTTTTGGACGATCAATCTCAGATATACTCTTCTGAATGCCAGAATAACTGAAGAAAAAGAGATCATACTAATGTTCTGATTATTAATGGTATCGAAATGCTAACTATTTGCTCTTATCAATCTTCCTTGATAAAGTAGAAAATGAAGTTTGTAACCTAATCTATCTGCGCTTTTGGCTTTTATTCTAGTCGAGATAAAGAGAGAGTTCATTTGTTTTTGCTATTTCCATGGTCATTTTACTAATATGATTTCACAACTTGTAAGAAAAAAATTCGATCAGTATTCTCCGTTTTGATAAAGAAAAATTTGAAAGCCATTATACGTTAATAAAGTTGATTTCGTGGGTAATGCCAACCCAGCTCTGTATGTGTGCAAAAAGAGAGGCAGTATAGCAAAACGCGCAAAATTCCGAAGCAGAGCGATTCAGTTTTCTTAATTTCGAAAAGAAATAGTGACTATAAGAGTTTTACTATCTTGAATATTAATCAATTATAATTCTTAATTGCGAATAATTCTTCGATGAATCGTTTTTGTTTATGCATGTAGACAAAGAGGATATTCTCATAAGGACTCCTTGTGAGAACAAATCAGCGGCTGACTGGATAATTACATGTTAGACTTTTTTTGTAAATGTTAAATTTTTAGAGATCTCATGGAACTATTGAACGCAGAAGGGAAAATATGTAGCAAATAGATTGTTAGAAGCATTTCTCAACTGGAGAACATCAATTTCAAACTTTAAACTATTGAATATGAAAGAGATGTCTTAGAATTTACTTCTTCACTTACTTAAAAATAACGACCATACTGAGCGTCTATTTTCATCCTCTCCATCGCATCAGCCAATTCTTGCTGGGTTACCTCTGCAGCTGGTGATAGAGCGATCCATCTTGCATTTTCAGTTTCACACTGAGGACAGACATGTTTACGGTCGCTGATGCCTTCTCTGCAAGGAGTCCCTTCGCATAACATGCAGCAACCCATAATCCAACAAAGAGGGATAAGTAGGCACATGCAACGGCGTTTCTTGGCCTTGTCGTTCAGTTCAGGCACGACATCGACTCTGGAAACTCCTTTATATTGGCATTTCTTGCATAAGAACGGAGTACTTGTAGGCATAAAACGTAGAGGAACCGGAATTGTATTCGGTAACTGCTGGACTGCAAGTCACCTTTCAGCGACACCCCTTCTTCCACCAAAACTACTCTCAAGCATTCTGATCTGATTCAAACGAGCTAGAGTGGCTGTCGGGTCTAGTTGGAAGGTCTGCTGCCCTGGCATCATTTGGTTGCCAGCCATTTGAGTGCCAATAGGCTGCTGCTGATTAAAACCAGGTTGAGGCTTTGAGTAGTCCATTTTGTAACTAAATAAATTGTTTAATTTGTTTAAGTAAAAAGCTTTAAAACTTCATTAAAAATCTGCTGCTTGAAGTGAAACGTCAAAATAGCATAACTGGCACAAATTTATTTAATTTTTAAATGAGAAAAGTTCTTGTTTTCGTCAAGACTAAGCTGCTACAATGTAGATTTAAGTATTAATGACTCGTCTCGAGATCAATACTTTGTCGCGTTAGTTGGTCTTAGGTGTTTTTTTAGTTAAGACGCAATATTTGTTAATATGGTATAATGGGATAACTTTCAAAAACAAAAAGTTAGAAGCAACAACACGAGAAGAACAGGCCAAAAAATAGAGATTTGTACAAGCAGAGAAACTTCAAATTGAGCTTGATTAAGTTGAAGAACGCACGCTAATCTGCTGGCTGATGCTTTCCAATATATAGCTTTTGTTAGTTCCGAACTTACCATAAACTTCGCTGCTATAGTTCAAAATTGAAGTATACTTCTAAAACCAATGAGAGCCGTTCAAATGATACCAACTTATTAAATTAATGAAATAACGCAACTACAATCCAGGGATGAACCAAAAAGGCCTTCAATTATACAATAAGATTGGGAGCGGTAAATTATGCCGACTCCCCTTCTAATTCATATGAGTTCAACAGTCATTTAGGAGAAATGTTGTTGCTTTGATAGCAAACCGTAGTTAATGTAAAATAATCGGAACAGCAAAGATCAGTAAATAAATACTGGTTTGCATTATCCTGAGAGTTAAGGCTCAATTTTATATTGACGTCAAATTCTCTCAAATTCACTTTGATCAAATTAGTTTTTATTGACACATAATTTCATAGAATGAGAGAGTTTCAATACCACGTCGTAAATAACGGAAGCTTTGAATAATAAAAGTATCCAGCTGTTCAAACATTTTGGTACAGAAAAATTGATCACCCAGATCTTGAGTGATGAAAAAAAAAAGAAAAAAAAATTACAGTTAAACAAACTAATGACCATAAATAGTGAGTTTTTGGCTACAATGCCGTAGTTCCCAGCAAAATTGTGCTCAAATTGAGAGTCTCTCTAGCAAGACATCATTGCCATGTTTGGGTAATGCTTCTAACTATCGACTCTATCCATCCTGAATAGACTTTAAATAGACATTAGTTTCAGTGAACGGGAAGAATCGCTATAAATGAGATTGTTCTTTTAATTAACCTCTGATAATAGTGCTCTCAAAGATTTTAATACCGCAACACCAGGCTCCCACGGCTTTGTGTGTTCTGGGTTGTGAAACAATTTAGCCAAACTTCGAGATACGAGATTACGCTATATGACTGAAAGCATGCACAACAAATTCGGCTAATATTCTTTCGAATTAATCTTGCTGACAATAGGAAATCCAAAGAGAAACTCTACAGCTGAGACACTCTTCGCACTATTTATTTGATGTTTTGTAGAATAAACAACATGCGTGGACTGAAATAACTAGTTCGAATACTCTAAAAAGCTAAACTTGACCTTAATTGAAGGATACAATGTCAAAATTGTCCAATCCTCAACCATGTTTTCCAATAAAACGTCAAATACAGCATTTTTTTAAGTTAAGTTAAATTGAAAATTTATCATGTTTTTTTCACAACATACAATGAAATAAATTAGGCATGTTAACAAACACAGATTTCGAAAATGTGAATAGCTAAAAAAATTAATTTCTCCCTTGATAGGCTCAAAAATTATTCACAGGAACTGATAATTGATTCAGTTTTCTCGCACCCTTCTTTCTAGTTATCATCTTCATCAAACCCTTCAAGCAACTCCGTGTTCTTTTTCAGGTATTTGATGACATTCTCAAAAGAAAGCGGGTTCTCTAAAGTGTCTAGAACACATGAACTTCCTGCCAGCCTGACTCCAATAATATCAACTTTTTTGGCAGTCTCTTCAAATTCGATGTATTCATGCATTATTTTAAAGCCATAAGCTTTCAGGATCCAGGCGAGATTATATTCCTCAATCATAGGCGATTCCATGACCTTCCTTGATCCCTGCTTTTTTGTTTCAGCGTTTGGCGCTTTCTTCCAGCAACTTGGATCCAGCAAGTAAAAGAGGCCATGTTCAGAGCAGTCTTCGGGTTTATAAATAGTGGCCCTCACTCCTATCGGATGTCCTTGCACTCCGATCAAAGAAAACGTAACAGGATATTTGAAGTTAGGACCTATTCAGATGGATTATGACTAAATTTGCATTGGAGATTGGTTGCCTACCTTTGTAAATTCTCTCGAAGCACCCGACTTCTATCGGACAACGCATCACTGTATTTTTTCCGTAAGCAATACAATCAATTGGCTCCAATTCTAGGAAAAGAGGACCGGATGTAAAATGACCAGCATTTCAGTAATAAATTTACTTTTTTCGAAAACTTCAAGCCGGAAACATTCCGAAATGATCGAGCAAAGAGCTAGTTTATCATCGAAGTCAGCTGATTGAGGTCTAATGCCGAAATCTTTCCACAATCTTTGTTGATCATAGGAAGAGTCGCCTTCGGCCATGACTTTCTTTCCCTCAGGTGCTAATTATTCGATTTCAAATTAGCGATTTATATGTCGATCAAATTTACCATGAGTCTCAAAGAAATTTTTCAAGTGGACTTTGAATTCAGCTTTCTCAACATCTTCGAAGATAAAAGCAAAATTTTTCTTAGCCTTCTCATCCCAGACGTGGAATTTAAAGTATTTTAAATTCTCTATATCAGCAGCGGCTGCCATGGTTATCATCCCCTTGTCCTTTAAAAACTGCTCTGAACCTCGCATCACCTCCTCTAATAATCCAAGGAAGCTACTTTCGCTATCCCTTCCTTTAAATCTGCAGTTTTCGAACTCATGGTTCACAGTTCTTTCATTCCCATAAAACCCAATGAATTCATGAGCATTATCCAGGTCCTTAGCTTCAGCTGTATCATCCGTTAATGTTTCAATCACTTGAAGTAGGGTCTCTCCTGCATTGCTGAATTTTCCAGTGGATTTCATCTCAAAGAACTTTTCAAATGACCCTTGGTCCATCTTCATATCGAACCGTAGTACATGGCGAGTCTCAGGGCTTGATAAATAGCTTTAGTGATTCAAGATAGTGAAGGGAACTTACACTAGGCTATCGAGCACAATACGAATGTTCGTCCCTCCAACATGATACACGGAGAGTCTACACAGCTCTCCTAAGTATTCGCACTCATGGGCCTCTGTAAATAGACTTCTTGGCTTGGCTCGAATTTCAATTCTCTTTGTCTTAGACCAAGGCTCTCCAGGCACAACCTATATTTATAGATGTATGTTATGTTATTCAAGTCATAATATTGATGCTCTTACCCAAACAAATGGAAGAACGAAATATTGGATGAATTTCTTATAAGTTCTCACTGATTTCACGGTAACTGATGGAGGAAGGACATCTCTATACTCGATCAATTCAAGGATCGTTTTCAAATCTTTGAATGGGATCGTTTCTTCCGATATTCGTAAGGAGCTGTCAGCGTGAGGGAGGATTTTCTGGCTCAGCGAAAGTCTCAAACTTGAATCGAGATTCGGAGCTACCAACTGGCATTCGATCACATAAGGCAATTCATCGTCTGAGGATTGATGCAGCTGCTTCAGTAGAGAGATCTCTGGGAGCTTGATTAACTCCAAGAGATCTGTTATCTGAAAAGGCCTTGGAGAACCAAATTCGGATCCAAGACTGTTAAAAAAGATCTCGTTGATCGCGCTGTCTTTGGGCGTGCTCACCTCATCAAGCTCGATGTCAAGTTTGGAGTAGCTAGGCCAAATTCTGTGGAAATTGGTCATATCTGAGCTATTCACGCTCTCTTTTTTCGCAAACTCCGAGGATCTTCGCAGGCTCCCCTTTCTTCTGGGTACTCCCAGTTCGTTTTCTTTATGAATCGACAGTGCTGGGGATTGCTCGGATTTATTATCAATATTCAAAGATCCACGCTTCTGCAGATCGCTCTTCATCACCTCGATTGTCGGCTTCCCATTTTTAATCAAATTCAATGGCTGACTCTTTGACTGCTGAATTTTCAATTGCTCAGCTCTCAGGAAATCTCCCTTCGTATTCTCCGCTGCCACAAGCTCTTGTGCTTCTCTTTTCTCTTTCACATCCTCCGTGTTATCAAATTGGGTGCTGGCTGACTCTGCTATCCCCTGCTGGCTATTCGCAAGGGTAGACTGAGTCTTGGCCATGTCTATTCCCAAAGACGGAGAATTCGCTAAGTCTGCCTTAACTTTGGCTAATTCATGAGTTTCCAACGAGACAGTTCGGAGGTAGTTCGAAAGCATTGGGCTCTCAGCGGGGTTGACGTCAGACATTTTCTTCTTCAAAGTAATTTTTACCGGAGAGTTGAGATCGACGCATGACGTCACCAAAGAGCCAACAGCGTGATTCGTCGTTGAGGCTTCAGAGTGGCTTTTTTCTAGGATAACTTCGATATTACTAGGAGGCACTTCTGAACGACTCTTCCCGTAAGCTTTTAAAGGAAGAGGTTTCTTCATATCGTTCATCAGTTTCTTCAACGGAGCAGCTCCAAAAGTCTCCGATTTCTGTATCATAGGTCCCCCAGTCTCTTCATCATTTGCTAATTGCGTGTTGTTACTTTGCGAAAACGAATCGCTGCTCTTTCTATCAGATTTTCCCACGAGTAATGGCTTTCCATCGCTCTGGCCTGGCGAGAATTGCTGGCTCTGACGTTCTGATATAGGATATTTCGGAGTCTGATTCAAGCTGCTTGGCTCGGATTGCATGCCTCCACACCTACTATCAGCTGTGCATTCTCCCGAAATGTTTTTATTTGTTCCCTCAAATCTGTTCCCTCGGCCCTTATGGAGATCTATCATGGAGATTTGAGGACTCTGGAACTTCCTTCCTGAGGCATCTCCATCAGCACTTTGGGTAGCATTAGTAGACTTGTACTGAGGGCTATACTGGGGACTGCTCTGAGCTCCTCTCATGTAAGAATGAGGCTGGTAGCCTGAGTAAAAAGACGTCATTTCTGGGTTCATAGGTGGAGAGTAGAACATCCATGGAGCAAAATAGACTGATTGTGGAAAAAATGCTTGCTGATGCGAAGGTGAAAAGGAGCTTGGGTTCGGAAAGAATATTTGATCCCGTGCGTGGGTGGCGGTGCTCATGCTCATTGATTGGGTATCGAAGCTGTCAGTAACTGCTTTTAGTTTGGTCTTGAGGATCTCCAACTCGGCCTCTTTTTCTAATTTGTTCTTTAGGTACTCTTCATTTTCTTTTCGTAGCTCTGTAATTTTGGACTCGATCTCGAGCTTCTTTTGCTCTAACTGCCCTTCCTGTTCAGATTTGCGCTTTTGAAGGGTTTCTTCGACTTTTTTGGCAATTTTTTCCTCAAGGTTTTCTTCGATTTGAGAAAAAAAATCTGTTGGAGCCACAGTTCCCATTTTCTTGTCATCAGATGCAAAGATGCTCCTTAAGGAGTTCGAAGCTGCTGGCTTACCCATGGATGATATTCTCCTTACATTCACTGGCGTGGGTACAGAATAATTTGTTTTGAAGCTACTGCTTTTTGCAACTTTGGGATGGTCTTCTCTCGTTACCTTGAAGAGAGGGAAATAGGTTATATGGAGAAAGAAGAGGGTCATTTACCGAATCTGAGCGGTTGTTAGAGGTGTTTAGGTGCGCGCTTAAGTTAATGATGAATTCTCTATTCACTTTGTGCATTCTATGGGGGGTTTGGATTCTAAAGTGGAAAGCAGGTCGTTTTGGTGACTCCTCGCTGTTTGAAGGTTCAATAGACATATCTTGACAAATTGGTTGTTTTTCTTTCAATTTTTGTACGCTGTGCTGTTTCTTAATAGAGCCTTTGATAATCTTTTTCGCTTCTGGCTTCTCCAGTGCCTTCTTCAACTGTTTTGTGAGCAAATGATACTCCCCCAGAAATTGCTTAGCCAGCTGCCATCCGTTTTGGTAGAAGTTTAAAGCGTCACTGTAAGTGTTCTGAATCTCAACATCAGGCAAATTTTGAAGCTTTTCAATGCATTTTCCAATGGAAAGATAGCCCTGTAACATAATTTGCAAATATATTTTAAACTTTTTGCTTTGCTTTAGCTCCTCTTCCTCGTTTAGTTTGATCGTTTCGAACACCTATACCACAAATAGTTATTAATGAGATTAGCGCAATTGAAAATTTCTCACTTGATTCTCAATCAACTTAAGAGCTTTCAATTGTGCTCTAAATGCTCTTTTCCACTCAAGATGTTTGAAGTATAAGCTCGATAAATTATTGTAAACAACAGCCTGTGATTCCAGAGAGGTTTCCGCTTCCTTCTGCACTGCGTTTCTACAGAATTTCACAGCAAGTTCATTCTCACCGATCCTAAATGCACCAAAGTTAATCCCAAATCCATAAATACTTATTACTTTGCTGAATAAACCGCCAGGTTGTTCGTAATGCACTGTTTGAGACTTTCAAAATCTGAATCTCCTTGTAACAAAGGTGATTCTAATAGCAATTTGGCGTATTCGAATAGATCCAGCGCCTCGTTTAATTTAGCTAGCAGATATTTAGCCCACACAAGAGATGAAGTCGCATACTTTCTAGAGTTAATCTACACGCGTATTTATTGCATAATCTGACCAGTGTTTTTATAATGGCTTTTTCCTTTAGGCCAGAAGGCAGCGTTCTGCCAGCTTTGGCAACTAGGTGTTTCAAGGTCAGAATCGCCTCATTATGTTGTGCCTATGAGATCGATATGAGAGGAAAATTCAGTCCTTTTTACCTGTTTGTGCAGGGACTCAACGATCATGACGTCTCCAGCAGCGATCGATTGCTGAGGGCTGTTTTTCGTGATACTCCAGGCATCATCTGCACTCATCGCCTTGTTTAAAGCTTGATGAATCTAAAATAATATTGAAATAAAAGGTACTTTTTTTAATAGAAAAACTATCAATAATTCAATAATCTTCGAATGTTTCGATCCTAATTCTTCGATTAATCCGAAAGATTCTTTGCGTTTATTTGTTTAAAATAATAATCGCATTTAAATGCCATTTTGCCAATTTAGGAAAGAGAAAAGGGAACAATTTGGATGAGAGAACTACAAATAGAAAGACAAGAGACCAGCTCCAATAAAATGAAAGTATTGCTGAGATTCCCCCTCAAAATCTCACAAATCAGCAAGTGGCAAGCTGCTTTGTGGTTTAGCATCGAGAGTAAGAAGTCCTCCAGTCAGAATCAGAATAAAAGAAATTTATTTTGGACTTTAATTTTTATAAAATTCCAATAAGACAGTTGAATCCCAAAAAGGTTCAGTCTATCGCAACTCGAATCCAATCACTGCTCTCTGCCTAGCAAAGTTGGGATGATTCAGATTGGGTCAACTGCAAATTGAGAGTTGAGGTAAGCTTAACTTTTTGGATTGTTTTCGAGAACATAAAACTGAGGGTTTGTGAAAATGAATATCGAATTAATCAAGAAGAAAATTCAAATAAATAATCGCATTTAAAATCCAGACTCGAGATTTATTTAAAAAGTTTCTATTACGTACGATTTAAATCGTATGAGGAAAATCTCAAGTTTTTCAGCTGGTTGTTCAGAGTTCTGGACAAATGAGCAGAAAAGACTGCTGTAGTATTTCAGAAACACAGCCTTGATGTTCAAATACATATAGGTGCTTAAGTTGTGACTGTCTCTAGATAAATAATTTACATTTTCCTTTCCAACAACTGTAACAGTGGTTATTCTCTGATAATTTGCTTTTCTTTCCGACTCTGATACGACTTTCAATTCCTGAGTTTGAAAAACTGCAGCTTGTGCGTAGGAAGAAACCTTTTTCTAAGTTTAGTATAGAGAGAGTATTCCGTGTTATTCTGTGTTATTCAACACTAAATAAGAACTCTACAAATAAAGTGAGATAAAACAACGGAATCTAATTTGAAATTTTCACATTGAATCTAATGACAACTAAAGACTCTGAGTAATACCTCCTACGCCTGAATCCATTCATCCTAACGCTTTTAAATGCAGAAGGCCAAACCTCAGGAAGAAAAATTTGGATTCATTGGTTTTGAAGGTAAGCGGTTATTTTTTCGTATATAGAATAAATGGATTAGGACAACCTGAGACTGTCTTCTGCTGAAAAAGAAATCATTCAAAGGAATAAGGAAGCATATAAGTAAGTCTCTAAGTGTTGACTAAGATGATCTGAATTCTATACAAGAATGAGTAGCAGTTCGAAGAAAAAAAAGGAAAAGGACAGCGGTAATTGTTTTCGTCGGCTAAACCTGAATGATATTGCCAGAAAATAAGATAAAAGATTTACAGGATAAGCTAGCCAAGCTGAGAAGCAAGGCGGGATATCAAGAGAGCGATCTCGTGAATTATGTGCGCAAGGCAGCTACGATTAGCAAGAATATCGATAATGAGCTTGAGGCGAGAAATGAGCAATTAGATAATGAAGAGTATGGCACTGAAGGCGAGTCCTATAACAGGAGCGTCGAGCAAATCAAATCAGTGGACCAATCCAAAATAAAAAGCCCCGTGAGAGATGCTCATTTTGATGACGAAGAAGGGACAATTACGAGGTAATTCGGCAGTACTTTGACTATTAAGTTTGAAATGCTGTTTTGAAGGGCTGAGCATAAGAGACTTTTGGAAAGAGAGCTGAAGAAAGTTGAAAGCAGATTTTTTGGAGTGTTGAAAAGTGAAAAAGAAGAGTTACAGGCAATACATGAAAGAGAACTGAAAATAATGCAGGCAAATTATCAGAAGAGTGACAAATATGTTGAATAAACCCTGAATCTGTATAGGAGAAGCTGAAAGAGCAGTATATTGCTGATATGAAAGAATTGGAATTTCGAGCTAAAAATCAAACGCAGTTGCTCCAAGAAAACGAAAATCTGAGAAGAGAATTGAGACTCTTGCAAAATCGAGGAAGCAGCCCTATGAAAGAGGTTTGAGAAATGAAAATTTGCGAATTGGAAGTCTGATAACAATAAAATATGCAAAATAGGGAAGCAATTTAGAATTAGAAAACCAGCGGCTCAGAGAAAGGATAATTGAATTGGAAAATAAAATACGAGAAACTGTAATTTCGGTTGGCATCATCGTACCAATAATCTTGTCTGTATATCACAGGAATTGTTTACACGAGTCAATCTTGAAGCCGAAACCAGCGAAGCGATTCGTGAAATGCGACTTGAAAATGAACGATTGAAAGAAATCGCAAGGAACGAGGACAAAGTGTTGGAAGAAAATGTGAGTTATTTATTCATCTGATATGGCCATAATAAACTTTGGTTTAAAGAGAGCGTTAAAGATAAAAATGATCGATTTGGAAGAAGAACTTGAGGTAAGGAGTCTTGGGACCTCTATACAAATTACCTTTTTTAATAGAGAAGCAAGAAAAAGAATGAATATTTAAAAGATCAGCTTGGAACACACAGAAGCTTCGATAGTCCTCAGCCATCTCAAAAACCTTCGGCTAGAAAGAGGCCTAATTCGTCGAAAGTGTCATCTATTGAACGCTCAAAATCGTTGAGCAGCCAGCAGAAGAAGGTGAATAATAATTCATTCCACATTAGTTATGCATAACTGATAATAGAGGTCCACTTCGAAGCCGAAGATACTAATCGAAGATGGGAACGAAAGTTCCACAATCACAAAGGGAACAGCACTAGGATCCAACCCTGGAAGCGTATGAAATCTGCCTGAAGAGGATAGTGCCTCACAGTTTTTTGTAATTATAGCAAAAGAAACGACAAGAAAAGAGGCAAAAGGATCGCATAGAGCTCGAAAATATGAAAGAGCAGTTGGAAAGAATTTATGATGAGTTAAACACGATAAAACGCAGAAATAATCACCAAACAGAAGGTGAAGGCGCAGAAAAACGTTATTCGTCAAAGGAAGGGAGTAATGTACTGGTCAATGCTCTTAAAGAAAAGGAAGAGGAAATTGAATTTTGGAAGAATCGCTGCCGACTATTGTCTTTGAAGTTCGCTGATGCGATTAAATCTCTGCGAGCGGAGAGTCAAAGCATTAAGCAGGAAATGTTTTCTAGTATCGTTGAGATCGCAAAAGAGACGGAAACAACGCTTAGAAAATACCTCCATAACCCGAAAACTGTAAGAGTAGCAAGCCCTTATTATAAAACTCATGATTTGTTATAGAAGGTTCAACCCTCAAAAAATGGGGACACTACAGTAAAGAAGAAGGTATTAAAAAAGAAAAGTACAAAAAGATTGCCATCAAGACCTAAAAAGCAATAATTTATTATAGTTTTGAAAAATTTTGCAGCTCGATGAATTTAACGAATGTATTTATATCTCAATAAAAAATCATTTGCATTATATCACTCAGAACTTGGAATTCTCCTATTGTACCTTTACAATTAATTTTTTCGAATGAAAAATAAATAGACATAGAGAGAAATAAAACACTCTTTATTATTTGCCACTTAGGTCCATGAACCGATGGAAATAATGCAGAAAAACGAGAAAAATAACCTATATATGAACAAAACGATTTCAATACTGAGAATGTAAAGACATCAATAAAAAACTAGCTCCTTGCGACATTTCTAATCCTCATCTATTACTTCATTAGAAGAAGACAAGGCTATACAGACACTAGATCCTGTTAACTGTCTCCTCATTCTATTGTGGATTAGCTTGAGACTGCTGTATAAACTTTTTTGCAGGGTCTTGCCTTCCGAAACGTTCGAGTTCGGTCCTTACATCTTCAACTTCAGGCTTTGCAAGGTCTATCACAAATTATAAGCTTCTAGTTCAATGACTGCGAGCATTACGCTTTAAAAACGGAATTAATTCATAAAGTGTATTGTCTGATAGATCTCCATAGAACCTTGATACGAGAAGCGCGTTTTCAGGTTGATATTTCATTCTGGATATATCATTTTCTACGACAATCACTTTCCGAAGGTCTCTATTCAAATATTTCAACTCCTATAGACCAAAAATTAAACAAATCCCGTCATCACAAATCAAACCTTCACATAGATGGACCCTTCAAGCAAATGACCCTCAAGTCCAAATCGAGCCTTTATCATCTCGCCATTGGGATCAAGCTTCTTGCAGACTGCTGAAACAAACTAAAATTGTTACGTGAGTGCAGAGAGTCGCTATGATACTGGCATTTCATCGTCTGTCAGAACAACAACTTCATAATATTTAGACATTTCCTCTAAAAACTCTTCCAACCCTGGTCTCTTTAAGATGTTTCTGCCTCGTCCACACTAGATTACAGCTTCACTGAAAGCCCATTACGATTAACTCTACCAGTTTTTTCCAGAAAAGGAGTGTATCAGAGAGATTCAGCACCAATGTTTTGGGGACGTCAGCTGCGATATTAGACCACCATCATTATACTGTTAAAGTTACTTGTATTTACCTGCAGAAGGATCCGGTAGGTCTTGCAAAAGCTTACTTACAGGCGGTTTGGTTAAAAACTAACGTTTTGGTAAGCTATGAACTAAAAGGACAAATTACATCAACGATTAGTCTTCTTCGCTGTTCAACATATTTCGCTGTGTCTAACACAACAGTGCTAGTCTCTAAAGCGAGAGATATGATGAGAAATTGAGGGGTGCTTAATTACCTGGTCTTTCATAAGCATTATCATCATTGAGAAGCTGATAATAATTATAAGAGAAGTATCCCAGAGCTGCGTAAAGCAAATATCTTCTCATTTTCTTGAAAAATAGTTTCTTTGAATCGTTGTGAGCTGTAAGAGGGTGAATTTGTAGGCTGAAGGCAATTGATTATTACATTCTGCGGTTGATTCGTAGTCATCTGGTTGCTCTTGCTGTTCTTTGTTGTGTGGATTGTTTGAATTTTGATCTCGCATCACTCCAAAGCAGACCCTGGAGCTGTAGGCCAATCGAACGGCATTCTTGGTGTTTAAAAAGAGCTTTAACATCTGTACCTCAAATATTTTTTAAAGGAAGTTTATTTTTCTTGGAATCAAGTCGATTGAGTACTACAAATCATGAGACCCGTATTCTCTTGCAAAATGCAGAGCGAAAAATCTCTTCCTTATGTATGAATGTATGGCCAGAGCGAACCATGGAATAACAATCGGCACATAGCACGAATGTGAAATTTCATTACTCATCTAAACAGTCGCCACATTGACTTACCTTGATCCTTATTTAGTTGATATTGGTTTAAATAATGAACAGAAGAGTGATCCAATGGTGTTGATAACTTTTATTTTGCCGAATTACTATCAACAGCGCGAATTATTTCGATACATCCGCTAATCCTCAAAATTGACTTCCTGCTCAAGTGTTCAACCTTAAAGATGGACTGCGTCATTCTGGCTACAGTCTGAAAGACTATCTCTATCTGATTATTCTTATCCTGTTAAATTGATATTGCCACCTGGCTTCAATGGATTAAATTTATTCACTGTGTTTTGGTTTAGAAACGACAAAACGGTGGCATCAATTAATTAATTTACTCAGGATGAGTTTTGCAAATCCTGGGAAATCCGTTTTATAGCAGTTTCGACAAGCACGCAGGCAAATTGCAAAACGCTTAGCTTTGTATGCTCACCGCGCTCTGAACAATTATTCTTATTTATAAGATTTGGAATCGCAAATCCGCGGCGCTACTGAGCATGTTCCAAAACAAAAACCTTGCAATCGTTACCGTCTTCTCTTATTTGCCGGTCTTCTTGCTTTTCAGTTTGTTGGCAGTTTTCTACACAAGCTATTTGGGAGTAACTAGCCTTCATCTTTACATTTTGAAACTTTTGCTTAGTTTTATCTCATAAAACTACTAAACGGCACATACAATACTGAGAATGAAGCCACTACAAGCCCAGCTTCGACAATTTTTCTTGCTCTGAGTTCAGTGACGGCTTTTACAGAAACATCAATGAAGAAACTGCTCTCAACGACAGCAGATCTCGATGATATGCAACAAAAAGGGATCGCTTATGCAATCATATTTCATATTTTTGGATCTCTCTTCCTAGCATCAGTTTTCAAAGTTATGTTTACAGAGCCGGGCCGCGTCTCTGAGGTAAAAACGTCTTACTTTTCAGCTTATTTATCACATATTCGCTCAAAGCAATGGAATTCGAATGTCGAAGATGAGATCACGAGAGATGTTGAAAAAGAAAAGTTTGCACTGAGACAGATTAGCATGATTTATAAAGCGAAAATTAATCAAGCGAGTAAATAGCTGTCGAATTCATATGATTCTTATTCAATGAAGATTTACAGCAGACTTTCTTAGATGAATATGAAAAAGTTCTGCCAGAAACGCCAAGGGAAATTAGTATGCAACAACAAGACAATCAAAAGGGTTATCTGAATTCGAACGCTGAATCTGAAGAGAAAAATTTGTTAGACAAAGGGGACCCAAATCACAATAAGCATCAAAGTGAAGCTAATTTGCAAACCGGAGATATATCCTCAAACAATGCTGAAGCAAATTCACAAAAGCCAAGAAAGTCTCCGAAGGGAGCTACAAGCGAGCAGTATGAGAATCAAGGACAAGGTGAAGGGGGTGAACCTATGCTTATTGAGGATTTAGAAGGAAATCAGGGTGCACAGGGTGTAAAAACTGAAAAAGATGAAATTTCGTTACCCATCGATGACATGAGCTTCAACCCGGAAGATTTTTCTGAAGAGAAAATTAATCAATACGCTGTGATGACGGCATTCAAGCGCGAAAATAGACGATACTGTGCGCATTGCCAAAGGTTTAAGCCTCAAAGGACTCACCACTGCAGCCAATGCGGCCACTGTATCCTAAAAATGGATCATCATTGTCCGTGGGTTAACAATTGCGTTGGATTCTTTAACTATAAATATTTCCTCAATATGATCTTTTGGGCTGGTAAGATGCTTCTCACTGCGTTGCTAATGTTTGTTAGTTGCATCTCTGGGTTTTATCGCATGCACTTTTATCGAAGTGATTCGAGATACGTTGTTCGATCCGAAAGTAAGTGTCACTAATTATGGAATTGACTTATGTTTTTTAGGTTAACGCGATTGAACTGTATTTCTGCCTGGTGATATACATGCTTGAGGTGGTTTTAGCGCTTATCTTGCTCACGTTTCTTACATTTCATTTCTGGTAAATTAATTATTTGGAGAGAAATGAGCTGTATGATATACTTATTGAAAAGGTTGATTTTGAGTGGAAGAACCACTCTTGAGTTTTGCGAGAAGAAAAACGAGAATAAATATGGTCGAGGCGCCTGGGAGAACCTCACTGACGTGTTAGGAAAAAACGTTTTGCTGTGGTGGATTCCAGCAGGTAAACTCTCGATAGTAATGTGAATATAACTTTAATTTAGGAGGGAATTTTGAAGGAGCAGGAGTGAAATTTTAGCTCGTTCTATTCGTATTTCTTTATTACTTTGGAAGATTTTGATAACAATGATAAAGTGCTTTGTATAGTAGAGTAATTCGAGTTTTGGGTAATTAAACAGTGGTAAAACGAGTTATATAAGGTTACATTCCTAGCCCATTATAACTTAACAACTCTCCTTTCTTTCATTTATTGCGGAAATTTCTCATCTAGCAATAGCAACTGCGCCTCGTTAACCCAGCCAAAAAAGTTATGTTATCTTTCTCATAGTGATATCATTGTGGTTTTTTATTCAATTTTATTCAGAAGGTAAGATATGCATATATATCATAAATTCCTCTTCTACTTAACTACCTTCACTGATGCATTTGCCAATTACTCTGTATACATTCTCTCATATCACCAGCACCATCTCAACTAAAATTGCTTTGACTTACGCTCCAGGAGTCTAACATCATTGAGCTCTCGGTCTTTCTCGTGGGCAATCTTATCTTCCCATTGAATATCATGGTTAAACTCTTCAGGCGCAATTTCTTCATGAGGATCAACCTGTTCTTGCTCCATCATCTTGCAAAACTCTTCGAAAGTAAGCCTTCCGTCCCTCAAAATATCCAACTCCTTAGTCATCTCCGCCACATCTTCTTCCGTTAGCTTTTTCCCCGCTCTTGCCATCACCTCCTTGATATTACTAGTCGAGATGCTGTTCTTATTATCAACATCAAAAAATTTGAAGGCCGTCCAAAGCATCTCTTTATTCGTGTACGCCTTCACGTCCATCGCCGCAGTCAAAAACTCCGTGTAGCGAATTTTATCCTTCTCTCCCAATTGCACATTTTGCAAAATTTTCTGGATTTCTTCATTCGTATGCGCGAGACCCAATTCCTTTATCGCCTGCTGCAACTCAGCGATTGTAATCTCTCCGGATCCATTTTTATCAAAGAACTGGAACGCGTCTTTCAGTTTCTTCAATTCGTCCTCCTTTAACTGCGCGACCATGACCTCCATCGCCTCTCTTTTGAACTTGCTTCTCTTCTCGAACTTACTGAGATTCCTCATGACATTTTTATAATTTCCCATGTTGTTTTTCGTGGCTTCAGCGTCTTGCGTGGTCGGGCTTTTTTTAAACCAAGGATGCTCCAACGCCTGTGCTGCACTTATTCTCTTATCGACGTTCTTCTCAAGCAGCTTTTTCAGGAGGTCTTTACATTCCGCAGATAAACGTTGGAAGATCTCTCCTTCCATGGAGTATTGCGCATTCGAAACGGCCTTGAAAATCTCTGCGTCGTCTTCTCCGTTGAATGGAGGCTCGCCGGTAAGCATGATGAACATCATAACACCCAAACTCCATTCGTCGCATTTTTCGTTATAATTTCCTGTGAGAAGCTCAGGAGATACGTAGTAGGGAGTTCCTACGACGGTTCGGAGGTTTTTCCTGACTGGGTCGTATCGCTTGGCGAGTCCGAAGTCAATGAGTTTGATTGCAGCGTCGGGTTTTTCGTTCTCAAACAAGAAATTTTCGAGTTTAAGGTCACGATGGACAATGCCTTTCTCATGCAGGTGCTTGACGGCAGAAAGCGCTTGGAACATGATTCGCTTGGTTTCAGCTTCAGAGAACATCTCTTCCCTTGAGAGTTTCTCGAGGAGTTCGCCACCGCTGCAGAATTCCATTGCGATGTGGAAAAATTGCTCGTCTTGGTACACCTCGAAGAATTTAACGATGTTTGGATGATCCAGATTCGTAAAAATATCAACTTCTCGCAGCAGCAATAGCTTCTCCTCGCCTAAACTCTCCTTTGAGATCGTCTTGATCGCGAATCTTTTGTTAGGATTAGCTATAAGCCTGGCTGCTCTGACATTTCCGAACTTGCCTGACCCTATACCATGGAGATGAGTGAGCAATGACAAGAATCAAACGATTACCGTAAATTTTGGGTTCAAATCTATATCTTCTTCTAATTTCTTCCATTGAGGTCAAAGCCGTGAACATTCCGTTGTTCATTTTGTTAGCGAGGTTAATAGAGCTTTGGATGATCATTTTAGACAGAGAAGCTTTTCTTGAAGGCTGTCCCGGGAGCTGATTTGAAGAAGGATTTGCACCGTGCAAGGCTCCGGTTTCAGATCCAGCATTAGCTGTGGGATTTTGCTGAGGAAGGTTGTCTTTGCCAGCGTCTTTAGTGTTATCCGCCTTGGTTGGCTGATTTGCTTGTGCTTTAGCAGGTTTGCTCGAAGAACACCCCATTTATCAGTTTAGAACCCTCAAATTAATTTGCTGTATATCGCAGACAGTATTTCTAAATAACTAAGTTGGCAAACTGTGTTGAAGAAAAAAGATTTTCTAATTTTTTTCCGGGTGATGTTTTTTCCTAACAAGGTTCGAAGAGACGTCGAATGGGCAGAGGTTACACCAAGCTGACAGTTAGTTGTTTGAAAGAGAGGCTTTGAGAAATCTGGAAAGCGTGTATATTGGGAGATGAGAATGAAAATTATTGCAGAGGCTAGATTGAGTGACTCTTGGCATGCTATTGTCGTGTGTATCGCATTGTTCAAAGGTCTCTGGCCGCAAATCAATATAAATTACAGCTAATATCGTTCTTTCAGAGACTGATAGCCTTCTCAATAAGCTTTTAAATGGAGCCAAGCAAATGATTCCAAATCTAAGGTATTCAGAGCTGTAGATATATATCATGTGAACTTAACATGGCCTTTGAACATGAAATTTGTTAATGTGATTTTCTGACCAAATAGACCTCTAAATTCTCATGTTTAGAAGTAAAATCGTTTTCTCATTCTCAACACGTGTTTTATACTTTTGAGAGTTCTGGCTCATACATCCGTGTTAAGAACTCTAGAATTCAGAATCAAGCTATTTTCCAGAAGTTCCATGAAGTGGCTTATGTAACCAGAAAAAATTTTCTGGCGAACAAAATAAATCTTTCAAAGACTATTTGCGCAAAACGAAACTAATTTTCTTTGGATATCTGTAGCTATTGTTCTCATAGCATGACGAGTGACTTGATCACCTTCTATTTATCCACAGAAAAAGTCATTGTAATCTTCAAATATTTTATGTGATTTTCTTTCATTACTACGAATATATATAACCGTCGATGTATTCCTTTATATCTTATATATTAGAACGAATCTTTTTCATAGATATAACCAGCACAAAAAAATGGCAACAACAATCACCCCTCGTTTCTTTCGAGGCATAAACCCAATGTTCCAACGTATGCTCAGGAGGAGTGAGTCTCTTTGGCAAAAATTTAAGGGTTATTTGCCTTAGATTCCTCTGTCTTTCCAATAGCTTCATTATATTTCTCCTCCCATCTCTGGATGTTCTTCTCGATGTTATCTGAAGCGATTTTCATTGCGTCCAGCGTAAACTCGTTCAGTTTCAACCAAACTGGCTTGATAATGAATTTCATGAACTGCATCTCACCTTTCGCAAGCACATCAGGCTTATCCAGATTCAACATGTACGGTGTCACTGGCAAGCCCAGTTTCTTCTCTTCTTCCACCTTAAATGCACAAAATTATAGTCAAATAGGAGACTTAAAATTTACTTGAGCAGTAAACTCTGCATTGACTTTCGTAGCCCAATAGTAAGCCAAATCGAAATCCTTTGAAGGACCCGAGAGATCTGCACAATGGATCATATATCCAGTTACAAGCATCAGATCCTCATCGCTCCAAGCTACAAATCATTAGTTTTTGACCCTAATCCCAGGAAACAAATTACTGATGTTTTTCTTTGGTGATTCATCTTCTGGCTTATTAGACTTGTCAATTAGCGCTTGAAGTTTGGCGATCATATCGAAATGCTCTTTCATATCTGTGGCTAAGATGCAAGAGATTATTAACTTGCGGATATCTCTCCACTGGTCTCCAGAAAGGTTGGAAAAGATGTTCGTTGCTGGTTTCACTAGGATATTGAAGGTGACAGCTGCATGGTGGTTCTCGAGGACCTAACCGATTTATGCACTCAGTAAATAAGCCAAAATAGAAAGAATTTACGGATTTATCATGATATAGGATAGCCACCTGGGATTTACTGGCGACTTCGAAAGCGTTGTTATGTCCTCTGTGATCAACGTCGTGGCAATAAGCGGCAATGAGCATGCCCAATTGGATGAGGGAAGAGAAATTCTTTTTGTACCCAGCGTGTTTAAGCATATAATACGTCGCGTGCATTACTTAATATTGTGTTCTTTATTAGAATAACGAATAATTGATGGAGTTTTACCAGTGAGCGAGTGATTGTAATTGTGGAAGGGGTTCTTGAACCTGGTATAGCCAGCGCGGATCTGGTTCATAAACTCGCAGAGGGTTGGTAGTGGGATGTTATACTCGGTGATGAGGTTTAAATCATCAAGCATCCACCAAGCCAGCCTCGATTTCTCGAGGTCGCTTATCGCAGTGAAATTGAAACTCCACTCTTCCATGTGTTTATCATCGTCTTCGCATTGAATCAGCAGTGATTTATCGATCTTTTCATCAGCCAGAGTGATCGAGAATGGGTTCTTCAGGTCGTTACCTCCAGCATTACTGTCTATAGATCCAATGCTGGAAGCAGGCCGGTTTTTCTTCTTGCTCTTTGGACTTTCGCTTATCATGAGGAAATTGCTCTTTACCATTTTCTCAACCACACCGGCAAGGTGGCTCTCAAACCTAAAGAGATATTATTAGTAAAAGAGCTTCAATCACGACGGAATCACTTCGTTGAGATCCCTTTTGACAGCGACTGGACCTCTTCGTCTCTCATATACTCATTTAAAACACTGGCTTTAGTTTTATCGGCTTTCTGAAGAAGGATCAAAAGTTAGTGGCTCAGATATGATTCCTAATAAGTTACTGGAAGCGCCACACTGAATAGGTCCTTCTCTCCCTCTTCAAATTTGCGGATGTTTGACAACCTCTCCATTTTTTCTCTGAAACCATCCCAGAGAGTCTGGTCGCCTTTTAGCTTATTATCCCCTTGAGATAGATCTGCAATGAGTTTATCAATTTCTTTATCAATGAGCAACTTTTTCTTTCTCTCATCCGTTGGATTCGAGAGATAGAACATAACGGTGAACCCGTTAATTTTCGTGCTGTTGGACGCACTCTTTTTGACCAAAATCTCAACGAGGATGTTGTCAAGCTTGAGAGAATTCACAGCCAAAATCCTTTTATTCTGAGAAATCGCCTCAAGCGCCTCTTCTATTTTCAAAAAAAGCAGCGCGTTTTTGCCAAGCACAATCTTGTATGAAAGCGTCGTTGGAAGACTCACGAAATTTTGAATATCAATATAAGGCCTGAAGAAAGGTTTTAACTTGCTCCGGTCAGAATGCGTTACCTTAATTGGTCTGGAATCTCTTGGTTTTGATAGCACAGCTTACGTTCCTTGTCAAATTCAAGCGCAATGATGTTCTGATTCTGGTTTTCATATTTCCTCTGGAGACGGTTGAACATTCTCTCTTGGAATTTCTTATACAGGTGGCTAATGTCACCCCATAAAGTCGACACCTGGACCAGAAATAAGGAAAAAAGAAAGCGAAAGCATTACGTCCTCAGCGATCCCGATCAAATCAAACGAAAAGTTTGCTTTAAATTCTACTCTTGAGTACGAACGAACGATAATACTAAGCTTCCTCTTGCTCTATATTAGAATGTAAGGCATTTGTTAATTATAGAGGGGAAAAGGGCCTAACCTCGTTTGTTTTATCATTTGAGTGACTCACAGTGGCGCCTTCAAGCTCGATAGTTCTAATTATCACGAATTTATAGCAAACACTGTAATGCGTTGCTTGTATTACACATCAGCGTCGAAATGCTTCACAAACTCTTGTCGTAAATGCCTGAGGAAAATGCTACGGAGCATATCCAGATACTCCAGCTTAATCGATTCGAGAAATCCAACCAACTGATGCTTATTTCCTTCTTGCTTGTTTTTTGGCATTAAAGCTTGCGAGATAACTCGAGGGACCACCTCGAGAAGAGCCTGGAAATCGTTGTGAAGAGAGTGCTCAAAAAATTTCCTATCCATCAGATTACAACCAACGAATAAATGGCATTGATTACTCAGCAATTCCAGCATTCGTCTCTACTCCTTCAAGGAAAGCAAACACCTGGTCCTTCTCTTGGGTCACGAAACGAAGTACGAGCACCTTTTCGTCCTTAAAATCTGGATAGAAGTTCCCAACGGTCGGTGATTTAGAAAGCTCAATCCACGAGTGGTTCGCTCCTTTAGAGAAGGTTTTCTGGACTTCAGAGATAATGCTTCGGAGAACACTCTCCTATTAACGAAATGTTAGTAAAATTCAAGCAAGAGTATCTACGTCTTTGATATCTTGCTTATTGAGTCGGCGGAAATGGCCTTCGAAGGCTGAGGCCTCTGAGATTATAGAGATTGAATGGCAGCGGAAGATCGCTGAAAAGTAGACTTTCAAATATCTTGTGATTGTGGAGATGGAGAGTTTGTGGTTCAAGGTGTGGAGACTGAGCAGGCGAATTTGGTTCAGACATTCCTTTCAAAAAATAATGAATATTGTTGACATTTGAAGCTAAAAGATACGTTGACTCCGTCGTTTAAAGCCTTCAACGGGCTGAACAAACTTTTTTCAAGAGAGTTGCTTCCACTGCGAATAGGATTGATATTGAAAAATCGTTGAGATGGTGATTTACTTTTGAATTTTTCCGTTTTGCGAGTTGGAGTCAAGGGAAGGGAGTTTGAGTAAAAGCTGTTTGATTTTTGTGAGTTCCTCAACTAGGTCAGGGCGCAGATAGCTCTGATCACTATGCGACTCAGCATCTGCTAAAAATTCATGAAATCGTCTGGTGATTTCCATGTTAAAGTATCAAGCAGAGTTTCAATTAATCGAGTATTTATTGTTAATTTTATCAGCCAAGGATAATAAAAAATTCAATCATGGGACCGTTTTGTAAAGTCAAGCGATGCTTTTTCAAAGGAAAAATATGCATACAGAAAAGCTAAATGCTATAGGTGGCCTTTTAATAGAACTTGATATGCTCTCTTAGACATAGCCATTACAGTTTTCCCTCAGACCGACATTTTGTAGTTATCGGTTATAAAAAAAAAGAGCTTATTGGTATGTATCTGGTATGAATGCTTTGGAATTGGCGGCGGAATGGCTTTGTTGCATCTGTTCATGAGATTGAAGGGACAATTAAGAATTGCTTTTTAAATTACGGTTTTCCGGTCATATCAAACTTTTAAATAGCGCGTTTAAATGATTCAACTTGAAAAGTTTTTTATTCCATCAGGTGTGACGATTTATCTCCCGGGTTTTATATTTATTAGCCGGAGAATTAAAATATCTAACTAATAGCTTCTAACTTGCCACTACCAGTCTCATTTTCTCAGAAAAAGCTCAGAATAGTTAGGAAATACTAAGTGAACGAGACCCAAACAGAAAGGTAAAACCTCCAGTATCGCATATTACAAAGATTGGTGTATCAAATGATAATATTACAATTAGTTAACATATATTGTAGAAACCATCGGAATTAACTGAGTTTGAGGGTTATATCGTGTCACTAGGACTCCGAGGAGAAAATTTAACTGTCCATCATTGTAAATTTTTCATTTAAACTAAAGTATTAATATGCGCTTACCGTTATTTCCTATGCTGATTAGCCTGGCATTAATTTCTTGTAAATAAGATGGAAATTCTTAATCATCTGAATACTAAGCAATTATCATAATAATTCGAACCTTGATTTGCGTTTTCGTATCAATGAATTAAAATCAATAGGCTCCATTCCTAGGCATCTAGAGTTCAGCTCTCTTTTTTTTTGTTAAACAATATTTGAATCCGAGCACCAGCTCTTCATTTTTCATTGAAGCTATTGTTCGAGATGTCCATTTAATAATGAAGATAGTATGTTTTTCTTGGACTTAATAAAATAAGAGAAAATGTACAGAAAACAGATTTGAAAATAATTGTGCCATCTACTTATAACTCATTTATTACATTTCAGTCCTCCTCTTTCAGACTATTTCTTGATCAAACGAGAGATGTTTACTCCCTTGAAAAATATTCGACAATTCAGACACGACCTTCTGACTAAACAACGACAGCACTTTTTGCAAATCTTTTATTTCTTCAACCACCTCATGGAACGGCAGACCTTTCCGATGGATTTCCGACATCACTAATATATCATTTGAACTCTCATCGTCTCTAGGAGCCATGACAGCTCTGTATTTAATCATTAATACCTATCAAACCAGTGAAAAATATACTTTCGATTATGATTCTTTTGATGATGTGAACTAACGTTCTTGATTTTGTACAGTACAACAAGTGCGATTTTCAAAATCCCCAAATTTTGAGAAGCCTCTCTAATTTGAATCGGTGCGATGAAGAGATCCCAAATAGCGTATTGCCTCTTGTATTCATTGAAAAGCAAGGGCGAATCGAAGTTTAGATCCAAAAAGGAATTAAAAACTTCATCAGCTACTCGGTCGTGACCCGGATTATTCGCTCCTGTCTCAAAGAAATTTTCTGCTCGGTAGAGCATCTCTTCAGTAGGGAATAAGAAATCATAATGATTCCAAGGCCCGTTCCCTGCTCTGACTTTTTGAGAGGACGCCTCATTGCTGAGTAATTTAAACCATTTCCCGGATTGGTCCTGTAATTGGGAGCAGTGTCTTAAAGCAACCCTTTTCAAGAGCTGAAATATTTACTTGTATAATGAATTTCGCAAAACTGCCACTTGAAAGGAGTGTTGAACCCAGCGTGCTTTCTATCAATTGGAACAACGGTCCTATGATGTTTAGATCCTTTTTCGGTTTTTTTCGGAGCGTTCTGGGTCAGTTTCTTGTAAGAAAAATAGATTTTAGTTGAAAGTAAGTTACCTAAAAACTCTAGAATTCAGAGTTGAAGCTAGTCTCTTCAAGCGATGAACCTCTGCCTCAGACTCGTCTTTGAATTCAAGGTACTCGCTGCCGACTCGTTTGAAAAAGAATGTCTGTTCTTGGCACTATGAGATCAATATTATCAATGCTAAGCATGAAGAACTAGCAGGAAGTACCTTGATGCTTTCCTCATTGAGGGTTTTCAATAGTGCTTGTCTCATTATTACGTCCTGATTGATCAATCCTTCAGCAATATTATAATTTACTTAACTACCGAGGAAAGCTTCGAGTACCGATTTGCAATTCATCCCTCTTTCTAAAATCCGCTCTTTGTCGAGTAGACTCAAGCGACAGACGCTCTTGTCCCTCACTATTTTCTGGGTAAAGAGGTTCGTCCCAAGGCTTATCTGTGTTTAATCTGACTCGGAAAGTCGCTTTAGACTCTCCATGACAAACTGCAAACTTCCCTTGATAAAACTCCAACTCTAAGTCCAGTATTGAAGCTGAAGGAGTTGAAATCACCGAATCGAACTTCTCCTTCGAAATAATTTCACTTTTCTCTCTCTGGCCCTCGCCTTCATGGAGTTGAATATTGTTACCTCCATCTGATGCCTCAGCTTGTTCATCAGCTTGGAGGAATTGACCAACATCGCGATAAACTGACTTTCGAAGGTCAGCATTCTTCATCATATCCGAACGAAGCTGAATCTTCTTAACTTCTTTTAAACGCTCTAAATTGTCTTCAACTCTTAAAAAGAACTCCCAAATAAGGCCTAACACAGCAGATAAGACGAAGAGAAGTCTACAGTATTGTACCATTCACAATGCTGCATATCACGACGCAGGCCACGAAGAAATAAGAATTGAAAATTGCGACCACAAAATAGTAGTTATAGTTGCTTCTCGTATAGCAGTCGAGGATAATGTCGTTCCATCTGATAAGTAAAAGTGCTAATGAGAAGACAAAAGGACTTGGAGAGTACTTTTTATCAGAGATGAATTGTAAAAGGAAGATCATGCTATTTCCAACGCCATTAAAATTCGTGTAACGAACGTGTATGTAGTCAGAATCGGAATGCACCAGCTTGCTATCGTTAAAGAGGATCGAGCAGATGACACCGTAGATATAGGTCACGAGAGCGACAAAAAGCACCATTGAAAAAACTAATTTTGTTAATAATTGGTTTGATTCGTTTTATATCAATGCAAACGGCGAGTGTACCTGCTGGGAATGATGAGTATATTTTCCAGATAAACTCTGAAATCCTGCGAATGAACCGTATGAACGGATTTACAATCGATGTGCCTCTCCTTCGAGAAGAATCCTCTCTAAAGGATCCGATTAGAGGGCTGTTCGTCTATCGATAGTGAAGACGTTGATTATTATTAATATTATCTAAACTTTGGAGAACCAAATATTACCAAAATCTTGTAGATGGTATTGATTGCTATGATGAATCTGCCAATTGAAATTGTGAGTGGAATCTGGAAAAGGATCATCAGCAAAATCAAGTCAAGTCTTTTTTGAATGAGTTATAATATACTAATGAGGAAGCGAATTCATTTCTTACGTATTGAGGTTATTTAAGAAATAACGTTGAGGTCCAAGCGCGATCATTCGGACCAAGCTTTCGGCCAAAAACAGAACCAAAAAGCTCCACTCTCCTGCTAGTACGAATGGATGCCGCTCATCTCCAGAATCCTCAGTTCGGAAATGATTGAAATACACGATTCCAATATATACTGATAGAAATCAGACCAACCGCGCACAGAAAAATCAAAACTCACCAAAATTCAGAATCGATAATACGAGCAAAAAAATCGCGTACCAAAATCCTTGTACTACTTGCTTTAGTTTCATTCGGTTCAAACTCCAGCTTGATTTCCTCGATAACGAAGGAATTGTACCAATTGTCTAATTCTTCTTTGTAGAGCAAAAATATTTACCTTGAAGTGTCAGGCTTTCTGTAAGTAAATAAAGACGCCACTTCCTTATGGTTTCGAATTAGGATTGGCAGGCCATAGAAATCTTCAAGAGTCTAATAAAAGGTGAGAAAATTCGCACGCTCAAAACTTTACGAGATATCCACGATTTTTATCATCCATAATCTCAAATAGTTCTGCAATGACTGAATCCGCGTCTCTGTCATTGGTCATGAGACGAAAGAATTTTGTAAACTTTTCTTTGGGTATGATCTTCCGATTTCCACTAAAAAATGTAAATCATAAACACACACACATTTCATATCCGGTACCTTTCGACATGGAGGCAATAGAATGAAGCAAATAGTCCTTCCCGCTCGATTAATTGATTTTTGAACATTTTTTTGCTACGCGCTTCGACATATGCGTTTTCCAATAAAGCAGAAGGTATCGGTTGCCAGAGAAATCTCGAGAGAAGAATAAAAGGCACAAAAAATAGAAGCGTGTAGGCGCTCTCGTGGAGAGAAGGCTCCATAAATTCGGGGTATCCCTCGGCGAACAGTCCCCACCACAGTATATCAAAAGAATATCCAAAATTTGAGAAATCGCTTTTGAATTCATCTGCAGAAGGACTTGGAGGTAGCACTTTGATTGCAATTATCGTGAAAAATAGTGTTATTAGCATCAGAAACACCAATAGTTCGAATATCACGTCCATCATGTGAAACAGCCCGAGGAAATCCTCTTGAATTCTCCTTGAATAGATCACAACCATTACTAATAATCAGATTAATGATATCATTAATGACAATTTTGCTTACAAGGACGGAGGATCGTGGTGTATCGATAAGGATTCGTGTCAGTTGAATAAAATATGGCGAAATCAATAGAAAATAGCACTGTTAACATAATCTTCGAGATGATTGTCCTATTGAGGTAGTATCGTGTTTTGAGAGTAACAGCGTAGTCCGTTGTCTTATGGATGAGATGGAAGACAATGTCGCTGAGGTAAAACAGCAAGATCATCAGCTCTAACAAGAAACAATGGAGCGATTTTCCCTTGAAATTGGGGTCTCCATAGTAATTTGGCTCGTAGAAAGCTAAGCCCATATAGAACCAAGAGAGGATGACTATCCAGTTGAAGTAGAATGGAGAATGCTCGACTGTGTAGCACCAATAAACGAGTCTTCTGGGTATGACTGAGGAATGGCTTAAGATTGCGTAAGTAAGAGAAGGATTATACTGTCGAGATCATGACGGATTCTTTTGAAGTATATGGCATCGTAAAAATGGCGAGCAGCTTTGGTTAATTTCTGGTCCTCGTCTAAACATGCGAGAACTTTACGCAAAACACCTAGGCCCTAGCGAAAGTCGAAGGGGTTGGCTACAAAAACAAATTGATTACGTCTTTACTCCTTGAGAGGTCTTTTATTGCAAGTTCAGCTTCCTCTATCAATTTTGAGCGAGAATCTAGAGAGAAATTAATTTTTGAGCATTCTGATGAGGAGCTACTCGACGAAAGGAGCTTCTGGTCGTTGTTTTTGGCTGTTGATTGCCTCTTGCTCTGCATACTATGCAAATGTTTGAGAAGAAGGATATATTCCTGATTTTATTGAATTAGTCTCCAACAGCATTCAAATTGGATCGACAAACAAAATAGAAGAGAGAAAGTCTCATTTTCTTTGCGATTTTCCATGAGTTCAGTCAAACGCTGGTTTGTTTTCCATCTCAAAGATCTCTTTAATCTGTGTTACCTTGAAGTACTTGGAGTAGGATTAGAAGAAAAGAATTGGCTCGAGACCATATTGGCCATGATGCTCATTTGAATCAAACCTCGCGAAACCAGTTGAATTAGAAGTACGGACAAATTTCCTTTATATCAGCTGTAGATCTCGAACGGCAGAATCTCGCAAAGAAACTTATATTTAGAAAAGGAAAAATAGATTATTTTATAAAAGAAAGTAGAGTTCTATTTTTCAATGCAGATTTAACGCGGTGATCAGCAGCTTCGCTATGCCTCTTAAATTCTTAAGCAAATTTTACAGACAATACAGAAAGTTGAACATTTTTTTTTTAATACTCCCAATTTGGCTAATTAACAGCATCTAATTTCTTAAAAAAAGACCCCCACAAATTTCTAATGGTTCTATAAGAGACATGATATCTCGGCTTTCTCACAGCAATCCCGCTCTCTCACACTCTCTCAAATTATAATTTCTCACCAAAGCCGAAACTTATGACTTTCCTGTTTGAGCATCTCCCTTGAATCACTATTGAGATTCCAGAATAATGCCTTGGCCAGTAACTCTATCGCAATTTGAGAATTTTTTGCTCAAAATCTTTTTTTACTCCTAACGAACTCGAATCTTCAATCAATCTAGAATAACTCAACAATGATTTCCAATGTGTTCCAGAATGGAACATCACTCACCTTCCTACCTATGTTACTTCATTATTCAAAGCTCTCCAAGAGACACACCTACAAATCCCTCCATAACACTCCTCTATTGCCTGGGGCCTGCTTTAGAAAGCGGAAATATGAGCATCATCCTATCCTCCTTATGCGATGTCCAGGAAATTTTGATAATATATTTTTTTTACGTCAGTGAGTACTCTATTTTTCGGTGAGTTTAGCATTTTTTTTCTTTGTGTTCGCGATTAAAAGAAGTTTCTAAATCATTCTCTGCTGAATGTTTAAGAATTATTCAGATTTATTTCATTTTGAATAATACTGGACTTCCGGAAAGAGTGGTCTAGATTTATTCTGAGGAAGCTTCCATCTGGAGAACTGTGGGTGTTTATTCATGATCGAGATCATCCTAACAGATTTCCCTTGAGGAATGGAAATCGTTTGTAAAATTCTCTTGGTGTTTGCCAACTAAGTCGACATTAATCATAAATGGAGCAAAGAAAGCGCGATGACATTGCTGAAATGAGATCTGCCTCATCGTTGCAGTTGAGGAGCGCCGCTAATCTAATAAAGAAGCGAAAGGAATCAAAATTGCAAGAAATACCTTCACTTGATTCTAATTCTTTACCTTCAACCAAAGATCCAAATACAATGATCGATAAACACTCCACTTCAAACTCAATCCCTCGAGTAATGCCTAAGCCAAGACGCAAAACCGTCTCAAAGAAAGAATCCCTCAAATTTTGTCGAAGTTTGTGCAAGTTTATTATTTCATTGCTGGGAAGAGAGTCATTTTCGAACAAGATCTTCTCGTACTTCGAGGCCTTGATGTCAAATTTCCTCAGCCACCTCGATGGGATTTACAAGAATAAAGAGCGTTTCATCGCTGCTAGCAAAATGGTCTTCTATAAGATATGGAAAAAGCATCGGCAACTGCTAGCCTGCACTCATAATCATAAAATTTGCTTAGTTACTCAAGCTGAATGGGATTCTTTCTTCTCTAATGCAGGCTTTGCTAACGAGATCACCGAGGCTTCTGGAGGGCATCAGGAGGTTTTGGAATACGTCCTATTCAAAGAAGAGATAAGTTCTGAAATATTCAAGAATTTATTTAACAAGACTCTATTCATCCTCAATACAGTGTTTGTTAACACAATAATCTACTGCGAGTTGGTCAAAGACGAAAAATTCATAACGCGCGTTCCTACTTATGAGACGTTTGCGCTAATGGTAGCCGAGCCTTGGCTATGTAAGCATTATAACCATGCAAAAGAGAAATTCGCATTAGAATGCTGTAACAAATGTAAGATATGCCGATCAGGGCTAATCCCTCCAAATTTTCTCGAGAAGCTACAGGAAGCGAGAGGAAAACATCAAACAGTTAAAGCATTCTATCAGTCAATCAGCCCTGTAAATGTATTCGATATCAGCGAAGAGCAAGTCAGCGCACTCTTCTATTTCTGGGGTTCACAATATGCAACATGAGAAAAAGCGAGCACAACTTTGGATTTATTCTGGAAAAAATAAATTCTAAACTTCCGTTTGTTGTTGTTGCTGATGGCGGCAGCAGGAGGAACTGAGGATCTATAGTGAGGCTTATTCTGTAATTATTGTAAATAGTGAACGCAAATTGCAATCTTTGAATAATTTTTTTGGTTATTTCATAGGCAGGCTGAATTGTTGAGTCTCTTTTTTATTCACTACAATTTTCAGAAAATAATTTATCTCATGAACTTTAATTGCGCAAGGGTATTGATTTTCTTTCTGTTGGTGACTCAATTAGATGGATAATGCGCTCTTGTGTTTTGAGAATAGGATAATCTGTAGAAGAAATTCGCCTCAATAGCATAAAGTAAAACAGTATGGAATGTAGGCAAAGTCGCCAAGGGTGACTCTAAATCGGAAATTTGGAGTTAGTTCGAGACTTTTGGAATTAAATATTAATGGAATTAGTCGCTATTAATCTAAATTCGAGACAAAAAAGATAATTCGACGTGGTTAATAGAAGTTTTTTGATCAAATTTTAGAAATAGAACGTTCATTTAATCAATTTCTTTTAGTTTTAAGTGAGATCGTGCTATTTTTTAGGCGAGGGAAAGGAGGCTCTTATCTGTTCAAAAAGATTGTAGTCATACCGTCTGCACTAATTATTAAACGAATCTGACTCGCAAACACTGAGCACGAATGTGAAATTGGAAAAGGAAGCTAATTTTCTCAAAAATCAGCACTAATGTTCCAACAGGATTTCAAATGGATTGAAAAAAACTACTCTTAATAAATACAGTCGATAAACTCAACGCAGCAAAAGTTAGAAGATTATGTATATGATTCAACAAAGTCGACAGGGATTTCTGATTTTATCCCTATAATTCCAGAACCGGAATGAATTATCAGCATCACTCTTTGACTAGAGGGTTTGAACTGTATCCATTTTCAGAACGTTGTGGAATTTATGATGACTCAGCCAAGACCTCAGTTTTATTTCACAAAACGGAAAAAATACAATTCCTTTCGGAGAGGTATTTGTTAGAAAGCAGTTTCACACAACAATATCTAAAAACAATTAACTTCAGAAAAATTCAATGATATTTCAATTTATTTATGTATGCATGCATTCCAAATTCAGAGGAATAGCTCGGTTCAACAAAGAAATTCAATGAATCCTCTCGAATACAAAAGTTAAAATTATCCAGTCTAGTTGCAAATTTGAAGGACCTCTACATTTTTCTATTGGCTGGTAATTTATTGCTCTTCAGGAGATTGAGAATACGTGTTGTTTTTGGACCATTTCCGCACCAATAACTATCAAAGTAGTTTACTCTCTAATTTAGTTAAAGAAACTCTTTCAAGAGGGGATATCTTTTCGATTTTCTTTTGTTAGAGTTTTGACGGAGGAAATAAAGTGGGTGTTTCTGTATTTTGAGTTTTTCATTATGCTGCCCGAAATTTTTTACATGTGATCCTAATAAGAGATGTCATGGAACCCGCACTGGTTCAAGTAAAGCAAAGAGGATGCGAACTAATTGTCTAGCACCAAAAGAAAAGGTTTGTGTGTCGCAGTATAACTTCTCAGGAACACACAATTGAAACCAAAATACGGGTTTGCATTGAAACTTTACAGATTTCAGTTATCTTACAAAAAATCACTAAGTCTGCAGAAACACTTTGGCAATGTTCGTGAATAAACCGCAGATTAGAGAATGATTTCCTTATATACATGTTTATGAGCTCCAAAAACGAATTTCGATTTTGTTTTTCTGAAGGAAAAGATAAAATTAAATCAACACAGCAAATAAAATAGTTTGCTTTTTAGTAAAATCTCATGTTTATTTTATGTAAAAAAAAGGAAGTCAATATGATGAGACAACAATATTCTCTCTCTTCTCCAACTAAACATAGCAGAAGCTTGTCCTTTAGAAAGACTCCTTGCAGAAATAAAAAAAAAATTCCTAATTTAATGAATAGGTCTGACATAATTCAAAAATTCAAAATTTGGGTGTTTTAAGTTCCTAATTTGGGATTTGCATTGATTCTCTCATCCTCAGCCATTTCGCCTCAAAAGCAGCATATAAAAACGGCTCGTGACGGTTCAATATTGCGATTCACAACCTATACGTTCGAGGCTCTACCATGACCTACCTGTAGTTAATAACATAAGAACTCGTTTTCATCACCTTCCAATTGCGCTCCAAACAAAAGGGCATCGTTTCAATGAGAACGTGAAAAACTGTAAATTGGTTGATTATCCAAACTTAATCGAAGCATCTTGACAGTGAGGCCTTGTGAATTTAAAAGGAATGATTAATTCATATATTGCCTGAGACCCATGGACGGTATAAATTTTATACCAGATTCAATTTTCGATTACGTACTCAATAAAGCAAACGGCGAATTTCGTGGATATTGAAAAAAAATCGATCTTATTGATTGAAATCATCTCCCTTCAATCCTTCGGTGAAAATAAATCCCCGAATTAGTTGTCCAAAACCGTAATAAAAGCATCCATTGCTTCCAACATATGTGCAGAACCCGTGATCACTAGTATTTGAAAAAATTAAAAAATGTCTGATTTCGGTCCACGGAGAGCTTCTATCTCAAAAGAGTCAGCTAATAATTGAAAATAATTCAAAATTTAAATAGTCAACTTAGATCCAATTAAAGGAATCTATAGCCCCACCGTATAATTATAATAAACACCGAAAAATCCAACGCTAAATGAATCCTTTTGCCAACTTTGCAGCATTTGATACTCCTTCTTTGCTATCGAAGCTCCAAGGCAGCGCAACTTCTCTTCTTTTACAAACAATTCAGGCAGGATCCGGTCTCAACAACGTGCTAAACTCAAATTCAGAAAAGCTACCGAACCGCAAAAATTCTCTTAAATTTTGTAGAAGACTCTGCCGCGGCATGAAAAGTCTTATTTGCATATCTAGCTTTAGCGACCCTATTTTTCAACATTTTGGACTGCTTCTCGAATGCTTCAACAATAATGAGATCGCGATCATCGATCGTCCGAACTTTGAGCAATTTCACAAGAAATTATTCCTTCAAATCTGGAAAAAGATCGGCGATACGCTCTCCAGCACAAAGAATGCGCGGATATGCCTCGTGACTATCAATGAATGGACCACAATAATGACGGCAAAAGGCTTTCAAACAGAAATTAAAGCTCTTTCTGAAGATTTCAAAGAGTTATCCACTTATGTTGTTGCAGCGGATCCCGTGACAAAAGAAGCTTTCATGGGATTTTACTGCCAGCTGATGTTTGCAGTGAATCAGATTTTTATTTTTACCGTGCTTTTTGAAGATATGGAAAGAGATAGAGAGTTCCGCAGGAAAGTTTCCAATCTCGAGGATTTTTACACGATGACGGTAGACCCATCGCTGTATAAAAACTATAACCATAAGAGAGGAAAATTCGCTCTCGAATGCTGTAATAAATGTAAAATCTGCAGATCGTCTTCGGTATTGGCAGACTTTCCGTATCAGCTGCAACAGGCGAGACAAGAACTTCAATCCAGAAGAGCTTTTTTCAGACTTTTACGTTTAAACGTGATGAAGGTTCTCAGTTTTGAGGATTCTTTAACTCTATTTAAAATTATTCTCAACTGTATCTGAGTGGGTTTGAAATCCATAGGTATAAACATATTTCTTGTAGCAAATATATGGTCTTTCTTTCAAATCATAGTCTAGGTGCGACTGCATCAAAATCTCTATTAAATCGACTTCCATTAAATCCATCATTAGTTGTAAGAAAAAATTCTCAAAGAATTTGGGCTGCTAAGCCTGTAAAATCAGCTTGTCTGAATTTCCATTCGGCATGAATGATTTTCAAAGCTGTCAAAGGTAACTAGGGCGATATATGTGGTAAAATCAACTGAAATGATGGCTTCGTAATAATTGTATATGGATAGATTGTTTGAGATTAGAAAGAAGTGGAATAATTGAATTTGGTTAGTAAGATAATAAGCACTAACAACATCTTTTCTTAGGTAGAAGAAAATAGAATCCAGAATTTGCTACAATAGATTTGCTTTGAAAGGACTTCCTTAGACATTGTCGACTAATCTTCAGTGAAAACTTAGCCCGAAAAATAGATAAATCCTTTGATGACTCGTAGAATGAGAAAGCGAAGTCCTTATCTTCCCGAAACAGTCCAAACGATGCAAATCAATAAAAAGCTTTAATTTTATTAATATTTTCAATGAAATACCAGTTGCTTTTGATAAATTCTTTGTTCCAAACTTTCCACGCAACCCATCGAGCTAATTCTTGCTGAATCTTCAGATATTTCGGAGAGCGACCATTTAACCCAAGCACCTACATGGAATTTAAATAGCAAGGTCCTTGCCTCTAAAAAAGAATTCACTTTGAAAATTTTCATCAGAAAAAAAATAAAATGTCACTCTCATTTTCTCATCCGGTAGCGCATGACTAAGCTTTGAATTAGCGCTTTTTTAGAACTCTTGTAGCTCATTTTGTCCAGAAAAGTCGAAAATGATTTTTTGGAATAAACGTTGTAAATTAGATCCTTATTCTTGTTGTTTGCGATTTTCGATTCCAAATTTTGGAAATATATCCAAAAAAGTCAAATAACTTAAATAAAATCATAACTGTGAAAAACACAAAATGACAAAATATGAAAAGACCAGTCTGAGCATTCTTTTGTCAACAGACACTGCTGTTCCTCAGCTAAATGCGTTGGATCCAATTTCGCAAGCCGAAATGAATTTGTTTTGGAACAAACTACAATCCAAAATCCAACATAGCAATGATATCGTCCGAAAAACTACCACATTTATCATAGTAACCTTCCTAGGACTAATGCTCCTACAATCTTTAGATATTGTTCATTACCTCTTCAAATTCATCGTGGTGCTTGTGTTGTCTATCCTATGTGTTTTTCAAGTTTACCACCAGAGAAAGAAATCGAAGCTCATGGTTGAATTTGTGAACGAAGAAAACAAAAATGAATGGAATAAACGAGGATTTAATTGGGTACTTTCCTCTGAGCATGGGCCTGGAGACGATGATCCAATTAAATTGTTTTTAGAACTCCACGCGGATCCTTCTAAGATCAAAGGAGCAATTCAAAAACAAAGTGAAATAGGTATTCTTTTTCTTGTTGAAATCGCATTAACATACACTTAGGCCAAAATAAGAAAGACCAATAAATAATTGCAGTCGAAGTTGGAGAAGGATGATGAATATCGCAGATTATAGTGTCCAATTTATTTAAATTTTGCATCATTGATAACAAACGACAGTTTGATTCACAGAGAGCTTCCTCGATAATGAGTTCATGTTAATGGGAAGACTCAAATAGATCAGCATAGCTGTTGAGAACGTTTCGGAGTTTGTGATTCGATATTTGTTGAAAATTCATTCTTTCAATCACTTTTCTGTTAAGTTGATATCCATTGTGTTTCGAAATTTTAGAAATCAATATTGCCAATTTTAAATAGGATTTCTACCGATTTGATTATAAATCTTACCAACAAAATTCATACCAAAGAAAATGGATTTGGATTTAATCAAATTGAAGCATCAGGAGCTCCTTCTCCTTGCAGGAGATCCAAAGGAGCACCACTTACAAGCGATTCTTTTATTCCATGCTTATACATCTCATCAGGAGCTAATTTGCACAGGATGCCTTGAAGATGACATGGTAGATACCTATGAACTTCCTCCAAACTGGAACAAAGACATCGACGGCGTTTACTCTCTGCGTTACCAAACCAAAGACAAAACCAATCCAGAGACCATCTATATAAAATTCGTTATCGAAGGAGATGTCTTAGATATTAATGCTATCGGTTCCTCCAATCCTGGTCTTATGCATTCATCAACCTTCAAACTCAAGGAAATTAAAGAATCGACTTACGAAAAGGCCCTACAGCAATTCAAGGATGAAATCATATCGAAACTCCTATCAAAGTTGAAGAATGAGGATAATACACGAAAGATGCAAACGGAAGAGCGAAAAGAGCCTGATGTGCTATTAATTCCCATTTTAAGGAATGAACCGAACAATACGACCGGATTTGGAGATTACGGTAAAAGCGATTTGAGGCCGCTTCCGTTGGATCCGCTTGGACTGGGCGGTCCTGTAGGCGGAATGGGCATGGGAGTCGGAGGTGGAAGCTTGTTTGGTCCTAGCAACCCGATCTTCACTGGAGAAACGCGACAAAACCCTGAGGTCAGAGGAATAATGCCTGGAGTACGAGTTTATCCAACAGGCCCAGGGATCCTTGATCCAAACTTTCCAGACGATGACCACTTGCAAGTGAGGGGTATTCCGACAAAGAAGCCTCAAGGAGGGTTTATGGATCCATTCGGAGGAGGATTTGGAACTGGAAATAGGTTTGGGCAAGGGCCAGGAGGTTTTGGAGGAGGAGGATTTGGCGGCTCCTTCTTCTAGCTTTAGATATATATATGGAAATTTAACCAGAGATTAATATTTGCGTGAGAATTTGTTTCCTTCTGGAGAGTTATATCGAAGAGACTACTTCATGTGTCTATCTCAGCTAACTTATAATTATTCTCGAAGTCGAAGTAAGGAGAAAAGCGAAAAACTGATTTAATAGTGTTAATGAAGTACAGTTTTTCACATGTTGCAATAAAAAATACATGGGGAGAGAGAGATGTAGTAAATATTGAGATTGAACTCAATTGATTGTATTTGAATAGAGTCTGCAGGAAATCATTGACCAATCAAGTCTCAAAACCAAAACTCGCCGTGCTCTCCTGAAGCTCAAAGAGCTTCTGTTGGCGTTTTTATTTACAAGCTGTTTAAGCGTTTAACCGATCTTTTTGTGGGTGATGCTACTGATTTCCCTTGAAGAGATTAACATATTAATGAGAACTCTAAGGAAAATGAGGAATTACTTTAGATACTCGTCACGTTTTTGTCTTTGTACACTTAGGAACTCTTGCAGCTCAGCTCGCTTGCCGCGACTATTTGCCGCCCAAAATTTTGACTCGGTTTCTTTAATACTTACATTAAGATCATAAACCGCCTTGTATAGATGATCTAAGCCTGATTCTGTTATCGAAATAAAAGAATCATCATCAAGCATCCTTTTCGGTTCTCCTTTCTTTCTTTGGGGTATATTCTCCCTAATAATATCAAATTAGCTACGAGTGAATTAATCCATGATTTACTCTATAGTAGACCAACAGTTTTGCAAATTTTCATGTGCTTTATGACTTTTCGGAATGACGAATGACCTGCCTCTCCTGTGATTCGGCGAAAAAGGAATGTTTGTCGATTGTGTCAGAGTATTCTTCTCTTTTAGAGGAGCTTCCTCCTTTATCGGACTCTCCATTTCCACAAAACTCAATTTTTTCTGAGGCTTCAGTGGTTGATAGCTATTTAGGTTCTTTTTCTCTACATTAGCACCGAACAGCTGAGTGCTTGATCTCAGATAATTAATACTGCGTCTTTTAGCATCTTGGAAGCGATCAAACCGTGATTCTGCTTGACGCTCTACTTGGCGGATGCTTGGACTCCTCGACTTATTTGGATTCACTAGCAATGACGTCGCAGTCCCTTTCTCATTTTTGAGCAGAAACTTATATAAATCATTTTCCAGTGATTGATTTGCGATAATTGTATTTTCGTTTTTCAGTTGAATATCATTTCTATAAGCTCTACTTCCTTGCCTTTCTCTCCTTACATTCCCTGTCGGACTTTTCACGCTATTTGTCTTGTTCACAAGTGCTGGTGATTCCACTTGTAACTGCTTTTCATGTTTCCCTAAGCCTGTCCTCATGAAAATCCTTCTCAGGTTCTCAAGACTGTTTTTTGGTAGAGTATCTCGTCTTTTCGTTGTTCTCTTTTCATAGTTTGAAGGTTCCACTTGGAACTCTGACACTTCTGGGTCTCCTTCGATCAGTATCGACGGCCCTCTGGAGATCGCAAAAATGGAAGAAGCCTGCTCCGGATACGCGATTACTTCATTTCTTCTTCTCTTGAAATTGTCAGAAAACTGCTTCAGAAGAGGCTTTATCTTTTCAAACTGATGCTGCTCCTCTAACTCTTTGATTTCTCTCCTTCGATTTATTACAAGATCAATGAATTGAAGTTTTTCATTTGGCCTCTTTATTTCTTGAAGAGCACCTCGAATCTGATCTTTATCAAAAAAATCTGAGATGTGCTGCGGGGAGCTTACTCGAGACGGCATCTCTTTCACTGCTTTTGAAGATTTTGGTGATGTTAATGTAGATATCGGTGACGTTAGTGATGACATCGGCGTCCCTGTTGAGTTCAGATCCACTCTCAACTTAGAACTCGAAAAACCCTTTGCTGCATCAAGAGAAGCATCTACAATGGTTTGTATTGCAGTGCTGAAGGTTGTATTTGAAATGCCAGAGTTTTCTCTGCGTTTTGAGAAAATTGAAGGGGTTGGGCTTGACGCGCGATTCAGGAGGTGTCGGTGGTGAAGAGTGGCAGGGGATTTGTCAGTAGTGTTGCTCATTGTATTAAAATGCCAATTTTTGAAAAATCAAAAATAAATTTAATTTTTCAAACTTAGCCCGCATTAACGGCAAGTGGCTTCTGGATGATAAGATTTTTTTCATTTCTCTTTTTGCTAATCGTTAATTTTAATTTGAGAAGCATGTTCGCTGAGCGACTCGAATTTATAACTATCCGAATTATGTAGTAACCGTTTGTGGTATTATTCTAAACTCCTTTGAATTAGCTGATATCAAAAATTCCAAAAACTTTGGCCTCTTCAAATTTAAGCGCGTCTACAAACCAATCTACTCAGACGATGATATGTGAGTTAAATTTGCAGATTTGCAATGTACAATTCCTGCTCTCTCTGATTTTTATAGCTCTATGACAAAGAGCACAAATTGTTTGAAACGCCAATCTGATTTATTCTGATTTATGCTTCCAGCGAACTTATCAATTTTCTTAGACTTGGCATTTATTGAGTGCCTTTAGGCTCCCAAAATGATTGGAAATGAAGAAAAATGTTGTAATGAGAGGTGTCTGTGGTGTTCTGTGAAATATTATATTTTGGAACACGCCGACTTTTTGAGCAACTATAAACTTTTAATCAATTTTGCTTGTTTTCAAATGAATTTTTAAACCACGCTCGCTCGTAAGGAAGAGGCCTTATGAATATACAGGAAGAGTTTTGACACCAATGCATTCCATAAAAAATTTCATCTTCTTCTCTCTTCAATTGCTGTTCATAAGATAAATGAAACACTTCCAAAGGGCTATTTCATTCATGCTCTGAAATTCGATCAAACGTAGAATATAATATACTCATCAGAGAAAAATTGAAATTTCTTCGTGCGTTCACTATCTGAAAATGAAATGCTTCAGGGTTTTTCTGAAGGGTTATACTAACAAATATGCTCAGAAAAAAAACTGGATTTACTTAGTTATGATTGGATTACAACTCTTCAAGATCGATAAATCCAGTAATCGTTATACTAAGATTATTCTAATTATTAAGTCATAAACAATGTTCTTAGATCAAAATCCAAAATTATACATAGAACCATTCTATATCTCTGAAAGTTCTTTTCATACTTCAATACGTCTAAACGGATTGAAACAATATTCATTGCCTTCCCAATTCAACATCTGCATGAACCTCACTAAATTTCTTAGGCTATCCTTCGAATTCCTCCTTTGCTCTACCTAACATCTTGACGAAAAACCTCCTCTCAACAGTACTGATTTCATATACTGAATTTTCAACTTTTATTTTTGATGATACCGATATTTTGTTCGCTGATTTCATGTTTTCAGAAATTTTGCTAATCACCAATCTATCTCTTAATTCTACCATACACTCCTCGCCTCATATCGCTCAACAGACCCTGTTCTGCTTTCATTATCATCAGAAATGATTCTAGTTCCTGGAATCAATGAAGAAAATTCATATGTCTACTTAATCAACAGTTTTTATCAGAATGTTTGCTGAATACATTCACAATTTGGTAGCATTTATTTCCAATTTAAAGTGCCTATAATATCATAGCTGCCTACAAATAGAAAAATGGAAATAGATCAAAAGACAACGAAGCAGGTCCTAGAATCCTGCATAGGAGAATACCAGCTTGTATCCAAGTTCGATGGGAATCACCTCTACTCGGTCTATTTGGGTACCACTAAGAAATATCACATGAATCAGAATGATAAAAATGCGCAATTTGAAGTTGCCATCAAACTCATTCCAGCCAACGACTTTCGAGACTCCTTCGATAACGAATGCAGAATTTTTGCGCTAAAGCCTCACAAGAACATCGTTAGGTGCATCGAATGTCTGAAGGATACCGTATTTAAATTAAACTCCAACCAAGAGGAAAAATATAATGCTCTTGTCCTCGAATACTACCCTAATAAGGACCTATTTGAGTATATAATCAGATCTCGACTTGAGGAACCTGTTATTCGGTACTACCTAGAGCAAATGCTCGACGGATTAGAGTTCCTAGTAACGAATGGCTATTCACATCGTGATGTCAAATTAGAAAATTTCCTCCTAGACAAAGACTTCAACCTGGTATTCACCGATTTTGGACACAGTTGTCGCTATTCTGATGATAACGGGCCTGTGATTTTCAAGGAGGTATCTGCTATTTCAACGGAAGAAATCATGCCACCGGAATTTTTCCGAGAGGATGGATACAGAGCCAAAGACCTCGATGTTTTCGCTCTGGGCAAGGTATTATTGACTATGGTGACTGGGTCTGTACCGTTCACCAAAGCCGATAAAACTGATCGCTTGTATTCATTGATACTTAATGGAAACTGGCATACGTATTGGCGGGTGATTAAGAAACGCTTGGAGGCTCAGAAGCTCAAGGACTTGTCGCCTAAGTTTAAGAAAATGATCCAAGGGATGCTGGAGCCAAATCCGAAGTTAAGATATAGCCTTAAACATATCAGAGAGAGCTTATGGTATCAAGAAACAACGCCGCTAACCTCTGAAGAGGTGAAGAAGGTAATGCTTCAATTAAAGCAACAATTCTAGATTCCAACAACTTTTGCAATTTTTTTTGGAACCAAAAGAATTCAAAATTACTAATTTATGTCATTTAAATTCGGATTTTATTTTCATTTATATCGCTTTGCATAATGCAGTGTGTTCACCACTTACTTTTTCCGTTAATGCTACTTACTTCTAAACTATGACAATAAATTTCAAGTTTTTTACTATAATGTGATATCCTTAAAACATTCCTTATACTTGAGAGGCAGTATTCAATGTTGAATGGCATTATCTTTCCGAAGAGGAAGAGGAAATTATTGAGCAGCAATGTAGAGCTAAGGTCACAGACTCATTGAATTAAAGTGTAAAATTACAAGAACAGGAAGGTAAGCTATTGAATGACAATATTGAATAAATCAATTTATTCAGAAAAATATGTAATGAGAAATGAACTGCCTAATTGCTGGTAACCCTTCTCTGACAGTCTTTCAGATTTGTGGAAAGCATATTCATGGCTCGCGAGACGAGACCTTTGGTGACTGAAGAGCTCAAGTTGTTTTCTTTAGCATCGTCCGTTATTTTTTTTGTGTAGCAGTCGACTTGGAGCCTATAAACCATCATACAGTTTGCTGAAGTGATAAGAGGAAATTGGTTGGAGACTTCACAGGATGTTTTGAGAAAGCCATCTAAAAAAGAGTACTGTTATGAAGGTTGCTAAAAGAAATTTTTACTATCATTATCAGTGCTTGCTTGGGCATTGCTAATAAACAGCAGTGCCATCATAAGGACCAAGGCTAAGAACTTCATTGGTTTTCGGTTTGACTTTTGCTTTGATTTTTTTGGTTTAAATTACAACAATTAAAGTAACAAATTCCTTGTCCTATTTATATTCCAAGAGTTGTGCACTCTTGAGTCGCTTTTTCACTAGCGAAAAATTGCTCAAGAATGATAGTTGCCTGCCCAATTTCTGAGCTCTTTTTATAAAAGATCTTCGACAATGGCTGCTTCTTCAGCAATCTCGAGAAAAATTAAACTCTACGATCTTGCATTGCACATTGAAGGTTTTCAACAAAACACTGTTTAAGTTTCTCGTGGGTTCCTGGCCTGATAATCAATTAGATGGACTTATTACTACCTCTGCCTCGCCTGTTGGCTGTGCCAAAGTAATCATTTAGAAATTAGGAGATAAGTCATCACGAAATTTGAGTTTTTGTGCAAGAATAAAGCACTTTTCCTTTCAAAATGTTGAGGATCAGAACATAAAATTTGAATACCAAATATTGCAGAACCTACTCTTATAGACGCAATGATTAATACGATAACAAATCTTCTTAATGATTTTAGTTGATGTAAAAACATTAATTGATGGTGTAGATATTTAGCAATTAAAAAATTCTTTGAAAAAAAATGTTGAAAATATAAGCTCATCATTGATCTTAACCATTTTTTATGAGTAATATAAGGTGATTCTTCTGTTGTTTGAAACCTGTAATTATACCCTCGGACTTTCAATGGCATCGCTCTCAGTAGAGGCTTCCCATTGAACTCTCTTCCCGTTGCTCCAAACACCAACTCTAATTTTTCCATCCTTGCTGATCATTCTTCCTTTACCATGTTGAAGACCGTTCTTCCACTCTCCCTCATATTTTCTTCCATCAGGAAGTAAATAGACTCCATACCCTTCTTTCTTATCGTCTTTGTAGTGTCCTTCGTATTTTCTGCCATCTCTCCAAGTAAAGACGCCATAGCCATTCATCTTGCTATCTGCCCACTCTCCCTCATAAGTGCGACCATTCGCCCACTCATAGTGGCCTTTCCCCTCGAATTTGTTATTTTTTACCATTCCAGTGTAGGTCGAGCCATCAAGCCACCTGAACTGTCCTTCTCCGTTTTTCACTCCGTTCAAGAAACGTCCTTCAAAAACAGACCCGTCGATATACTTCTCGATTCCCAGGCCTTCCTGAACATCACAGACCCAGTCTCCTTGGTAAAACGTTCCATTTGGATGCTCGTATCTGCCTTTCCCATGCGCTTTATCATTACGCCACTCTCCTTCGTAGTAGTCACCATCAGCATGAATGAGTCTTCCATAGCCCTCGGCCTTATCGTTTCTCCAGAACCCTTCATAAATGGAACCATCAGGCCAGATTTGCTTGCCTTTTCCGTGACGAACTGCTCCCATCATACCCTTCGTCGAAGTTTGAAGCGATAAATCTTGACCCTGAGGCTGAGGCTGTTCGCTCCATTGCCCAGCATAAATAACTCCATTGTCCAATTGAATAGGATGGAAGATCGGGTATCCCAAGAATTCTTCTACCAGTTCCTTATGCTGGCTATAGTCGAAAGGTCCTAGTTTCGCGAGGACCTCTTGGACAGCCTTATTTTGGCTTGGAGGGATGTTGTCAATGAATTTGTAGTTTGACCTTACAGATTCCTGGGTCTTCACACGAGTTGTTTCGATATACGTAGTTCGATGTGTTTTCGCGCCACCAGCGCTGTAGGGGTCCTTTGAATTCTCTGTCAGAGCGATACTTTCTCGCTTCGCCTCCTTGTACTTCTTTCTCGCTTGAACGCCGCGGTAATGAGCTTGGATTTTAAGCGCGGACTGTTCCATATCCTCTTCATAATCAGGATCAGTCACGAACTCTTTGTTTCGAGGAGCCACATGGCTATCGTTGGCGCATGATATGCTACAGTTTCCCATATTGTTAATTTGGTTCTAAATAAAAAGAATTCAGGAATATGAAATAATTCCCAGCTGAAAGGAAGTTTAAAATAAAAAAAAAAAATCGTTCCAATATAAATAAAACAAGAACCCTTTAATTAGCTAAGAAGAGTTCTTTAAAAAAGAGGACGATCTCATCATATGACACAATAACTCTTAGGGGTGCTTATCCACACAGTTTTCGCACCCAAAGCAGGTCTGTACTAAAACAGTGGAATCGTATTCATGGACAATATTAAAATTAAGATTCGGTTTTATACACATGACGGTGTAGAATCTGAACAGGATAAATCAGAGGCTCACGGAAAACAATGGCGAGAGCCATTATGATGTGCATGTGAGAAAATGTCGTACAATAAATATTTAATAGCTGTTTTTATTAAATCGCTAAATTTGGTAAAATCGTTAAAATTAGTGAGGCTTCGCTAATTTTAACAAAGGCAGCCCTGTTTCACAGGCTTTGGGTTCAACGTTAATTTTTTTGGCGTTGCTCCGCTAAACGCTTTAACGTCAGTGGATTTTGCTGATAATAAAGACCCTCTTTTCACCATCTGGCTGATGTATGCTAAGAAAATCAATCTGCCTGCCTCAGTAAACGCCTTAACAGAAAATAAGCTTATTGTTTAGCAAATTTTAGTACCTCCATAATGTTTTGTCCGTTCTTCGCTGATGTCTCGAAGAAAAAGTTGATCTTGTGTGCTCTCATGAATGCTTCTCCCTCATCGTATGTTATTTCTCGACTAAAAAATAAGATTATGAGCTCGCATTAGAGGAAACAGTAAAATGGCTATTCAGGAGCAAAGAGGAAAGGGGTAAGGAGAGGTTAAGTACTCTTGTTCTCTATCGGCATGATTTCCTAGTAAAATAAAAATGGCATCCGGCTCGGCCCGCTGTCGGGCGTCTTCAATCCACTTCGATAAGCCCTCGAAGGTATTTCGACTATGTTTACAGAATGAGAGAAGCTTAGTTAAGCGGCATACCGTGTGATGTCGTAGACAATGAACACACATGAGGAATTCCTATAAAATGAGCTCACAATCGATCTGAAAGTCTCTTGGCCGGCCTGACAATGCTGAGTTATGACCATATAGCGGATAATAGATACTGTGTCCCAAATTTGAAGCTTGAGAGTCGTTTCTTCATCGATTTTGACAACATGTGAGCAGAATTCAACACCCACAGTGGAATAATGGCCTTTCTCGAACCGATTTCGAATCAGGCGTCTGAGTACTGCAGTCTTTCCCACTCCTACGAGCGTGTTGAAGTCAGTCGCTTAGAAAATGAGCGAGTGTACCTGAATCACCAACTACTATGACTTTGAACATCATATCTGCTTTGGGTTGGAGGAAAAATTTTGATCCCATAGTTGGAGAGGATTCACGTGAGCATCCATCGACGCTGTTGGGAGAATGGCTCTTGTAGCTGTATGGGGAGTTTTGCTCCATTTTGAGATCAGGCTGCAATAAATTTTGTATTTGTTAGGATTCAGTTTTGTTTTTCAAATTAGAAACTGTCAAAAATTTGACTGTTAATTCTAACGCTCCAAACAATCAAAGACAGAGATTTAATCCAAGGAGTAATTATGGGACTCAAGTGGACACTTTGAGGAGGACAAACTTACATGGTGATGGTGATGGCTAAATTGAAAGCTTTTCAACATGAGCTTAACAACGAAGATGGAAGTCTATATTTTTCGGCTCACTCACATTAACGGATAAGTCAGTGAAAAATTTTCTGCTACACATGTCTTTTGTTCAAAGCTCTTTTCTTGGGAGATAGCAGATACCAACGCTCTATAAGTATAGTCTTGCATTCTCAGATGCTATTGGTTATCCGTTAAGGCTTGATTGCTGTGCTGAACAGCTTCTTTCCGATTTTTAGCCGTCATTCTCTTGGATTTGACTTTGAATAATAAATAGCGCACTCTTCATCTAAAGTAAAGGGAAGATGACAATTGCTCCTCTTATATTGTTGTAAGCTATTCCCTTCCAGAGAAATGAAGACATCAGAAATTTCTTATTCGCCTTATTCGCAAAATAAACTGCAAAATTGCGCTTCTATATTCTTACTCAGGACACATACATACTACGATCTATTATAATTCCGATAATAACCTCCGAGTCGGATAAGAGGATACTGTTCGTTGATAAAATTAAACACCGATGCCAAAATAATAAACTTAGTACCGAAGTTTGCCTCCAACGTGAATGCTCATAACATAGCATCATAAAAAAAGTCAATCGAATTGTAAAATTTTCCAAATCAATGAAACTCCTATTATCTGTAATTTATTGCACACCATAACTCCACTGAAGGCAAGATCTTATTTACCGGACTTTTTTTTTGTTCAGTTCGGTGTAATTACTTTCACAATCTGATCTCTTTGGCTTTTCTTCCAGTGAGCATTCCTTAGTTCCAGGAATTAATTTTGAATCCGCAAATAATCTACTTTAATAAAGAGAATCTAAATCTCAGAATATTTCTTTGAAGCATCTGAACTGAACAATTTTTTTGGGCTGACGTAATCTCAATTAGAACCAATATTCTGTGCCTTTTATGGCAAAATGACTCTTGGATTATAATCATAACTCAATCTACCAAGAAACCTAAGACAATAGCAAATCAAAAGTTCGTTGTTACAATGGGAGCAAACGTCTCAAACCATCAACTTCTCTATGACTACTTTCATCAGTGGAAATGTAAACAGAGATTATCAGAAGACTTGCATTCTAAAGTCGAGAATAAAGGGCTTGATCCATCGCTATCCATTAAGGACCAAAGGAAAAAGGATCAGGAAAATCATGAGTTAGTAGACGCCTTTGACGAGTTTTTCGAGATGTATTCATTGAAAATGTTTATTTAAATCCATTATATGCGTAATAGTACTTTTTTCTTATTTTACTGTTTATGCTGTTAATTGGTTATGAAGTATAAAGATTGACACCTATGTTCATTATTAAGTAACTTAACTTACCTCTCCGATAGCATTCAATTTTTCCTGCTTATCTATGTGGATTTCATTGTAGAATAAATAAAGTGCATTGATCACAGAATCCAGAGTTAGACTTCTTCTCAAGTATCTATTTACGTTAGAGCAGTTTTTTATTCAGGTTTTTTGAATCCTTTATGCAATCATTATACTATTCAGCGAGCGCAAATTCGCGTTATCTTAAGACATTACAATTATAAATGCCTATCGAATCAAACAGTGTGTTATGAAAATTACATCCCTTGGATCGAATAGTGTCTCAACTTACTAAGCACCACAAAGCAAAATACCACAACTGTTCCGATAATTAAGCAAATTCCCATGAGAATCGCGGTGTCATCAAGGAACTTATGCAAGTACTCCTGATCGATGTACTTTTCCATATCTCTCATCATATTTCTGATATTTCGGTCCAAGAAACACCCATCGACCTGTCTCAGGTAATTCGAAGCGCTTATCAGCCAGAGTCTGTATCCAAAGATGACCAGACTCTCAAAAAGGAAATAGCCGAGGAGCAACATCGAGAAATACATATTTGCCAGGTATACTCCAGCGTAATAGACCACTCTCTTCCCATATTGGACTGCTTTGACCACGTTATAGATTAGGAACAAAGAAATCGTAAACGACAGCGCTCCGCCGATATAATAGAAGAACCAGCTGTAATGTTTGAACCATTCGAGTCTACTCTTCGCTGATCCAACGGTGCCGAAGTCGATGTCCCAGCAACCGTCAGTTGGCATCGTATAAGGGGCGAATCTCGCTTGCAAATAAACTTTTTGACCGGCGCTGTATGAAGACAGACGAGTAAGCCTATCAATAGGAATAGCCTCCTTGTTTTGTCGATAGAACTCGTACTCATCCATGCTGTCGATTTCGATCAAATCGCTTCGGAAGCTGTATCCGCCGCATTTATCGTTTCTGGGTTGCGCGTTCAAAAGAGGGTAAACGGTTCTTTCTTTGCCATTGTTCGCTTCCTTGCTTCCATCGATGTCGTTCATGTCCCAGCAATCTCGTTTAGCGTAGGTAATTTCGAAGCCGTTGAGAACGTACTCGATGTTTTTGGAGTAAATGAAATTGAGGTTCTTTCCTGGGACCCAATCTTCAATGGAATAAACGAGCTGGCTGTCAGGGTCCTTTTGAGCTTTATAAGGGTCCCAGAAATTCTTAGCTTCAGTCTTTATCCATGAAATTGGACACTTGAATTTATCAGGGATGCAATATCTTCCAGCACATTCAGTCATGCCATTTCCACAGGTTTTCGTCATCCGATATTTGACGTCATTGCGCGGGATCCTCTTGACACAAAACCGAGTGTTTTTCCAGTTGTAAAGGTTCATTTTAGGAGTCGCAGAAATTCTTGTATCAGCCTCATTGCAATCTTTCTGGAACGCGAATGATCCTTTTCCGAATTTAAGGCAGCCACCTTGGGATCCAAGCCATTGCCCAACTTCTCCCAGCTCGTAACCCGATTTGCATTTTCCATCACCCTTGATAGTATAAATATCATAAATCCATCCTTGTTGATTAATATATTGTATGGTTTCGAGGAGAGTCGTGCTCAATGGGGCGGTGCTATCACCAGCCTGGGAGATCAGCTTGAGTCTGAGGCCCGAGATAATGATAGCAAAGATGTAAAACGCGACGGGAAGAATCGTGAGAGTAACTCGGACATGATCTGCAAGCTTATTGGGATCCATGCCGAGGCGCTCAGCTATCTTGAATATCTTGGAGTCATTGTGCGTCGCCTGTAATGGCTTTTGTTCGGAGCCTGTTGATATTTCAAAAGTATCCATGGAATTTCAATTTTAGTTTTAGAACTCTTTTTTTTTTATCTTTGCCTTCTGCAGCAACTTCCTTTATTTACGTCAATTGATTAAAAAGGGTATCAGATAAGATATTTTTCCGGCTGAAGAAACTCCCTTTTTTTTGTTTATTGACTCTATGCGTTAATCACGAGGCTCTTTCCATTCGGAGTGTGATGACTGGAGGAGTCAATCACGTAAAAGGGAGCCAAGGAGTTCAGTGCTAGGAACTAAAGTGTCGCAAAGCTATCATTCTATCAAAGATGGCGAGTGCAGAAGATGAATGTAACATCAAAACTTATAGGAAATAAGGGTATCTATGCAGCACCAATATATGCGCATCTGTTCATTTCTATAATCTGAAGTATTTTACTTTTGAATTAACAAATTTTGCTCGGTAAACTCGTAATCATGAATAGACGTTAAAGCAACGGTGAGTATTCATAGGAATATGTATTAGCTAATTAGTCTGGTTTGTGAATTAGCAGAATAAATGCATAAATTCTTTAACCACTACTGTAAAGTCACTACCAGAGTTTAAACTTCGATTTGAGATTCATTATTGAGGACGCGATGACTCCTGCATTGCTTTTCTGATACCCACCTAATGATGATCGAAGATATATATGAATGTAATTAAATATGATATTTTAATTCGAAAGTATTACCTGAAAGCACCATTAGGATAGGAACCTTGTATTTCAATGCCTGTTCAAAGACATACTCATCTCTTTTAATTATTCCATCCTTTGAGACTTTTAGCCCTACACAAGATTAAGAGACTAGTAACCATTTCATCATTTACCTCCAAGTGGATCACCCACCAAGCAATCAGTTCCAGCATTATAGAGAATAAAATCAGGCTTGAATGATTCGATTTCCGCAGGGATATTTTCTCGTAACTTCTTGAGAAAGGCCTCATCGTTATCATGAGAACTCAGCTCAACATCTCTCTTGATTGCTTTTGCTGCAGCATAATCTCCAGGATAAATGTTATGATTATAAACGTCGATTATAGAGATATTTTCATCCCCAAGAAAATCTGTTTCATGTCCATTGCCTTGATGGGCGTCTAGATCAATTATCATCGCTTTCTTCACTCGAGATGGAACGCTTTTTTGTAAATGCCTGATGCACAGTGTAATATCGGCGTATATGCAGAATCCACCTCCTTTTTTTGCTGATGCATGGTGATAGCCTCCACTCAAATTTATTGCCCATCCTTTCTCCAATGCTATCAGTCCGCCATCTAAAAAAAAGTAATAATCACTTCTTGAAGGGGCCATTTATGATACTTACCGATTGTGCCTTGTGTTGCCAGCAGCATTGGTCTCAATATCTTTTCTTTCAATATTTCTATCGGCACCATTGCCAACAATCCAACCTCCACGATCCTCGCGATCTTTTGACTACTAGTCTCAATTTCTTCAAGGTAACTCTCCGAATGAACCTAGGTCAATCACAATTCAAGTTGTCTGGAACAATATATGTGTCATACAAGTTTAAGCGTAGATTTTTCAGGAAAGGAGGGTTTATGAACTTGATCAATCGATAGGAGTTTCTTTTCTGTGAGAGCTCGCATGACTTTTCCATATTTTTCTCCATCAAAGCTATGAGCGTTCTCCAAACCCTCCCATGGAATGATATTGTAGTCTTTATGATAGACTATTGGGACCTTTATGGTCTTAAGAAAAGGAAATTCTTCATGATTTAGGGATGACTGAGATTTTGATGCCTTATCTTTCACTTCTTCGTCTTTGGAGCTGTTCTTCTTCGCTGTAACTGATTGCTCATTTCCCATTTTTATTCACAATTCCGATCTGTTTAATTTGATATTATATCGTAATTTTGGCTATTTGTTTCTTTCGGTTAGATATTCCATATAGATTGTTCTCATCTTAAGGTCCAATCGCTAACAATCAAACGAGCAGCTGGATTATTACAGCATTCTCAACCACGAGATTACTTTTTTGAAGAGAAAATAAAATAATTGGAAAAACAACGACTGTTTAAATATTCGAATAGATCAGGAATAATTGAAGTCCTTAGAATCAAGAGTTAAGCGCTAAGTCTTCACCAAAAAGAAAATGCTTGCCTGAATTTATTTTCTGGGAAACTAGCAAAGAAGAGGTTTTTTGGAACCTCTTGCTAAACTTTTAGTAGTGACGATTAGTGTTGCTGCTTTTGATGAACTGTAAGACACTTGAAATTGAGCACACATCAAAAATGAAAGAGAGGCATATAGAAGTTTTGGAGCGAATAATAACTGAAAAACAAACTAGCAGGTTGAAGATAAAAATGATACCAGGGATAAACAAATTTATTGACCTAATGTTTGTTCTTCTAAAGAAGTTCTATCTACACTAAATGTTCGTGGATAGCCCCTAGCTTATTTAACTTACATGTCAGTAATAATTAGTGAAGTAAATTAGTGAATTTCTGAAAAAAACCTAAAGGAATTTCTACCAGAGGTTAAACTTTGACTTAAGATTCACGATTGAGGCTGCGATGACTTCTGCATTGCTTTTCTGATACCCACCTATCAATTACCAATGATACACACAAAATGAAATTAATTATTATATTTTAACTCGAAAGTATTACCTGAAAGCACCATTAGGATAGGAACCTTGTATTTCAATGCCTGTTCAAAGACATACTCATCCCTCTTGATTATACCTTCCTTGGAGACATTAAGTCCTATACAGCATGTAATAATTAATCGATTGGCAACTCATTTTTCATCATTTACCTCCAAGTGGATCACCCACCAAGCAATCAGTTCCAGCATTATAGAGAATAAAATCAGGCTTGAATGATTCGATTTCCGCAGGGATATTTTCTCGTAACTTCTTGAGAAAGGCCTCATCGTTATCATGAGAACTCAGCTCAACATCTCTCTTGATTGCTTTTGCTGCAGCATAATCTCCAGGATAAATGTTATGATTATAAACGTCGATTATAGAGATATTTTCATCCCCAAGAAAATCTGTTTCGTGACCATTGCCTTGATGGGCGTCCAGATCAATTATCATCGCTTTCTTCACTCGCGAAGGAAAATGTTTTCGCAAATGCTTGATACATAACGTAATATCAGCGTATATACAAAATCCACCTCCTTTTTTCGCTGATGCATGATGATAGCCCCCACTCAAATTTATCGCCCATCCTTTTTCCATGGCGATTAGCCCGCCATCTAGCAAAATAAATACATATTACAAAAGTTCTTGTCATTGATACTTACCAATAGACCCTTGTGTTGCAAGTAGCATTGGTTTGAGCACCTTTTCCTTCAATATTTCTATTGGGAAGTTTGCCAGCACTCCAACCTCCATTATTGTTGCAATTCTTTTACTGCTAGTCTCAATTTCTTCCAGGTACCTTTCCGGATGAACCTATACCAATCACAATTCGAGAAATTCAGGTGAAGTATTGGGTTTCCATACCAGTTTAAGCGTTGATCTTTCAGGAAAGAGTGGCTTGTGAACCCAATCGGTTGAGAGAAGCTTCTGATCTCTGAGCATTCGCATAATCTTCCCGTATTTTTCTCCATCGAAACTGTGAGCATCCTCGAGACCACCCCAAGGAACGATATTATAGTCTTCGTGGTAGACTATAGGAACCCTTATGCTCTTCAGAAAAGAAAATTTTTCATGGGAGGATTGATGTTCCCCGTAAGTCTGACTTGCAGATTTTTGATCCATGTATTTAAATATCGTCGAGTTAACTCCGAAAAGAACTCCTCCTATCAAGAGATATCCAATTCCATATGATTTTTTTTGTTGTTTTGCAAAAAATATCTCATATACGATTCTATCTGCAAAATCTAAGAGAACTTTTACAATCAAAATTGATTACAAGCTCCGTATCCAAACAGGCTCATGGAAGCGAAATCTAAACCAAGTTTTACCGCGTTCATTATGAGATTTTAGAAGAACACTTTTTATTTTTAAACCAGAAATTAATTTTCGGTTTAGACTCCTTCGATTGATACCTGTTCTATTTAGAAAATATCTTTTTCTCTTGTTTGCATTCTTGTGTGCTGCTCAACGACTCGAAGTGTCATTCATTTTTTCAGTCGTGGACTTTATTTCGGGTTGCATGAAAACGTCGTGCAGAACTAATAAGCACTGTGACGAATGTAAAATGCTAGATTGAAAGACTTCCTATGTAATTCCTGCGGTTTCACACGCAAACGAATTTACATAGTTTTTTGGAAGAGGATGAGCCTTCGAAAATTCTAACAACCGCAGAATGGCACTGCTAAATTTCAGAAAGATAGTAAAAAAGGGAAAAAGAGCTAGAATATTCTTATAGAGGAGATTATTACTCACAAAGTTCATACAGCAATTAGATCAAGGAATTCGAAGTATGGTAACCTTAAATAATATAAAAAATAGCCAATTGAACAGCATCAGAAATAGCTCTATACTAGGACACTCAGTTATGAAAAAGTCATTCAAAAAGAAGTTGAAACTCTCTTCTGGGTTCCAAAGAACAATTTGATTTTTTGTAATTTTTTTTTCCAATCATTTGCAAATCACACATATGTAACTCAAATTAAATGCAACATAAGCACTTAAGTCACAATGAAAGAAAAACCATTGTCTAAAGTCAAATAAAAAAGAGTCTACAATACATCAATGATTAATCAAATGCTCATCAGATGAGAAGATGAGTCATTTAATCATATCATAATCAGCAGCAACAACGCCTACTAATGAATTTGTTTGTTTGTTTTTGTAAATCAATCTAATATCTTCTTGTTGAGTAGTAGCTGGCGGTGGCTGTTGGGTAGTAGTAGGTGGTGGCGGTTGGATAGTAAGCGGATCCACTTGCTGATGGATAATAAGCAGAGCCACTTGCTGAAGGGTAGTAGTGGGTGGTGGCAGTTGGGTAATAGGAGGATCCACTTGCAGATGGGTAGTAGTAGGTGGTGGTGGCAGTTGGATACCAATATCCAGTGGAAGCTGAATATCTGGTTGCAGTTGGGTAAGAGTAGGAGTAGGTGTAGGTATAGCCTCCTTCTGATTTTCCGTGTCTATTGTTTCTTGCTCTGTGGTGGGTGTTTGATGATCTGTTGAATGTTGCGTTTGATCTGTTGAATGATTTGTGTGAGGTGGTGTTGAATGAAGAGGTGTTAAATGATGATCTGTTGAATGCTCCGTGTGTTCTGTTGAATGCTTCGTGTGTTCTGTTGAATGAGGAGGTATTAAATGATGATCTGTTAAATGATTTGTGGTGGCTATTTAATGCTCTGTGGCCATCTTTTCTGAGTTTGGC
>ENA-UOTX01000296-UOTX01000296.1-compost-metagenome-genome-assembly--contig:-NODE-296-length-55830-cov-8.382150_pt1 | contig 55830 bp, 24 predicted proteins | sample MGYA00238143_ERZ746982 | MGnify/ENA primary metagenome ERZ746982 (study PRJEB28758, sample SAMN06268862) | compost metagenome | isolation source: single cell | place: USA: California, Emeryville, Joint... | reverse complement strand
CCTGGACGACAGGACTTGCAGTCACTCTTCGAGCCTCCGGAGCATGTGACACATGAAAAAAGACTTGATGTGCTATCACTATAACATGGTTTGCAAGTTTTGGTAGCCGTATCTCCCCAGTAGCCACCTGGACAGCTTCTTACGCATTGACCTTCTGGCACAGGATAGAGAAACGAACCAGAATTGCAAGACGTACAATTGGTATTTAATCCAGCAGAGCAAGTAGCACAGGAAAATGGCTCGGATACGTTAGTATAGCAAGGCTCACAGGTGTTAGTTGAGGAATCTCCCCAGAATCCCTTTGGACAAGAACGTAAACATTCGCCTGGCCCTGGACTTGGATGAAGATACGTCCCATCGTTGCAAGAATCGCATTCATTGCTATTCCCTCCTTTTGAGCATGTCGCACAAGAAAAAGGACTTGAACCACTGTCTATGTAGCATAACTTGCAGGTGTTTGTACTAGAATCACCCCAATATCCATCAGGACAAAGGTTTAAGCATTGGCCTGGTCCCGGACTTGGATGAAGAAAGGTCTCATCGTAGCAAGAGTCGCATTCATTGTTATTTCCTCCAATTGAACATGTCTCGCAAGCAAAAGGACTTGAACCACTGTCAATGTAGCATGGCTCACAAGTTTTCGTCGCGTTGTCACCCCAATATCCGTCAGGACAAGGGTTTAAGCATTGTCCAGGACCCGCCCTTGGATGAAGGTATGTCCCATCCTTGCAGGAGTCGCACTGATCATCATTTGCTCCAGTTGAGCATGTCTCACAAGAAAAAGGACTTGAACTCGTGTTAATAAAGCATTCCTGGCAAGTTTTCGTCACGTTGTCACCCCAATATCCATCAGGACAAGGCTTCAAGCATTGGCCCGGTCCTGTACTTGGATGAAGATATGTTCCATAGTCGCAAGAGTCGCATTCAGTGCTATTTCCTCCGCTTGAGCATGTCGCGCAGGAATAAGGACTTGAACCATTGCTTATGTAACATGGCTCACAAGTATTCTTGTCAGAATCTTCCCAGTATCGACTTGGACATGAGCCTAAACATTTGCCTGATCCTGGACTTGGATGAAGATATGATCCAAAATTACAAGACAAGCATTGATCAGAATTTGCTCCAGTTGAGCATGTTTCACAAGAAAAAAGATCTGGGCCCGTACCAACAAAGCATTTTTGGCAAGTTTTCGTGGCGTTCTCACCCCAATATCCGTCAGGACAAGAGTTTAGACATTGTCCAGGACCTTCACTTGGATGAAGATATCCAACATTGCAAGATAAACAACTACTACTCGACCCAGCCGAGCATGTTGCGCAAGAAAATGGTGCTGCTGTGCTAGAATAGCAAGGTTCGCAGGCGTTGGTTGAAGAATCACCCCAGAATCCATTTGGACAAGGCTTTAAGCATTGTCCAGGGCCTGCTTTGGGATGAAGGTATGATTCTGAATTGCAAGAAATACAATTGCTACTCGATCCAGCAGAACATGTTTTACAAGAAAAAGGACTTGAACTTGTGCTAACAAAGCATTGTTGGCAAGTTTTCGTAGCGCTATCACCCCAATATCCGTCAGGACAAGGGTTTAGACATTGTCCAGGACCTTCACTTGGATGAAGATAAGCTCCAACATTGCAAGATAAACAACTGCTACTCGACCCAGCAGAACATGTTACGCAAGAGAATGGTGCTGATGTACTAGAATAGCAAGGTTCACAGGTGTTAGTTAAGGAATTACCCCAGAATCCATTTGGACAAGGCTTTAAGCATTGTCCAGGGCCCGCTTTGGGATGAAGATATGATCCTGATTTGCAAGAAGTACAACGGTTATTCGACCCATCAGTGCATGTTTTACAAGAAAAAGGACTTGAACTAGTGCTAGCAAAACATTGTTGGCACTTTTTCGAAGTGTTATTACCCCAAAATCCGTCAGGACAAGGGTTTAGACATTGTCCAGGACCCGCACTTGGATGAAGATAAGCTCCAACTTTGCAAGATTTACAACTGTTATTCGACCCAGCAGAACAAGTGGCACAAGAAAAAGGACTTACTGTACTACTGTGACATGCTAAACAGTTCGTTCCTGACAAATACCATCCGTCAGCGCAAGAATAGCACTCAGACTCACTATTTCCAAAGCAAGTCAAGCAAGCCGGAGTGCAAATCACATGAACAGTAATCTTTATGTTTTTGAAACCAAATGACTCATCATTGGCGGGTTGATTAAGTCCCGAGGAAAAACGCAATGTGATGAATGTAGAATTGTGGGGAATTGGCCCTAAATTTACCGTTGTTTTATAATCATCAGTCGACAAACCACAAAGGTCTCCTGGGTTACCATTACGGGATTGGTTATATACATTCACGTTGTCAACCTCAACAAGATACTTTTCACCACCATCCCAAGTGTCAATAAAATAAGCATCAAACTGAAGTGAAATTGTATTATGAGCTGGAAGATCCAAGTAAGTTTTCTTGGCCCATGCGCCTGCACCGAATTTATTATATCCTCCGATGATGGTTTGACCATTGCATTCGGAAGTGTATCCATTATTACCTAAAGAAGTTGTCCAACCAGAGGTCGAATTGGGTTGCTCACCCCACACATCTGTTATCACATACTGACCTAAGATAAACCAAAGATTAACTTGGATATTGATGTGAGCTTTACAATTGCAGCTGCCCGCAAGGAGCAATACGAATGGTATTATATTTTGCCAGCCTCTCATTGAAATGTTCAAATAAAAATTTTAAATGCATGAGATAATGAGTCGGAAGCGGGTGATAAAAAGTAAGATTCCAAATTCGACAGAATATCAGAGCTGAAATAATCATAACTCAACAACCGAAAATGACTGTGCTACGTAGCTGCTTGAAGATCCCCACAGCTTGCGAGACCTACACGAGGGTTTCTATATTTGCAGTAGATATATAATGCTTTGAAACCTTGGAACGGTTTATTTCTATTTCAACGGGGTCTCTTCTCCAAAGAGGCAGACCCAAAATGATATGAGATGTCTTTCTAAGCGGTTCGCATTAGAGAACCTAATGAATATTAAAATTGGTACGTAATTAAGCTCTTGATTCTGTTTTAACTTTTCTCAATATTAAATTATTTTGAAAAATAGAAGGTTTTAAAGAAATTAGGAGACTTTGGCCAGAATCAGACAGGTTTTGTTAGCGATAGTGATATCCAAGAGGTTCATTGAAGAGAAAATCTCTAAATATCAATGTGTAATTGAGTGAGTTGAGAGAAATTCTCTCCACTGGAAACGAGTACTCTTTTTTTGTTGTGATACTCATCATTACGAATATATGTTGAGCCTACCATCATATTGATAGTTACTCTTGGGGTTTTTGGGCGATCTCCCATCTGAATGTTGCAAACATCCAACTCTAGAGGCAATTTTCCATATTTTAGTCGAATAATCAACACTCTGGCTGGCTATCGCAACAACCTCATCGCTGGTGTGGTATTATTGAAGCTAGACCATCTTAATATTTCAGTAGAACATGATCTAACAAGATCTAATTGTTTTTGTATTGTCTCTATAGGTAGCTTGTACAAACTCTGTTTCGAAATTATTTTTCTTTGCAGTAAAACGATATATCTTCCGAAGAAAATAAACTACATACTCAGTCGAACGTGATTATTGAAAAAAAGCCAGTCATAAATGAAAACTTCTTTTTGACATTGAGAACTGACACGAAAGGCTGCACCAGCAGCATTGAAAAACTCCTGCTGTTAATGAAACAACCAGATGCGTCATTATTCTTTCAATATCTCCCAGCCGTCCCTGAGGCACGAGTTAAATGTCTATCCTGGTCTCTACGTACTTATACACCAAAGGCAAACTTTTCTACTTACTCGAAGTGGTCTGCAACCGAGAAATCCGTCTTCTTTTGGTGATTTATTGTGTTGTCGACATTATCGAAGTTGCAACCGCAGGATATGGATTCTCTTGTCTACCTCTTTTCAGAAAGCATTGGCCCTTTGAGAGAAGCTTATTCCATTGGAAATCTTATAGTCTTTTTAGTATTATCTTCATCTCTGGACTATTCGGTCATGAGGCGATCACCAGCCAACACAAAAAGGCTATTGAACACTGGTGCACAGTTTTTTCGTCTCGGATATAAACGGTGTTGTGAAACACGGTGGTCGATACAGGACAAGGCTCGCAGAAAACTCGGGGAGTTTCGACGACTTGCCAAATTTTCCATTCGACTCAATAAACTGTCTTTGGGAAGCCCTCGTTCGAATTATTTTTGGTTGTTGCGGATTTAAACCTCAAATGGCTTCCGCAATATTAATTTCCATGAAATTTTCTTTTCTTTCGCTTGTTAGTGATTTAGTCAGTAAAATTAGTGACTAGTTGTATCTTCGAAGTTATTTCGAGGGCTTTCCAGTAAGAATGTGATGAACAATATTATGTTCCTTACAACTAAGTATTATTGAAGAGCATGCATGATAGCTGAAAAAATACATCGTCAAAAACCAGAAATCCAAACATTAATGCAATTTATTCTACAAGAACTGAAAGGTTCACGAGTCAAAAGGCCATAGCAGAAGACTAAAGATGAGGTCAATTGAAAGAACGCAATGAAGTATCTCGTCATCTCTATGCAATGAGAAACAACACCACCACCGAAACGAATAAGTTGAACAACGAAGTCAAAATCTCGAGATTTTTCATTGCCAAGCCCGACACTGATACTACAAAGTGAAATAGAGTGGTGATGTGGAAAACTTACAATTTATGATCAGCAACTTCATGGCTCAGCACAATCCTCCTTTCAGTCTTTGCCAGAGATGTCGATACAATACCCATTAATTCCAATTGAAAGAGTACATTATCATTGTTCATGATTTTCTGATCATTCAACTAAATTATAAATTTTGAAGATCGCTGTAATCTCTTACTCGACTCTTGAACAAGGTCAGTCAGCTCGAACTTTTTTGGAAACTGTAAAGGTTTTTCGGAGTTCCTCCTGAGTCTTCGCCAAGTCTTGCCTTGTACTCGGTCACCATGTTCCGCAACACTGCGTCGTTATGAGGAGGAGGGTGAACGCATGTCATTTCAGCAGTAAATTTCGGTCCAAATGCCGAGAAGCAGAGATAAGTCAACAAGAAAAGGAGTATATGTAATGAAATTAGTGAAACTTTCGCTGCTGATATTTTGCAGAAATAAAAATCAAAATTTTGATTCGTTATAGCCCTAATTTTTTATTTACGTGAGCAAGTCTAAGTTAAAAATAGAGGAAGTTTCGTTTTAAAAGTTAAGAAGATCAAAATGAAAGTGAATGGATAAGGAAATAGTCAGAGGCTCATTCTTTATTTGAATCGTTTAACAATTTCAATAATTTGTGATTTTACAGCAACAAAAAATCTATATGGATCAGGTGAAGGACTGAAAGCAATGAAGTTATGTATTACGATAGGCTTCTTCCTAAGCTGACCTCAAATCAGATCATCACAAACAAACAGAAAAAAACCAACGACTTTAATAAAACTAGAAAATATAATTCATTTGCACTCAATTATAGGTAGTGAACCTGAGAAACGATTTGACCCAGGTAATCGAGACCATAATTTAAACGAAGATTAAGAGTGCTTCCTGATAGAATTTATCTGGTCAAGCCGCTTATGACCCGCAATACCCCTGTTTTTGGCAGATCGAAAACTATTCTGACTCATTTCTTTGCGTTGGGAATGAATCGGTTTGGTATTCAATCCGCTCAAGCTGTTTGGTATTTGATATGGCTGGATTTTGTGTGCACTTGTCTTCCTGGTCTTCATTATGACCCGTAGCTTTGCAGAATTGTTTGAATTTGAATTTGCTACATTAAAACCTATCGCTCTTCCTGAATTGTGATAAAAATTGTTCATTTTCGTCTGGAATCTGCTTGAAACTTTTTACCTTGCTTCTACTTTCTTGCGTGTACTGCTCTTCTTTCTTTTCGCACTAGTTTTTGGGTCCTTTTCTTTTTTGTTTCTTCTCTTGTTAATTCGATTCTGGATGACTTGAAGCAATTCAATTAGCAATCCACCAAACCCGATGAGGATGTTCATTCCTGTATTTGCCACTACTCACCAGTCACAGCCTCTTTGATCACAATTACCAAGTTGACGAGCCCACGAACAAAATATACGCACAATTGAAAAAATAAATGAAATTTCCGGATTTTTTCTTCATCGGATTCACAATCGCTGAAATTATTGTGAATGAGATTGTTAAAACAATGACTGATAGACACTGGATTACAGGAACACTCTGAAGGGTGAATATAAGGAGAATATAGACGATGTTAAAAGCTGCAATCCAGTAAGAGAAGAAGCTGGATCTGCTCGTTTCTTTGAAGTCGCCAAAAATCATTTCATACAACACGTCAATAAATACTGAAACACTTTCATGCTATCGATACTTTAAGATTATTGAATCAATAATATTATATAAATGAATAGTTAATATAATGAAAAAGAAATTGACCACTCTTCCTTGAATGAGCTTCTTGAACTTAATCTAGGTATCGATTCGATTGGATCAATGTTTTTATACAATTTATTCTACGAGAATATCCCTCAGATGATAACTCTCCCATTGTTAACTAGATGATAGCATCATATTACAAGACATGTCGGAAGAAGAAGGCGTTTGAGTCTTTTACTGAAAACAGAATGCACTACACCTACTGAACTCAGCCCTTTCAGACTTCAAATATATCCAGGAAATAATTAAACAAATCAAGAACTTGTTGAAAAATTATGGCTGTTCTCTCAGTTCTCCAACCATCTGAACTTGAAGAGAATCTCGCTCTAAGCAGCAGATCATCCAGTCCGAAATGGAAATTCTATTGCTCAGATACTTTTGGTTCCTGATAGTATGTTTATATAATTTGGAATAATGAGTATCTTCCTCCCAAAGGCAACACTGATGATATTTTGCAAGAATGTGAGTAAATCAAATTGAAAGTTTTTATGAGTTCCAGCTTTAATCAATTTTTTCATCTGTGGATTGACTTGGTCAAGGCTAGGCTAACATGTTAAAAAGTCCAAGTTTTGAAAGTTAAGAATCCGAAAATGAAGAAAAAACTAACAGAGAGTCAACTTTTTCATTTGAGTTGTTTGACAATTCGAACAACTGCTATTCTATTTCATAAAAAATCTATATGTATGTGATTGAGTTTTTACAGGGAAAGAGCAGGAAACAATGAGGCGACGCATCAACATCGGACTCTTCCTATTCTCATCTCGAATCGAATCATTTTTTTTTAAAAAAAAACAAACCAGAAATTTAATAGAAAACTAGAAAATATAATAGAGTTGCTCATTAATGAATCTGAGGAGCAGTTGTCGCCAGCACAAGCTCAACAGAATTTAGCCGAAGATTATTAGTGGTGTTTGATAACTTTTGTCAGTTCAAGCCGCGTAGTACTCTTAATACCCCTGCTTTTCGCAGATCGATAACTATTCTGACTCATTTCTTTGCGTTGGGAATGAATCGGTTTGGTATTCGATCCGCTCAAGCTGTTTGGTATATGATATGGCTGGATTTTGTATGCAGTTATCTTCCTTGTCTTCATTATGACTCGTGGTTTTAAGGAATTGCTTGGAATTGAGGCTGCTGTCGAAAGATCTATCGCTCTGAATGAATTGTGATAAAAATTGTTCTTTTGCACGAGGAGTCTGCTTGAATCTTGTTTTCTTGTATCTTCTTTCTTGCGTGTGCTACTCTTGGTTCTTTTTGCACGAGTTTTTGAGTCTTTTTCTTTGTTGTTTCCTCTTTTCTTAATTCGATTCTGGATAACTTGGAACAATTGAATTAGCAATCCACCAAACCCAATGAGGATGTTCATTCCAGTATTAGCCATAACTGCGAAAAATATCACCCATCCTGCTAATTTATTGCTTGAATGATCACCAGTCACAGCCTCTTTGATCGCGATTGCCAAGTTGACGAAGCCCACGAACAGAATGCAAGCATAATTGAAAAAATAAATGAAATTTGCGGATTTTTTCTTCATCGGATTCACAATCGCTGAAATTATTGTGAATGAGATTGTTAAAACAATGACTGATAGACACTGGATTACAGGAACACTCTGAAGGGTGAATATAAGGAGAATATAGACGATGTTAAAAGCTGCAATCCAGTAAGAGAAGAAGAAGCTAGACCTGCTCGTTTCTTTGAAGTCGCCAAAAATCATTTCATATTTCGTTTCATTCCATTCGTCATCTTCACCCTTGATTGATTCACGCCAACGAAATCTGTATCTTCTCCTGCGAATTGTATATTTCGATTTGGATTTTTTCTCGAAAATGGCTTTGAGTTTAAAGAAACAAAGTATATGCAACGCTGCCACTGATGTCAATGTAAAGTAAGCAAGGAGGTAGCTGACCCCACTATAAGCATCAACAACCAAACTGACTTTCAGTATCTGAATGAGAGAGAATAATATTAGTGTCTGGATGTGTCCAAACACATTTGAGAGAAAGAGACCTGTGGTAATTGCATAGACTTTCCCGACTCGAGTTCTTGCTAAGTTTTTTTTTATCGTGCAGGAAATCACTCCCATTAGAAGGTGGAGACCTCCATATATGAAGATTTCCACCAGAAAATCTCCATTGTTGTCGAGATACAATGCACTGAAATGATTTTTTTCGAAGACGCCGTAATTGAATACGGCATTCTCTTCACTTAAATGGTTGAGCTTGGCGATCCAATTGGGGATGATAGAACTTGAAAGTCCTGAATAAGCTCCTAAAGCTATTGCAGAATGATTGACATTAAAATACTGCATGTTTGCAATGGATTCAATCGCTGAGAGAGAGAGGAGCAAATTAATGTAGGACATTCCAGAAACAGCGTTTGCACTTTGAAGAGTATTTGATGCTGCTGCCATAGCTGAGGAGACACCACTCGCCATGTTCTCGTCATTGGCATCATCTATAGCTGCGCATGGAGGAGGCGCGTTCTGCATGTATGGTGTGCATTGTCTGCAGACATTTGTCATATCATCACCCCAGTATCCGTATGGACAAGTCGTTAAACATTGTCCAGTTGGGTCAGGATAGAGATAGGCCCCTGGACGACAGGACTTGCAGTCACTCTTCGAGCCTCCGGAGCATGTGACACATGAAAAAAGACTTGATGTGCTATCACTATAACATGGTTTGCAAGTTTTGGTAGCCGTATCTCCCCAGTAGCCACCTGGACAGCTTCTTACGCATTGACCTTCTGGCACAGGATAGAGAAACGAACCAGAATTGCAAGACGTACAATTGGTATTTAATCCAGCAGAGCAAGTAGCACAGGAAAATGGCTCGGATACGTTAGTATAGCAAGGCTCACAGGTGTTAGTTGAGGAATCTCCCCAGAATCCCTTTGGACAAGAACGTAAACATTCGCCTGGCCCTGGACTTGGATGAAGATACGTCCCATCGTTGCAAGAATCGCATTCATTGCTATTCCCTCCTTTTGAGCATGTTGCGCAAGAAAAAGGACTTGAACCACTGTCTATGTAGCATGGCTCACAAATTTTCGTTGCATTATCTCCCCAATATCCGTCAGGACATGGGTTTAAACATTGGCCTGGCCCCTGACTTGGATAAAGATATGTCCCATCATCGCAAGAGTCGCATTGATCATGATTTGCTCCAGTTGAGCATGCTGCGCAAGAATAGGGACTCGAGCCAGAGTTAACAAAGCATTGCTGGCAAGTTTTCGTGACGTTATTACCCCAATATCCGGTAGGACATGAGTTCAAGCAAGTTGTTCCTGACAAATACCATCCGTCAGCACAAGAATAGCACTCAGAAGCGCTATTTCCAAAGCAAGCCGTGCATGCTAGAGCACATAAATGGACAGTAATTTGTATGTTTTTGAAACCGAATGACTCATCGTAGGCAGGTTGATTAAGTCCCGAGTGAAAATGCAATGTGATCGATGTAGAATTGTGGGAAATTGACTCTATGACTACCGTTTTGGTTAAATCTTTAACCACAAGTCCACAAAGGTCACCCGTTGAATTAGATAGGCTATGGGATTGGTGATATACATTATCATCATCAACATCAACAAGAAACTTTTCATCACCACCATCCCAAGTGTCAATGAAATAAGCATCAAATTCAAGTGAAATCTTATTATGAGCTGAAAGACCCGAGTAAGTTTTCTTGGCCCATGCGCCTGCACCGAATTTATCATATCCTCCGATGATGGTTTGACCATTGCAGACATAAGTGTATCCATTATCACCTAAAGATGTTGTCCAATCAGAAACATTAGGTGGCTCACCCCACACATCTTTTATCACATACTGACCTAAGATAAACCAAAGATTAACTTCGATATTGATGTGAGCTTTACAATTGCAGCTGCCCGCAAGGATCAACAAAAATGGGATGATATTTTGCCAACCTATCATTGAAATTTAAATAAAAATTTTAAATGCTTGAGGCAGAATCAAGTTATAAGCAGTAAAGATTCAACTTCCAGAGACAATCAGAGCTGAAACGTTCATAATTCAAAAAAAGGAGATTGAGGGTTTACAGAGCTGTTTGAAGATCTCCATCATCAAATGGAAGCGCCAAAAAGAAATCTCGATATTGATGGGCGAAGAATACTTTTCTATACTCCAAACGTCTCATGTCGATTTTGATGGAGTTCTTTCCATAAGATGCAGCAGGAATATGCATTATGGGTCTTTCTAAGCTATTCGCAAGAAAGAACCTATTGAATATTTAAACCGATACGTAATTAAGCTCTGAGGGTTGTTTGAGCTGTTAATCAATTTAAATTTCGTTTAAATAAGGGGGCTTTTATTTTAATCAGCAGGCTTTGGCCAGAATCAGAAAGGTTTCCCGTGTTTGCGGATAGATAGGCAGCTTCATTGATAAAAAAAAGCATTTCAACATCAATATGTACATCGTTGGAATGAGAGGAATTTTTGCATTCTCCAAACATATTAATGGCATATTTTTAAAATTTTTTTCTGGAAGTACGAATAAGCACGCTGGACCACCCTCATATTAGTAGCTATTGATGAAGTTTTAAGATAATCCATCCTCAAAAAGGTTGCAAATATCTAATTCCATCGACAGCTTTCCAAATTTCAGTTGAAAAATCAACATTTCGGCTGGTTATAGCAGCAACATCACCACTGCTTATTATATTTTTTTTAAAAGATAAACTACCTTTAGAACTCAATGGTTTAGTTGGATCTAATTGTTTTGGTATTAGCTCGATAGATTTAGTAGCTTTGTAAATTTTTTTTTTTGAACCTCTTTATTTTCAGCAAATTGGAGAGAAAATAAATTAGGCAAACGCAGTCGTATCTAATCAATTATTCAAACCAGATATGGAAACTTCTTTTAACATCAATTACGGACACGAGAGACTGCTTCTCACTCAAACACTTAAAAAACCCCTGCTGATAATGAAACAACCTGGTGACATCACTAACTTGGTCAACTCTTCCAATTTACCAACATTCCCTGCAGTGCGAGTTTAATGTCTATCGTCGTTCTTCATTCTTTTATAAAAAGCAAATTCTCTCACTAAGTCCAAAAAAATAGATGGCAATATTCCAGTTCGAAGGGAAAAAAAGGATAAATAACTTTAAGAGAGATTTATTGCTCAGATATTTTTGTCCTTGATCCGAAATAATTTCATGAAAATATCATTCCAATTTCATATCAAATAGAGAAAACGAGAGGCTTTATCAAGGAAATAGAAGTTTCAATCCTGCAGTAAACTCGGTTACTGAGTGTTATCATCTTACAATGGTTTCACCGGGTTCCTACCGAGAATTCGAAATGCTGTTGCCGTGTATTCAGTCACCATGTTCACAATAATGATTCAACTTGCATTATTGAGTGAAAAACAAAGTGAATTTATGTCATTGGAATGTTCTGCTCAAATGCCGAATAGATTCGAGAAAAGACAAGAAAGAAAGATGGCCTGAAACCAGTGAAACATTTGATCTTGGTATGTTGCAAGAACATTAGTCAATAAAATTGAAGATTGTGATTAGTTGCAGCCTTTAACTATTCATTGCTTTTATCTGTGGATTTACTTTAGTAAGTCAAAGCTAAAATGTAATTTTTTAACAATTTGCCTTTTTTGTTGAAAACATTGATATGTATTTGTTTGAGTTTCACATGTAGAGGTCTATAAGCTATGAGGCGATATATCAGCATAGGATGCCTCTTCCAATTCTCATCTCAACTCGAATCGTGACAAAAAAATCCAACAAATTTGATAAAAACTAGAAAATATAATACCATTGCACGAAATGATAATTATGAAGCTAAAAAGCAATTTTCGTCAAGGCAAGCCTGACGAGATAGTGATTTATGGATCTTCTCTTGAAAAATGTAAACGTTGATTGTGGGGGTCTTTGATAAATTTTATCGGTTTAAACCGCGGACGGCTCTCGATAACCCAGTTGTTGGTCGATCCATTATTATTTTGACTCATTCCTTTATTCTGGGGAGTCAGAGAACGAGTATCCAATCCGTTCATGCTGATTGGTGGGAGAGAAAGCGGGAATCTTTGTGCGGTCGTCTTCCTTACCTTCTTGATAATACGTGGTTTGAAAGGATTGCTTGAAATTGAGGCTGTTGTTGAAAGGTTTATCGGATTGCATGAATTGAAAGAAAAATTGTTAAGTTGCGAAAGGACACTGCTTGAATCTAATTTCTTTCCATCTCCTTTCTTGAGAGCGCTGCTCTCAATTCGTTTGATTCCAGTGATTGAACCTTTCTCTTTTTCTACTCGTTTTTTATTAATCCGATTCAAAATTACTTGAAACAGTTGAATTAGCAATCCACCCAACCCAATGAGGATGTTCATTCCTGTATTTGCCATAACTGCGTAAAATATCACCCATCCTGCTAATTTATTGCTCGAGTGATCACCAGTCACAGCCTCTTTGATCGCAATTGCCAAGTTGACAAAGCCCACGAACAGAATGCAAGCATAATTGAAAAAATGAATGAAACTAGCTGACTTTTTCTTCATAGGGTTCACAATCGCTGAAATTATTGTAAATGAGAGTGCTACAACAATGATCGAGAGACACTGGATTACAGGAACACTCTGAAGGGTGAATATGAGGAGAATATAGACGATGTTAAAAGCTGCGATCCAATAAGAGAAGAAAAAGCTAGACCTGCTCGATTCCTTAAAGTCCTCATATAGCATTTCATATTTCGTTTCATTCCATTCATCAGCTTCCTTCTTTAATGGTTCAAGCTCAGGAGCTTTTTTCTCGAAAATGGCTTTGAGTTTAAAGAAACAAAGTATATACAATGCTACCACTGATGTCAAAGTTAAGTAAGCGAGGAAGTAGCCGACTCCACTATAAGCATCAACAACCAAACTGACCTTCAGTATCTGAATGAGAGAGAATAATGTTAGTGTCTGGATGTGTCCGAACACATTCGAGAGAAGGAGACCTGTGGTGATCGCATAGACTTTCCCGATCCGAGTTCTTGCCAAATTTTCTTTTATCATGCACGGGGAAATTACCCCTGTGAGGAGACATATACCTCCATATATGAAGATTTCGGTAAGAAAATCTCCATTGTTGTCGAGATATAATGCACTAAAATGATTCTTTTCAAAGATGCCGTAATTGAAAACCAGATTCTCTTCGTTTAAGTGGTTAAACTTCGTGATCCAATTTGGGATGATAGAACTTGAAAGTCCTGAATAAGCTCCTAATGCTATCACAGAATGATTGATGTTGAGATATTGCATGTTTGCAATGGATTCGATAGCTGAGAGTGAGAGGAGCAAATTAATGTAGGACATTCCAGAAATAGCATTTGCACTTTGAAGAGCATTTGCTGTAGCAGAAAGAATTAAAAAAGCCGTGTTCGTCATGTTCGCCTCCTTGGCCTCATCTATAGCTGCACATGGAAAAGGGGCATTCTCCATGTTTGGTGTGCATTGTCTGCAGATATTTGCCATATTATCACCCCAATATCCGTATGGACAAGTCGCTAAACATTGTCCAGTTGGGTCAGGATAGAGATAGGCGCCTGGACGACAGGACTTGCAGTCACTCTTCGAGCCTCCGGAGCATGTGACACATGAAAAAAGACTTGATGTGCTATCACTATAACATGGTTTGCAAGTTTTAGTGGCTGTATCTCCCCAGTAGCCAGCTGCAGGGCAAGAGATTAAGCAGGTCGTTCCTGACAAATACCAACCGTCAGCGCAAGAATAGCATTCAGACTCACTATTTCCAAAACAAGTTACACAAGCCGTAGCGCAGAATGCATGGACAGTAATTTTTATGTTCTTGAAACCGAATGACTCATCGTTCGCAGTTTGATCCAGTCCCGAGTGAAAATGCAATATGATCGATGTAGAATTGTGGGAAATTGGCCCTAAATTTACCGTCGTTTGATAATCAGGGTAGCTAGCTCCGCAAAAGTTAACCGACGAATTTACATAGCGATGAGGATGGCCATATACATTCACGCTGTCAACCTCAACAAGATACTTTTCACCATCCCAACTGTCAATAAAATAAGCGTCAAACTCAAGTGAAATTGTATTATGAGCTGGAAGACCCGAGTAAATTTTCTCGGCCCATGCGCCTGCACCGAATTTATTATATCCTCCAATGATAGTTTGACCATTGCATTCGGAAGTGTATCCATTATCACCTAAAGAAGTTGTCCAACCAGAGGTCGAATTGGGTGGCTCACCCCATATATCTTTTATTACATATTGACCTAAGATAAATCGAAGATTAGCCTAGAGATTGATGTCAGTTTTACAATTGCAGCTGCTTGCAAGAAGCAATAATAATGGTATGATATTTTTCCAGCCTCTCATTGAAATTGTTAAATAAAAATTTTAATGTATAATGCTGGAATAGAATTGTAAGTGGTAAGTTTCAAATTGCAGAGACAATCAGGGCTGGAATGATCGTAATTCAATAAAATGAGGGTTTACACAACCGTTTGAAGATCCCCACCATCTGATGGAGAAGGATTTCGATATTTACCGATGGAGAACGCTTTGTATCCAGGAAAGGGCTTATTTCGATTTTGATGGGTGTACTTTTTCATAAGCTGTTCCAGCCGAATGCGTTTATGTCATTTTAAGCAGTTCGCAATAGGAACTTAATGGATATTAAAATCGATACGTAATTAAGCTCTTGAAGCTGATTTTAGCTTTTAATCAATTTAAATACGGGGGTTTTCATTTAAATTAGCTGAATTTGGCCATAATCAGCAAGGCTTTATCGTGCTTAAGAGTGTAAATAAGCAGCTTTATTGACAAGAAACCATCTCAACCTTACTATGTGTATCGTTGGACTGATAAGAATTCTTATATTCTTCAAACATACTAAAGACAAACAAAAATTTTCCGAACATTATGCTGAGTCCATCATCATATTAGTAGCTGCTGGTGAAGCTGAAATAATCCTTCCTCGAATACCTCGCTACCATCTAACTCCATAGCCAACTTTCTAAATTTCAATTGAATAATTCACATTCCGTCTAGCTATAGCAGCAATTTCATTACTGAGTTAATATTATTGAAGCTAGATGGCCCTAAGATCCAATAGATCATTGTTTTAGCTAGATCTTTGTTTTTGATATTGACTCTTTAGATTCTATAGTTGCCATGGAAATTTCTTTTTGAATCTATTTTTATTTTCAGCAAATTGGAGAAAAAAACAATTATGCATAAACAGTCATTTCTAATCAATTATACAAAATCACGCAGATATTGAAACTTCTTTGAACTTCAATTACGGACACGAGAGACTTCTCACTCAAACACGTCAAAAAGACCCCTGTTGCTAATGAAACACCTTGATGACATCACTATCTTGGTCACCTCGCTTGTCCAAGCAGTCCTTAGAGTGTGAGTTTCATGTCTATCCTTGTCTCTTAATTATTCTTTCAAAGGCAAATTCTCGCACTACTTCCACACTTAAAGAGAGCAAGAGGATAAGTGATTTTAAGAGAAATTTATTTCTCAGATACTCTTTTTTCTTGATGTTAAATAACTTTATGAAAATATCCTCGAGGTTTCACGAGGTTTCCTACATTATATTAAAGGGTTCGAGAATTTGTATTATATAGATGAAAAGCGAGGTGCTTATTAAGTATATGGAGGCTTTAATCCTGCACTAAACTCGATTTCTGTGTTTTTATCGTCCACGAGGGTCTTAACGCGTTTCTGTCGAGTATTCGCTAAGTGTTGTCGTGCACTCGGCCACTATATCCCGCAACACTGATCCATCTTGCATCATTATGAGTGTGAAGAACAAAATGAACAGGGGTCATTCAGTCGGGATTAATTATGCAAATATTGAGAAGGAGAAAGTGAGAAAGAAAGAAAAGGTGTAGGGGTATTGAAACCAGTGAAACATCTGTCGCTGGTACTTTAAAAGAATATTAGTAAATAAAATTGAAAATCTTAATTAGTTACAGCTCAAAATCGATATTGTTTCATCTATGAGATTTTGGGAATACTTTGGGACAACGACTTTGGAGGCACAGGCTTTTTCGTCCAGAAATTTGAGAGTAGATTACAAAGTGAGAGTTAAATTATAGGACAACTAACAAAGAGAAGTGATTGCTTCTAATCTGAACTTTCTCGTAATTTGTTAATTTTTTAATGCAAATCATAGCATCTGTATGAGTTTTGCAGTAGAGTAATGCAATTAATGAAGCTATCTTTTAATGTAGGTCTCTTCCTATTCTCACTCAAATGAGAGCTTTAATTATATTTAGAAAATTAGATAGAAACTAGGAATTCTATGAATTTTGAACTTAACTGTAATTAGTGAAAGGAATGAGCAATTTCCTTCAAGGCGAGTCCGAGCAGATAGTGGTTTATGAATCTTTTCTTTGAGAAATTTAATAGTTATTTTAATGGTTCTTGTTAAAATTTATCTGTTCAAATCGCGGACTACTCTCGAAAATCCAGTTTCTGGTAGATTGAAAGCTGCTCAGGCTCATTCTTTTGGCCTAGGAGCTAAGAGATCGGGAATTCAATTCGATCGCGTTGTTGGGTGCCTGAAACGGCTGGACTCTTCGCACGATTATCTTCCTCCTCTTTATTCCAAGTGGTTGTGAAGGATCGCCTGGATTTAAAATTGCTGCCGTTAGATCTATTACTGCTACCGAATTTCTATCAAGACTTGACTTTTGTACGAGGAGTTTGCTAGAATCGGGCTTTTCTACATCTCCTTTTTTGTGAGCGCTGTTCGCAGATCTGTTGCTGTCCGTTTTTGAGTTTTTTTCTTCTTTTTCTCTTGCTTTACTAATCTTCTTCTTAATTATTTGAAACAGTTGAATCACCATCCCACCAAACCCAATGAGTATGTTCACTCCTGTATTTGCCATAACTGCGACAAATATCACCCATCCTGCTAATTTGTTACTTGTGTAATCACCAGTCGCAGCCTCCTTGATCGCAACGGCCAAGTTCGTTAAGCTCACCACCAGAATACACGCAAAATTCGAGAAATGAATGAAATTTGCGGACTTTTTCTTCATTGGCTTAACAATCGCTGAAAATATCGTAAATGTGATTGCTACAACAACCACCGAGAGGCACTGGATTACAGGAACACTCTGAAGGGTGAATATAAGGAGGATATGGACGATGTTAAAAGCTGCGATCCAGTAAGCGAAGAAAAAGCTAGATGGGCTTGTTTCGTTGAAGTCTTCATATAACATTTCATATTTCATTTCATTCCATTCGTCCTTTTCATCCTTGAATGCTTCGAGCTCGCGAGAGCTGCGGATAGTATATTTCGATTTGAATTTTTTATCGAAAATGGCTTTGAGTTTAATGAAGCAAAGTACATATAACCCCGCAACAGATGTCAATGTCAGATAAGCGAGGATATAGCTGATTCCAGTATAAGCATCAACGACCAAACTGATCTTCAGTATCTGAATGAGAGAAAATAATGTTAGCGTTTGGACGTGTCCAAACACATTCGAGAAAATGAGACCGATGGTGATTGCATATACTTTCCCGATCTTGGTCCTAGCCAAATTTTCTTTGACAGTGATAGAGCAAATCACGCCAGTGAGAAACCATGCGCATCCATACCCGAGGAGTTCCGTAAGGAAATCTCCGTTGTTGTCAAGGTACAATGCGCTAAATTGGTTCTTTTCAAAGATACCGTAATTGAAAACCACATTCTCTTCGCTTAAGTGGTTAAAATTTGCAATCCAATTTGGGATGAGAGAGCTTGAAAGTCCTGAATAAGCGCCTACAGCCATTGCAGAATGATTCACGTTAAGATATTGCATGTTTGCAATGGATTCAATAGCTGAGAGCGAAAGGAGCAAATTAATGAGGGACGTTCCGGAAATAGCGTTTGCGCTTTGAAGAGTGCTTGTTGTTGTGGCCAGAGCTTCTGAGGTAACACTAGCCGCTTTCTTCACAGTAGTCGCATAGTTGGCCTCTTCTACAGCTACGCAAGGAGGTGGCGCATTCTCCATGTTTTCAGTGCATTCTCTGCAGACGTTTGCAGTATCATCACCCCAGTATCCCCACGGGCAAGGGTTTAAGCAGGTCGTTCCATTCAAATACCATCCGTCAGCGCAAGTATAACACTCAGACTCGCTATCTCCAAAGCAAGTCAAGCAAGCCGGAGTGCAAATCACATCTACAGTAATTTTTATGTTTTTGAAACCGAACGACTCATCTTCAGGGCCTGAATTAAGTGTCGAGGAAAATTTCAATGTAATCGATGTAGAATTGTGGGGTATTGGCCCTATGGTTACCGTTGTTTTATTATCAGCCCAAATACTTCCACAAACGTTACCCGATGAGTTTCCAGCAGTGTGATGGCTTTGGCTATATTCATTATCGTTGTCAACATAGACAAGATATATATCCGCAGCACCATCCCAACTGTCAATAAAATAAATATCAAATTGGAGTGAAACGTTAGTGTGAGCTGGGAGATCGGAGTAGGTTTTCTTGGCCCAATCATTTGCGCCGAATTTCTCATATCCTCCGATGATTGTTTCACCTCCGCAAGTGGACGTGTATTCGGAAACCCCTAAAGAGGTTTCCCAACCGGTTGAATTGGGTGGTTCCCCCCACACATCTGTTATAACATACTGACCTAGAGCAAGCCAAAAGATTAGCTTAGATAGAGAACTCAATTTTACAACTACAGCTGCTTGCAAGAAGCAAGAATAAAGCTGTTATATTTTGCCAACTTCTCATTGAGAATCTCAATTATAAAAAAAGAATTAACTCAAGAGGTAAGAATCAGGTTATAAGTAGTAAAAATTCAAATTCGGCAGACAATGAGAACTATAATAATCATAATTCAGCAAAATGAGGAGGACACCGTCACATAGCTGCTGGGAGATCCCCACCATCAGACGATAAGACAGAAGTTCTGGAGGACATTTTCTATATATCCTTGCGGAAAGTGCTATCTTTTCTAAATACTGTTTACTTCAATTCTAACAATGCGTCTTTTCAAAAAGCTGTAGGAGCAAGCACCATAGACCCCTCAAGCTGCGCGGGAAAGGGAGCCTCATCAGTTTTAAATTCAATTAGAATTAAATTCGTGAAGCTTAATTAAGGTTTTGTCAGTTTCAATTTCATTGAAACATGGGTGGGTGAAACATGGGGTCTCTCATGAAAATTCACAAAATTTTGGCCGGAATCAGCTGGCTTCGTGGCTGAATGAGATCTAAGACGCTTCATAGATGAGAAAATGTTAAATATAAATGGTTGGATTGAGGGAGCTCCTGATATTCTCTCATAATCCTGGCGATAAGTTTTTTTTTTTGGGAATGCGAACAACTAAAAGCTCTGTGCTGGGTCCTTCATCATATTAGTGCTCTCATTGAAGTGATATCCCTCGAAATAAATTATTAACCCCTACTTTTAGAGCCAATTTTCAGCATTCCCATTTGGCCAACATAACAGCTGCATCACTAACATATTATGATTTGCATTACGCGTTCTTAACACTTCAAAAGAGTTTGGTTTTTGCGAGGTCTTTTTTTTGGGAATTGGTTCGATATATTCTTTGGTAGCTTATAAAGTTTTTTTTCAATTTATTTTTATATACGATAAATTGGTATGTCTTTAGAAACAATTAAAGCACATACGAAGTCGGACCTAATTAATTTCAATAAAATCAGCCAGACATGAGAACTTCTTTTGACATCGATAACGGACAAGAGAGACTGCTTCCTACCAGCCGCGTTGAAAAAACCCCCACTGTTGATGAAACAACTAGACGCGCCACTATTCTGGTCACCTCGCTTTTCCAATTTACCAGCAGTCTCTGCGTAAGACTACTCTACAACCTCTCATCCCATCAGATTTTACTCTGGGGTGCGACGTTAATGTCTGTTTTGGTCCCTACGTACCTATATTTCAGAGGCAAATTCTCCCACTACCTGGAAGTGGTCCGCAACCCAGAAATCCGTCGTCTTTTGATGATTTACGTAGTTGTCGATGTGATCGGAGCGGCTACAGCAGCGTATGGGTTCTCTCGTCTGCCGCTTTCAGAGAGCGTTGCTATTTTCTTTACGAACACCACGTTCAGTGGAATCAACGGCGCGTGGATACTGGGAGAGAGGTTCACTCCATTGGAAATCCTATACAGCACAATTAGTCTCTGCGGCGTTATCTTAGTCTCTCGACCACCTCTTCTCTTTGGAGGCGGTGACCAGCCAACAGAAGAAGGACAGTTGAGTGCTGGTGCGCATTTTTTCGCTGCTATGATAATGATGCTATGCTCCTTTAGCTTCTCCCTTTGCTATGTCATTATCCGAAAAATGCCTCGAAACATCGATACAGTCACCTATCTAGGTTACAGCAACATCGGAATGGCCCTTTTCTCTTTCATTGCGGGGTCGATACAGAACGTGTTTGTGCCTGTTACGATAGGTCAAGCGTTTAAGCTAATAATGAATGGACTGGCAACCTTTGCCTTTCTGAGGTTGCTTAACAATTGTTTTCATCTGGAAAAACCGAGCAGAGTGCAAATAATTAATTTGGGAATGCAGCTGGTGTATTCAGCTGTGGTGGATCTACTGTTCTTTGGGTTAATCCCTCCTTTCATTTCGATGATTGGAATTGCGATGATCGTTTACAGCAGCTATGTGATCCTCAAGGGAAAAAGCTAAATGAAGGCGTCAGAGGCTTTCTGCCCACATAATTCCTCTATTTAAAAATGATGAAATAGATCGGTAGGAAGTAAATCTTTTATTTAAACATAAGTAGATACATATATGCCGAATAATATTAAGTAACAGCAACAAATTGGTAGGTTAGAGCTAGCGCTCTATATCTTAAATCAGCATGATTAATTTCCCTCACACTAAAAAGTGCAGTGTGAAAATGTAAATGGTCTTTCAATTTACTTTTGATTCTCTTCGAATAACAATGCCTGTTCATTAACCTCTCTCTAGCTAGTGTCTCCTACAGCTTATTCTAGGGTTGAATGACTAATTTGCATTGAAAACTTTCCTTTCAGGCGTTCTCTAGCAGCTTCCCGCACTCAAAATTAAATTTAACGCTAGATTAGATTATGCCGTTGCGCTCCTAACATTCCAATCGCTGTTTTTCTATAGGATGAGGGTCTTTTTCTTCCGAATTCAGCTGCTGATCTCACAGGCAGTTTGCATCTTCTCCAAGACATGATATAATCAAATCCATCGAATTCAATCCAAAATTAGAAATTCAAAAAGCGTATTCATTACAAACCTATTAGAGAAAAACAACAAAAGCCAAGACTAACCATTCATCATTTTTCTAATACATTAACATATATATCTATTCATTATTTCCATTCTCCGAAGTCATGATTGGTTGATGACTGGTGATCTAGTTCAGATCTCGCTATGAAAGCATGATAATTTATTTATTGAAGCCTCGTCGCTAACTATCGCTTAGAAAATTTGATTCAATAAGCACCCGCGCTCCAGAATAATTCCGTTTCTTTTAATAGGCTCTAAAATCAATTTCTGCTAGTAAAGTTCCTTAATTAAAGTCTTTGAAAAATTGACCGAATTCTACTGATTCCATTCTTTTGAACGCTTTGTTATAGTGTTTTCATCCCTGATTCCCAAGTACGCTTGATATCCATCCACTTTGATACAGTAAAATAATCAAACTCCCATTATATTCTGGTCGTGGCTTGATCAAAAAAAAGGCAGAGAGCTAGCAATTAAAATAATTTAATACTTTAATTTCTATATACTTCGATTAAGTTCGAATTGAGATGTCCATTTCTCTGATCAAATTGAATGCGCCAACTGACAGCATGGGTTCTGAAAATACAGAGATGGCATCGGCTGACGACCAAGGTGTGAGGGGATACACTTTGAGGGACAAGCAAAACCACATGCTGACTTTGATGAGCGAGCCTCAAACATTTTCTGACGAAGGCACGATTTTTGACTCTCAAGCATTCATAGACAAAGACTTCACGCCCTTCACTAACTCCCAGAAAACTACCTCTTCTTCAGCCCAACCCCGAGAAGAAACAGAGCCTATCACAGTCTTGCAAATGCATGCAACTGAGCGACTTTACACTAACATCCATAACCACTACATAACTCCTGAGGAAGCTTTTGAAGGCAAATCCCGGTTGAAAATGGCCTCTAAAAAGTACATTCCTGAAAATAAATTCGTCATAGGCACCAACCCGCCTTTAGGAAAGACTAGTATTAGATTATATGACAAAGCACTCAGCGAACAGCACGCGAGTATCATCTACAGAGATGCAAAGAGGTCCTATTTCACCTTCCTGCTATGCCAAAAGAAAATAAACGCTGCGACTCGGAGCAAAAAGTTCCCCACGGAGATCCATCTGTTGATCCTCAGTTTCCTCGGGGAAGACACCTCTTATTTTATTCAAGACAACGGAAGCAGGACTGGCACCTACGAGAGGGTGTCCCCACGGCAAGCAGTGACGCTGAAGAATGAGCAGGAGTTCCAGCTATCAATGGATACGACGATTAGGATTCTCCAAGTGGAAAACAAACCGCAAATGCCGAAATTCGAAGAGAGTAAAAAAAATCGAAATATGATTAAGAAATTCATGAAGGATGGCGATGTGAAGATAATCGGCCTCGAGCAGGAGTTTTCAACTAAGCTGACTCTGGAGCTGCCGAGCTTCCGTAAGAACTTCTCAAAAGAGACACGGAATCTGGACTGGAATAGCTATTTCACGTTTGATATCTCTTTCTTAAAGCTTGAGGTCCACGAACAAAGAGAAAACAGAATATCAAAATACCTGATTTTCCCAATGGACGGGTCGTTTGACTATTTTATCGGTCGAAACGAATGCTCAGATATTTTTTTATCCAGCCCGACATGTTCGCGGAGACATTGTAAGATAACCTACAATGAAAACAGAAGGACATGGAGTATAATCGACGGAGCAGAAGGCCTGCCGAGTCTTGGAGGTACGTGGAAAAGCTTACAAACAACCAATGAGAAAATTGAAAGGAAACCTTCGAAAGAGACACCGGTGAACCATGGATCGAAATTCAGGTTAGGAGATAACGTGTATGAGTTCTTATATACTAAGAAGAAAGTCAAGTTGGAATAAGCGACCAGAAATAACTTTAACATCACTTTTTTATTCGCGTATAAAGTTTGTGTTAGAGATAATTATTAGCCAGTTGCTCATGATATTTGGCATATTTCTTGAAAGGTTGACCTCAAGAATGTAAGAATTTCATTCTCATTTTCATATCTTTAATCAGTGATAATCCCTCTATTTTTCGTGTTCATCCAGGCTTGGTCATGCAGTCGCCCATACTACTACGCTGATTTTTTCCCTTTTCCTCAGTATCGTTTGAATATTGAGCATATGTGTCATTCATTAAAGCTTTTTGATGAAATGAATTAAACTTATCAAATTGTAACTAAATCTTGAGACATTCTGAGCCGTTTTCAGATTTATTGACTTTAGAACAAACTTCTTTTTTCTATCAAGAATGGGACTTTGTGCGAGTAATACTTGCTGTACGAGCAAGACTTATAGCTTGGTGGCTGGGTCAAAACCGCAGCCGATGAGACGTTCAACGGGTTATTTGAAATCGTCTTCCTCGCTGAAAACAACGAAAGAATTCAAACTGCCGGTGAATTTCGATAGTTTTTTGTTCGTACCGAAACTCCAAGCGATAGCGGTCTTCACGGGAATGTGGCTCAAATCAGAGTTTAATATCAAGCGCTCAGTGTTACTGCAAACGGAAGCAGACACTGCTTCAGAGAAAGTCGTCACGAAATTATCCATGACAAATCAGTTCAAATTTTTAAGCACAGTAGATTCGTTTTCCTCGCTCAATATTCAGTCTTTTATGACTGAGATCCCGCCCGACCCCAATTCCCAGCCAGCTGTGTATTTATACAGTGTAAAACGCTTGAAACTGCTCGCTAAGCTTATTAGTTTTTCAAACGGACTCTCTTTTTACTCGCCTGTTAGATATTCCAGCACGTTGTCCGGATTCCTCATGCTTGAGGCTGGACTTGAGTTATATTTTCTCAGTATTAATGGGAAAAGGCTTACGAAGATCCTCCTATCGGACTCCAAACGCGTCGATATAAAAACTTTCGAGGTTCTGGATACCCTTGGACTCCTCGCTGTAGCCACGAGAGGTGGCAATACAGTTAAACTATTCTCTTTAGCTCATGAATCGACAAAAAGAGCTCTAATAACTGAGACTCCAAATGTCGTTTTGGCTCAAACTCACGTGATACAGCTCCCAAAGACTTTGTATAGGTCATCGATCAGGTCGCTCTCGTTCACTCCAAAGAATAATATCCTCATCGTCAATATGAAGAGCCAGAAATACGCTTGCTACATCTGGAATTCGCAAGCTTCCGATTTCGAGCCTCTTTCGCTTTATCAATACAATCAAGCCGAGCATATTCAGAAGTACGAGTTCAGTGAGGTTAACAAGTATCAGAAAAACGATGATTTTACCATGGATAATCATAAATCTTGGGCTTTTGAGGATAAAAGTTGTCTGTATGTTTGGAAATTCGACTCGGTTCCTAACGAAGTTTATATTTGGAACACGACGGCGGTGAAAACAGGGCAGTTAACCTTGGATACTAAGATAAACTGGTGCAAGTTTTGCAAACTGAGAAGGAAACGCGGATGGGATTATATCGTCGAGAGTCTTAGAAGTGCTCATTTGATCGAGGAAAAACGAGCCAAAGCGCTGACGTTTTTGGCGAAAGTGCTTACTAGAACGGATCAAACGATCATTTCCTACGATTTTGCGCCTAAGATGAAGAAACGATTCGCTGTGATAACAATAGGAGTAAAAATGGACAATCTCTACTGTCGTATTACCTATTCCTAATTCAAATGTTATTAGAACGGCCCAAGAGACAGTTCTATGAGAAAGCAATCTAAGGCTTTGAAATAAGATGTTTCTAATGAAATAATATGTAACAAATTTCTACTTATTCAAATTCTACATTGTCATTCTATTTACACATAATGCGAGTTTTTTCAATAGTATTGTGTTCTCGAGGTGCTTTCATAATTGGATTGTTGTAATTAATGCTGTGTTTTCATGCTCAAAGAATTTATTGGTCATTTAGAAAACAATTCTCCATATGTAATTCATAAAATCAAACTTTGACATTCGAGTTTTCACGAAAAAACATCAAAATTACTCTTTTAACCATACAGATATGCAAAAGTATTTAAAACGATTAATTGTTAAACACAAACACTTTCCAAAGGCGAGTCACTGCAGTTACAGAGGATTACCACTGTGGTTCAGTAACAAAGGAGAAATTATCGCTATTACTGTTCACATCTGAAACAAAAAATATCTGGAAAATAGGAGAATTCGTCACTCCGGAGGCTCTCTTAAGATTTACATTAGTCGCTTTTAGATCTCTCATCTTGAACAGCGATTGGCTGAGTCTCCAAGACAGTTCGTTGTCTAAAAGAATAAAGATTTTGCATTAGCAATCATCAACTCACAGAGTAGTTGTACCATTATCAGCTTCTTCGAAAAATATTATCTTCGGGTTTCCAATCAAAGTCGCAGCGAATCGCAGCTTCCAGCGGTCCTTCTCGCTGACTTCAAGTGGCAGACGGTCGAGATTGTTGAAGAAATTCACTTTTTTCAGCACTTTCTTCAACTCGCCCGGAATTTTGCTCTTTTCGATTCCCCGCAGAGCTGCTATGAGGTGCAAGTTTTGTCGGAGCGTCAAATGCTGGAATAGCGAAAACATGTTGGTGAGTACACCGATTTTTTCTTCATAGTGAAAAATATTTTTCAGGAGGTTTTCAGTGCGCATGATGACTTTATACACAGTGATTAACACAAGTTTGCTAGAAGATGAATGATACTTCTGCTTTTGCTTGAAGGAGCAGTCATCATCCTCGAGAGGATCCTCAGCAGCCTAGAATCAACGACTTCAGATCGTAGAAAGCAAAAAAGCTTGTTTTCGCTGTATTTAAGTGATATTTCCCTATAGTGGCATAGGTTGGCAATACTCTGGACAATTCCCTCATAATCGATCTTTTTGAATATGGATAAGAACAAAACTCTCAGAGATGTCATACGCGGCCTTGCTGGCCTCCCTCACTTCGATCGGAACGGAGGGATATCATCTCCTCTTGACAACTTTCCGGGGACACACAGACAGAAACATTGCGTTTTGCGAGTTTGTAGATACCATCTCTCAGAGAAGTCGTAATAGTGATTTTCTAATATTTTCAAGCCAATAAGCCAACGCAATAATCAATTCCTCAATACCTTATTGAAGTAAATGATCGCAGTAAGGAATATCATGCAGCTGATCGCCCAACCTAGCGCTGAATGTCCAAGAGTGAACGCTGGATCGAGTTTAAACTTCGTTTGATATCTCGGAGTAACACTCAGCAAAAAGGTCAATCCCAGGCCGGTCTGAGGAATTTGGAACAGTAATCCATAAAGAAATCTATCATGAAGTGATTAACATCAGCAGTGGGAGGCAGTGGTACGTGTTTTTGGTGAGCTGGCTCAGGTACATTGGAATTATCAGCAACGATTTGAGAATAAATGCCATGATCATCTTTTTGTTGTTATTTATAAACAGCGAGATTAAAAGCATTTGCATTGACGAAGCAAGCCCATAGAGTAGGAAATTGAGGACTATCAGCACGATTTTCTATGAAATGTGTTAGAATCTGCTGCGTTTGAGGTTAACAAGGAGAGAAAAACGAAAAACTAAAAGAAGTTTAGATGAATATGTTACTTCATTGTTAAACAGTTCGCTACAGCCCGCCATTATAAATATAATCAGAGAACTGACCTAATAACCCCAGATTAGAGGATGTCAGAGGCAAAAGTTCTTACTATTCCATTCATAAGGAAAATATGAATCACCCAGGATAACTTGTAGGCAGTCGAGCTCAGTCCATGAATCTATTCGGTGAGCAAACCAGAGACATTTAGAGGAGATGGGTCACAAATCGTACTTTCAGGTATTCTTCCTTTTGGACAAGCTTATCGAGGTATATCACCATCAAGAAGAATCCTTGCATGACATAGTACACGATTGGTGAGCACCACGCAATGAGAGCCTTATGATCGATGCCACCCACTGTGGAGAGAGGATTACGCGGGAGTAGAGGAGGAAATTTACTATCAATTGTCGAGCAGCAGTATATCAGCGTCAGTAAGGCCTGAGTGGCGTAAAATAGGGTCCACGATGGCAGCTGGTAGAGTCTCCAATGAGATCCTAACAGCAGGATGACTTGTTGGGTGAGACTAGGCATCTTTTGGTCAAGAAATGCGTTGGAGATGCTTTTATGAATAATTTGAGAGCGGAATTAGCGCAATCGTTTTGCAATCAAGATATTTCAAAAAACTTCTCAAGATTTCAAAAGAAATTATGGTTTTTTCGTTTGCGCTTTTGTCATATTGCTAGTAATGTTAAATTGGTGTCGAATGTGGCATATTTTATCTCTACATTCACTACGAATCGCCTCTTTGGCGGGAGTACCATTATGGAGTGAATAAAATTGAATTTGAAGCGATATCGAGGAAAATTTATAAGAAACAAACGAAATCTGGTTAGATTAGCCACCTTTTATCATTAGTAATGATAGATTAGATTGAACTGCCTCTTTTGGTGTGACTTCAATTGATTTCTCTGGCAGATAGGTGCCGCAAAAGCTTAATATTTAAGAAAACAGAGCCATTTACCTTGCTGGTAAGAGGTTTTGATAGATTTAGCGGAAACTAAGCAAATCGAGTGATTGCAGCATTGGGAAGACTAGTAAAGGTCTCAAAACCCCTACAATAGTGTCAAAACTTCTCTAATGCTCAGTTTTCCCGCAGAGTTTCTTTTATTTACAGAAAAACTCTATTTTGGTAGATTCCAGTGGGTTCCTTGGAGAAGATGAAACCTTAATCAGCTCATTTTAACCACATTATTGGAGTTTTTGCTCGCGTTTTTAGAATACTGTATTATCAAACCCTCACTTCATAATTTGAATTAAAATTGAAATTTAAGACTAATGCGAAGGTGTTCCGATGTTAAAACCCGTATTTATACATAAAGCTCGAACACTTGTAAAAACTTTTGGAGCTTCTAGCCAAAAGGCTCATAATTGGATCAAATGAATGAATTTCTGAAAAAAACCTTGATGACGATTTAAATCAATATCTTATCTTTCTGCTATTTCAAGATATCACCTCCAGACCAAAAAAAAAAGCGAACTTCGCGAAAACTTTAAGGTTTAGAATCGCGTAGAGTCCAATATTTTGAAAAAGATAAAGCGCTCTTGTCGCTTGAGCTTTAAATATTTTAACTTGTCATTTTTAATTTTTTAATTCCGTGCCTAATCCTCTTAATGAAATCTAAACTCATTTCACTTATTTATTCATCACAGCTCATCGTAATCATTGCTTTTATTACAATGAGTTTAGCATTCGATCAGCTGAGCTAACGTTTACAAGAAACAAGCATCTAATGAGAATTAATTCAAAACAGCTGGATTTAAACCGCGCCGTACAATCATGACTAAAACCATCACTTTCGGTGGATATTTTCATTTTGCTGTGCTCATAATTGTTGAGGTAGATACTTGAATTTGTTGGCTGTTTGCATTTTAAGTGTTAAACAACGCAAATCAGGTATTAAGCTTTACTCCTTCCCTCTTTTTTTTTTCTCCAAAGCGTCCTGAGATTCCTTACTCTACTGCCTCTCAGGTCCATTTATCGAGACCCTGAATATTAGGGTTTGATGAGTTTATTCAGTTTCGACAATTCTACAAAAACGAACGTTTCGAATCATAAACTAATAAAGTTTTGCAGAAGTGTACTAATTAAGGATTCGCTCAGTCGCAGTATTCTGGGAAAAAAAACTTCCCTGAAAAAAGCCCTTAGAGCATCAGGTGTGTCACCCCTGCGGTCGTAACTCCAGAAAACTAAGCTTCTAAATGACTATTGGAGGCAGAACTGTCTTTTTTAGATCAGTGGGTGAATATTTGAGGAGCTGAACACTCATCAGAATCTGAGTTTAAATTGAATTTATCACTCAGGAGCACAATGAGTTTCTATTTAAATAGACATCTCAAAATTAACTTTAGCAATTCAAAGAATTAAAAAAGATAGAAATGGGTCAAGCGCAATTCTGCGGTAAAAACTACTCTACTGCTGCCAAATACGGCTCAATCTACGTCCAACCTGACCAGCCTCACTACTATGCTGGAGAACAAGTCACCGGCAAGATCTACTTGATGCTTAATTCGATCTATCCTGGTTACAATGTAAATCTCAAGCTCAAGGGCAAAGAAAGAACTCTTGTCATCTGGACTGAGGCCCACACCGAGCGCGACCCTCACGACCATACTAAAACAAGAACCGTCCATAGAGAAAGAGTCGCCACTGACCAGGCCACTTGCCTGTTCCAAACCGTCAATATCTACACTTTCCACGGCGGTCAGTACCTCCTCCCTGGACAATACGAGTTCCCATTCAGCTTCAAGCTTCCTGACAACATTCCAGGAACTTTCCATCAAACCGAGCACCATCTGAGCGCTTCCATTGCTTACACCATGGAAGCCTTCCTTGAACCTGCTGACAAGCACGTTCCTAAGCTAAAGTACAAGAACAGATTCATCGTCAGAGAGCCAGTGAGAGAAATGGTCCAAAGCGTCAACAAAGCCACTGATACTGAAGTCGTTTGCTGCTGCTGCAAGAGCTACGGTCACGTCGGAATCAAGGCTAGCTTTGAAAAGAACACCTACTGCCCTTCTGACGAGGCCCACGCTATTATCCAAGTCGATAACAGCAGATGCTCCAAGCCAATGACCGACATCAGACTTGAGCTGAGACAATCCATCACTGTTAAGGCCCAATTCAGAACCGAGCAAAGATCCCACGAAATCGTTTCCAGATCTATTCCGGGAGTCCAAGCCGGCCAAAGCACCGAGCCTCGCCAAGCCTCCATCCTCCTCCCACCTGCTCCTGATCTGAAGTTCATCTTCCTTAAAGGAGAAGAGCATTTGAGAAACCCTAACGCCTTCTCCCAGAGAACCATCAACTCCACCACCAATGGTGTTTTGATCAAGTCTCACTTCTTCCTTGAGGCCAAAGCCACTCCTGATGCATGCTGCGCCAACACCCCAATCTCTTCGATTCCATGCCACATCGTTTACCCAGATTACAGATTCCCAGTCGTTCAACCTCCACCAAACTGGCAACCTCAAATCATGAGCGCCTTCAACTTCTCCGCGAACCTCGCTTCACAATACACCCCACAAATCTCCATTAACACCAACTTGGGAGGAATGCAAGGAGCCACCATGGGAATCAACGCTGGATACCCAGCTCCTCAAGTGACTGTTACCACTCAACAAACTGGATATCCTCAAGGAGGAGTCACTGTTACCACTCAACAGAGCGGATATCCTGGTGACATGGGAGTCAATATGCAAGTCGGCACTGGATACCCTGGTGATATGGGAATGAACGTTAAAGTTGATGGTGGTCACCAAGGCGATATGGGAGTCAAAATGCAAGTAGGCACTGGATACCCTGGCGATATGGGCATGAACGTCAAGATTGATGGCGGTCACCAAGGCGATATGGGAGTAAAAATGCAAATGGGCACTGGATACCCTGGTGACATGGGAATGAACGTCAAAATCGATGGCGGTCATGCTGGATACCCTAATGACATGGGAATGAACATGAATGTCGGATTCCAAGGAACCCAACAACAATACCCTGGAGGCGAAGTCAAGATTAATTTCCAAGGAGGATTTAACCAAGCATAGAGAGGCTAAGCGGTATCTCTATCGGTTATTGACTGAAATTTATAATTTTGGTTTTTTCATCTGAAAGTAAGAGAAAATTAATAGCTAAGAGAGATACATACATAAATAGAGTAAATGGAGTATTCTTTGAGTTAAATCAGTCGATTCAATTATAAAAGATTCAAATTTCTCAACAAAACAACAGTCTTTAGCGAGGAAAAGTTTAGTAGGGGTAGTGGCAACTAAACTATTAAGACCTCTATTGAGGATAGGCAGCTTGTACATAATCAGATGTATTGAATATAATGCCTTGTAAGAAGTAACTGCAAAATAACTGTGGTGGAGTTACTGTGAAATTGCCATTGAATTATCGTTCTTTTCGAACAGCGTTCATGCTTGGCCATGGAAATCATCTATTGGGATAGCACTTGAAGTTGAAGGTGATGGTGATGATATATTCAAGGTTTCTCTCATATTCAGCTGATTGATTATGAAGGAAAAAAGTAATAGGAACGCAAATAGAATTGGCATTAACGAAAATTCATTACGATTCATGACTCGAATCTCAATCCTTCAATCCTAACATATGAAGTTCACTCTCCTTATGAACGAATGCGATCCATATTTCATTCATCTGTCTCCTATCTGGAGTTTTCTTCAGCTAACACCTCAATCTTACGAAATCAAAATAAATTTTAAAAAGATATTCCCGCAAAGAAAATTCTCCGAACTCTCAATGAAATACTCTCGTCAGAAATCCCAAAACCAGGGACAATGGTACGCAATAGCTCTGATAATTATCTCAAGTTCCATCTATCACTGTGCACATGACCAATTTCAACCGCTAATGAAATCAATCATTGAGCACTATGATCTTGACTTAAAAACCTTCAATTTATTATCTGGATTTTCTGACCTTCCCAGTATATTCCTTCCATTCTACCTATCGAAATTCGTTGCAAAATTTCGCCCGGAAAATTTATTATTACTCTCAGTCTGCACTATTAGCGCTGGGCTGTTTGCTATTGCGATTTCTTCTTTGGAGAAGTCTATTCCTGTGTTGGTAATCGGGAGGCTTGCACTTGGATCTTTCCGTGAATTTTCAATGGTAGCTCTTCAAATTCTGCTGAAAAGACGTCTTTCACTATTCCAGTTTGCAATGGCTATGAGCTTTCAGCCTACCATAAGCGTCGTGATTAGAATATTTAACGTTTGCTTGGTTCCTAAGATTTTGCTTCAGACTGAAAGCTTAACCGCCACTCTCTTCATCTACTGGGCTATCAGTCAAATTTCAATTGTCTCAGCCCTGTATTACTTGCTAATTGGCGTGTCTGAAGATTATGATGATGATAGTACTATCGAATTCCTTACAGAAGGCAGCAAAGAGACAAAAAACAACGGAAAAGTTTCGGTCGTCTTGCTTTTTTTCATTCAAATGCTCCAAGCAGGTTGCTACAAGTCTTTCACACATATCGCAAGCGATTTGATTCAAAGCACCTTTCGGCTTTCATTCAGTTCCACCAACAAGATGCTATTTATCCACTACGCTTCATTTGGCATTTTTAGCCCGTTAATGGCCTTGTTATGCCTTCTCTTCGCGATTGAGAAAGAAATTTTCATTTCGAGTACAGCATTCTTCGCAAGCGGCCTGGCAATTAACCTTTGGAGCTCAAACACCAACGCGGTTACTGTCATGATCCTTTATTCGCTATTTTGGAGCATGCGAAACACAACAATTTACACATTTGTTTCAGAATCAAGCCTTTCTAACCCTTCCCTGAGAGGATACACGCTCTCCTCAGCAGCAGAAGCATTAGGCGCAATGACTATCCCTCTCATCGTTTCCTGCTTTAGCGGTGTCGATTTGCATTCACAATATACTTATACGAATTACCTCAGCACGTTATTACTTATTACACTACTTACCCTGCTGCTAGTTGCCTTCTGGGTTGCTAGATACGCTCCCAAACAAAAGAAAGATTAATTTAATATTTTTCATTAAAAAAAGTGTAAAAGTCGTTTACATAAAGATAGCGATCTGTATATCTGTCTATCAACCTCTTTTCTACACAATCATATATCTTAACCACAAGCCCTGAGACTTTGCAAATAAAAATTAAATATTAATTCTGCAACACAAATTTAAGGTCATTCATGCGTAACGGCTTCACTAGCACTTTCATCATCCCTGCCTGCTTGCACTGGGCCTGGACCTCCTCGGACGAGTACCCAGATAGTCCTACAATTCTCTGCGGACCGAGCTGATTCTCTTTAATGAGCCGTTGAAGTTCCGTGGTTGCTGCTATCCCATCCATAACCGGCATCTGACAGTCCATGAGGATCAGTTCAAACGCTTTACAACATTTATTTTGCGAGTTACGCTTCATGATGACGTCGATTGCCTCTTGACCATTGCGAGCGACCTCAATATCTTGGATTTTCAACGATTTCAGGATGTTCACTGTGGCCACTACACTGAACTCGTTGTCATCAACCACAAGCACACGGCTGCATTTACAAGTCTTCTTGTCGAGGTTCCTGCTTGGGAAAATCGGGCTCGAGATGAAGTTATTACCCTCGTCCTCAAAAATCGACTTATCTTGAGAGCAGGTGATGGAGTTCATCGTCCTTTTGATTTCGCTGGGACGAACAAGTCCCATATCCGCCATCCTCTCGGATTTTGAGCCTCTGCTCTGCGGACTTTCCTCTGAATTCCAGTCCTCAACGATGAAGGAAAACTCGGAGCCTTTTCCAAAGGCCGATTCTACCTTCAGGCCACTGATTGAATCGTTTTGACAGAGCATTTTTGCGAGTTTATTGCTAATTACTAAGCCTAGGCCAACTCCTTGAGGGTTAAGTAAATCGTTTTTTTGGTTGCGAATTCGTCCGAAATTTGTAAATAATTTAATTTTGTCGTGTTCTTGGATCCCGATGCCAGTGTCAATAACCCCAACTTTCACCAGACCCACAGCAATCTGCTCAGCCCGGACCGTTATCGATCCTTTTTCTGTAAATTTCAGCGCATTTGATAACAAATTTATCACTATTTGCTGCAGTCTATTCGGATCGGTTACAATAACCAAGGGAATCTCTCCTTTGACATCTAGCTTTAGTTCCAGCCCCTTCATCTCGGCCTTGAGCCTGAAAATCTCAACGATGGAGGACAATGTGGTTCTGATATCACATTTTTGATAAGAAAGCTGTAACTTTTTCATATTAATCTGATGGATGTCAAGGATGTCATTTATCAGGAACATTAGCGATTTCGCTGCGTATGAGGCCGGCCTTACAAACGACTCCAGGATCTCTGCGTCTATTGTCTTCGAGCTGATACACTCCAGCGAGGACATTATCGCTCCGAGAGGCGCGCGTAAATCATGGACAGTCGATGCCAACGTTGAAGCTTTCTGCTTGTCGAGGAGATGCAATCGACGCGCGATGTCTTTCTGGGTGTCGTCTCTGATAAGAACCAGTAATAGCTTTTGGTCCTTGTGTAATAGAGGGCTGATTTTCACCTCTAAGTACTTGACTTTCGTAGAAGAAACTTTCAAATAGCTGTTAATGATAATCGACGCGCTCGGCGGAAGAGACCCTCGCTTCGCGAGGAGATACTCAGCGATACCGTCAGATATCGATCGCATGCAGTCTGGCCACGCTTGATCAGCCATTAGCGGCGAATTAGGAGAGCTAGCGATATTGGTTTTTTTGAAGTACTTGAGATATACGTGCTGGATTGCATCCCCGACGCTTGCGAAAGAAGACCTGATGTTATTTGAGCGCAGCTTTTCGAGCAAGTCGTCCAGCTCAGGCTTCATGCTCAATGCTTGCTGCTCTGCGATTTGCTCGATGGAAGAGAAGGTTATTTCTTCGTCGTCGCGCAGTTTTGTGTCGTCGCCAGAATCAAACTTGGTCTGAGAACTTGAGTCAAAATTTCTGAGCTTATTACGGAGATTTTTCAATGGAGCGGCTAATTGGTTGTCTTTTGCCTCTTCAGCTGCCTTTGCAAATTTACTCTGGATCATGGGGAGAGGGATTTTCAGCAATGAGGGTTCGTTCTGAGCTTCCAGCTGATTATCGATAGAATTTCTACGGCTTGAGGCGTTGCTCAAAGAGATTTTGGTATTTACCTTTATGGGCTTGAAGGTAGGGCTTTTGGATGACTCTCTTTGAGGCAGCATTAATAAATTATCCTGGGAGCCCGGCTCTTTGACTATATACTCATTTCTCCTGCGTAACAATGCCGAGTTGGATTGCTTGGGACTTGGTTCCATTATTTTCGGCGGTTTTTTGGTAGTGTTGAAATATTTTCTCATGGCGCTCTCATAAAAGCCTTGAGTATGTTCGTCCGTTGGCGACATGATAGGAGAAGTGAGACTATTGGTGCGAGAAAGGCCAGGAGAACCCATATTGAACGTGAATTGCTTGCCTTGGTCTTTTGTTTGCTGAACAGGTGGACGGTCTTGCAGAATGCTCTCGTCACCAGACACGTCTAGCCGATCGTGAAAACTGCTGGGATACAAGGTTCCCGACCTTCGTGGGACTTCCCTCTTCTGCTCTTTCTCTCGCTGAGCTAAGAATTCTTTATCTGCCAAGCTAAACACTTTTTCTACGGCATCCTCATAATTACACTCTAATATCCTCAATATAGCTTCGTTTATGTGAACTGGGCGACCACAGTCATCCAAGATCATCGCTCCTTCTGGGAGAGCGTCCAAGAGCACAAAATGGCTCTCCAACGGCTGAGACTCGTTAGGTTCTTCGCGCTTAACGTTCTCTTCGAGGTCCAGCCTACTCTTGTCTGCGCTGGCCTCGATATCGACTGGTCGCTGAGTTTTTACATGGTGATTGAAAAACAGCCTTGGCGCAAATATTAGCACTAAAACGGGTATGGCTAAAAGCTCTAATGACTTTTCGCTGTAAGCTTCGAACCGTAAGGCCAAGTAAGTATAAGGGATCAAATAAACCACAACCCCGAGCCGCAAACACTGCTCTTGATGCATAAACAGCGCGAAAAGCATGAAAATTTTGAAGTTTTTCAGGTGCAAAAATCTGCTAACATCTTCCATGGAGTTATCACTCAAAGGCCCCCAAGCCATTCGCCAAGGACTCCATTCGCAGCTCACGGCAGTCAATCCACACGACAATATTAGATAAATAAACAACGCCTTGTATTGAGAGTATTTATCCTCGGCTTTCCGTCGGTGGATTAGCAAATAACTCATCAGAAGGGCGTAAAACCCGACGCAAGCAAGGAGGATAATCCCCAAAGCCCCTTGCTGGAACTCTTCAAAGCCTGAATACGAAAAATATAATCCGGCCTGCTGAACCATTTCAATCGCAACGAAGATCATTACCGTTCTGTATACCATCCAGATTGAGCACCGATTTTCAAGACTCGAGTCTTTGGCTCGAAAAACACAACATCTTGCACCAAAGTCTTTGATCGTCATTCCAAAAGTTTTTTTGCTCATTGTTCTTTCTGTTTGCTCTAAAAACGATCCAAAATTAAATTTTTTTCGATCGATTTCATGAGAACCTTTTAGTTAAAATAATCAAAAACTCCAAATTAACCGATTGGGAGATTCATCAAGGTTCCTACCTGTACATGTGATCAGCGAGTTTTTCATGTTGTTTGTATTAAAAGGATCTATGATTGATAATCCAAAGCGTTTAGAAAATGAGGAAAGCAAGGAGAATGGAAAGAAATAACTAGTAGGTGAGGCGGGTTTATGAAATCAAAAAGTTAAAATATTCTGTTTTCGGGGTTTTCAAATACGACTGGACCGAAATTAATTACAATTGTTCAAGTCTATTTTCGAAAGTTTTTCAGAAATCAAAGAAGAATTGGGAGTCTTTTAATTTAATCTAATGCGCGTTCGAACTTTTAATTCATGAAGCGAAGCATTTCATAGGCAATTATAGGAAATTAAACGCAGAGCTAATTTTTACTATTTTTTTGAATTCTATCATCAGCTGCCGGCTCTATAATGAGAAAGGAAGGGCACTATTGTGGAGGTACATGCAGAGTTCTTTGCTGTATGCTTTCATGAGGAGATCAGGTCTTTAGGAATGATAATTTTGATGTTTTCTCTACATAACACAAGCTTATAAAGAGTAGAACTTCTTGAATCCAATAGGACTGCGAACTCGAGCAGATTTCTTAAAGCATCATCAGAAATAGGCAATAAGGCAAGAGACTAATCGAAGAGCTCTCAATGTCTCTCAAGAGAGAGAGGAAAATAATTACTTGATGATTGTAAGTTGTTTGGATGACTAGTTAATTAGTTTTTAGGACTCCCTCTCTGTAGTGGTTTGTCCTTACCCATGTTTGGATTATCCTGATTCTTAGCAAGCATCCTTACAGCTAGTAAGTAGTTGAGTTGGATTCATTTTATGCCTTGTTGATGAGATTCTCAACCATTCATCTAGTCACACAAAGAATCAGAGGCAGTGCGATTGGGAAGTCTGATGTCCGCCTTGAGATTTCTCGAATTGAAATTTCGGTAAACTGTATGAGTTCCTTGAGCTTGCAATCATATTGATTGAGATTGTAATATATCTGTGATCAAAGGAACCATAATTATCACCTGTTTCAAACCAACCTGAGCGCTAATTACCTTGGCTGCCCAATAGTGTGAAGAAATCAGGTGTATTTCGATTATTCTTGGGAGAATCAGGTTTAGAATTTTGGGAGAAATTAACCAATTAGCCGAATATTATTCAATATGGAACTAAAGAAATCCAGCAAAAAACTTATCACATTGCTCACAGATTTCGGGTCGTTGGACAGCTACGTGGGCATTATGAAAGGCGTTATCTATTCAATCAACCCTGACGCCACAATAGTCGACTTAACGCATGAAATCCCTCCTCAAGACCTTCATTCAGGCCGTTTTAACCTATTACGCTCTGTCCCATTCTTCCCACCTGAGACAATCCATGTGGCTATTGTAGATCCTGGCGTTGGCACCAAACGACGAGGAATCGCTGTTAAATTCAAACAAGGTTACCTGATCGGACCTGATAATGGTCTCATGAGCGGCGTCTTTGATATTTACCCACCGGAATCAGCAGTTGAATGAACTAATACGAAATATTGGAGAGACGAGAACCCGTCGTCAACGTTTCATGGAAGGGATATTTTTTCTCCTGTTGCAGCTCATTTATCCAAAGGCGTACCTTTTCTGGATCTGGGTAAGGAGATCGGAGTTGATACTCTCACGAAGCTTGAGCTGCCTAAGGTCGTAGCCACAGAGAAAGGAGCGCTTGGTGTAATCCAATATATCGATGTGTACGGGAATATAATTTCGAATATTTCCAACGAACACGTGAACAATAAGTCTTTTACTACCGATATCGCATCTAAAAGCATCAAATCAGTCCTCGCTTACGGAGACGCAGATAGCGGTGAGCTACTAACTCTAGAAGGCAGTCACGGGTTCATTGAAATCGCGGTGAATAAAGGAAATGCAGCTAAATTGCTAAATTGTTCTGTTGGTGAACCTATTACTGTGAAAATAATATAAAGGCCTTTTCATTACGCATTTATCGATGCATAATCCCTTGTATATCTTAACATATTGGCTTTTACAATTAAAAAAATACAAATTTGTTATTTTCAGGGCTTATTGGGCTTTTGCTGTTCGGGTGCGTTTTTCTATTTTGTTGACTGTTTTGAGTTCCATTCAAGACGACGGCCATACTGAACTTTCACGCGGGCCAATGTCTTCCACATTAACTCTTCAGTCAACACCGGGTTCTCTAAGCAGAACGCTTCATCTACGCAACTGACGACAAACTTCTCTATCTGTCTGGCTGAAAATCCTTCCGTTTGCATGGCGAGCCTGTCGATGATTTCAGAGTCGATTGTTTTCAATTTCACGTATTTTTTTGGTTGAAAAACGCTGGTTGGTCTCCTAATAATCTCCTTTAACTTCTCTCTATAGCTGGTTTTCGGCTCGCAGTAGTGAACAAGGTAATAATAAATCAGCTCTTTTCGCTGCTTCAGTTCAGGGAGATCGAACTCTAGCGCTTGATCTATATTCAAAATATCATTCAGTCCACGCTAATCTCAATGGGTTACCTATTCTGTCATGGACGGCGTCGTCTAGGTCCTGAGGTGCGTTCGTCGCAAGCACAAAAAAGAAATTTTTCGACGGCGTTCCCGTGCGGTACAAGAACGTTTCAATTGAATTTCTTAAATTTTCGCTCAGCTGTCCCTCACGCTTTCTCAGATACGCATCGGACTCGTCAATAAACAGTATCATTCCTTTCCGACTCGTGTTGGCCCAGTCAAACACCTTATGAAGTTCCTCCACCACATTCGATCCTAAAGGCGCCACGTCAGCTCCCGCCATTATCGCGTAGTCCAATCCCGATTGTAACGCTAGTTTCTTCGCAAAGAGAGTTTTTCCTGTGCCAGGAGGGCCATAAAACATCATGTTCCGGAACGGGGCGACGTTCTTGCTCCTGTTTTGGATGGAATAGACTAGTACTCCCAGTTGCTCTTGCAATTGCTCGGAAACAATCAACCCATGGAATATCGAGGGCTTATAGAAAAAGTTTTGGAAGCTGCCTTTCGTCAGCCTCAAAGGCCATTCATAAAAGTTTTTATAGGTAAGTCTCGATGTTTCTCGGATGAGGCGCGGCCTTGCGAACCTTGCTTCAAGGAACCGTGTCCCAAGGCCGATTGCCGACTTGATCCCATGGTAACTGAGAGTAAGCATGCCGGTTAGAATCGCCAAATTAATCATTTTTTCGTAATCTGAAAGCAAAGTCTGCATTCCCAAGCCCAGCGTTTTAAGATTCGTTGCGAATAAGTCATTCAGGGTTTTCCTCCGCTCCTGCTCTTTGAGTAAGATGTCCTTTTGATGGAGATCGTGGGTCTCTCGCTTCACTTTGGCAAGCATCACGCCTTTTTGTTCGTAGCGTTTTTTGTCGTATTCGGCTTTCTTTTCGAGCTCAAATGCCATTGTTTTCATTTTCATCTCCTCCTGTCTCTTGGTAGCTTCTTCCTTTGTAAGCAATATCGGTTGAACAAAAACAAAATCTAATGAAATTTGCTTACGTTTCTTTTCATTATCCTGTCATTGGAGTCCTCTTTTTCTAGGAGGAAATCTCTTTGTCTTTTTCGTTCTAATTGGTCGCGGTACTCAGCATCTGCTTTTCTCGCCTGTCGATCTTTGTCTATCGTTTTGCGTCTCTCTTCCTGTTCGACTCTGGCCTTCTCAATTTCAGCTGATCTAGGGTTCAATCAGAATTGGCTAGTAATCATTGAGAGGGTCAAGGTGTTACTTGAATGCAGCGCGTTTTTCCTCGATTTTGGCTTCTTGTTCGGCTATCAGAGTTTTAAGTATCAGTTTTGCATTTGGAGATTTATCAAGCTCTCTGACGGCCTATTAAGGGTTTTGTGTAAGAATGAATGACGAAAAGGAGCAGGTCTCACTTGGGCTGCGCGCTCTAAGGATTCTGGATCGATGTCAAATTTCCCTCTTGCCATTCTCAGTTAAGCCAATCTTAATTTGACCGTAATTTAAAATTTTGATTAATAAACGTGACACTGAGCTGATAGCAAAGTGCTAATTATCCATGACGGTCACAATAAAATCTGTTAACTCTTTTTGAGAGAGAAAGGCTGTGTTTTATAGGTTTCTCACGACAACACAAGTCACTAGATATGTCATCGATTTGACTCTGGTCAAGATTATCGGAGATAAGCTTTCTTAGCTTAAGAAGCACGAATAGTCAATTTAAATTGGCTTCTTTTTCCAAATTCCAATGTCAAAGGCATTCAATAGAGCCTAAAGAGAGCATAAAGTGATCAAGGTTTGAGTGTATATTTTGGGGGATTGTAATTCGCGCAGATTTCCACAAATAATTTTGTATTAGATTTAAATTTTTGAGATATTCTGCAGATTTATGTCAGATAACAGCGAAGACAAGGTTGTTTGGGTTCAAATAAAACCGAGAGTCTGGTGGCCTGCGCAGGTTGATTACATCTTGATTCGCCAACCAATTTATGTCTTCGACCTTCGTTTATCATAGCAATTCTGCTAATTACTAATCGTAATAGGTCACATCAACTCAACCGTCATTAACAAGCAAGGGAAAAGACGCTGTAATGCGACTGTTCAAAACCAACTTAATGTTCATACTTAATAAAAACCATTCTCAGATTATATCCTTTGTGCTTTTATCAGTGTCGTTAAACCAGCTGACGAAGTCATCGATTTTGCGGAAGGATATCGCAAATATTCGAAGACAAAGGATGAAGATTTGATGGAAGCAATAGCTTTTGCCAATTCTGTCATCAGTGCGGCACAAGGTGAGAATTTCTAATTACAATTCTAACTTTGCTTGAAGATTCTCTGAAAAAGAGCCAAGCAAGGCCCAAAGTCAAACAAAACGGACCAGTCAAACAAAAGAGCTTACAAAGCGTAATTGGCTTTCTTTTATTAACTTTTTGATGTAACCATAAATATAGGCTGATAAACCAAGCAAGAAAAGCACGAACAAGACTCCTGCTAATAAAAAAACAGCAGCGTTAAAAGTATATTGAATGGATTAGAAAGTTTTCATTCTAGTCGTAGGAATCTGGAAAGAAAAGCAGTGGATCAGCTAAACATAAAGAGGAAGATGATGATATGAAAGAAATTTCTTATGAAAAAGCAGCGGACTCTACCTCAAAGATGTTCACTGTGGATACAACGCAAAGAAGTTCAAAAGCAACAGCGATGCTTCTGCTGGGCATGACGTATGATAAGAGGACTGATTCTGAAGTCAATGAATCGCAGCGGCTCAGGCTCTATCCACCTGGTATGCGTGCCAAGCCAGTACGCAAGAGTTCGAAGAAAGATCAGAAAAGCATGGCTAAGCAAACTTTTGCAGCAGATAATGATGATCTAAAGGCGATGCCTCAGAAAATCAAGGCTTCAATTAAGAAAAGAGCTTTATTAGGAAAAAGCAAGAAATCAAAAAAGGGTGAAAAGAGCAAATCTAAAGCTGATGAGGATGAAGAAGAAGAATCACGGTTCTCAACTTCCAAAAGGAAAATTCAGAAAAAGCATTAATTTATCATTGTAAGCTTGAAATTAAGGGAGCTCTCTTGAAATATTTTTCTCTTGTAACTTAATTGTCTCTGTAAAGTTGGTATTAATTACTTCTACTTAATTGTTAATTTGATCGGACTTAAAAGAATTAAAAAGGTGCATGAAAAGCGGATTATGACCATTGGGGTCAAAAAGAGCGATATTTTAACATTTTTGTATTAATTATCATACATCAAAACACTCTTAGACAGAAACGAAGAAATATGAAGTGGGAAAAAAAAAAAGGAGCGGAAGTTAAAATAATCTCCTTTGCTTTGTCTAGCAAAATTTCAAATATAATTTTCTAAATTAATCGCATAACATTGAATAAAATCAAAGAGTTTTAAGGTCTTCTGCTGGGTTGTTTGAAGAACTCGTTCTGCTTTCAAACGCTGTTCCATATTTCAATTCAATTCTTGTTCTCTACATCGGGTCTAAATTTGAAAGGACTGGGAAAATGCTTATTTTTCAAATTTGATTTTATGCTTGTTTAATCACGTAATTTTGAGGACTCATTCGATTCTCGAGAGGTGAGGTTTTCGATTTTGACCCTAAAATCCCCAGCAAACTTCGGAGTTGCTTGCGTACTTTTAAATTTGCTATCTTTATGCTGTTTTATGCTCTCTTCTGATTCTCTAAGAACAGGACGACTAAATCGACAGTTCGGTTTGTCTTCTTCCTTGCCGAAATCAGTGCTGGCATATCCGCTGTTATAAATCTCAATTTCGATATTAACCTTCTTCTTAAAAGGCGTTGAAGTGGCTGTATCTTCCAAAGTCCCGCTTTCGTGGTTTGGACCAGATAAGTTGCTCATGAAAGGATTGCTATACTCAAAGGGGTTAAACGGCTTTGACTGTTCCGCTCGTTTAGTAGAACTTTGCATTTCTCCATTCGAAAAAGGACTATAGAACTCTTGTTCTTTAGAATTCGTCTTTGCAGTGGAGAAATGACTCTCGACAACCTTGATCTGCGGACTCGTATTCGAGTCAATCAGGTTATGCCCACCATCCGACCGAAGTAGTACATTTAAGTCGTTTTTCCTTTGATTTTCCTCTTTCGTGCTCTGGAGCGAGCCACGATCCTTCTCAAATTCAACCGATTCGATTGTATTTATATCCCTCACAGGCGAATATCCGAGCTCTCTTGACCTCATCGATTGGCATTCCTCATCTCGTTTGGGAGAGAGCTTATTTGACTCGCTTGACCTTCGGAAATCCTCGGAAACAACGTATTTCTTAATTCCAAGCGAAGCAATCCGGTTCGGAAAATCAAGTCCGACTACGCCATTGCCCTCTTTCTCCAATGCCCGAACTCCATTTTGGTGGCTAGCGCTTCCTTCCTGTCTCATGAGGAGACCATGTTGCTCATCAATGCCAGGTTTTGTATGGCTATTGAAGGATTCTACTACTCGTTTCGGTATTTTCTCAGGCGTAAATTCTGAGACAATTGGAAGAGGGAAATCGCTATCTCTGCCTAGTAACTTTGGCGCTTCTGTATCCGCAGTCGAACTCTTTTTGTAGCTAAACACCCTCGGATTCACCCGGAACCCAGGGTTGAAACTATCACGGCACTCTGGGTCCTCTTGCTCGAGCTCCAACGATTGATTTATCATGATATTATTCTGAAAATTCGCTGTTCTGTTGACTTTATTCCCTCCATTCTTCAACGATTCCTCGGTGTCGATCCTTTGATGGCTTGAAACTGGCGTCATTCTCGTCACAACGATCGGGTTGATCGAGTGCACTTGAGCTATCGGCTGCTCCTCATCTTGGATACATTTCACATCCGGCTGGATGTCATTGATCAGGTCCTCAAGCTCCAATCGAGTCGTCTCATTCCTCCGCGTATACGAAGGACGCCCTATCAACGACACTTCTTGATTAAACCTCATCGTAACCGGCGTCGTGTCCAGCCCCTTCGACCCAAAGCTCTTCAGAAAAGAACTCGAGAGGTCTTCGCCTTTATTCGATATATCTGAACACCGGAATCGTGAATTTCTATCTTGCGGCTGAATCGTCTCTCTTCCTGCTGACTTTACAAATCCTAAGTTCTTACGACTACCAGGAGTATAAGATAAACGGCCTTCGGCACGGACCTCCTTGAGTTTTAAGTTCGGCACTAAAAATTTCGCGAATAACTCTACATGGTCCGGAGAAACCTCTTCAGCGTGGCTCTTCTCAACAGCGTTGGGGTTCTTCAGACTTTGTCGAGCTTCCTCCACATAGTCATTTGACCTCGAGCGCTTTGAGGCTAAGAACTTATACTCCTTCGTTCGGTAAACCGAAATACGTTTGCTAAACTCGTTATTGGAGATTTCCAGCGTTTTTCGGCCTCCTAATGGGCTTCTCTCATTGTCCTCATGCTCTTTGACAAATGAGAAGATAATTATATCGTCTTCATCATCTCCTCCTGGCATTTTAGCTAAGCACGAGGCTCGACGCGCTCTGAGTTCAGCATTGCGGTGTAAATGCAGGTTTTCAATGACTTCATCATCGAGTTGCGGAATACCATTGCCCAAGGTAATTCTACCGAAGGTCTGTAGCTTTTCGCGAGTAGGATCATTGTATATTTTTGAACCTGGGACAGAATTTGGCCGCTGATTCGCATGCTTTTGGATGCCTGTCTCGTCCCCTGTGATAGAGTAGGTGAGGTTGACCGTGCTGCTCTGCTTCGCTGAAGTTAACAGCCCTTTCCGATGGTTTTCGTTTATGTCTGCTTGAGGAATCGAATTGCTATATTGTAAGCTAAATGACACTAAACTACGTGAGCCGTCACTGCCTCGGTCTTTTGTATGGTTATCCTCGGTTCGTGGATTTGACGTCTTTGGTTCTCGCAGATTCTCATAACCGTACAGGCCCGCCTGCATTTCGTTAATACACTGCATAAATTCCTTCGCTGGTATCGCGATTTGCTGAGAAGAGAGGGTTTTTGCTTCGTCGAGTACGAGTTGAGAAGGCCGCTGTGAAGATTTCCTCGTGCTCAAAATTCTGAGGTTTTTCGAGTCTCTGTTGGCGACGATCGCTTCGTGGATGTATTTTTCAAGAGGGTTCTCAACCTCAGAGTCGCTTCCCTCTTCTAGTTACTGTTAGTGAGAGGAATTGGGGGGATTTTGTTACCTATAATGGGGGAATCATCTTCGATGTACTTAGGTTGAATGTATTCCGATGTGGTTCTATGATGTCTTTGCACTCGTCGAGGTACTTGCTAAGTTAAGTCAAGACAAGGACAGATATGCGAGCTTACGAGTTGCTTTTGGTGTCTTTGAGTCGATTGGCGATTTCCCATAGTGTTGATTTAAATATTATTGTCTGACGAACAATCTAAATACACCCAAATAAAGTCGAAACGCCATCAGCCGACAGTTTTGGAGATTGATTTCTATTGCTAATCTAAAGTTAAATATCCACAAAATTAAGGGCGATTAATAGAGTTCCTAGTCATTTACACCAGAGTCTATTCGAATTAGCTGAGTCTAATATATATCTTTTCGGCTTCTTCATAATGTGAAGATTAGATCTGTTCAAAATTAATAGAAATAGTGAATTGTAAGTGTGAGATGCCAGATTTTGATGAATAATCCACATTCGTGATGATTAAGCAAAATTCGGCTGATGATGATAATTTGCGATGCCAATTTTTTGCGAAATTATTAGAATCAATATTTCGGTTCATTTAAACAATATAGCCCTTAATAATTAAAATCCAACAAAAATTCAAAGTTAATCAGAATCTTTTGTATAAATTGAATATATATTAGATTTCTTACACAATTAATAAATCATTCTTTGATCAAACATAACAGCACCATAATTTCATTTAAAGGTGAAAGGGATGTCGGTATGATGCAACAAATTGCACTCCTTTCCCTTGTGCTTAGTTAGAGTCTAAATTTTTCGTTGTTCGTATGGCGTTTTCAATCTATTGAGCGCACTTGGTTCTTCTTGTATTTGCCTTCTCATTGCGGAGTATTCAGTCCTTCCATTCTCAAGCTGAGGTTCTGTTATTGCTCTTTCTGGCTTAACATCTCCTTCAACCGTTCCATTTTTCTGGTACTTATAGTTCATTCCTTCGTACGCTTTCGCGTTAGCTCTATACACTCCCTGATTTTCTGTTCCTTTTCCCTTCAACGCTGTTTCTCCGGGGCTTCTCTCATGCTTATAAAATTGGGAATATCCAGTCCCGCGGTATTCATTCGAAATATATTGACCAGCTTTTGAGATTGGTTGGTATCCCTGATAAGTGTATTTCTGTTCCACAGTGGTCGTTTTACCGTCTCCAGACGCATTTGCAAGCGGACTGTTCTTCCTCGCTTCAGTTGTTTTTGCATATATCGAAGGCTTCATATGATAATCAGTGTCAATATGTATGCTCTCTCGCGACTCAACAACCCCTTCCTTCGTATACCTGCTGTACGCTCCTTTATCGCTACTAGGTCCTCCATAATTAACCTTACTCTGAGTTTGCTCAGCTGTCTTCTGAGGCACGAGATCTCCTTTCACTTGCTCCGCTTGCTGGTCAATATTATCAAATATTTTCTTCCTCACATGCGGCGGGAGCTGCGTTGACGATTCTCCCTTCTTCACAAAATCTGGAGTCTTATTCCCGACTTTCACCCCTCGCTTCTTCTTCATAATCTCCGGCGAGTCCTCTTCTCCATATTCTTCCTCCATCTCTTCAACAACTTCAATAACCTCCATTTCCTGGAGATTATTCACCCACTCTTGCTGTCTTTGCTGAAGCTCTTCATTCGTGCACTGTAGCTCCTTCGTCTCAACACCCGAGGCTTTGTTACTATTCGGGAATTGACTGAACGAGAGGTAATCGCCCTCAAGCCAGTTTTCTTCCGTCATAACCGGCGTATCAACGGAGTCATCACCAATATTACCCATGTGGCCGGTCGGTCCTTTAATCCTCGAAGGAAACCGCAGAAGCCGGCGCTGCGCGCCGCTGGGAGTGTCAGTCTTCGTTTTATTGAGATGCGCTAAAGAGGTTTCGAACTCGAGCACAGAGATAGAGCTCTCTGAATGACCTCCTCCAGGTCCTAATGAGAGCTTCTTTTTTGGCTCCACTGATACGCCAACCGCGCCGCCTATTGGCGGCCTTTTGTTCTGAGGGCTAACCCTCGAAAACTGACTCGGGATTTCCTTGTAATTCACCGCTTGTCGATTCTGAACCGGTTCTTGCATCTGATTAGCTCGAGGAAAAGAGACATCTGGACTATTGAAGTTATCATCTAATAAACTCTCAAGGGACGGTCGTTTCTGCAATTTTGCATTAGAGGTCCTCTGAGACGGATTATTAACGAAAAAGTCGTCGATTGAGAGCCGGGAAGCTTTAGAAAAATTCGAAATGCGGTTCTGCACCTGCGAAATCCTTTTGTCCAGCAGCAGACAAAAATCTAGCGACGGACGCTCGCTATTTACGGTTTTAAGCGCGATGTTATCAGGCAGGAGTTTCTCAGCGATCATTTGCGAGATTTCTGAGCGGGACGGCAGATCGTTGGTGTTTGAGACCTCACGAGAGAACTCAGGTCCTGCTATATAGACACTATCCTGAGGTTTTCCGTCCATTTCCATTGTCATTGCAATGTGATCTGAAGTATCATTGTGCATTCGGTGGTTATATATTCTCTCTGCGTTCCCAACTGCTCTGTTATACTCTGAATTTATCTCCTCGATGTCCAAACCAGGCAGCTGCCCTTTCTTTCGGAGGGGTTTTGCTATGATTACCTTGTTGATATCATAATGGGAGGTTTCGTCGGGTTGCTGATTGGCGTAATAGCGCTTGATGCTGATTTTCTGAGAGCCGTTGAAGGCAGAAGAGAATCGACTGTGGACTGTTTGTAAGGAAATAGATTAGATATCGTGAGGATAAGTATAAAAAAGATTACTCCCTTCGAGGAGCACGTCGTCATCGTCTAATCGTTTTGGTTTGATATACCCTTCAGATGTTTTGTAAACGAAATCTGAGTTTTGTGGAACTGAATTGGCGCTCGAGCAGGCTTTATTTCCCATTGCGCTGCGAGTTATTTAAGTATCGTTTTAAAATATATTAAAGCCACTTGCTTTTAAACAATCAAAGTAAGAATTGTTCGGTATTGGGAGGATTCATCGGGATAATTGAGCTGAAAGCAATTAAAATTACTTAAATCATTGCAAGACTAGGAATGGCTTGGAAAATGAAGGGATTGTACTGTATGCACGAAAAGGAAAATTATCATTTTTCTGGCTGAAAATAAATTAAATAAGGCTACATTCGCTAAAAATGAACTCTCTAATGTTCTTTCACATGAAATAATGGAGCAAAAATGCAATAATAGAAACAAAAGAATCTTTAAAGGACTTGTTATTTATTAAGTTTTCTTCAGGTGGTATTATTATTTGTTACCGCGTGGTTTGTAAGAAGGCTCTTTGTTGACGAAAAACTTTTCTGGAGATTGGTGGCATACTGATTTTAAAACCTGCTGAGAAGGCGCTTCTTCGTGAGCGCCTTTGCTATTCAAGTTAGTTGAGCTATAGCTTCCTTTCCAAATCGTCGGCTCTAAATTCTGAATCATCTTATTTATGATTTCAGGCTTGATTTCTAATAACAGCTTAGTTAATTCCTTCGGAAGAATTTACCTTCAATTACCGTCTTATTTGAGGCAGCTTTACTCGTTTGGGCGAAGAAAACCGGTCTCCGATTCGGAATTTGCTCCGAGGCATTTATTTCAAGGGTCCTCTCGATCACTCGAGGCTTCTTTATATTTCTCTGAGTTGTGCGGCTTTCCACAGACACGCTTTTTTTGTTCATTGAGTAATAATTAATTCTCTTCAGAATCTTCATTGTGTCCCTAATACTCTCTTGTTCTTGAGTATCATCCTTGCGCTGCGGAACCCGCAGCGACCTGTGAGGTTGAGCCCGGCTCGCTCGACTCTCAACCCGAGTTTCAAGCTTCTCACGAACGATCTCTTCCGTTGTTTCCTTCCGTTTCTCGAGGTTGGTTAGTCTTGACTCCTTCGTTCCTGGCTGCTGACCGAAAAGTTTTACCATTGCCTCATTCGCCGAACCAGCCTTTGTATGCTCCTTTCCCTTGATGTTTTCTGCGCTTCTTCGGCCCAATGGCTGATGCATTCCAAAAATCTTCAAGTTATTAGGGTTTTCCTCTTCTACACTTTCAGTGTTTGCCACAACAGAAGCCGTCGTTCCATTGTAGTAATCCGTGTTAGAATGGAACCTTTGCGTCGAAATGCTCACTTGAGATTTTCTTGCTAAAAGCCGGTTTCCGAATAAGGTTGCATTAAAATTAGGGTCTGGGATCGCTGAATAGAAAATGCCGCCTCTCATGCTCATTGATTGCCTTGACTCAGGGATAGAGCGGACAACCGATTTATTACTTCCAGCTTCCGGCGACATAATCCTGCTTTGAATCGCCATATTCTCAAACCGCGGCATCACCTCATTCTCTTCGAAGTTATCATAGCTCGCATCCCCTAATAGCCGAGTTAAGTTGGAGTATTTTGACGAGCCGTCTATATTTGTTTGCGTCGCTTGATGGGTATCGGGCGTTTGCACGGAAGGCTTCCTCCGTATTAAGCGACTCTTGTGGAAAAATCGGATCTTTCTATTGAGTTTTTCCTTGATTTGCATTGTTTCTCGAATAAGCTCTGCTCTACTAAGAAGTGGCTCTGAAGACTGTGTCTCAGAGCCTTGAGGCAACTCTTGAGAAGGGACATTTTCGTGAGTAATACTCTCGTGCTTAGCGATAATAGGCCCACTTTGTAAACGTGCATCCAGAGTCCTCCTCATTTTGCGAGGATCAGAGGAAGAAGGCCGTATAATTGGAGTTCTTGCGGCAATTTGGCGATGAAAGTGGAAATCTCGGGTTGAAAGCTCTGTTTTGATGCCGTTGATGGGTGTGTTGTGGGTAGTCCTCGCTGTTTTATGAGCCATTTGATTAAGAATCGAGAAATTATGCTTAGAGGCTGTGCTCTGCCGTGGATTATTCAAGACTGGCTTGATTTCGTTGGTTAGAGGGGTCAGAGTGGTGGGCGTTTGCTCCTGAGGGTACCAAGGGCCCAATTCTGCGGCTGCGCCTTCAGTGTTTATTTTCAGCGAGGAGCTTGCTCTTTTTAAGCTCTCGAAATAAGTTAAATCTTCATTGCTCTCGTAGTCGTATTGGCTCAAACGGTCCTCAATGCTGTCATCTTCATTCTGAGTCGGCCATCGCTTTTTGGCGGAACCTGTCGCCTCTTCGTTTTTGCGCATTTTTATTGTCAATAATAAATTTTCATCAGCTGCCAATAGTTGCGTTATTCCGGAGTCAGAATTCTCAGATGAAATGAAGTGGCCACTATCACCCTTCCAGATAGAATAGAAAACGAGTGAGGATATTGGTGGAGCACTTGGAGATGAAGAATATCCTGTTTTCTGGATGAAATTCAACAGGAAATCAGGGATTTTAGCTTAGTAAAGAAATCAACACATTGACCTACCCAAAGAGGCCTGCTAAGGAGATCTATTACAAACTTAGATGAAGAGTTTGCATTTCGTCAACAATGACATAGTATTTCAACTTCCGTTGATCCTAGCTTCATTCATGCACCTCTTTGACGATTCCACGAGGGTTATTTCACAATAATGAGAGCAAAAACTCAAATTTAGTAAATACTCATGATTGAATAAAAACCGAATATCATCTCTCAAAATCCAAATTGCAGTGTGATTGAAGACAATTAGAGGTATCAACTCGTCTAATCGTTGCTTACTAGCTATAATAACCGACTATGGAAAAGGATTTGTAACATTTGAAAAGCTATTTACCCCTAGAAGACAAGATTACCTCGATTTGTTTCTTCAGAGGACGAAAAAAGGAGTTCTAATTCTCGCTTTTCAAGACAGCCTATGGGAATTCCTTGCCTCTGTCAAATGTCCTCTCTTGAAAATCTTTATTGCAAACTGCAATTTGTAATTTGTAGTGATTTATCTGAATACTGGCAAATTCAATCACTTTTTAATTCAATCAATTAACTCACTATGAAAAAAACCTGTCTTAAATCTTCGCCTGGGCCGCTTCTTCTCCTCTTTCTCATCAGTCTTTTCCAGTCGATGGACGCTCAAAATCACTCGCTCAGACAACTAAGCGGGACGTGCGACCCTTTTTCGTGCCCTTACCTCTGTTGTGACTCCAATGACAAATGTGCCAATTCCTTAAGCGCTTGCTCCGATACCTTTAGCGTCTCCTCGACCAGCAGTGGAACCACCACAAAGTCTACAAGCAGCAGTAGCAGTAGCGGTAGCAGCAACACCTTTTATATAATTTTGATCGTCGTAATTTTAATCGTCTTGATCGGGGGTGCAATCTGCTTGACCTGGAAATATAAACGAGATAAAGCTAAAAGAGAAGCATACATGAGAAAGAGACAACAAGAGCTCCAAAATCAAGGCTACGGAAACCCCCAGGGGATCTCTATAGCAGATCAGAGTCATCTGGACATGAGCGGCGCGTATCCTGACCCTAGGATGATGCATGGGCAGCAGTCATTCCATGGCATGCAGATTAGCCGTGGTCCTGAGACTACTTTTGATATTTTTGACCCATACGCAATGAGCAATAGTCCTATATATTCTCAGCCTATGATGCAGCAAATGATGCAACCAATGCAGCCAATGCAGCAAATGCAGCCGATGCAGTACATACAAGCGCCTCAAGGGCTTCCAATCAATGAAATTGCTATCTAATAACGTGTTCACACACTCTCGTTTATTGTTATTGACCGTCTTCCTATTAAAGGGACTCGAGAAAGCTGAGTTTTGAGCTGCATTATGAGCAGTATTTACTTTTTTCTTTCGTATTGCTTCTGTATGAGTAAAATCCATTGAAAGTTAATACACTAAGCCTAATGTCTTCTATCATTTCACTTAAGACGAAGTCATTTAACAAATTTAAGATCAAATCACTGTCAAAAAAACTGGCTTCATTGAACGAATAGAGTCTTATAGTTTAAAGAAGGAATAAAAATTAATAAAGAAGTTATTAGTAGGATTTCAAAATGCAAGAAGAGCAAAAAATCGAACCTCAAGGCCAAGCTGAGAAAGCCAATGAAAATCAGCCCAAACAAAGCAATAAAGACCTTTTACGGCTCGAAAAAGATTGTTTTGAAGGCGTTTTCCATCCAAATAAAGCAGAAAATACCAAAGAATTCGCTATTAAACAGATGCTGAGTGCGGAGGACAGAAGAGCGATCATGCCTAAGCCCAATTTCAGGGACCTTCCGAAATCTGATTGTAATATTAAGCGTGTATTTCGCATTTATCTCATGCTTTACTCGTGATAGTGCTCAGTCGTCTTCAAAACTTTTTACCTACCTTTAAAAATGACACCGAGGCATTAGCTAAAGACGAGGCTCGAAAGATGAAAGCGAACATTGAGATTGATAGTCCAGACGTCGATTCCGGCGATGAAGATACCGGCCGAAAGGAGAAAGACGAGAAAAAGAAGATAGAAATGGTATATAATTCCCTTAAAGTTTCCCTAATAACACCTTTAGAATTTGTATATGGGAGTGTTCGATGTCAATGAGAAAGGAGCGATGAAAGACGAGAAGAATATTATTATACCCACAAAAAAACCTTAGAGTAGTTATTTTTTATGTCCAATGACTTGCGCTTGAAAATTTTTGATTTTATTGCAGTATTCGCATTATTATTGTGTATCTACATGTCTTTCCTATTGAAAATTATTGAGAGAAGTTATTTTTAAACGCTTGGAAAGTAAAGGCTTTTTTTCCCATCTCGATGTGCAGACAGCACGTGGTAGAGTGTATTGATGAAGGAATTATGAATCGTAAATAATTAAAAACATATGCTTGTGGACTGATATAGAAATATCTACTCACTCTCTCTCTAACCCACATTTTTCGGGGTTTTTTTCTCAAGACGCGGCATTATAATGCAACACGCGCACGCAAGGAACGCTAATGTAGATATATATGTAAGCACCGCGAAATAGCTGGACCGTTTAGTGTCAAATGAATCGCCGATCATGCCTCCCAGCAGGAGCGACAACACCATCGAGAGATTCTGTGAGATCACCAAAAGTCCATAAGAGAACCCTATCACGGACTTCGGCAGTATCTCCGCGACGAAAGGCCAGAGAATCGCGTTCCAAAAAGCATACATTACCGCCAGCATCGTCAATGGGCACAGACCCGCCTTTATGCTCGTATTACGGTGATAGAACTGATAATTATCGATCATTGCTGATCCGAGGCAGAGGAAGCCGATGATAACGAATAATCGTCCTTTTTTCTTCATCGCGTCGACCAAGCAACCGAAAATAGGGCTGAGGAAGCCAATCAGGGTATAGAACAAGATAAGCATAATTCCTGCTTCTCTGGCTGTGATTTTGTACCTGAATGCGTAAAGGTCGTTCGCCATGTTCGTGAAGGTGTAGAACCGCCCAGAAATGAGGTAATGGATGACAAAAACCGCCCAAAAGGCCTTTGGACACGCCTTTATTGATTGCCAGGGGCGGAATTCAGGCTTTGTGACTGGAGTTTGAGATACATTTTGAATGTGTTTTTCGACCTTTGCGTCCTGATGGTCCATTAAAATAAACAAAAGCGTTGTGATAAGCGAGAAGATCGTTGTCCAGAACCCAAAGGTGAACGCCTCGCCGATGCTCTTCGTCTTTTCGTAAATCAGAGGAGTAAAGTGGCTATTCATTGAGGAAGTCAAACCGTATACCAGATTCTGAGTACTCTGTGCCAGGGCGAGGTGGCCGCTATGGAACCAGTCATTCACGCCGATTTGCACGGAAAAATACTGCGATTCACAGCCGAGACCATAGATGAGTCTTCCAAGGAGTAACATGTCGTAGTTATGGGTATAGCCTCCGATGCTGACCATTGCTTGGCCGATCGAGATAAGTACAGTTAAAATCAAGAGGATTGTTCGATTTCCAAATTTGTCAATGGCTAAGCCCCATATAATAGGCATGATGAAATTAGTTAGAGAGTATGCGCTGTATAAGCCATTATACTGAGTGAGAGAAAGCTGAAGTTCGTCTTGAAGAGCTCGTTGGAGCGCCTGGGGACCATCGAAGCAGTATTGGTTTCCGAACGTTGCTAATTGAATGAGCAGGAGCGCGAGCCATTTCCAGTTCGTATTTTTGAGGAGTCCGTGGATACGAATGGGATTGTAGGTCGGTATTTCAACTTCAAAACCTTCCATTTGCGATTTTTGGTCTTTTATCCAACTCGAAAAGAACTTATTCCTCCTGATTTATATTTAAATGCAGTTTGATTTGCATGAATAATGATTAAACTGACTTAAAATAAGACAAAAGAGTGCTATTAATTTTTTTTCTCTCAGAAATACTTTTTTCACAGTTCCCAAGTTCAACCCTAAAGAGACAGATAAATGCAAATTTCGCTGAAAAAACCTGATGTAATGGGCCATAGCTCGAGATTTCGAGATGAAGAGCATTCTGTCGATCCTGCACTTAAACCAGTCTAATAGTATTTAGAACAAGTAGTTTTTTTTTCTTCTGGTGCGTTCGTGTATGATCTGAAAGTTACAGAACCTGAGGAATAGAAGATGGACTCCTCTTTTCCTTTTTTTTTGAGCTTCTCGGCGTTGTTTTTTGCATTAATCACGGAAAATCAGAAGGTGCATGCCTTTAATTTATTCGAATTAGACTTAATGAATTACACCTTTCATTGACAAATAGTAGGCCTGGATGGAATTCCTAATTACATATTCTTCTAAAAAGCTTTGAATATCTCATCAGCATTCTCTTCCTCTCATTGGATGATATCTCTCATCATTTAAATTGATACAATTTTTTTTGGGATAAACTTAGTAATTAACGGAGACAACCTTCAGCAAGGCTCTTTCCTGAATTAAACGGCCTTCTTGCTTCAAAAATTGGGTTGGTATTAAACTATATTCATTCGGATATTTTTCACCTTCCGTTAGACACTGGAAAACAACGCATTAACTTCGAATATCTTTAGGATTGATTAACTCACAGCAAGACTAAACAACAAACAAAACTGTTAAAAAAAGAATTCAAGGATTTTAAATCATTGCAGCATATCATGGCTTCAAAGAAAGTGAAAAGACTCTTATTCCTACTTCTACTAGTCAGCGTCGGCTACTCCTTTACCATTGACGCAATCTTCCCTCCAAGCGGGTACTCTCACATCTATTTTTACATCGCTGATCTTCAATCCACCTAGTCCAACTGCAGGCCTGACAAAAGTTTCTATTTACAGCAAGGAGTTCAAAGGCTACAACTTCACTACTTACAAACACCCAAGAGTAATGAAATTACCGCTTGGCTTAGTGTAATCATAATTCATCTGTTTTAGTGCCGTTTCGGAAGCACAGGCAATTACGTTGACGCCGATTGGACTCACTGCTCTGGATTCAACGATACCTCAGATCTCGATCTTATGTATGAAAAAGTTACCCCTACAAGCGACCCAGACTATTA